>Ga0256404_1000716_pt1 | contig 84775 bp, 70 predicted proteins | sample RumenRJG_01DNA_FD_185990 | JGI IMG/M metagenome (GOLD analysis project Ga0256404, IMG submission 185990) | Bovine rumen microbial communities from Lethbridge, Alberta, Canada - RJG_01 | ecosystem: Host-associated > Mammals > Digestive system > Stomach > Rumen | place: Canada: Alberta | collected...
CGCACCCTCGTACCCTCTCAGTCGCGCTACGCGCGCCAGCTCTCCCAGGGGGAGAGCCTGCTGTAAGCGTTACGATTGGCATTCTTATGAAACCGTTCCAGTAAATGCAACAGCCCCATTTTCATGTCTCAAAATTACATCGCCAGCGTCGTCCCGTCATGCAGAAGGTACAACAGGCTTTCATCGACCGTCCGGCCAAGAATCTCTTTGACAGCATCGCGGTAGAGTCCGATCTGCTTGTCATAGCTTGCGTGCAGTTTCGCAGGGCTCGTGTCACTGTCCGTCTTGTAATCGACGAGGACGAGCGTGCCGTCCGCTTCTTCGAACAAGAGATCGATGACGCCTTGGATCAGCATCGTCTCGCCGCCTTCTGCGGTCTTGCGATACAATTGCGCGGGAATCAGGCGGCTGAAGGGAAGCTCGCGCCAGACCTTCGCTGCGCGCAGGAGGCGCGCGCCGATTGGCGACGCATAGAACGCGGCAATCGTTTCGATGCGGATCGCCTTGGCCTCGTCCGGCGTGAAAAGTTCCTTTTCGACCATCGCCTGGAGCTGTGCCCGGAGGCCTGTGGGCGTGAGGTCGCCCATGAGGTCGGCGTGCTGGAGGACGCTGTGCATGAGGCTGCCGTACTCGGCGCCCGTGCGGCGCGTCGTCTCCTGGATGAAGCGCGGGCGCTTCCAGATTGCATTTTCTTGCGCGGGGAACAGCGGCGTGCCCGCCTCCTCAGCTTCTTCCGCAGCAAAGCGGCGCTTGAGCTCGCTGACGGAGAGTTTCGACGGCACGTCACGCAGGCCGTGCTCGGGATAGCTCCACGAAAGCAGCATCTCGACCGCCGCTTTCTGCGGGCTCGCGGGCAGCGGCGTGCGCGCTTCGACAGCAGCGAGGATGTTATTTTTCTCATCACTCGCCGTCTGCGGCTGCGCGAGGCTGTCCTGCGCGATGACCGCAATGCGCCACGGAGCCTGCGCCGCCGGTTCCACGAGCGGCGTCATCTTCCCTTCCGTATCATAACGAGTCCCCTCAAACTCTGGCAGCGCCAAGGGCAAGTCGGCCAGCGCGCGCAAATCGCGGCCGCTCGGATGATGCAAAAGCGCCATGAGCATCCAATCAAGATAGCAGCCTGCGTCGATTGGCACGTCTTTCGGCAACGCAGCCACACGGCGTTCGAGGGCGCGGCTGCACATACGGATCTTGTTCGTGAGGCTTTTTGTCGTCGCGACGGTGCCGACGAGGATCAGCCGCTCGCGGGCGCGCGTGAGCGCGACGTAGAGCAAGCGCAATTCCTCTGCCTTCGACTCCTGCGTGATCTTCGCATTGACCGCGAAGCGCGCAAACGTCGAATAGCGCGCCACGTGCGCGGCATCAGCGGCGCGAATGCCAAAGCCGAGCTCCTTGTGCAGCGGCAGGACGGCGCTCGTGTCGGCAAGGTTGAACGCGCCCGCCATACGTGCGACAAAGACGACAGGAAACTCGAGCCCTTTGCTCTTGTGGATCGTCATGATGCGCACGACGTCCTCGCTCTCGCCGAGCGTGCGCGCGGCTGCGAGGTCGGTGTCGGCTTCCTGCATGCGCTTCACGAAACGCAAGAAACGGAACAGCCCGCGGAAATTCGTCTGCTCATACGCGGCCGCACGGTCGGCGAGCATACGGAGATTCGCCTGTTTCTGGAGGCCGCCCGGCAGGCCGCCGACGTAATCATAGTAGCCCGTCTCGCGGTACAGCTGCCAGATGAGCTCCGGCACGCTGCGCTCGCGCGCGCAATCGCGCCAGACAGAGAGACGGTCGAGGAACGCGCTGACTTTCTGCTGCACGGCGGGCGTGATATCGGTTTCCACACGCGTGGCGACGAGCAATGCACTGAAAAGTTCTTCGTCCGGTGCCGCAACGCGGACTGCAGCGAGCTCCTCGAGCGTGAAGCCGCCGATGGGCGAAAGCAGCACGGCTGCGAGATAGATGTCCTGGCGCGCATTGTCGAGGATGTGCAAGAGCGCCAGCATGAGGCTGACCTCCGATGTCTCGAAATAGCTGGCATCGCTCGACGCATAGGCTGGAATGCCGTTTTCCTGCAAGACCTTGCGCACGGCTTCGCCCTTGCCGCCGTTGACCGCGCGCATGAGGATGACGATGTCGCGGCAGGCGATGGGATGATACGACTTGTCGCCCTTGTGCCAGACGAGCGTGCCAGCATCGACCATCCTGCGGATGCGCTGCGCGATGTACTGCGCCTCGAGCTCGAGCGACGAGCGCTTCTCTTGCTGCGCGGCCTCGCCAGCCGCCTCGTCATCTTCCGGCGCGCCATCAGATGGTGCATCCTCTGTGGTTTTTGTCGTTTCCGCTGCCGCCGAACTTTCGGCCGGCTCGCCGTCTTCGCTCAAGATGACGAGCTCCGACGCCCCTTCGAGCGTCGGGCCGTCCGTCTCGTCGTAACCCGTCTTTTCCGGCGGATGGAGCGCTTCGTTTTCGCCATACGTGAGCTCCATCGGGCCGCCCGTCATGACCTGCTGGAAGACGTAATTGATGGACGCGAGGACAGAGGGACGGCTGCGGAAATTCTGCGAGAGGATCACGCGATCTGACCCTTTGCCTCCTTCCCACGTCTCATATTTTTCGAGGAACATCTGCGCGTCGACGAGGCGGAAGCGATAAATGCTCTGCTTCATGTCGCCGACGACGAAGAGATTTTGCGGATCCTGCCGCGTGACGAGCGAAAAAATCTGCTCCTGCACGCCATTCGTGTCCTGATACTCGTCCACCATGACTTCATGATAGCGCTCCTGCAGTGCGCGCGCGACAGCCGACGGTACGATATGTCCCGTCTTTTCGCGCACGTCCTGGTCGATGAGGACATCGAGTGCAAAATGCTCGAGATCGGAAAAATCGACGATGCCACGTTCTTTTTTCGCCTGTCGGTACGCCTCGCCGAAGGCGATCGTGAGGCGCACGAGCTCGTGCACGTCCGGCGCAGCGGCACGCAAGCCGGCGAGGAGGTCGGCTTCCTTCGTGCTGTAATTTTTCTGCAGTGCGGCAACGCCTTTCTGGTAAATCGCACGCTGGCTCTGGAGACGCTCGCGCTGCTCTTTCTCGAGTGTCTTGTCCTGCTTGAGCTTTGGGAACTCGGCCGCCGCGAAGGCCGTCGCCAGCGCGTCCCATTCGCCGGAATCGAACGCCGTGCGCAACGAGCGGAGGACCGCTTGATCTTCTTCGAAACAGCCGCAATAATTCTCATGGCCGCCCGCCCGCGTCTCCTCCACCATAGGCGCAACGATCGCTTCATACTTGCGCAGCTGGCGGTCGATGTCCGCGCGGACAGCCGCGTACCAACTCGTCTGGGCGAGTGTCTCGTCCTCCGCGATGTCGAATTTTTTCGCCTCGCACGTGAGCCATTCCTCGGGAAATGGCTGCGACAGCGAAAACGCGTACGCCTTTTCAATGAGTTTGTGCACGTTGTCATCGCCGCTGTCCGTGCCGTAATGATCGACGAGGTCGAGAAACGCCTGCGTGCCCTCTGCATATTCCGCTTCCAGCAGTTGTTCCATCGCGTCTTGCTGCAAAAGCTTGCATTCCTGCTCGCTGCCGACCGTGAACTCCGGATCGAGGTCGACGGCCTCGAAATGGCGCTGCAAGATGCGCTTGCAAAAGCCATGCATCGTCGAAATCGACGCGCCCGAAAGCAACACGAGCTGGCGCTCGATGCTGCGGATTTCCTCGGACGCAGCCGTTTCCAAGCGGTCTTCGAGTGCCGCCTCGACGCGCTGGAGCATCTCGCGTGCCGCCGCTTCCGTGAACGTCACGACGAGCAGCTTGTCGACATCACAGACGCCTTGCGTCACCTCTTCGATGATGCGCTGGACGAGCACGGCCGTCTTGCCCGATCCGGCAGCAGCCGAGACGATGAGGTTCTTGCCCTGCGTCTCGATGGCTTTCTGCTGGTCTTTTGACCACTTCACGTCAGACATCAGCCGTCCCTCCTTTTTTCGCAGCGCGCTTGCGTCCGCGCTTCTTCGTCCCCTCATCCGTTGGCGGTGCCTGGATGCCTGCCAGATGCTTCATTTCGCTGAGCACTTCGTCTTCCTTGCGGCCATCCGGCACGAGCGCGCGACTGCCGAGCAGCGGATCATAGCCGCAAAGCAGCTTATACGTGCAAAACGCGCACGCGTCGAAGTCGCCATGCTGATACGGCTGTGCTTCGATATCACCAAGCAAGATATCCTCGCCCGTCTTTTCCAGCATGTGATCGACATAGGTAAGCAGCGCCAAAAAATCTTCCTTTGTCTTGAGTTTTGGGCGGTCATACGCGTTGACGGCGCCCGTTTTCGTGAGACGCACAGTAAAAAATCGTCCTGATGCATCGAGTTCCTTCACGACCTCAGGATCGGCGAGCACCCAGCCCGGCATCTGCAAGAGCTCGTCAAAATGGCTGCGCGCCTCGTCGTCCGTCGGCTTCTTCGGCGCGACCCACCAACGATGCTGCACGAGGCAGTAAAGCACGCCGGCCGGGAGGCGTTGGCTCTCTTTCGTCGTTTGGAGGTAATTTTTCATGACGAGCAGATACGTCAGCAATTGCAGACGCCAGCCGTAATAGACGTCGATGACATTGAGCGCGGCGGCACCCGTCTTGTAATCGACGACGAGGAAATAGCGCCCGCTCTCATCGAAGTCGACGCGGTCGATCTTGCCCGTGACCTCGAGACGCACGCCCTGCGGCAGATCGTAGACGAGCGGCGGCATCGCGCCCGTGCCAAAGCCAAAAGCCTGCTCGAAAAACGCAGGATGGAACTGGCTCACGCGATCCATCTCGATGAGACGCTGCAGCGTGTGATCGGCCGTGAGCGCGATGCGGCTCAAGAGATGCTCATACGCTTTCGAGCTCGCAAAAATCTCATTTTGCAGGCGCGGCGCCAGCGTGTCCAGGATCGTATGCACGAGATCGAGCCGTTCCTGCTCGCCGACGTCCCCCCAATGGCGATGAGCCTCTTCGAGCGCCACGCCGAACTTGTGCAAAAAACCATGAAGAAGATTTCCGAGATCGAGCTTTTGGAACTTGTATGTCTTGCGCTCCTTCAGGCGCAGGCCATAGTTCGCGAAATGCTGGAACGGGCACGCGCGATACGACTCGAAGCGCGTGACACTGCCCGTCAGCCGCCGCTTCGGCGCGAAGAGCGCAAGCGCGAGCGGCGCAGGCAGCTGATGCATCGCGGGCTTTGCAAAAAGTCCCGACAGCGCGAGATCCAAAGGCTCCGCAAGCGTCGCCTGCGCTTCCGCCCAATTGTAGACGTCACGCCAATACGGCGCCAGCACGCCGCGCTCGCGCAGACCGCGCAGCGCGGCCGCAAGGCCTGTGACAGCGCTGCGCCCATCCGACAGGCGCAGCACCGCCTCGGGAGGCAACGTTGTCTCCTGCGCGCTCGACTGAGGAGCGAGTAATTCGAGCGGCAGCGAGAGGAAGGCTGCATCCGGAAGCAAGCGGCGCAGGCGGCCGATGTACGCCGACGGCGCGAGGCCCGTGCCCTCGCCATCCGCGAGGGCATACGACACCCAGAGCGCGTCGCTCGCCTCGGTAAAACCGCGATACAGCAAGAATTTTTCCGCGAGACTGCCATCCGTGCCGCCCGAGGCAATCTCGTAGCCCGCGTCCGCGATATGCTGACGGTCTGCATCGGAAAACAAGCCTTTTTCGCGGCTGCGGCGCGGCATGACGCCTTCCTGCGCGCCTAGGATATAGAGCGCCTTCGTATTCATGAGGCTGTTCTGGTCGAACGAGGCGACCGTCACCTCGTCGAGCCCCGGCGGGATGAGCTTCATCGCGAGCGCATCGAGGCCATCGGACAAGACCGCTTCGTAGTCCTTGCGGCTGATGGGCTCGTCGCCGCCGACTTCCACGAGCTGGTCGAGGAGCTCGATCATATCCTCCCAAACCTGACGATGCTCGGCAGCGGACGCGAGGCGCGCGTGTCGCTCACTGCCCTCGGACCAAGCCGCGAGCGTCGCCGAGACCTGCAAGCGCTCCATGAGGTCATAGACCGCCGTCGTGAACGCGCGCACGGTCTTGCCCTCTCGCAGTTCTGCGGCAAACGCCGCGAGCGGCGCCACGGCACGCTGACGGATCTCGTTGATCTCCGCGAGCATCCGTGCGTCTTTTGCGGGCGTCGTCTCCTCTTCGTCGATGGAACGGCGCTCATACCACGGCCATGGTTCCTCCTGCATCCAACGTTTCGCGCCGCGCACGCCAAATTCGATCACGTAATTTTCCAGCTTGTCGATTTCTTCCGGCGTGAGACCAAAAAAGCCGGTGCGGAGCGTGCGGATGACGGACTCCTGCCGCCAACTGCGGATTGCTTCGAGCGCGGAACGCACGAGTTCGGAGAGCGGATGATGCACGGTCTCGCGCCGCCCGTCGATGAAAAACGGGATGGCATGATCTTCGAGCACGAGCTGGAGCAAGCCGTCATACGCCTCGTCCTCGCGCACGAGGATGCCGATGTCGCGCCAGCGCAATCCTTCCTCGCGCACGCGGCGCAAGATGTCCGCCGCCATCGCTTCCACTTCGATGCGACGGTTCGCAGCCTCGACGATCTGCACGCCCGCGCCCTTGTTTTCCTGCGGCTCGATTGGCGCATGAAAGAGGCCTTGCTCGATTGCCGCAAGCGCCGGCGCATGAAAGCGGCCTGCGCTTTCCCGCTGCGAGCGTTCCACCGGATCGATCTTCCACTTCGCGCCCACGTTTTTCGCGACGTCTTGCAGCTCCTGCAGCGTGCGATACGAACGGTTGAAGAGTCCCGTCCCACGATTGTCCGCTGCATCGATATTTGCATCGAGCGGCAGCGTGACCGTGACATCGCAACCTGCCGCCAAAAGCGCTGCGAGCACCTGCCGTTCTTGCGGGTTGAAGAAAATGAAGCCATCGACCCAGAAACGCGCCCCCTTGATGAATTGTGCGGACGGCAATTTTTCAATGAGCAATTGCATCATGTCCTCGGCATCATCATAGCGCCCTTTCATGGCCTCGGCAAAGCGCGTCGCAAGAAGCGCCAAGTCGCGCAATTTGTCCGCGAGCGCGTCTTCCGTCGTCTGAAAGCCGTCAGCCGCTTTCTGCATATTTTCCGGCGTGAATTGATAACTCTTGAGCTCTTTGAGCGTCTCTGAAAGCGTCGCGCCAAAGCCGCGCTGCCGCGCCGCCCGATGGAAAAACGCGAGATTCTTCCCCTCTTGCGTGAGGATGCGACGAAGCATCAGCCGACGCCCGACCTCCGTGATGCGCGGCCTGAGCAGCCCGCCCGTGCCGAGGAGCACTTGCCGCGCAAAGCGGCGGAAGCCGAACACATACGCCCGCAAAAATCCATTTCCCCGAAGCTTTTCCGCAAGTTCGCGCTCGATGCGATACGTCATGTGCTCCGGCAAGAGCAGCACGCAAGCAGGCCCCAAAGCCGCCCGCGCAATCTCCGCCGCAATCTCCCGCTCGCACAGCGCCGTCTTCCCGCTCCCCGCGCGCCCCGCGATGAATCTGAGCGTTCCTGCCATCCACAGAACCTCCTTATAAAAATTTTTCGTCAAACCATTCTCGTATCATTCCAATTCGACAGATGTTCCGGAAATCCTGCCGCCAGCGCATATTCCAAGTGAGCAGCCGAAGACGAATTACAAACGCGCTGAAAACTTTTATCCGATTGCAAGGACGCTTTTGTACATTATCCGCAGGAGGAATGCTTTATGACGCAACGCAAAACGTATCCGACCGCCTGCCCGTACGATTGCCCGGACTGCTGCGGCTTGCTCGTGACCGTCGAGGATGGCCGTGCTGTCAAGATCGCAGGCGATCCCGCGCATCCTTTCACGCGCGGCACGCTCTGCCCGAAGATGGCGCATTACGAGCGCACCGTGCATCACCCTGGCCGCCTCGTGACGCCGCTGCGGCGCACGGGCAAAAAAGGTGCCGGCGACTTTGCGCCCATCCCATGGGACGAGGCCATCGCAGAAATCACGGAGCGCTTCCGTGCCATTGCGAAAGGCTACGGTGCCGAGGCCATCTTGCCGTATTCGTACGCTGGCACGATGGGCGCTGTGCAGCACAACGGTTATCACGCGTTTTTCTACCGCCTCGGCGCGAGCAACTTGCTGCGCACGATCTGCGCGCCGGCGAAAAGCTATGGCGTGCAGGCCGTCATGGGCAAAAGTTTCATCACGGCACCGCAGGAAGCGCAGCAGAGTGACTGCATCGTGCTCTGGAGCCTCTCGATGCTCGCAACCGACCTCCATTTCCTGCACGATGTGAACGCCGCCAAAGCGCGCGGCGCGACGGTCTGGTGCATCGACACCTATGCGACGCGCACGATGGAACACGTCGCGGACGAGCGCATCGTCATCCGCCCCGGCACGGACGGCGCGCTCGCGCTCGGCATCTTGCACATCCTGCACCGCGACGGCTTGACGGACGACGCATTCATCGAACGTCACGTGCAAGGCTGGGACACGCTCGCCAAAGATGTCCTGCCGCGCTACACGCCGGAAATCGTCAGCGAGATCACGGGCATCCCCGTCGCCCGCATCGAAGCGCTCGCGCACGCCTACGGCACAGCGCGCGCCCCGTTCCTCCGCCTCGGCAGCGGATTTTCGCGCTACACGAATGGCGCGATGACGGCCCGTCTCATCGCCTGCCTGCCCGCTGCCGTCGGCGCGTACGCAAAGCCGGGCGGCGGCCTGCTCTCCTCCATCAGCAGTTCGCACGCCATCGACCGCGAATGCATCTATCACACGGATTGGAAAAAGCCCGGCACGCGCTCGCTCAATATGTGCGAGCTCGGACGCCTTCTGAACGATGAGACCCTCGCGCCGCCCGTCAAAGCACTTTACGTCTACTCGTCAAACCCCGCTGCGACGGCGCCCGACCAAGTGCAAGTGCTCCGCGGCCTTGCGCACGAAGACCTCTTTACCGTCGTCCACGAACGCTTCCTCACGGACACGGCGCGCTACGCCGACATCGTCCTGCCTGCAACCTCGTCGCTCGAAGCTGACGACTTCTATTATTCGTACGGAAATTATTGTCTCCAGCGCGGCCGTGCCATTGTCCCGCCCGTCGGCGAAAGCAAATCAAATTGGCAAGTCGCCTGCCTGCTCGCGAAAGGCATGGGCTGGAACGATCCATTTTTTGACCAGACGGACAGCGACCTTGCCCTCCAGCTCATCGAAAGCACGCAACGCTGCTGGGAGCTCCCGCTCGACCTCGACAAATTGAAAAGCGGCGAGCCTGTACCGCTGCCGCTGCCTGAAGACTACAAAATGATATTCCGTACGCCGTCGGGCAAGATTGAAATCGAGAACCCTGCCGAGACACCGCCGTTCCCCGACTACGTGCCGCCGGCGGGCGACGCCGCCGCGTTCTACTTTGTCAACGCGCCCGACGCGCGCATCCTCGACAGCTCGTTCAACGAGCGCGAGGAACTCACACGCGGTCACACGATGGAACTCCTCATGCACCCAGCCGACGCCGCCCGTCTGCATCTCACGGATGGCCAGCGCGTCCGCGCCTCGAATGCACGCGGCGCCGCGACGTTCATGCTCGTCCTCAGCAAGCGCACGCCGCCCGGTACCGTCGTCAGCGAAGGCGTCTGGTCGCACGCCGTCGCGGGCGGCTGCAACACGAACGCCCTCACCTCCCAGCGCCTCACCGACCGCGCCGGCGGCAGCACGTTCTACGATGTCAAAGTGAATGTAGCCGCCATTTAATCCAGTAGCCGTTGCACGAGCAGGAATCTCTTGCGCGGTAACGGATGGGACAAGACATCCGACAGAAAACCATCTAACGAGAAAGGACCATCATTTTATGTACGAAGCAGCAAAGCATCGCTATGACACCATGCCCTATGCCCCGAGCGGGCGGAGCGGGCTGTGCCTGCCGCGCGTGGCACTCGGTTTTTGGCACAACTTCGGCGACACGTCGCGCTATGAGCAAATGGAAGTGCTCGTGCGCACGGCGTTCGACCACGGCATCACGTATTTCGACCTCGCGAACAATTACGGGCCGGCCTATGGCAGCGCCGAGCGGAACTTTGGGCGGCTCTTCCGCGAAAATTTCCGTCCCTACCGCGACGAGCTCGTCATCGCGACGAAAGCCGGCTACGATATGTGGCCCGGGCCCTACGGCAACTGGGGCAGTCGCAAATATTTGCTCGCGAGCCTCGACCAGAGCCTCATGCGCATGGGTCTTGACTACGTCGACATTTTCTATCATCACCGCATGGACCCGAACACGCCGCTCGAAGAAACGATGGGCGCGCTCGCGCAGGCCGTGACGTCGGGCAAAGCACTTTACATTGGCCTGTCGAACTACGACGGCCCGACGATGGAAAAAGCTGCTGCGATCCTCGACGAGCTTCATTGCCCGTTCATCGTGAACCAGAACCGCTATTCCCTGTTCGACCGCACCATCGAGCGAAACGGCCTCAAGGAAACCGCCGTGCGCCTCGGAAAAGGCATCGTCGCGTTCAGCCCGCTCGCGCAAGGCCTCTTGAGCGACAAGTACCTCCACGGCATTCCCGAGGACTCGCGCATCCGCCAAGACGGCCGCTTCCTCACAGAGCGCTCCGTCACCAAAGAAAAGCTCGACGCCATCGCCGCACTCAACGACCTGGCAAACGAGCGCAGCCAGACGCTCGCGGAAATGGCGCTCGCCTGGGATCTCAGAGACGGCGTCGTGACGACCGTCCTCATCGGCGCCTCGAAGCCGGAACAGATTTTGCAAAACATCCATGCGCTTGAAAACACGACATTTACAGAAGAAGAATGCACCCGCATCGACGCCATCACGAACCAGCCGGGCGTTCAAGGGTTGATCCGTTGACGGCTCCGCTTGACAAACACGCAGGCAATTCGTAATATAACAGCAAACGTTTACGAATTGTTTGAGAAAGGCATCTTCCATGCTTCCTTCCATTCCGCCGAAATATTTTCTCCCGCTCATCGGGCTTGCCGTCTCCGCTTTTGTTTTCAACACATCGGAATTCATGCCCATCGCGCTGCTCACGGATATCTCCGCCTCGTTCGGAAAGACGCCGGCCGAGACGGGCATCATGATCACGACGTACGCCTGGGTCGTCGGACTGCTGTCGCTGCCGCTCATGCTCGCCGTCTGCCGCATGAACCCGAAGCGCTTGCTGCTCGCTGTCCTCGCGCTGTTCGCGGCCGGGCAGATCGGCTCGGGACTCGCGCCGAGCTTTGCCGTGCTCATGGCCGCCCGCATCGCCGTCGCCTGCGCCCACGCCATTTTCTGGTCGATCACCGCGCCCTACGCGACGCGGCTCGTGACGCGGGAGCATCAGCCCTTCGCACTTTCCTGCGTCGCCACGGGCTCGGCCATCGCCATGATCTTCGGCTTGCCCATCGGGCGCGTCATCGGCCTCGCACTCGGCTGGCGCATGACGTTCCTCTGCATCGCGGGCATCACGCTTCTCGCCCTGCTCTACCTCTGGCGCGTTTTCCCGCAGCTATCGGGCGGCGGGCAGCCGTTTGCCGTCCGCGACTTGCCTGCACTCGTGCGGACGCCTGCCGTCTTCGGTTGTTTCTTTTTGTCTGTCACGTTTGCGACCGGCTATTTCACGGTCTACAGCTACATCGAGCCTTACCTCGGCATGGTCGCGGGCTTCTCGCCTGACGCGATTACGGAAACGCTCATGGCGCTCGGCGTGTTCGGCTTTTTCGGCAGCGTGCTCTTTTCGCGCATGTACGGCACACACCGGACGGCTTGCTTGCTGCTCGGCAGCTGCGGCATTCCCGTCTGCGCGCTGCTCTATGTCTTTGGCGTGTCCATCCCGCCCGTCCTCGTCGCTGTCTGCCTCGCGCTCGGCATGATCTCGACGCTCTTCAACATCACGATGCAGGCCGAGCTCCTCTGCGCGACGAGCCGCGAAGCCGCGCCTGTCGCCACGTCGATCTATTCCGGCCTTTTCAACGTCGGCATCGGCGGCGGCACGGCCATTGGAAGCCTCATCGCAGGCGCCGGCCAGCTATCTGGCATCGGCTTCGTCAGTGCCGCCATCACGGCACTCGCTGCCGCCTACTGCATCTTCATCTTCCTGCCCGGCCTCCGAAAAAAATCCGCTGCATGAATTGATTCGATGCAGCACAAAATGATATACTGAAGCCAAGGATTTTACGCCCGAAAGGAGACCGCTATGAAAACCATCGCCCTCATCGCCCACGACAAGAAGAAAAACGAGATGCTCGAATTTGTCGGGCATCACAAAGACCTGCTCGCGCGCTTCCACCTCGTCGCCACGCGCACGACCGGCACGCTCATCAAGGACACGTTCGGCCTCGACGTCGAGACCATGATGTCCGGCCCGCTCGGCGGCGACCAGCAGATCGGCGCGCTCGTCGCGACGGAAAAGGTGCACTGCGTCATCTTCCTGCGCGACCCGCTGACGAGCCAGCCGCACGAGCCGGACATCAACGCGCTCCTGCGCCTCTGCGACGTCCACAACATCCCGCTCGCAACGAATCGCAAGAGCGCGCACATCCTCTTGAAATACGTCGCGGAAAAAGAAGCGGAAGAAGGCGCCGCGAAAAAAGCCTGAACCACCACCATCGAAACAAAAACAAACTGCCGCCCGCAATGAGCAAACAGTCTCATTGCGGGCGGCAGTTTTATCATCAACGCACAATCAAGGAGCTTCCACGTCATCGAGCCACGTCACATGCCCCGTCTCGATATCGTAAACGGCGCCGCAGACGCGATGCGCTTCGCCGCCCTGCAGGTCTGCGCGGATGCGGCGCACGGAGTTTTCCGCATTGAGCCGTGTCGCCCTGATCGGGTCTTGTTCCGTCCCGATGGCCTCGCGGATCGCGCGCGTGATGACGCCGATGTTGCCCTCCGTCTCGCCTGCGATGGCCGCGCCGACGGCGCCGCAGTGCGTATGGCCGAGCACGACCGTCAATGGCACGTGCAGATGATGTGCTGCGTATTCGATACTTGCAAGCTCATGCGCGCCGATGACGCTGCCCGCCGTGCGGATGACGAAGAGATCACCCATGCCGCACGAGAAAATCGCTTCGGGAATGACGCGCGAATCCGAACACGTCACGACCGTCGCGAACGGCTGCTGGCCCTTCGACGTACGTGCGCGGATCTCCTTCGATACATCCCCGGCGTAAGCTCCGCTTGCTTCATAACGCTTTGCACCTTCGCATAAGCGTTCCAAACTCTTTTCAGACTCCATGTTCTTTCCTCCTCAGAGAACGATCCTGACAAATTGCGCCATCTGGAAAATGTTCAACGAACGATACAATCAATCATCTGCTCATTACTCCGCAAGCGTCCCATGCGCGAAATGCGCCGTGCTGCCTTTCGGGGTCTTCACGACTTCGATGCGGTCGCTGATGCAGGCCGCGAGCTCTTTGACATGCGAGATGATGCCGATGACGCGACCGCCCTCCTGAAGCTTCATGAGCGCCTTGAGCACCGTGTCGAGCGTTTCCTCGTCAAGCGAGCCAAAGCCCTCGTCGATGAACATCGTGTCGAGGCGGATGCCCTCGGCGTAGCGCGTGACCGTGTCGGCAAGGCCGAGCGCGAGTGCGAGCGACGCGAGGAACGATTCGCCGCCCGAGAGCGACGACGTCTCGCGCGTCTTGCCCGTGAAATCGTCGAACACGGCGATGGCAAGGCCTTCGAATGCATGACCATTCGCTTCCTTGCCAATCTTGAGCGCATAGCGTCCGCTGCTCATGAGGCCGAGGCGCTCGTTCGCTGCCGCCATGACATCGCGGAAGATCGAGCGCTGGATATACGTCTGGAAATGGACGCGGTACGGCCGCTCGGCGCACGCGACTTGCGCGAGGTGGCCGACGACGCGCGCCTTTTCCGCGAGCGCCGCTTCCTCTTTCTGGAACTTCGCGAGGCAGTCGAGCTGCTTCCGTTCCTGTGCGAGGCGAAGCTCGGCAGACTTCGCCGCTTCCACGGCCTGCTTCCAAAGAGCGCCTGCCGTTTGTGCCGCCTTTGTCAATGCCGCCATATCCGGGCGCGCCTTGCCCTTCGTCTGCCACGCGGCCTGCTGGCGCTGTGTCTCATGCTGGAGCTTCTCATCTTCAAATTTCCGAATCCGCCGCTCGACGCGTTTCAAAAATTCCGTGTCACGCCACTCGTCTTCGATGGCAGATTGATAATCCACAAGTGTGGCGAACCCTGCTATCACACGCGCGTCCTCAAAGGCGTGCGCGGCTTTTGCCGCTTCCATGCGCTGCGCTTCGGCATAGGTGTGGCTGCTCTCGGCCTTTGCCTGCGCGCGCGAGTACGCGGTTTGCGCCGCTTGCGCATTCTTTTGTGCTGTCTCAAATGCTGCTTCGAGGTCATGCGCCTCTTTTGCCGCCTGACGTGCAGCCGCGGCGACCGCCGCCTCATCTTCAGAAATGCCAGCTGGCAGTGCGTCGCGTGCCGCCGCGAGTTTGCCGGTCGCTTTCGCTGCTTCCGCTTTGCGACGTTCCTGTGCGCTTTGCCTTGCTGCCTGTGCTTTTTCCGCCCGAGTGAGCGCGGCTTCTGCTGTCTGGATTTCTTCCTCCGTCGGCACGATGTCTTCCGTCGTCGCCGGATGCGGATGCTCCGTCGCACCGCAGACGGGACATGGCTCACCATCCACGAGGCCTTGCGCGAGTGCGAACGCCTTTCCCGCACGTTCGAGCAGATGCAGGCGATCCACCTGCTTCTTCGCCGCCGCGACAACGTCGATCGCCTTCTCATTCGCCGCCGCTTCGCGCTTTGCCGCCGCTTCTGCCATCTTCGCCTGTTCCTTGAGCGCTCCCAGCGCGCGTACGTGCTCCTGCGCTTCCGCAAGTTTCTGGGCACGGAGCTTCGCCGCCTCGCGGACGTCGCTCTTTGCCTTTGCTGCTTCAAATGCACTCTGTGCCGCTTTCAACGTTGCTTCTGCTGCATGGAACGCCTGCATGGAACGCTCGGCTTCCTTGGCACTCTGCTCGGCGGACGCGGCACTATTTTTCGCTTGTGCCTCCTTGTCGATGAGCGTGACGGCACGCTTTGCGCGTTCGAGTTTCTGCCGGTATTCATCGACATCCGGCTGTTTCCGTGCATCGTCTTTCTGCGCCGCCTCAGCCTGTGCGAGCTTTTCAAACCAGTCCACGAGCGCCGTGCCGTCCGCGAGCGCTTTTTGCGCCGTCGTATGCTGTTTTTCCGTTATGTCAACGGCTTGCTGCTTCGCTGCGAGGCCTGCTTTTTCTTCTTCCGCTGCCTGTTGGAGCGTTACGACATCCGGGACGCCGGCATCTGCGAGGATGCGTTCCTGTTCGCGGCGGTTCTCGTCGTTCGCCTGCCGGATCGCGTCGGCGCGTTCTTTGAGTTTCCGTTCGAGCACGCCATATTTTCCCGTGTCGAACAGCGTCGTCATGAGCTTGCTGCGCTCATTCGAATTCGCCGTGAGGAACGTGCGAAATTCGCCTTGCGGCAATAGCACGACTTGGCGAAATTCATTGCACTGAAACCCCGTGAGCGCCACGATGCGCTCCGTGACAGCGCCCGTCTTGCTCGCTACGAGATGTTCCTCACCGCCTGCGATTTCGTAGAGCGCTGCTGTCGCCTGGCGCGCCGTCTTGTTTCCCTCGACCGTATACGTCGGCGTGCGGTAGACACGGTAGCGCGTGGAGCCCAGGGAAAATATGAGCTCGGCCTCGGTCTTCATGGTCTTGTCCACGAAATCCGAGCGCATCATCGTGCCGGAGCGCGCCGAGCCGCTCGCCTCGCCATAGAGCGCGAATGCCAGGCCATCAAGGATCGTCGTCTTGCCCGCACCCGTCTTGCCGTGGATCAGGAACATCGTGCTGCCCGCGAGCCCTGCGTCAAAATCAAGCTCGACACGTCCCGTGTACGGGCCGAAGGCCTGCATCGTAAGTTTGTGCAGAATCACGCCTGCTCCCTCCTCTCGCGCTCCATTTCGTCGAAACATTCGATGAGCACTTGGCGCTGCGCGTCCGTAAGCTGCTCGCCCTCGGTGTTGTCCGTGAAAAATTCGCTGAACAGCGTCACATCCGACTTCTTTTTCTGCTCGTCATGCGACTGCAAGGCGAGCGCGTCCGCATCCTTTGCCTTCCAATTCGGCCGCGTCAGCGTGAAAAGATTCGGATACACGCCTTGCAGCTTCTCATACGCATTCAGAATCGTGTCCGTATCGAGCAAATCCACACGGATGTAATCATCGTGCGGCTTCTCGTCGAACCCGTCGCTCATGAGCTGTTCCATTGCCCCTCGGACAATGCGCACATCATGTTTTGGCGTCAGCGGCATGAACTTCTGCGTGACACTGCCGTCTTTGTCCAGATCCACGAGAATCGCGCCTTTCTTTTGCCCCGCTTCGTCAAACGAATACTTGAGCAGCGACCCCGAATAGCGGATCGTCTCCGCCCCTGCGCGCTGCGGGCCGTGCAGATGGCCGAGCGCTGTGTAGTTAAAAGATGTGAAATGCGCTGGCCGCACCTGGTCCGTGCCGCCAACGGACAGTGGGCGCTCCGAATCCGAAGTCACGCCGCCCGCGAGGAACGCATGAGCGACGGCGACGGAACGTGCGCCTGCGGGAATGTGCTTGCGAGCATCCGCCACAACCAGTTCCATCGCTTCATCATAAGACAATGTTTTTTCGATGCCGAACGCCTCACGCACTTCGAGCGGCGACGCGAACGGCAGCAGAGAAAAATACACCGGCCCGTACGCATCTTCCAATACGACCGGCGCCGCGCCTTTCCGCACATGGCCGGCGAGATACACACGGCTCTTGGCGAGCACCGTGCGGCCGAAGTCGATGCGGCTCGCGCTGTCATGATTGCCCGCGATGTAGAGCACGGGGAGTTTCATCTCCGTCAGCTTCGAAAGCACCTCGCTCATGAGATCGACAGCCTCCGATGGCGGCACGCTGCGATCGAAAATATCCCCCGCGATGACGATGGCATCCACGCTTTCCTCTTTTGCAAGCAAAAGAAGCTCTTCGAGCACATAGCGCTGATCCTCAGTCTGATAGCGCTGCCCAAAGAGCTTGCCTAGATGCCAGTCGGCGGTATGAAGAAAACGCATGGTCATTCCTCCCTGCCGATAGCAGAATCATCCAATTGTAAAATATCACATGGGCGTGAACGGCGTCGACACGCGCACGAACGTGCGGCCGCAGCTGCATGTCTCACGCCGCAGGCTCACGGCCTGCCCCGTGCGGAAGCGGAACAGCGGCAAGGCCTCGGCCGCGAGCGACGTCAGCACGAGTTCGCCCATCGCATTGTCGCCCTCGACCGGGTCGCTGCCACCGAACGCGACGATTTCCGGATACCAGAAATCCTCCTGCACATGCTGCCCCTGCTGCTCTGCGCACTGGAACAAGATGCCCGCCGTGCCGACCTCGGCCGCCGCATAAAAATTGTACATCGTCGCATGCGCGCGCTCGACAACATGGCGCTGCAAGAGGTTCATGAGCCCCGTTTCATTCAGGCAGAAAAAGCTCTTGATCGGCGTATCCGCGAGCTCCTTGCCCGCCGCCTGCATCTGGATGATCAGCTGCATGATAAGTTGCGGCGTGCTGACGACGGCATCAAGGCTCACGAGCTCGACGAGGCGCAGCCAGCTGCGATAATCCGTGCCGAGCGGCACGGCCGTCGCGCCGAGGAATTCGAGCGCATACTGGACATCCTGCAGTCGGCTGTCCGCCATGTCGCCCTGCACGCCGACGGTCGATGCCTTTGTCACGCCGCCCGCGACGAGCGCGCGCGCCATCATCTCGACATTATGCGCGATGTCGCCATTGCTGTAGAGGTGCAGCATCTCACTGGCCACCTGCTTCAGATAGCTCACGCGCAGCACGCTGCTCATCGGCATCGTCAGCCGATCCATCGCCGGCACCTGGCGCAGCTCGATCGGCGTGAGAAACGGGAGTTTCCGGATGTCCGCGAGCGACTGGATGTCGTCAGGCCCGACGCCAGCCGCCGCGAAGCGCTGCTGGTAAAACGAGGACTTTTCCGCCGCCCACCGTACCGCTTTTTGGAGACGTTCGAGCTGGAGCGCTTCCAAGGACTCGCGCGGCATCGTCTCGATCTCGGCATTCGCAAACATCAGCAAAACTCCTCGTTCCCTGGATTCCTAAATTATAACGGCTTCTGATAGAAGAACGGCTGGAAGCTCGTGTAGCCGAGCTTGCGGAAGTTCAAAATCGCCTCCGTCGCGCCGACGAACAAGATGCCGCCCGGTTTCAGTGCACGGAAGAAATTCGCATAAAGCTGGTCTTTCGCTTCCTCCGTGAAATAAATGACGACGTTGCGGCAAAGAATGAGGTCGAAGCCCGACTCAAACGGGTCTTTGAGCAGATTGTGGCGCTTGAACTCGATGACGCGCTTGATCTCGTCCTTGACGGCGAATTTGCCGCCATCGACGCGGTCGAAATAACGCGCACGGCGCTCCGGCGTCATGCTCTTGAGCTCGTTGTCATTGTAGACGCCCGCTTTCGCCTTTGCGAGGATCTCGATGTCGAGGTCCGACGCGAGGATGCGATGCTTCACGCCTGGCGTGAGCTCCTTGAGGATGATCGCGAGCGAATACGGCTCGGCGCCGATGGAGCAACCCGCACTCCAAATGTTCAGGCGCGGCGAACGCTTCAAGAGGTCGGGGATGACATCCGTCTCCAGCTTGCCGAATTTTTCCGGCGTGCGGAAGAACTCCGACACGTTGATCGTCAGATACTCGATAAACGCCGCGAAATCATCCTTGTCCTGCGCGACATGGTCGAAATACGCCGTATACCCCGGGAACTTCCCGCGGGTCACGAGATTGCCGATGCGCCGCTTCATCTGCGGCTCTTTGTACAAATCGAGATCGATCTCCGTCTTCGCCTTGAGCTTCTTCTTGAACTCCGCCCAATCCTTATCGTCCATCATAAAAACATGCCTCCCATCAGCTTTTTGCACGGAACAACATTTTCTATTTGTTTTATATTCCATAACGTGCGACGAAATTCCTGCTTTGTAAAAAAAAATAGTGACAAGCACATAAGCCTGCCACAAAATAGGGTTTTATCCTCTGAGCGATCATCATCGCCAAGATAATATCTTCGGCGCAACAGAACCAGCGTCAAACATCCCGCCGAAGAATCGCATACGACTCGACGGGATGCGCCATGCGGATGTGAACGATCTGCTGCGGGTGCGGCGCGCGGTCGATGGGCATGCCGTCTTCGTCCGTCATGTCCGTCAACGTTTGTCGAAAACCTGACAAGGTCGGCTGGAACAGCTCGATTTCCTCGCCGACACGCATGTGATTGCGCTGCTCGACCGTCGCCCAGCCCGTCGCCGCGTCATACGCACGCACGAGGCCGATGAAGTCCGACGTCTGCTCGTAGGACGACGAGCCATAAATCTGATCGTCTGCCGTCGTCCGGTGCAGCGCGAAGCCTGTCGTATAGGGGCGATGCGACACCTTGCCGAGTTCCTCCGTCCACGCGGGGTCGATGGCGAAATGCGTGGGGTCTGCGGCGTAGGCGTCGAGAGCCTGCCGATAGGCTTTCGTGACGCTCGCGACGTAGTGCACGCTCTTCATGCGGCCTTCGATTTTCAGGCTGTCGACGCCCGTCGCGATCACGTCGGCGAGCTGCGGCAGGAGACAGAGGTCTTTCGAGTTCAGGATGTACGTGCCGTGCTCGTCTTCGGTGATGGGATAAAATTCGCCCGGACGTTTTTCTTCGACGAGCGCGTATTGCCAGCGGCACGATTGCGCGCAAGCGCCACGGTTCGCATCACGGCCGGTCATGTACGCGGACAGCAGGCAGCGCCCCGACATCGAAATGCACATGGCGCCGTGGACGAACATCTCGAGCTCGATGTCAACAGCGGAGCGGATCGCCGCGATTTCTTTGAGCGACAATTCACGTGCCAGCACGACGCGCGCCGCGCCAAGCGCTTTCCAAGCGCGGACGGCGGCGGCGTTCACCGTGTTCGCCTGCGTGCTGACATGGAGCGAGAGCTCGGGGACCACCTCACGTGCGATGGTGAAGACGCCGAGATCGGCGACGAGCAGCGCGTCGACGTGGATGCTGGCGAGGAAGCGCAGAAACGCAGACAAGCCGACCATGTCGCCATCATGCGGATAGCTGTTGACCGTGACATAAATACGTTTGCCGCGTTCATGCGCAAACGCGACCGCTTCCTGCAGTTCTTCGTTGGAAAAATTCCCGCCGAGCGCGCGCAGGCCAAACGATTTGCCGCCAAGGTACACAGCATCCGCGCCATAGGCGAGCGCCATTTTCAACTTTTCCAGCGTGCCGGCCGGCGCGAGGAGTTCTGGACGTTTTTGTTCGGTCATATCGTTCCCCCTTCCCTGCGGACGCGCGTCCGCGCCAAGCCGTCGCCGCGTGGGAAAATCTCGGTCTCGTACGGCGGCGTCTGGACGAGCTTCAGATATTCTTGCAGCCGCTGCACGATCGTCTCGAAGCGCCGCGGCATCATGACGGGATGGTGCACGTAGCCGCGGAACAGGACATTATCGGCGACGATGGTACCGTCGGGTTCTAACATCGGCGTCACTTTGCGGAAATAATCAGGATACTGCGCTTTCGCCGCGTCGAGGAAGATGAAATCGTACGTTCTTCCTTCTTGCGCCAAGCGCGCGGCAACCTCGCCCGCGTCGCCAAGGTATTGCGTGATGCGTTTGCCGTACGTTGTGCGCGCAAAATTCGCCTGTGCCTCCGCATAACGTTCCGGCGATAATTCCACGGTATCCACAACGCAATTCGAGGGCGCGAGCGAGAGCGCCAAGAGCGCGGAATAGCCGATGGCTGTGCCGAGCTCGAGGATGCGATGCGGCTGCGCTTCGCGGATGAACTGCGCGTAATAGCGGCGTCCATTCTCATTCAAGATCGGCACATCGTGCGCAACGGCGTAACGTTCCATTTCCTGCAAGAGCTGCGGAAGTTCCAACATTTCCACGTCAACGCACTTCATTGACGACGGCTTCATGGGCGGCGTAGGTGCGCGAGTAATGGTTGTGCCCGTCGCGGTCGGCGACGAAGTAGAGATAATCCGTGTTCGCTGGATAGAGCACGGCCTCAATGGCGGCCATGCCCGGGCTCGCGATGGGGCCGGGCGGCAGGCCTTTGTGCTGGTACGTGTTGTATGGCGAATCGACGGTCGTGTCCGCGAGCGACAGGTCTTCCTTCGGATCGTCGCGCAGATATTGGAACGTCGTGTCCGACTGCAGCGGCATGCCCATCTTCAAGCGCTTCCAAAAGACTTGCGCGACAATCGGCCGGTCTTCCGCGTAGCGCACTTCTTTCTCGACGAGCGAGGCAAACGTGATGAGCTCATAAATCGAGAGATCGAGCTCTTTCGCGCGGGCGCGGAGTTTCGGCGTCAGGCGCTCGTCCATGTCCGTGGACATTTCCTTGAGGATCGTGTCAACGTCGTAGTCGGAGCGCAGCTCGTACGTGTCGGGGAACAAAAAGCCTTCGCAGTCATAGTAAACATCGTCCGTCGGCGTGATGTAGCTGTAGGGTCGATATGATTTCGCCTTCTGCAAAAATTCCTTTTCGTCGACGATGCCCTCGTCGCCGAGGCGCTTCGCGATGTCCTGGATGCGGAAGCCCTCGGGAATCGTGAACTTGATGCGCGTCGTCTCGCCATTCACGAGTTTTTGCAGGACGTCACGCGGCTCCATGCCCGGATGAAGTTCGTAGATGCCCGTCTTGATCTGGTTGTCATAGCCATTCATCTTCGCAACGAACCAAAATTTCCAATGGCTCGTGATGACGCCATGGTCTTCGAGCTCCTGCCCGATTTCCTTTGACGTCCGGCCGGCCGTGACGTGGAGATAAATCTTCGCGTCCGAAGTCTGCGCCGTCGTCGCGGTGGGCTCGGACGACGAGCAGCCGACGAGCGTGGCGATGCCGATGAGGCCGACGAAGACGAGCACGACGCCGAGCGCGCCAAGCCCCATGGCCAAGTGTTTCTGTTTTTCCGTCGCCTGGCTCCAAGCGTCGGCCGCATGATCTTTGCCCTGCGCGATGAGGTTCCCAAGCTCTTCACGCACGGTGTCCCATGATTCCTGCAGTTTTTGCTTCAAAACAAGCCGCCCTTCCCTTTTTCATCCCATCTGTCATGTAAAAAAAAGACTGTCGCAGTTACGAAAAACGTTTCGTAAGCCTGCAACAGTCCTTTCCCAATTCAATCTTCTTCGCTTTCCTCGACGAGCTCGTCATAGGCCGCCTGGAAGCGTTCGAATTCTTCTTCCGTCGGCTCGACGTATTCTTCCTCGCCGTGCGCATTCGTGAGAATCTTGGCGACGATGACATCTTCGTCCCCGTCTTCGCAGCCGCAGCCGCACGCGCTGCCCGCGTCTTCTTCGTCGTCATGAATGCCGACGAGGATTGCATACTGCTCGCCATCGACGGGGAGGATCATTTCCTCTTCATAGAGATACGTATTCCCGTCTGCATCTTCGATCTCGATGACGGGCGCGCCGTCTTCGACAAAATCTTTTTCGTCTGCCATATCGTTCACCTCGTGTCAAAAATTCCATGTTAACGCCATTCTACTCGATACGGCCCACGCTTGTCAACGCGCGCCGGATGGAAGGCTGTCGAGAAAGCCTTGCAAAATGAACACGGCCGCCATCTTGTCGATGACTTTCTTGCGCTTTTTGCGCGAAAGGTCGGCTTCTAAAAGCGAGCGCGTCGCGGCGACGGTCGAGAGGCGTTCGTCCCAGAACGTGACGTCGACGTCCGGATAGCGCTCCTTTACGCTCGCCATGAAGTCCTTGACGATGTCGCAACGCTCGCCTTCCGTGTTATTGAGATTTTTCGGCAGGCCGGAGACAAGTGATGTCGTCTCATACTGCGCCATGAGCTCGCCGAGGCGCGCGAGGTCGCGCTCCAGTCCTTTGCGGCGGATGGTCTCCACACCTTGCGCCGTGAGGCCGAGCGGGTCCGAGACGGCGATGCCGATCGTGCGGTCGCCGACATCGAGGCCGAGATAGCGCTTCATTTCGCTTTCTCCAAGTACGAGCGCACGAGCTCTTCCAAGAGTTCATCGCGTTCGAGCCCCCGGATCTTGCTGCGCGCGTCGCCATGGCTCGTGATATACGCCGGGTCGCCCGAAAGCAGATAGCCGACGAGCTGATTGATCGGGTTGTAGCCTTTTTCTTCCATGGCCTTGCAAACGTCGCGGATGATCGTCTCCGCTTTGTTCTCGTCGCTCCCGAATCGGAACATCATCGTTTCTTCGCTGACCATTGTGATCCCTCCAAAAGCACTTGATGCCACTTATCATATCATACTTTGATAGAAATTCCTATGAAAAAACCTGCGAAGAGGCATACCTTCGCAGGTTTTTTCATATTATGAGGAACTTTCGTTCAGCTATTGCTTCGTCGTACCCTTAGCCGCAAGCGGCATAAGCGACCACATCGGCGCTAAAGCGCCGTGTGTCTGCTTATCCACCGCTACGCGGTCCCCCTTCCCCGGAGGGGAAGACTGCTGGAGTCGCAACACTTGGCAACAGTTCCAACAACGGATGGAATCTTAGAACATCTCGTGTTCGATCATATATTCCGCAATCTGGAGTGCGTTGAGTGCGGCACCTTTGCGGATCTGGTCGCCGCAGACCCAGAGGTTCAGGCCATGGGCGATGGATTCGTCTTTGCGGATGCGGCCGACTTCGACGTCGTTTTTGCCGGACGTGAAGAGCGGCATCGGATAGACTTGCTGCGACGGGTCATCTTTGACGATGGCGCCGGGGAACGCATCGATGGCTTTGCGCGCGGCCTCGACCGTGACGTCGTCTTCGAATTCGATGTTGACGCTTTCGGCGTGGCTGCGATAGACCGGCACGCGGACGGTCGTCGCCGTCACGGGGAGGTCGGGCTCGCCGAGGATCTTGCGCGTCTCATTGACCATCTTCATTTCCTCTTTCGTGTAGAGGTTGTCATAGAAGACATCGATCTGCGGGATGAGGTTGAACGCGATCTGATAATGCTTCGGGAATTTCGCGCCCGGCAGGATGTTCGCGACGGGCTCTTTGCCGTGTGCGATGTCATCGACCTGCTGCTCGAGCTCGGCCATGGCTTCCTTGCCGCCGCCGGAGACGGCCTGGTATGTCGAGACGACGATGCGCTTGATCTTCGAAAGGTCGCGGAGCGGCTTCACGGCCATCATCATGATGATCGTCGAGCAGTTCGGGTTCGCGATGATGCCTTTATGATCTTTGATGGCCTCGGGGTTGACCTCGGGCACGATGAGCGGCACTTCGGGATCCATGCGGAACGCGCTCGAGTTGTCGATGACGACGGCGCCGGCTTTGACGGCCGCCGGGGCAAACTGCTTGCTCGCGGCGCCGCCTGCGAACAGGGCGATCTGCACGCCTTCGAACGAATCATCCGTCGCTTCTTCGACGGTGTAGTCCTTGCCCATGAAGTTGATGATCTTGCCGGCGGAGCGCTTCGAGGCGAGGAGTTTCAACTCGGCAAAGGGGAAATGGCGTTCTTCGATGAGGCGCAGGAATTCCTGGCCGACAGCGCCCGTCGCGCCGAGGATGGCGACATTGTATTTCTTCATCTATGGTTCAACCTTTCTCTTGATGAAATGGCAATCAAAATTCCAACAGCTTGTCCAGCCCGACGGTCAGTCCTTTGAGGCTGCGGACGCGCTTCGCCGCGAGCACGACGCCGGGCATGAACGATTCGCGGTTCATGGAGTCGTGGCGGATCGTCAGCGTCTGACCGAGGCCGCCGAAGATGACTTCCTGATGCGCGACGTAACCGGGCAGGCGGACGCTGTGGATGTGCATGCCTTCGAGACAAGCGCCGCGCGCGCCTGCGAGTTTTTCTTTCTCGTCGGGATGACCTTGCTTGTGCGCCTCACGGACTTCCGCGATCATCTGCGCGGTCTGCACGGCCGTGCCCGAGGGCGCGTCGAGCTTCTTGTCGTGATGGAGCTCGATGATCTCGACCTCCGGCAGATATTTCGCCGCCTGCCGCGCCATGACCATCATGAGCACGGCGCCAATAGCGAAGTTCGGCGCGATGAACGCAGGCGTGTCATTCGCTTCCGCGAGCTTCGCGATCTCCGCTTTCTGCGCGTCCGTGAGGCCCGTCGTGCCGACGACCGGCGACACTTTGGCCGCGAGCGCGGTCTTGACATTTTCAAACACGACATCGGGCCGCGTGAAGTCCACCATGACCTCGGGCTGCAAGCGCTCGAGCGCTGCCTTGAGGTCCGTCTCCACGGTCACGCCGGCATGCGGCAAGCCGACAAGCTCGCCCGCATCCGCGCCGCCCGTGAGGTCGACTGCACCGACCAGCTTCAAATCCGCATCGTCCTGCACCGCTTTGAGCACTGCTTGCCCCATGCGGCCGCAGGCACCATTTACTAACACCGTCGTCAAATTGTATACGCCTCCAACAAAAATATGTCCCCATTGTATCCCATGTACGCTGGGCGTGTCAAGATGTACATTTTGTGGGGATGAAGCTCGCGGGTCCGATGTCATTGCGTTCTGTTGCCGAACCGTACGAGTTCAGCAGCCTCTCCCCCTGGGAAAAGCAGACGCAAGGCGCTTTAGCGTCTATGCGGTCGCTTTATCCTTTAGGTAGAGGTGCCGAGCTTGCGAGGCGGAGAGGGTACAAGGGTGCGATAGCAAAGCGACATTCGCAGAAGTTTCGAAGCATCTCGTAGTACGTACTGCTTCGAAATTGCGAGAATCACGTTACGCATTTGCACCCTTGTACCCTTTCCACCGCTTCGCGGTCCCCCTTCCCCGGATGGGAAGGCTGCTGGGGTTCGTTACGCTTAGCAACAGTTCGTCAGGTGTTCGTGATATGCTCAAACTGTTCCTTATATTGCGCAGTAAGAATCGGCACGACGAAGCTCAAGTCTTCTTTTCTTCCGAGTGTTTCCTGCGCGGCTTTCCGTGCTTCGAGCAAGATATCGGTGTCTGTCAGCACGTCTGCGATCTTGAGGTCGGGGAGGCCGTGCTGATGCGTGCCGAAGAACTGGCCGGGGCCGCGGAGGCGGAGGTCTTCTTCGGCGAGCTGGAAGCCGTCTTGCGTCGCGGCGAGGATGCCGAGGCGCTCGCGGGCTTGAGCGCTTTCGTTGTCCGAGACGAGGATGCAGAACGAGGCCTGCGTGCCGCGTCCGATGCGGCCGCGGAGCTGATGAAGCTGCGCGAGGCCGAAGCGGTCGGCGTGCTCGACGACGAGCGTTGTCGCATTTGGCACGTTGACGCCGACTTCGATGACGGTCGTCGAGACGAGCACGGCGAGCTTGTTTTCATAAAATGCCTGCATGACATCATCTTTTTCCGCGTCTTTCATGCGGCCATGCACGAGGCCGATGGGGATGCCGCGCAGGATGCCATAGCGCAGTTCATCGTAGACATCGGCAGCGGACGGGAGGTCGCTTTCCTCGCCGGATTCGATGAGCGGGCAGACAACGTAGGCCTGCCGCCCCTGCTCGGCTTGCGTGCGGACATACTGGTAGATGAGCGGGCGGCGGTCGGACGTGCGCAAAAACGTGCGGATGGGCTGGCGGCCCGGCGGCAGCTCTGTGATCTGCGAGACGTCGAGGTCGCCGTAGACAGTCAGCGTCATCGTGCGCGGGATCGGCGTCGCGGTCATGACGAGGACATCAGGCGTCACGGAGCTGCGCTTTTCGAGGACGGCGCGCTGCTCGACACCAAAGCGGTGCTGCTCATCCGTAACGACGAGGCCGAGCTTTGCAAACTGCACGCCTTCCGAGAGGAGCGCATGCGTGCCGATGACGATGTCGACGTCATGCGCGGCGATGCGCTCGTGCATGGCGGCGCGCTGCTTTGGCGTCAGGTGGCCGGAGAGGAAGCCGATGCGGATCTTTGTATCCGCGAGCTGCGCGGTGAAGGAATCGTAATGCTGGCGCGCGAGGATTTCCGTCGGCGCCATGAGCGCGCCCTGATAGCCGTTTTCGACGGTCTTGACGAGCGCGAGCAGCGCAAGCACGGTCTTTCCGGAGCCGACGTCGCCTTGCACGAGGCGGCGCATGGGCGTAGGCTGTTCCATGTCGCGGCAGACATCCTGCCAAGCTTGCGCTTGGCCGCGCGTCAAGGAAAAGGGCAAGTTTTCCAGCACGCTGCGGACGAGCGTGCTCGACGTCAGATGGCGGACGCCGGTGGATTGCTCGGCGCTCGTTTTTTTCAGCAGCAGCAGGCCGCATTGGATGAGATAGAGCTCTTCGAACGCCAGGCGCCGGCGGGCGGCATGGAGTGTCTCGACGTCGCGTGGAAAATGGATGGCTTCCCAGGCGGCGCGGCGCGGCATCAGGTGGTTCGCTTCTATCACAGAGGCCGGCAGGACTTCGGGAAGTTCTGGAAGTTGATCGAGCAGCGTGCGGAGCACCGTGCGGAAAAATTTTTGGTTCATTCCATCGACGGCCGCGTAGACGGGCAGGATGGCGAGATGCGCCGCCCCGCTCTCGCTGTCTTCGAGGAATTCATAGGAATGAATCTGGTTGACGGCCAGTTGTCCGCGTCCGCCATACGCAAAGGCGGGCCGCCCCGTCACGAGGACGCGGCGACCCGTCTTGAGTTTCGGTTTGAGAAACGGCTGGTTGAACCACGTGACCTGGACGAATCCCGTGCCATCGCCGACAAGCGCCGTGAGGATCGTCATGTTGCGGCGGCCGGCTTTTTTCTCCGTGACATTCGCGATCGTGCCGGAAAATGTCGCCTGCTCGCCGACAATCAGCTGCGAGATCGGCGTCTGCACGGACTGGTCTTCGTAGGCGCGCGGGACGTCCGTCAGGAGGTCGTGCACGGTCACGATGCCGAGTCGCGCGAGCAGCTTCGCCTTCTTCGGGCCGATGCCCTTGAGATATTGTACGGAATCGGTCAGTTTCACAGACGGTTCCCCTTTCTAGGAATGAATGCGTTCCGCGCCGTCCGCTATACAGCAATCAATCCACCGTCGGCACAGGAATGCCGAGGTGTTCATACGCCGCAGGCGTGACGACGCGGCCACGGGCGGTGCGATTGAGGAATCCGAGCTGGATGAGGAACGGCTCGTAGACATCCTCGATCGTGTCCGTCGATTCGCTGATGGCGGCCGCGAGCGTGTCGAGGCCGACGGGGCCGCCGCCGAATTTCTTGATCATGGCCAAGAGCATGCGCCGGTCCGTGTGGTCGAGACCGCGGCGGTCGATCTCGAGCATCTTGAGCGCCTTGTCCGCGATCTCGGACGTGATGACGCCCGTGCCCTCGATTTGGGCGACGTCGCGCACGCGCTTGAGCAATCGGTTCGCGATGCGCGGCGTGCCGCGCGAGCGGCGGGCGATCTCGATGGCGCCCGTGTCCTCGATAGGAATCTTGAGAACTTCCGCTGCCCGCTTGATGATCGTCACGAGCGCATCGGTCTCGTAGTATTCGAGTCGCGAGATGACGCCGAAGCGGTCGCGGAGCGGCGGCGCGAGCGCGCCGGCTTTCGTCGTCGCACCGATGAGCGTGAACGGCGCGATGTCGAGGCGGATCGATCGCGCTGACGGCCCTTTGCCGATGATGATGTCGAGCGCGAAATCTTCCATGGCCGAATACAGCACTTCCTCGACGCTGCGCGACAGGCGGTGGATCTCGTCGATGAACAGCACGTCGCGCTCTTCGAGGTTCGTCAGGAGCGCCGCGAGATCGCCTTGGCGCTCGATGGCCGGCCCCGACGTCTGACGGAAATTCACGCCGAGCTCATTGGCGATGATGCCGGCGAGCGTCGTCTTGCCGAGGCCTGGCGGACCGTAGAGCAGCACATGGTCAAGCGCCTCGCCGCGCGACAGCGCCGCCTGGATGAAAATCTGGAGATTCGATTTCACCTTGTCCTGGCCGATGTACTCTGCGAGCCGGTGCGGGCGCAAGCTGTACTGCCAATCGTCCGCCGTCTGCTCGTCCGGCGTGATGATGCGCGATTCGAGGTCCTCCATCGAAAAATCGTCCAACTCCCTACGTCCTTTCTGTCAGCGTTTGAATGCTACCTTAGAGCGCAAGTTCTTGCAGCACATCGCCGGTTGCCATGTCATAAATGCGGATAACGCCGTCTTCGAGCGTCGCGCATGTCTGCTTGCCGTCGCTGCGCTTTGAGAGCGCGGCCGAGCCGGGATTCAAAAACACCGTCGCGCCGCGCTTTTCGAGCACCGTCGTGTGGATGTGGCCGCTGATGAAGAGGTCGGCATGGAACTTTTTCGCCCAGGCGTCTTTTTCCGCATCCGTCATGCACGCATCGCCATGCGTCACGAGGATGCGAAGGCCATCCACGACGACAAACGCATACGGCGCGCAAATCGGCACGTCGAGGCAACTTTCGTCCACGGAAGAATCGCAATTGCCCCGCGCGATCACGACGGGCACGTCGCATGTGTTCATGCGTTCTACAAGCCCCGCGGGATTGTAATCCGCCTTGCGCGGATTCCGCGGCCCATGATACAACACATCGCCGGCATGGAGGATCATCTCCGCACCACCAAAAAATTTCGAAACCGCATCCGCCCAGGCATTTTCGTGCCCGTGCGTATCGCTGAGAATACCGATTTTCACAACTCATTCCTCTTTCGTTTCGTGCGCGCACCCGCGAAAAGTTACACTCTACGAATACAGCTGCCGTACAGGGGACCCTTAGCCACAAGGGCATAAGCGATCACATCGGCCCTGAAGCGCCGTGTGTCTGCTTATCCACCGCTTCGCGGTTCCGAGGGGAGGCTGTAGTTTGAGCGCTCGCGAGTTCGTCTGTAACTTCGGGAGGACGGGGACTTTCCCTCTGAAAATTTTTAGCCCCGCAGGGGGTACTTTTTTCAGAGGGGAAGCCCTCGTCCGACTGCGAACGAGAAAACATCTTCGCGAGCCAAACTCACCCGACTTTTTTCAGCAGATTCGCCATCTCCATCGCCGCCATGGCGCCGTCCGCGCCTTTGTTGCCGGCCTTGGTGCCGGCGCGTTCGATGGCTTGCTCGATGTTTTCGGTCGTCACGACGGAGAAGATCGTTGGCACGCCGGTCGCGAGGCCGACTTGGGCGACGCCTTTCGAGACTTCGTTGCAGACGTAGTCATAGTGCGACGTCGAGCCGCGGATGACGGCGCCGAGGCAGATGACGGCGTCGTATTTGCCGCTTTCCGCCATTTTTTTCGCAACAATCGGAATCTCGAACGCGCCCGGCACCCAGGCGACGTCGATGTCCTCGTCCGCCGCTTCGTGGCGGTGCAGCGTGTCGAGCGCGCCGCCGAGGAGTTTCGACGTGATGAATTCATTGAAACGCGCGACGACGATGCCGAATTTCAGGCCTTTGCCTGTCACGTAACCTTCGAGAATGTTTGCCATGAGAAAAGCTCCTTTCCAAAATGACCGGACTCTTTATTTCAATTTGTCTTCCGACAGGATGTGTCCCATTTTTTCCTTTTTCACCGTCAGATACCGCTTGTCGAACTGGTTCGCCGCGACTTGGAGCGGGACGCGCTCGACGATTTCGAGGCCGTAGCCTTCGAGGCCGGCGCGCTTCGCCGGGTTGTTCGTCATGAGGCGGATGCTCGTGAGGCCGAGGTCGGCGAGGATCTGGGCGCCGATGCCGTAGTCGCGGAGGTCTGGCGCAAAGCCGAGCTCGACATTCGCTTCGACGGTGTCCGCGCCATGGTCTTGGAGCTCGTAGGCACGCATCTTGTTCGCGAGGCCGATGCCGCGGCCTTCCTGGCGCATGTAGAGCACGACGCCTTCGCCGGCCGCCTCGATGTTTTTGAGCGCGAGGTGCAGCTGGTCGCCGCAGTCGCAGCGCATGGAGCCGAGCGCGTCGCCGGTCAGGCATTCGCTGTGCACGCGCACGAGCACGTTTTTCTTGCCGCGCACGTCGCCTTTGACGATGGCGAGGTCGCATTTGTTGTTGAGCTTGTTCACGTAGGCGTGAATGCGGAAATGGCCGTATTTGCTCGGGAAATCGACATCTGCGACTTCGTGCACGAAATTTTCCGTGCGCTTGCGGTACTCGATGAGCGACTGCACGGTGATGATGTGGAGGCCGTGCTGCTTTGCAAATTCCAGGAGGCGCGGCGTGCGCATCATGTGGCCGTCATCGTCCATGATTTCGCAGCAGAGGCCGAAAGGATGCAGGCCGGCGAGCTTCGCGAGGTCCGTCGTCGTCTCCGTGTGGCCGGCACGCCGCAGCACGCCGCCTTCGACGGAGCGCAGCGGGAAGACATGGCCGGGACGGCGGAACGAGGCGGGCTTGGCCTTCGGATCGTAGAGCGCGCGCACGGTCTTGGCGCGCTCGAAGGCCGAGATGCCCGTTTCCGTGTCGTAGGCGTCGATGGAGACGGTGAACGCGGTCTCGTGGTTGTCCGTGTTGTTCGTCACCATCTGCGGGATCTGGAGCGCGTCGAGGCGCGCGCCGTCGATCGGCGTGCAGATGAGGCCTTTGGCGTATTTCGCCATGAAATTGATGGCCTCGCCTGTGACGTGGTCGCCAGCGATGATGAGATCGCCTTCGTTTTCGCGGTCTTCATCGTCGACGACGACGACCATCTTGCCGGCTTTGATATCTTCGATGGCCTGCTCGACCGTTGCAAAATCTGACATATGTGTTCCCCCTTGGGTTAAAATCCGCAATTTCTTAAAAATGCTTCTGTGAGGCCCGTTTCCGTTTGCGGTTCTACTTGCTCGGAACTGCCTGGCATACGCAAAAGCCGTTCGACGTACTTGCCAATCACGTCCGTCTCGATGTTGACGCGGCTGCCTTTTTTCTTTGTGTGGAGGTTCGTGACTTCCAGCGTGTGCGGGATGAGCGAGACGGTGAACGTCTGGTCATCCACAGCTGCGACGGTCAGGCTGATGCCTTCGAGGGCGACGGAGCCTTTTTCGACGATGCCGCGCAAGAGGTTTGGCGCGGCCGCGACGGTGATGAGGACGGCGTTGCCTTCTCGTTCGATGGCCGTCACGTCGCCCGTGCCGTCGATATGGCCGGAGACGATGTGGCCGCCGAGGCGCGTGCCGACGGCGACGGCGCGTTCGAGGTTGACGACAGCTCCGGGGTGCAGGCCGTCAAATGACGTGCGGCGCACGGTCTCGGGCATGACGTCGGCCGCGAAGCTCCCCGCGTCGAAGCGCGTGACGGTCAGGCAGACGCCATTGACGGCGATGCTGTCGCCGATGCGGGCGTCTGTGAGGACGGTGCGCGCCGCAATCGTTAGAGAGCCGCCGCCGATTTTGCGGATTGTGCCAAGTTCTTCAATAATTCCGGTGAACAAACGCTTCCCACCTTCCGTTTGCCTCATGGTGAAGATTTTCGAAGGCTCTTCGTTCTTTGCCACAAGGAACCTTATTTCATGGGTTCGGTTGTCTTCACGTAACCAGTCAGGACGACGTCCGTGCCAACGGTTTCTGCCGTGAGGTTCGATAATTCAACCGCTTCCGCGAGCCGCTCGAAGCCCGCGCCTTCGACGGGCGTCGTGGCCGCTTGGCCGCCGACGAGCTTCGTGCCGACGAACGCCACGACTTTTTGCACGAGGCCGGCCGCGAGCAGCGAAAAATTCACGGTGCCGCCGCCTTCGACGAGGACGGACGTGATTTCGTGGCGGCCAAGTTCGTCCATGAGCTGCGTGAGATCGACTTCGGGGCCTCTGCCGCAGCGCCAGACGGCAGCGCCGGCCGCCGCGAGTGCTTTGACGCGCGCTTCCGGCGCTTGCTCGGTCGTGGCGATGACCGTTAACGCCTGGCCGTCGGTCACAACGTTGGATGTCAGCGGCGTCCGCGCCTGGCTGTCGACGATCACGCGCATGGGATTTTTGCCTTTGCGGCCTTGGAGGCGCGTCGTGAGGCTCGGGTTGTCCGCGAGGACGGTGCCGATGCCGCAGAGGATGGCGTCGCTCCGGTCGCGCAGCGCATGCACGTAGCGGCGCGAGGCCTCGCAGGAAATCCACTGCGAGTCGCCCGTCCGCGTCACGATCTTGCCGTCGAGCGTCATGGCGTATTTCATCGTCACGAATGGCCGTCCTGTCGTGATCCAGTGCAAGAAGGCTTCATTGAGCCGCCGCGCCTCCGCTTCGCAGACGCCGACGGTCACGTCGATGCCCGCGTCGCGCAGAATTTGGAATCCCTTGCCCGCGACTTTTGGATTTGGATCGCCCATGGCCGCGACGACGCGACGGATGCCCGCGTCGCGCACGGCGACGGCACAGGGTCCCGTGCGGCCGACGTGCGCGCACGGCTCGAGCGTCACGTAGAGCGTCGCCCCGCGCGCGAGGTCGCCGGCCATCGTGAGCGCGTGCACCTCGGCGTGCGGTGTGCCCGCCGCGCGGTGCCAGCCCTCGGCGATGATCACGCCATCTTTGACGATGACGGCGCCGACGAGAGGATTCGGGCTCGTCCGCCCTTCCGCATGGCGCGCGAGGCGCAGCGCTTCGCGCATGAAGCGTTCATCTTCGGCGCGCTGCTGTTCTTTGTCGAGCAACATCATCCCTCCCGATGCATTCCAACAAAAAACGCCGCAGAATCCTTTCTCTGCGGCGTCCGATTTTCCTGCGTACGTTTTTTTTTCGTACAACACAAAATCCTCTTTTCCCATCCAGACTCATGGTGTCACGCACCAAACACTGTCGGCTCTGGAATCACACCAGATCGTGCGGAGCATTCCGCTCGCGGGCTGTACCGCCGGTGGGGATTCGCACCCCGCCCCAAAGAGTTTTTCTGGGGCTTATTTTAGCACAATTTTTTCAAAAATGCAACAGAGCGCGGCAGCCGCTCATTTCCGCTTTCCATTTTTGCGCGTTCATAGTAAAATAGGGAGAAAATGATGGGAGGAATCGTTATGAAAAAACTCGGATTCATCGGCATGGGCAATATGGCGCAGGCGCTGGCGCAAGGCTTCATCGCGTCGGGGAGCATCGAAAAGGCGGACGTCTTTGCGTATGCGCCGCATCAGGACAAGCTGCGGAAAAATGCGGAACGCCTCGGCTTTACGCCGTGCGCAAGCCTCCAGGAACTCGCGCGCGCATGCGACACGCTCGTCATGGCCTGCAAGCCGTATCAGATCGAGGACGTGCTCGGCGAAATTTACGAAGAGCTCAAGGGCAAAGCGCTTGTTTCGATTGCTGCGGGTTGGGATTTCCAGAAATACCAAGGGAAAGTTCCTGGTAACACGCGCGTGCAGTTTGTCATGCCGAACACGCCGGCCATGGTCCAAGAGGGCGTGCTGCTGTTTGAGGAGACGAACTCTTTGAACGCGGAGGAGCGAAAACAGATCTGGGATCTCTTCTCTGCCGTCGGCCGCACGGTCGAACTTCCGTCGCATCTCATGGGCATCGGCGGCACGGTCACGGGCTGCGGACCGGCCTTCGTCGATCTCTTCCTCGAAGCGTACGCCGACGCGGCCGTGAAATACGGCATGAAGCGCGCGGATGCCTACCAGCTCATCAGCCAGATGGTCTTAGGCTCCGCAAAGCTTCAGCTCGTGACGGGCGAGCACCCGGGCGTGCTCAAAGACAACGTCTGCTCCCCCGCCGGCACGACGATCCGCGGCGTGACGGCGCTGGAGGCCTGCGGCTTCCGGAACGCGTGCATCCAGTCGATTGAGGCGATCATGAAAAAATAATCTAGGTATCAAAAAAATGGGAATCCCGTATCGGGATTCCCATTTTTTGCGCTTACTCTTTTTTCTCCACCTTCGCCAGCAGCGAGTTGATGAACTGCTGCGCGGCGCGGCCGGAGATTTGGGAGTGGGCCATTTCCCAGCGGACGGCGCCGGCTTTGAGCTCTTCGTCCGTGAGCGTGATCTCGGGGTGGCGGCGGGCGAGGATCTCGACCATGTCGTAGTATTCCTGGCGGCTCGGGCGGTAATAGCCGATCGTCAGGCCGAAGCGCGCAGAGAGCGAGAGCTTTTCTTGGACGGTGTCGTTTTCGTGCATATCGTCGCGGACGGCATCGGGACGATCCGTCCAGACTTCGCGGATGAGGTGGCGGCGGTTGCTCGTCGCGTAGATGAGGACGTTGTCGGGCTTGACTTCGAGGCCGCCTTCGATGACGGCTTTGAGATATTTGTACTCGATCTCGAATTCTTCGAACGACAGGTCGTCCATGTAGATGATGAAGCGGTAGTTGCGGTTCTTGATCTGCGCGATGATGCGTTGGAGGTATTTGAATTCGTGCTTGTAGACTTCGATCATGCGCAGGCCGCGGTCGTAGAATTGATTGAGGATGGCCTTGATGCTCGTCGACTTGCCCGTGCCGGCGTCGCCGTAGAGCAGCACGTTGTTCGCCTTACGGCCTTCGACGAAGGCTTCCGTGTTCTCGACGAGGCGCTGCTTTTGCGATTCGTAGCCGACGAGGTCGCTAAGCTTCATGTCGCCCGTCGTCGTGATGGCTTCGAGGAGCTCGCCCTTCCCGCTTTCGTAGTACGGCGAGATGCGGAAGGCCTTGTTCAGGCCGAACATGCCGACGCCGTAGCGCCGGTAGAAGTCCGTGACGATGTCAAACATCTCTTTGCCGCCTTTTGCTTTCTCGATGAGCGCGCTGAGCTCTTGCACTTTTTCGCTGACGCTCTTGTTGTAGATCTGCTCTTTTTTCTCGACGGCTTGGAAGTGCTCGATGACGTCAAAGCAGGTAAGGCCCGTGGCCTCTTCGAGCGGCGTGAAGTCGTAGGCGAGCAGCTGGCGGAAAATCTCGAGGTCGTTCTCGACGAACTTGCGCACGCTGCCCTCGCTCGCGCCATGCTTTTCGCAGACGAGCGTAAAAGGCGTCTCGGTCATGGCGAGGAGGAAGGCGATGTAGTTGTGCCAGAGGTTGCCGTTGAAGCCGTAGACCGTCGCGATGTCGAGCATGCGGTTGATCTCCGTGAGGATGCGGCCGGCGAGCTCTTCCTTGTCGCGGCCGGCTTCGAAGTCGCGGCAGATGTCCGTGAGGCGGTAGAGGATGCTGTCCGCGCCGATTTTCCGGTAGACGATGAGTTTCGAAACGAGATGATGCATGGTAAGACCTCTTTTACATGTGTTCGATGCCGCTCTCCGTCCCGTCCCACGCGGCTTCGTAGATCATGCGCGGCGTGATGGCGCCGTCTTTGTCTGTGAGGATCTTCGTGTCGATGCGGACGGTGACTTCGTCGCCGAGCATCTGGTGGACGTCTTGGAGGCGCTCGGTGATGGCGTTGGCGAGGGGCTCGATGGCGGCTTTGTCCGGGAACGCGCCGAGGACGGCGAACGTGGCGCCTGCGAGGCGCGCGACGTTCGTGTCGGCGCCCGCGGAGGCGAGGATGCCGTCGGCCATGCTCCAGAGGAGTTCTTTTGCCGCGCTGTCGCCGTAGTTTTTGACGATGCGATCAAAGGATTTCACATTGAGGATGAGCATGCCGTAGGGCTTGCCGTGGAGCTTTTTCTCCTGCTGGTAGCGGAAGAGCGTCTGCACGCAGCCCGTGGCATTCAATAGCCCTGTCAGGCTGTCGACGAGGAACGAGTGCGAGAGCGCGTCGAAGCGCTGCTCGATGGCTTCCATGTCCTCGAAGACGCCGAGGAGGCCGACGATCTCGCCGTGGTCGTAGATCGGGCGCTTCGTGTAGAGGATCGGGCGCAGGCGGCCGCGGATGATGCATTCGCCTTGCTGGTTCGCGATGGTCGCGCCTTCCTGCACGACGGAGAGCTCGGCGCGGTGCATGCCCGTGTCGTCGACGTGCCAGCCGACCTCGGCGTCCGTCTTGCCGAGGATGTCCTCGATGGACGAAAAGCCGTAGGCGTCGAGGAAGCCTTTCGAGGCGCCGCGGAAGCGCAGGTTCTTGTCCTTCCAGAAATAGTTCGTGCGCTTCGTCTGCATGAGGCACTTCCAGAGCATGGCGCCGTCGTGCGTCGCCTGGGCAGCCTTGTCTTTCGCGGCGGCGACTTCGGCGGCGTCGTCGAAGTCGGAGAGCAACGCGAGCGTGATGGCGCGGTGGTCGGAAATGATGTCCTTAATGCAGACGAGGAAGCGCGTGAGGCGCGATTCGGGCACGGCGAGGAACGAGATTTCCTTCCACGAGAAATTGCCTTCGCGGTCCTTCAGGCGGAAGAGGTCGGCGATCATGTGCCGCGCTTTTTGCTCGCGCCAGCGGCGGGCGAGCTGCTCGGGGTCTATGAATTCGAGGAAATGTTTTTGGTCGTCGGGGTGGACGTTCGTCGCGGAGAATTTCCGCCATGTGAGCTCGAGGCCTTGCGCTTCCTTGAGGATGCCGCCGTAGACGACATTGTTCGTGAAGAGCGGGCGGATGGCGTCGCGCCGGAGGTCGAGGACGTGCACGGAGTCAAACATCTGGTAGATGTGCCGCAGCGACTTGTCGAGCTGCATGCGCTCCTGGGCGCGGCGGTCCTGCGTGAGGTTCAGCGTCGAGACGCGGAACGTCGCGTAGCGGCCATATTCGGCGATGAGCTGGATGGACGTGCGCAGGTAGTTTTCGTGGCTCGTGTAGAAAAAGACTTCTTCCTGGCCGGAACGGCGCGGAGCGTCGACGAACGAGCGGAATTTGTCATAGAGCGCGGTGCCGCGCTCGTTGATGGCCGCGACGGCTTCGTCGAATGTCTCATAGCCGAGCGAGGCGACCTGCTGGAGGTACGGCTCGTTCGCGAAATAGGCGAAGAATGTCTCGCCGTCGTAGCCGAGGAACGCCATGGGGTCCGTCGACTGGCGGATGCAGGCGCCGATGCGCTCGAAGTAATGGCTGGCTTTCGGCTCTTCGGGCGTGAGGCCGCGGCCTTGGATGTAGGATTCGAGCTTTTCCATGGGCATCGGGCTGCCGTAGTAGTAGCCCTGCACCATTTCGCAGCCGATCTCGTGCAAAAAGAGCACGTGCTCGGCGCGCTCGGCGCCTTCGGCGAGCGTGCGCACGCCGATCGTCTTCGCCATGTTGACGACGGCCGTGACGATCTTCTTCGTCTTTTCGGAAAACGTCGAGAGGAAGCGCATGTCGAGCTTGATGACGTCGACGTCGAAATCCTTCAGCGTGTGCAGCGACGAGTACTCGCTGCCGAAATCGTCGAGCCAGACCTGGTAGCCCTTGGCGCGGAAGTTCACCATCGCCGTCTTGAGGTCGTCGGCATCCTCGACGAGCGCGCGCTCGCCGAGCTCGATGCGGATAAGCTGGCGCGGGATGTCGTAGGCCGCGAGCGTCTGCTCGAAGGTATCGAGCGTGTCCGCGCGCGAAAAATCGCGCCACGAGAGGTTGATGGAGACGGGCACGACGGGCCGGCCGGCCTTCATGCGGCCTTTGAGCATGCAGCAGATGCCGTCGAGCACGGCGCAGTCAAGCTCGTAGATCTTGCCAGCCTGCTCGAGTGCGGGCAGAAAACGCCCGGGCGAAATCATCGTGCCGTCCGCATCCATCCAGCGCACGAGCGCCTCGACGCCCGCGACCTGCTCCGTGAGCGTGCGGACGATGGGCTGGTAGTAGACTTGGATGTTCCCATGCAGGATGGCGTCGTCGAGCTCTGCGGGGAAATCCCGTTCGATTGGTTCTTTGTCGATCATCAAGCTATCCCTCGCTCTCTATCGGCAATCATTTATTTCACAACAATATTCACAAGTTTCTTCGGCACGCAGATGACTTTGACGATGGTCTTGCCGGCCGTGAGTTCTTTGGCGCGCGGGAGGTCTTTTGCGACCTGTTCCATGCCGGCGCGGTCGAGGCCGGCCGGAATCTTCACGCGGTCACGGACTTTGCCGTTGATCTGGAGGACGATCTCGACTTCGTCGACGGCGAGCGCGGCTTCGTCGTAGGACGGCCAATGCTGCTGGTGGACGCTGCCCGTGGCGAAGAGGCGGCTCCAGAGTTCTTCCGTGATGTGCGGGGCGAACGGCGCGAGCATGAGGAGGAGGTCCTTCGCGAGCTCGCGGACGAGGCCGGCGCTCACGTCCTTATCTTGGAACGCGTAGAACGCATTGACGAGCTCCATGACGGCGGAAACGGCCGTATTGAACATGAAGCGGTCGCGCACGTCTTCCGTGACTTTCTTGATCGTCGTGTGGAGCACGCGGCGCAGGTCTTTTTCTTCTTTTGTTAACGTAGTAACGTCATAGTCGTCTTGCCCGCTCTTGATGGCGTCTTCGAAATGGCCGAGGATGCGCCAGACGCGGCCGAGGAAGCGGTAGGCGCCCTCGACGCCCTGGTCGCTCCACTCGAGGTCGCGGTCCACAGGAGCCGCGAAGAGGATGAAGAGGCGCGCGGTGTCGGCGCCGTATTTCTGGATGATTTCTTCCGGCGAGACGACGTTGCCCTTCGACTTCGACATCTTCGAGCCGTCTTTCAGCACCATGCCTTGCGTCAGGAGGTTCGTGAACGGCTCGTCAAAGTCGACGAGGCCGGCGTCGTGCAGCACTTTCGTGAAGAAGCGCGAATAGAGCAAATGAAGGATGGCGTGCTCGATGCCGCCGATGTACTGGTCGACCGGCGCCCAATAGTTCACTTTGTCCTTCGCGAACGGTTCCTTGTCGTTGTGCGGGTCCGTGTAGCGCAGGAAGTACCACGACGAGCAGATGAACGTGTCCATCGTGTCCGTCTCGCGCGTCGCGTCCGCGCCGCACTTCGGGCACTTGCAGTGGACAAAGCTCTTGCTGGACGCAAGCGGCGACAGCGAGCCCTGCTCGAACGACACGTCCTCCGGCAGCAGCACGGGGAGGTCTTCCTCGGGCACGAGCACTTCGCCGCAATGCGGGCAGTTGATGACCGGGATCGGCGCGCCCCAATAGCGCTGGCGCGAGATGAGCCAGTCACGCAGGCGGAAGTTCACGCGGCGCTTGCCAAAGCCTTTCTGCTCGGCGAGGTCCATGATGCCCTGCATGGCCGCGTGGATCTCCATGCCGGTGAACTCGGCGGAATTCACGAGCACGCCGTCCTTGTCCGTATAGGCCTCGGTCATTTCCTCTAATTTTAACGTGCGGTCTTTCGGCTGCAGCGTGATGATCTTCGGGATATCATATTTCGTCGCGAACATCCAGTCGCGTTGATCCTCGGACGGCACGCCGATGACCGCGCCCGTGCCGTAGTCGGCGAGCACGTAGTTCGTGACCCAGATCTGGACTTTGTTGCCATTGAACGGGTTCACGCAGTACGCGCCGGTGAAAACGCCTTCCTTTTCCGACTCGCTCGACGTGCGCTCGATCTCGGACTGGTTGCGCGTGCGCTGGACGAATGCGCGGATTTCCTCGGCCTTCGGATTGTTCTCGCAGAGCTTCTCGACGAGCGGATGCTCCGCTGCGAGCGCGAGGAACGTGATGCCGTAGACCGTGTCGGGACGCGTCGTGTACGCCGCGATCTTCTCACCGAGCTCCGGCGCGTCGAGCGTGAACTCGAGGCCTTCGCTGCGGCCGATCCAGTTGTCCTGCATCGTCTTGACGCGCTCCGGCCAGCCCGGCAGTTTCTTCAAATCTTTCAGGAGCACGTCGGCATAGTCCGTGATCTTGAGGAACCACTGCGAAAGGTCCTTTTTCTGCACCGGCGAATCGCAGCGCCAGCACTTGCCGTCGATGACCTGCTCATTCGCGAGCACCGTGCCGCACGTGTCGCACCAGTTGACGGACGCCTTTTTCTTGTAAGCGAGGCCGCGCTTGTAGAAAAGCTCGAACAGCCACTGCGTCCAGCGGTAATAATCCGGCGCGCACGTCTTCACCTCGCGGTCCCAATCGTACGACAGGCCGAGCATCTTCTGCTGGCGCTCCATGTTCTCGATGTTGCGGTACGTCCAGTCCGATGGCTTCACGCCGTGCTGGATCGCCGCATTTTCCGCCGGCATGCCAAAGGAATCAAAGCCCATCGGATGCATGACGTTGTAGCCTTCCATCGTCTTGTAGCGCGCCATGACATCGCCGATCGCATAGTTGCGGACGTGCCCCATGTGGAGGTTCCCCGACGGATACGGGAACATCTCAAGTGCATAATACTTCGGCCGCTTCGGGTCCGCCACCGTATGGTAGGCATCCTCCTCTTCCCACTTCTTCTGCCATTTCGCTTCGATGTCCTGCGGCGCATATCTCTCCATGCTGGTTCCTCCTAAAAGAAAAGAGTTGTTGCACGACTCCCTGCAACAACTCCTCAAGCTCCTCTCAAAAGCGCCCGCGTGTGCGGGCTTTCAGAAAATAAATATTCTTTTTTATTATACCGAAGAAAAAAAGTTCCGTCAAATATTTCTCACGCGTCTGCTTCTCCCAGCAGCGCCTTCGCAAAGTCCTCGGCGACAAAGGGCCGCAAATCTTCGATGCCTTCGCCGACGCCGATCCATTTCACGGGCATTGAAAGCTGGCTCTTGATGCCGATGACGACGCCGCCTTTTGCTGTGCCGTCGAGCTTCGTGAGGACGACGCCCGTGATTGGCGCGGCTTTCGTGAAGAGCTCGGCCTGGCTGATGGCGTTCTGCCCCGTCGTCGCGTCGAGGACGAGGAGCGTCTCGTGCGGCGCGCCCGGGATTTCGCGGCCGATGACGCGATTGATTTTCTCAAGCTCCTGCATGAGGTTCGATTTTGTCTGCAATCTTCCGGCCGTGTCGACAATCAGGAGATCGACGTTGCGCGCTTTCGCGGCCTTGACGGCGTCAAAGGCGACGGCGGCAGGATCGGAGCCCTCTTCGTGCTTGATGACGCGCACGCCCGTGCGCTGCCCCCAGACCTCGAGCTGGTCGATGGCCGCCGCGCGGAACGTATCGGCCGCCGCGAGCAGCACGGACTTTCCCTGCCCTTTGTAGAACGCAGCGAGCTTGCCGATCGTCGTCGTCTTGCCTGCGCCGTTCACGCCGATGACGAGCAGCACCGTGGGCCCTTCCGCGGCCACGCGCGTGCGGTCGTTTTCCTCGCCCGCCGTGAGGATCGCCGTGATCTCTTTGGCGAGGAACGGCCGGAGGTCTGCGGGGCTGTTGATTTCCTTCTTTTTGATGCCCTTCCGCACGGCGGCCATGAGTTTTTCCGTCGTCTGCACGCCGACGTCGGCCATGATGAGCGTCTCTTCGAGCTCGTCGAGGAAGTCGTCGTCGATGTCCGCGTAGCCGATCACGAGCTTCTCAATCTTCTGCGTCAAGTTCTCGCGCGTCTTGTTCAGCCCGCGTTTCAGTTTGTCAAAAAATCCCATATTTCATGCTCCTTGTTGTTCTGGTTCGATATAATCGCTGAGTTTCACCGAAAGAATCTTCGACACGCCGGCGTCCTCCGTCGTGACGCCGTAGAGCACATCGACGTTTTCCATCGTGCCTTTGCGGTGCGTGACGACGATGAACTGGGTGCGATCGGCGAGTTCGCGGAGATACTTGCCGAAGCGCACGACGTTTGCTTCGTCGAGCGGGGCGTCGATCTCGTCGAGGACGGCGAAGGGCGACGGCTTGTAGTGGAGGCAGGCGAAGAGCAGCGCGATGACCGTGAGGGCGCGTTCGCCGCCGGAGAGGGCTGAGAGGTTCTGGCGCTTTTTCTTCGGCAGCGTCACGAGGATGTCGATGCCCGTGTTCAGCATGTCATCCGCGTCGAGCAGCCGCAGCGTCGCCTCTCCGCCGCCGAAAAGCTTCGTGAAGCTTTCCTGGAAATACGCCTGGATTTTCTGGAACGCCTCGCTGAATTGCTTCGTCATCGTCGCGTCCATCTCCGAAAGCAGCGTCTCGAGGTTCGCGCGCGCGTCCATGAGGTCTTTCGTCTGCGTGTCGAGGAAGTCGTGGCGCTTCTTGAGCTCTTCGTATTCCGCGATCGCGTTCGGATTCACGGGGCCGAGCGCTTTCATGCGCGCGTCGAGCTCCTTCATGCGCGGCGCGAGGGCCTCCGGCGCGACGTCGAGCGCAACGTCTGCCGCCCGCTCGGGCGTGAGGCCATAGTCACTGAGCATCGTCTCGGCGCAGTCATCGAGGGAAAACTCTGCTTTGGAAACGGCGAGCTCGGCGGTGTGGAGCTTTTCCAGCAGCCGCGCGGTCTCGCGGGCTTGTTTCTTGATCTGCTTTTCGATGCCCTGCGCCGCCGCCATTTTTTCCATCTTGTCCGCATAGAGGCGGTCTTGTGCGGCTTTCTGGTCCGCCTGCTGCTCGGCGAGGCGGCCTTCCTGCTCTTCGAGCGTGACGAGGCGGTCGGCGCTCGTGCGCTCGAGCGTTTCCTGCTCCTTCGTCTCGCGCTCGACGCCCGCAAGTTCCTGCTCGCGCGTCTGCTTTTCCGCCCGCTTGGCGGTCAAAAGCTCGGCGTCGCGGTCAACTTGCACACGCTGGACGGCAAGCTTCATCTCGCGGTCGTGCAAGAGCAATTCGAGGTCGTTCGCATCTTCGAGCAAATCGTCGATCGTTTCCTGTTCGTCGGCGCGCTGGCGTTCCACCTTCTGCAAGGATTCTTCCAAGGTGCGTGCCGCTTCGCGAGCTTCCGAGCGGCGTTTCTGCGTGGCGGCAAACGAGGCTTCCGCCGTCCGCTGCGCGGCCTGCTGCTCCGCGAGTGCGGCGGCCTGTTCCTTGTGCGCTTCTTTGGATTTTCCGAACGCGACACGGAGACCCGCGAGCGTGACGTCGAGCGCTTGCAGGCGCTCCGTGAGCTCGTCGGCGGTCTCGCGGCAATCTTCGAATGCCTCCCGCGCCGCATCAGCATCTTGCTGCTTCGCGGCGGCGGTCGCTTCAGCGGCCTGCTGTTCTTTTTCGAGCGCAGCGATCTCGCCCTGCCGCCCGAGGAAGCTGCCTTCCTTGTGGCCGCGGCTGCCGCCCGTCATCGAGCCGCCCGGGCTCAAGAGCTCGCCGTCCACCGTGACAATGCGCAGGCGGTAGCCGGTGCTCTTCGCGATGGCCAGCGCATGATCGAGCGTGTCGACGATCAGCGTGCGGGCAAGCAAATGGTCGGCGACGCGGCGATATTTCGCCGCCGTCTCCACGAGCTCATTCGCCCAGCCGATGACACCGTTCATCCTGCGAACGTTTTCCGCGTTCGCTGGCATGCGAACCTGAATCGTCGACAGCGGCAGGAACGTCGCGCGGCCTTGGCACTGGGCCTTGAGGTAACCAATGGCGGCCTTCGCCGTTTCCGCGTCCTCCGTGACGATGTGTTGCTGACTGCCCGCCAAGGCAACGTCGAGCGCGGTCACGTATTTCTCGGGGACGGTGAGCAATTCCGCTACGGCGCCCGCAATGCCCTTGCGCCACGGCGCCTGGCTCTTCAAGACAGCACGCACGGCGCGACCAAAGCCTTCATACGACTGTTGCATATGGCGGAGAATCTGTAACTTGTCCGCCAGCCGCTTCGCTTCGCGCGCCGCCGTCTCTTGTGCGGTACGCGCTTGACTTAACGTTTGGCGTAATGTCTGCATCTTGCCAGAATTCGCGCGCGCCGCCGCCGTCTGCTTGTCGCGGTCAGCTTCCGCGTCTGCCAATTTTTTCCCGAGCGTTTCCTGTTCCTCGGCGAGCGCTTGTAACTTTTCTTGCGCCAGTTGTAACGTTTGCTCGCGCTCCGCTTTGCTCGTACTGCCGAGCTCGATATCCTTTTCCAGCACGGCAATGGCCTGCTGCTGCTGCGTGAGCTCCGCCTGCAACTTGGCCACCGTCGCATCCGTTTGCGCGGCCGCCTCATTCGCGTCCGAGACTTCCTGTTTTAACTCAATGAGTTTTTTTCGTTCGGTCTCGAGCTGTTCATCCGCCGTCGCGACGGCCTTCTTGCCCGCCGCGACCGCTTCCGTCAGCTGCCCGATCGCGCTGGCCGCCCGCACGAGTTCCTGCGTCAAGGCCGATTTGCGTGCCGCCAGGCGCTCCCGCGTCGCCGCGCTGTTTTCCGTGCGCTCGCGGAGCGTTGCGAGCTCGGCCGTCACGGCGTCCACCTGCTTCTGGAGCTCGGCGTGCGCGGCGCCCGCTTGCTGCATCGTCTGCTCGATGGCCACGATGTCCGCCTGCACGCGCTCTTTTTCCGCCTCGGCCGCCGCCTGCGCCGCCGCCGCCGCCGTCTTCTCGTCCTCGACCTGCTTGCGCGCCGCCTCGGCCTGTGAACGCTCGCCCGTCAATTTCGCGTAACGCTGGGACAGGCTGGTGAGATGATAGGTTTTATATTCTCGTTCGAGCGCCTGGTACGTCCGCGTCTGCTCCGCGCTCTCGGCGAGCGGGCCCAGCTGCGTCGCGATCTCCTGCTGGATGTCCGCGACGCGCACGAGATTTTTCTCCGTATCGTCGAGCTTCTTCAGCGTCTCGCGCTTGCGCGCCTTGTACTTCGTGATGCCTGCCGTCTCCTCGAAAAACGCGCGGCGCTCCTCCGGCCGGCTGTTCAAGATGTCGTCGATGCGGTTCTGCCCGATGACGCTCATGCCCGCGTGGCCGATGCCCGTGTCCGCGAACAGCTGATAAATGTCCTTGATCCGGCAACGCGAGCGATTGAGGAACACCTCGCTCTCGCCGCTGCGGTACAGCCGCCGCGTCACGACGACCTCCGTGAAAGCCACGGGGAGCGTCCCGTCCGTGTTGTCAAAGACGAGCGAGCACTCCGCGACGCCGAGCCTTTTGCGCGTCGCGCTGCCGGCGAAAATGATGTCCTCGGATTTCGCCGCGCGCAGATTCCGCACATTCTGCTCGCCGAGCACCCAGCGGATCGCGTCCGTGATGTTGCTCTTGCCGCTGCCATTCGGGCCCACGATCGCCGTGACGCCCGCATCGAACTCGATGACGATCTTATCTGCAAACGATTTGAAGCCGTACGCTTCGAGACGCTTGAGTTGCATGAAGCGCGTACCTCATTTCTGGAAAAAATGTTTTTTGAACTCCGGCGTGCCCGTGTACGTCCGCATGAAGTCCATGAAGCGGTTGTCGATGGCCGAAAACGTCTTGTGCGCGCCCCAATAGAGAGAGATGTGCAGCGCGATCGTCGGCTCCGTCTCGCGATGCAAAAAGATTTTTTCGCCGCGCGTGACAAATTTCGGCAGCACCGACACGCCCGTGCCATTCGCCACGAGCTGCTTGATCGTCTTCAGCTGCGACGTCGCGAGCACGATGTCCGGCGTGAAGCCATGCTCCGTGCAGCAATCGAACACGCTGCGATATTGGAACGTATGCGGCTGCTGCATGATGAATTTTTCATGGCGCAGCCGGCCGAACGGCACGACATCGAGCCCCGCGAGCGGATGCTTCTCCGGCAGGCAGAGGCCCATCTGGTCGCGCATGATCAAAAACTCATTTTCCACGCGATCTTCGGGGCTCCCGAGCACGACGCCGAAATCGAGCTCGCCGAGATCAGCCTGCTCGCGCACCTCGAACGAATCGTTGAATTCTTGCACGTCGAGCGTGATGTCCGGATACGCCGCGCGGAATTTCGTGAAGAAATCCGGAAACAGATACCCCTCGACCATCGGCGGGATGCCGAAGCGGATCGTCCCGCGCGCCTCGCTGTGGAAGCGCTGCATATCCTGATACGCCGCCTGCACGTCGCGCATGATGCGTTGCGCATGAATGAGGAACGTCCGCCCCTCCTCCGTCAGCTGCACATGCTTCTGGCTGCGGTCGATGAGCGTCAGCTTCAGCTCCCCCTCGAGCGACTTGATCGCCTTCGTCACCGACGGCTGCGACACATGCAGCACCTCCGCCGTCCGCGTGAAGTTCTCGAGCTCGCTGATCGTGACAAAATACTCCAGCTGCCGAAATTCCATGCGATAACCCCCTCATATTTCATTCCGTTCAATCTGCGTCCTATGGCTGAACGCTTTCTCTCTTGTTTGCTTCATTTTATCATAGCTTTGAGTTATTGTCTATTGGGAAAAAAGGGGGTGCGGTTATTGCGACCGTAACGACAACGGCAGCCTTCCCCTCCGGGGAAGGGGGACCGCGTCAGCGGTGGAAAGGGTACAAGGGTGCGACTTGTTCCAAAGAAAAAGAAGTCTTCGAAGCAGCATATTTGAACACAAACCACTCGTTGCTTCGAGACTTCTTATTTTTTGCTCGGCTATCGCACCCTAGTACCCGCTCCACCGCTTCGCGGTCCCCCTCTACCTAAAGGATAAAGCGACCGCATAGGCGCTAAAGCGCCTTGCGTCTGCTTTTCCCAGAGGGAGAGGCTGCTGTAATCGCAACGGTCAGCATTCTTATGAAACACTCTTGGTAACAGTAACAGTCTCTGCTGGAATTCGTTACGTCCAGCAACAGGTCCATGTGAAGCGGGCCTAGGAACGACAACCGTCCCGCTTCCATCATTTTTCCTTTTTCACGCTTCCAGCTCCCCGACGATCTCACGCACGTTCGCAATCCCCTGCCGTTCGAGATACGCATCGATCCCCTCGGCCACGCGCACCACCGCCCGCGGGTCGCGGAAATTTTCCGCCCCGACCTGGACGGCCGTCGCTCCGGCGAGGAGGAACGCGACCGCGTCACCACCCGTCTGGATGCCGCCGCAGCCGATGATCGGGATCTTTACCACCTTCGCCGTCTGATACACGAGCCGCAAGGCGATCGGCCGGATGGCGGGGCCGCTGAGGCCGCCCGTGATATTTCCGAGCAGCGGCCGCCGGCGCTCGATGTCGATCGCCATGCCGAGGAACGTGTTGCAGACCGTCAACGCGTCGGCGCCCGCCGCCTCGACCGCCCGCGCCATGACCGTGATGTCCGTGACATTCGGCGACAGCTTGACGATGACCGGCTTTTTCGTATGCGTTTTCACTTCTGACGTAACGCGCGCCGCCGCCTTGGGATCCGTGCCGAAGACGATGCCGCCCTCCTTGACATTCGGGCAGGAGATATTCACCTCGATTGCGGCAACGCCATCGACGTCGAGCTTTTCTGCAAGTTCGCCATATTCTTCCGCCGTCCCCGCCGAGATATTCACGATGAGCGGCGCGGCAAGATGGCCAGCTTTTGGCAGGATGTCCCGCAAAAAGACATCAACGCCAGGATTCTCCAAGCCAATGCAGTTCAGCATCCCCGCCGGCGTCTCGGCGATCCGCACGCCCGCGTTCCCGCTGCGCGGCAACGGCGTGATGCCCTTCGACAAAATACCGCCGACGTCGGCCATATCGACGAAGTCCGCATACTCCAAGCCAAACCCAAACGTCCCCGACGCCCCCAGCACCGGCGTCGCGAGATGCAAACCACACAGCTCCGTCGCAAGTCGTTCCTTGTTCATGCCATTCCCTCCCCGTTCCGCATCGTCATTGCAACGTGCGAAGCACGCAATCCCGCTGCGCGTTGTTCCTTGTCCATACGACGACGGTCCAGCATCATCGTTGCAACGTATGGACAACGAAATTTTATCGTGCGTTGGAACGTCTTCATGCGAAGACCTCCCTCGCATCGAACACGGGCCCGTCGGCGCAGACTTTCTTGCGCACGCCGCTCGTCGTTTCGAACGTGCAACCAAGACACACGCCGATCCCGCAGGCCATGCGCTTCTCGAGCGACACCTCGCATGGCAGGCCGGCTTCCTTCACGATCTCCGCAACGCCCTTCATCATGATCATCGGCCCGCACGTCACAACGCCCGCAAGCGGTTCCGACGGTAACACCTCCGGCAAGAGCGTCGTCGTGAAGCCCTTCGTGCCCACGGAACCATCATCCGTCGTGATGTAGATTTTTTCCGCCAGCGGTTCCAATAATTCCTTCCAAAAGACTTCGCGTTCATTCTTGCCGCCGATCAAAAACACGGGCTTCTCCGGCAAACGCTTCGCGAGGAAAATGAGCGGCGCGATGCCGAGCCCGCCGCCGACCAAGAGCTGCCGTCCTTCGCGCAGCGTAAATCCCTGCCCCAAAGGCCCCTCGACGCTCAACATCTCTCCGGCCTTCATCCGTGCAAACGCTTTTGTTCCCTTTCCCACGAGCCGGTAAATGATCGTCACCGTCCCCGCCACCGCATCCGCATCGGCGATGCCGAACGGCCGCCGCAAAAACGCCGCCGCATCGCCAGGCTTCATGACCATCAAAAACTGCCCCGCCCGCGCCTCGGCCGCGATCCTCTCCGCATGCAGCACCATGCGATAAATCCCCTCGGCAATCGGCGCGTTCTCCAGCACGGGCGCGTCTGTGACAAATTTTCTCATGTCCGTCCTCCTCTGAATTCACGAGAACATCTTGGTACGATTTTATCATAGGGACGGGGGGCTGTCGATGAAAAAAGAGCAGCACGCGGCTGCTCTTCCTCGAAATTCACTTGAACTCCACGAACTCCCCGACGCTCCCCTTGATCATGGGCTCGACGAAACTCCGGTGGACTTTCATAACGATGACGTGCGGCTCCTCCGCGTCCGCCATAGCGTCGGCGAAGGCGACGGCGAAGCCTTCTTGCGTGTCGACCGTCTCGGCGTGGATGCCGAAGCTTTCCGCGTATTTCGCGTAATCCATTTGGTAGTCGAACTCGCATGCGATGTAGCGCTCGCTGTAATTGACTTTCTGCAGCTGGCGGATCATGCCGAGGCTCGTGTTGTCGACGATGATCGAGATGAGCGGCAGGTGCAGGCGCGCGATCGTGTAATATTCATTGCCTGTCATCTTGATGCCGCCATCGCCCGCGACGTGCACGACGCGGCGCGTGCCGCCGTAAAAAAGCTGCGCGCCCATGGCCGCCGGCAGGCCGAAGCCCATCGTGCCGAGGCCGCCCGACGTCAGCCACGTGCGCGGCTCTTCGATAGCGAGGTGCAGCGCCGCCCACATCTGGTGCTGGCCGACGTCCGTCGCAAACGCGTACGGCTTGCCCTTCGTCGCTTTCGCCACGCAGTGCATCGCCCACGGCACCGTCAGGCGGTTCACCTGGTAGTCGTAGTCGTACGTGTCCTCCCAGGCGTGGATTTTCGCCCACCACGCGCTGCGGTCACTGACGGGCTCTTTTTTCATGAGCAAAGAAAGAATCGTCTTCATGTCGCCCGCAAGGCCGAGCGAATGCGCGACATTCTTGTCGATCTCGGCCGGGTCGATGTCGATGTGGATGAACTTCGTGCCGGCCGTGTACGTGTCGAGGTTGCCCGTCTGCCGGTCGCCGAAACGGCTGCCGATGGCGATGACGAGGTCGGCGTCGTTAATGGCGTAATTCGCCGCCTTTTTGCCATGCATGCCGGCAAAGCCCAAAGACTGCGGATGCGAACGCGGGATGGCGCCAAGACCCATGAGCGTGTGCACGACGGGCAAGTGATAGCGCTCGATGAACGCCTGTACTTCTTTCGACGCGCCCGCCGAAATCACGCCGCCGCCGACGATGACGACGGGCCGCTTCGCCGCCGCAATCTCGCGTACGGCCTCGGCGACGCAGATGAGGAAATCCGCATCGGGCTTTCCGGGCTGTTTTGTGACAACTTCTTCCGGCTCGTATTCCGTTTCCGCAAAAAAGAGGTCGCGCGGCACGTCGATGAGCACGGGCCCCGGCCGGCCATGGCGCGCGATCGCAAACGCCTGCCGCACAGACGGCACGAGCTCGTCCGCGCTCTTCACTTTGAAATTGTGCTTCGTCACGGGCATCGTGACATCGAGGATGTCCGTCTCCTGGAACGCATCGCGCCCGAGCGAGGCCGTATCGACCTGTCCCGTGATCGCGACGACGGGAATGGAATCCATGAACGCCGTCGCGAGCCCCGTCACAAGATTCGTCGCGCCCGGGCCGCTCGTCGCGATGCAGACGCCGACCTTCCCCGACGCGCGCGCATAGCCATCGGCCGCGTGCGCCGCATTCTGCTCATGCGTCACGAGGATCTGCCGGATGTCCTTCGCGTCGTAGAGCGCATTGTAAAACGGCAAGATCATGCCGCCCGGATAACCGAAGATGGTGTCGACCTTTTGCTCGCGCAAACAAGCCAGCACGGCCTCCGCGCCTTTCATCATCATGGTGGTGCTCCTCCTTATAAAAAGAGACCGTTGCATACACTGAAATACATTCCTACGATTGCCGACCGTATCGATCACAGCAGCCTCTCCCTCTGGGAAAAGCAGACGCAAGGCGCTTTAGCGCCTATGCGGTCGCTTTATCCTTTAGGTAGAGGGGGACCGCGTCAGCGGTGGAGCGGGTACTAGGGTGCGATAGCCAAACAAATTCATCGAATTAACATAGCAGTACGTATTCAGAATTCGTACTGCTATGTTCCAATCCTGCGATTTGTTACAAATCGCACCCTTGTACCCTTTCCACCGCTTCGCGGTCCCCCTTCCCCAGAGGGGAAGGCTGCTGTTATCGTTACGTCTGGCAACCGATCCACATGTTTCGTGGAACTGCAACAGCCCCCTGCTGTTATCGTCACGTTCTGCAACCGAACCACATGAATTGGTTCACGGAACTGCAACCGTCCCCAATTGTTTCTCCGACTGCTCACACCCGTTCGGCGATCACATCCGCCATCTCGTCGGTGGATACTTTTTTGAATCCTTCCTTATAAAGGTCCGCCGTCCGATACCCATCGTCGAGCGCCTTGTCCACCGCCGCCTCGACAGCGTCCGCCGCTTTCTCTTCATGCAGCGAGTACCGCAGCAGCATCGCCGCCGACAGCACGGTGCCCATGGGGTTCGCGATGCCTTTGCCTGCGATGTCCGGCGCGCTGCCGTGGATGGGTTCGTAGAGGCTCGTGTCCGTGCCAATGGAGGCCGACGGCAGCATACCGATCGAGCCGCCGACGACGGCCGCTTCGTCCGAGAGAATGTCGCCGAAGAGATTGCCCGTCACGATGACATCGAATTGCGCAGGATTAATCGCGAGCTGCATGGCACAGTTGTCGACGTAGAGGTTATTTAATGTAACTTCCGGATAATTCTTCGCCACCTCCGCCGTCGTGCGGCGCCAGAGGCGCGACGTCGCGAGGACGTTCGCCTTGTCGACGGACGTGACCTTGCCGCGCCGCAGTTTCGCCGTCTCGAACGCGAGCTTCGTAATGCGCTCGACTTCCGGCACGGAATAATTTTCGAGGTCCCACGCGCGCTCCGCGCCGTCATGCTGCTCCGACTCGCACTTCTCGCCGAAGTAAATGCCGCCGATGAGCTCGCGCACGATGACGAGATCGACGCCCTTCGCGAGCTCCGGCTTTAGCGGCGAATACTCGACGAGCGCGTCCGCGACCTTGACGGGGCGCAGGTTCGCGTAGAGGCCGAGCTGCTTCCTGAGGCCGAGGATCGCTTTCTCGGGACGCAGCGCCGGGTCGACGCTATCCCACTTATCGCCGCCGACCGCGCCGAACAGCACACCATCCGACGCCTTGCACGCGGCGACCGTGTCGTCCGGCAGCGGCGTACCAAATTTGTCATACGCCGTCCCGCCCGCGTCCTTGTACGTGTACGACAGGCCGAGATGGAACTTCTCATCTGCTTTCTTCAGAACTTTGACAGCCGCATCCGTGATTTCCTTGCCGATGCCATCGCCGGGAATCACTGTAATTTTATATCCCATAGAACTTCCTCCACGTTACTTTTCAATGTCATGAAGTCAAGCGCAAACGGGCTCTCGTAACCTAGCCTCCCTCTCCGAGGGAGAGGGACCGCGAAGCGGTGGTGGGAGTCTCCCGTACGTTAGATGAATTCGTACGTCGTAACTTCTCGCGGGTGCGCGTACGAATTGATGACATTACGTTACTTTTTCGCCTGCTGCTTCACGTACTCCACAAGGCCGCCCGCTTTTGCGATGTCCTGAATAAAGCCCGGCAGCGGATGCGCCTGGAACGTGTCGCCCGTCGTTTCGTCCTTAATGACACCCGTCGTGACGTCAACGGAAAGCGTGTCCCCCGCCGAAATTTTGTCCACATCGTCACCAATCTCCAAGAGCGGCAAGCCAATGTTGATACCGTTGCGGTAAAAAATGCGCGCGAAGCTCGCGGCGATGACGACGGGCACCCCCGATGCTTTGATCGCGACCGGCGCGTGCTCGCGCGATGAGCCGCAGCCAAAATTCTTGCCGCCGACCATGATGTCGCCCGCCTGGACATTTTTCGCGAACGTCTCATCAATATCGACCATGCAATGCGAAGCGAGTTCCTTCGGGTCGAACGTATTGAGATAGCGCGCGGGGATGATGACATCCGTATCGATGTTGTCGCCGTAGCGCCACACTTTTCCTTTCAGTTCTGCCATATCACTTTACCTCCTTCGGCTCGGCGATGCGGCCGAGGATCGCGCTTGCGGCCGCCGTCTGCGGGCCCGCCAGATACACTTCGCTGTCGACATGGCCCATGCGGCCGCGGAAATTGCGGTTCGTCGTCGAGACGCAACGCTCCCCCGCCGTCATAATGCCCATGTAGCCGCCGAGGCACGGCCCGCACGTCGGACACGAGACGACGCAATGCGCATCGATGAACGTGTCAATGTAGCCACGATGCATGGCCTCCTTGTAGACCGCCTGGCTGCCAGGAATCACGATGCAGCGCACGTCGGGGTGAACTTCATGCCCCTCAAAAATCTTCGCGGCAATCGCGAGGTCTTCGAGGCGGCCATTCGTGCACGAACCAATCACGACCTGGTCGATCTTGATGGGCTCGCCGATCTCGCGCACAGGCTTCGTGTTGCCCGGCAGATGCGGGAACGCGACAACCGGCGTAAGCTCGGAGAGATTGATCTCAACCGTCTGCACATACGTCGCATCCGCGTCAGCCGCCACGGGTTCATACGGTTTCTTCACGCGGCCTTTCACGTAGGCTTCCGTCACATCGTCGTACGGGAAAATGCCATTCTTCGCGCCGGCCTCGATCGCCATGTTTGCAATCGTCAGGCGATCCGTCATCGTGAGCTCGTGCACGCCCTCGCCCGTGAATTCCAGCGATTTGTAGAGCGCGCCGTCAACGCCGATCATGCCAATGAGCGTGAGGATAACATCTTTTCCTGTAATATCACTCGGCTTTTTGCCGGTCAAGTGAACCTCGATCGCCTCCGGCACCTTGAACCACGCTTTGCCCGTCGCCATGGCCATGCCGAGATCCGTCGAGCCGACGCCCGTCGAGAAGCCGTTCACCGCGCCGTACGTGCACGTATGCGAATCGGCGCCGATCGTCAGCATGCCCGGCCCCACGAGGCCGAACTCCGGCAGGATGACATGCTCGATGCCGACGCGCCCCTGCTCGAAGTAGTTGACGATGCCCTGCGCTTTCGCAAAATCGCGCACGTTCTTCGCGAGCCCCGCGCTCTTGATGTCCTTCGACGGCTGGAAATGATCCGGCACGAGCGCGATCTTCGCAGGGTCAAAGACCTTGCCGCCGATCTCTTGAAACTTCGCGATGGACGGCGGCGCCGTGATATCATTCGCGAGCACCATGTCGAGCGCGCACGTAATGAGGTCGCCTGCATGCACCTCTGTACGCCCCGCGTGCTTTGCGAGGATCTTCTCGCTCATATTCATGCCCATAAATTGCCCTCCTCTTCTACACAACGGCTCCCCTCTGGGGGAGCTGGCGCCCTTTAGGGCGACTGAGAGGGTAACGGCCTGACAGTTCAGTACTACCTATCTGTCAGGCCGCTACCCTCTCCGCCCCTTCGGGGCACCTCCCCCAGAGGGGGAGGCTTCACCGCCTGCGGTGCAGGCTATTTATTCTCTTTTTAATGAAATCAGAACGTCAAATCTTTCTTGTCACGCAGCCACGGCATCATCTGACGGAGCTCGGCGCCGACCTTCTCGATCGGATGCTCCTGTGCGAGGCGGCGCATCGCGAGGAAGTTCGCACGGCCACCGGCGCGGTTCTCCTGGAGCCACTTCGTGGCGAACGTGCCATCCTGGATCTCATGCAGGCACTTTTTCATTTCCTTCTTCGTGTCTTCCGTGATGATGCGCGGACCAATGACATAGCTGCCATACTCGGCCGTGTCGGAGCACGACTGCACCATCTTCGTGATGCCGCCCTCGTAGCAGAGGTCGACGATGAGCTTCATCTCGTGGAAGCACTCGAAATATGCCATCTCCGGCGGATAACCAGCCTCGACGAGGACTTCGAAGCCCGTCTTCATGAGCTGGCACAGACCGCCCATGAGCACGCACTGCTCGCCGAAGAGGTCTTCTTCCGTTTCATCGCGGAACGTCGTCTGCAACACGCCCGAGCGCGTGCCGCCGAGGGCTTTTGCATACGCGAGCGCGAGGTCAAAGCACTTGCCCGATGCATCCTGATGCACCGCGAAGACATCCGGCACGCCCGAGCCTTCCGTGTACGTGCGGCGGACGAGATGGCCCGGGCCTTTCGGCGCGACCATGAAGACATCGACGTCCGCGGGCGGCACGATCTGCTTGAAATGAATGTTGAAACCATGAGCGAACGCGAGAGCAGAGCCGGATTTGAGGTTCGGGCCGATCTCCGATTTGTAGACATCTGCCTGTTTCTCATCCGGGATCAGGACCATCGTGATGTCTGCCTTTTTGACCGCTTCCGCGACTGGAAGGACCGTCAGGCCATGCGCCTCAGCTTTCGCCTTGGACTTCGAGCCCTCATAGAGGCCGACGACGACGTTCACGCCGCTGTCCTTGAGGTTCAGTGCATGGGCATGACCCTGGCTGCCGTAGCCGATGACGGCCACCGTTTTGCCAGCGAGCATCTCGAGATCTGCGTCCTGATCATAGTAAGTTTTTGCCATAATACTCTCTCTCCTCACAGTGTTCATAAATCGTATGTTCTCCGCGCTCGAGCGCGACGAGGCCCGTGCGGATGACTTCGCTGATGCCATAAGGTTTCAGGAGCTGCAGCAAGGCCGTGACCTTGTCATCGTCTCCCGTGATCTCAAAGATCAGCGTCTGCGGCTTCACGTCGACGACATGCGCGCGGAAAAGCTCCGCCATCTTGAGGACGTCCAGCCGATTCGAATCATCTGCGCGCACCTTGATCATCGTCAAGCCGCGGCATACAGCAACCTCGGGATCCAAGCGTTCTACACCGCGCACGACCGGCATCTTCTCAAGCTGCTTGATCATCTGCTCGATGAGCGTCTCGTCCCCGTGCACCACGATCGTGATGCGCGAGTACTCCGGCGACTCCGTGACACCCACCGACAAGCTGTCGATGTTGAATTCCCGCCTGGAAAACATGCTGACAACCCGTACAAGCACGCCGGTCTGATTTTCAACGAACACGGACAAAACATGTTTCATGTCCATCTTTGTATCTCCTCCAGCGCATTTTGTATGCAAAGTTGTAAAGCATGGTTACATTATTACGCGTGACAAGGAATTTGTCAACCATAAAATGTAAATTTTTTCCATCGCTTTATCCACGGGACCGCGACTCGTCGTACTGGAAGCGGTAGCCGACGCCGCGCACCGTCTCGATGGCCGACGCGATCTCGGGCGCAGATGCGAGCTTACTGCGTAGATGCCGGATGTGGACATCGACCGTGCGCGTGTCGCCGTAGTACTCATAGCCCCAGATGCGCGTGAGGAGCTCGTCGCGGCTGTAGGCATGGCCGATGTGCGTGAGGAAAAGTTTGAGGAGCTCGTATTCTTTCGGCGTCAGCGCGATCCCCTTGCCCGCCACTTCCACGCGGTACGCACCAAAATCCATGACGAGCGGCCCGACGTGCAGCGTGAGCTGTTCTTTCGCGCCATCGCCCTTTGGCTGCATGCGGCGCTCGACCGCCTTGATGCGCGCGACGAGCTCCCGCAAGGAAAACGGCTTCGCCATGTAATCATCGGCGCCGAGCTCGAGGCCCAGCACCGTATCGATCTCCTCCGTCTTCGCCGTCAGCATGATGATCGGGATGGCCTTCGTCCGCGCGTCAGCCTTGAGGCGGCGGCAGACCTCATAGCCATCGAGCTTCGGCAGCATGAGGTCGAGCAAGATAAAATCCGCCTCCGGCGCCTTTTTGAGCGCCTCTTCCCCATCCGCCGCCGTCAAGACCTCATAGCCGTTGCGCTTCAGTTGGATTGTCAAAAGATCGCGGATAGAATCATCATCGTCCACGGCCAAGATTTTCACAGTGCTTCCTCCCTCATTGTTCCGCTGCGACAGAATCATAAAACGCCATCATATCATGGATTTTTCGGATGTCCTCTCGCGACAGCGTCTGGCTGCGTTCCTCGCCTGTCGCCTGCTGGTAGTACGTGATCCGCACGCTCCCCGCTTGCGCGATGGCATGCAGCAGCGCGATCTCATCGTCCGTCGCATCATGCACGTAATTTTCCGCGAGATTTTCCGCGTCGGGACTCATCTTGTCGCGGCGATCCTTCGCGTGGAACGTCAGATGAAACGGCTGCCCGTCGACCGTCGCCGCGAGCGCGTCGCCATGCACCCAGGCCGTCTGCTGCGGGTCGTCGATGTTGTAATAATAATAGATGTCAAACTTCAGCGCATACGTAACGCCATCCGAAACGACGAACGGACGCAGATAGACGCCCGGCGCGGGCTTCTTCGGATAGTCATGCGTGTAGAGCGTCAGGCCGCTCCGCTTTTCGACGGTCAGCGACTGCACGAGCTTGTCGCGCTCCGCCGCCCGCGCCGCCTGCTCCTTCGCGGCTTTTTCCGCCGCCTCCGCGCGCGCCTTCGCTTCCTCCGCTTTCCGCTTCGCCTCGGAGGGCTCCGCCGTGTCCTTCGATTCCAACACCTCTGGCCGATCCGGCGGCAGCTCCGCCTTTTTTTCGCTCAACGCAAAATACGCCGCGCCACCGATGACGAGGATCGCCACATACACACCGACGGCGATCATGATGATTTTCTTCATAAAAACAGATCCGCTCCTTGCGGCTTGTCACACATCGTTCTGAACAAGTCGCAAGGATATTATAACAAGGCACGCGAAAAAAGGAAAGAAAAAGACGGCTTCCTTCCATCACATTTGTGATTTCCAGTCGCCGTCGAACGTTTATGCCTTGTATTTCACACGCAGTTCCACGATGAAGCGCGTGCCCTCGCCTGGCGCGCTCTGCACGTCAATCGTGCCCTGGTGGAGGTTCACGATTTCCTGCGCGATCGAGAGGCCGAGGCCGTTGCCGCCCATCTCGCGCGAGCGCGCCTTGTCGACGCGATAGAAGCGGTCGAAGATGCGCTTCTGGTCTTCTTCGGAAATGCCGATGCCCGTGTCCTGCACGTAGAAGCGCACGCGACCCTGCGGCGCCTTTTCAAAGCCGACGGTCACGCGGCCGCCGTCTGGCGTATACTTCACGGCATTGTCGACGAGGATCAGCATGAGCTGTTTGATTTTCTGCTCGTCCGCCTGGATCTCGTGCTTTTCCAATTCCGCCGTGTCGATCGTGATGTGCTTTTTCTCCGCGAGCGGCTGCATGACGCGCGCCGTCTGGCCGAGGAGTTCCGCCGCGTCAAATTTTGTCGGCTTGAGCTTCAACGCCTTGTTGTCGCTGCGCGCGACGAGCAAGAGGTCGCTGACGAGCTTCGTCATCTTCTTGACCTCGTCGCGCACGTCCTCGATGACTTGCTTGAGGAAGGGCGACGTGATGGACGGGTCGTTTCCGAGGAGGTCCGCCGAGGCCATGACGACGGCGAGCGGCGTGCGCAGCTCGTGCGAGGCGTCCGCTGCAAATTGCCGTTGCTTTTCATACGCCTCTTTGAGCGGCACCATAGCGCGCCCCGAGAGGAAATGACCGGCGGCCGTCGCGATGATGAGCGCGACGACGCCGAGCACGCCCATGGCATACGTCGATTTCTGCATGCCATTGTACATGGCCGTCACGTCTTTGCCGACGTAGATCGTCTGCAGTGTGCCGTCCGCGTCGTGGATCGTCTTCGCCGTCATCATGACGCGCGTCGTCATCTGCCCCGCGTCATTCTTGCGGCCGAAGACCGACACCTCGCCCTCCTGCCCGTCCCAGTTGCGGACGAGGTCGAGGATAAAAGGCTCGATGCGGAACGACGCGCGCGCGAAATTCAGCAGCCGCCCGTCCTCGTCGAACACGTAGAAAAACAAGCGGTCATTCGTGCTCTTGTACGTCGCGTCATCGAGCGAGATGTCCGGATGATGATTGAGATAGATCTGCCCTTCCGCGACGTTGCTCGCCGTGTCCATGAGCTCGCGCGCCTGCTCGGACGTGATGGACCACTCCATCGTCTTGTGCACGACAAAAATGAGCAGCACGAGGAACACGGCCATGATCGCCGAGTAAAACAGCGTGAGGCGCCGGCGGCCCTGGCCGAAGATGTTCGTGAAATTCGCGGCCATCAGCTCTCGGCCTCAAGCTTGTAGCCGACGCCGCGCACGGTCTTGATGAGATTCTTGCCATCGCCCGTGTCGAGCTTCTTGCGCAAAATTTTCATATACGAATCGATGTTGTTCGAGCTGACGTCTGCCTCAAGGCCCCAGATGCGGTCGAGGATGATGTCGCGCGGCACGACGATGCCGATGTTTTGCGCGAGGAGGTCAAAAATTTGGAACTCGCGCGGCGAGAGCTGGATGACCTGGTCATCTTTCTTCAGCACCTTCGCCGTGCGGTTCAGCGTGTAGCCGCCGACTTCGACGACATCCTGCTGGATCTTCTGCGTACTGCGGCGGCCGAGCGCCCGCAAACGCGCGAGAAGCTCAGCAAACTCGAACGGCTTCACAAGATAATCGTCCGCCCCCGCATCGAGCCCCGTCACGCGGTCCTCGACCGAGTCGCGTGCCGTCAACATGAGGATCGCACGCTCATAGCCATCCTTGCGCAGCCGCCGGCACGCGTCGACGCCGCTCTCTCCTGGCATCATCCAATCGAGCACGAGGATGTCATAGTCCGTGAACTTCGCATAATCATAGATATCGCTGCCGTCTGTGACCCATTCGACCTGGATCTGGTTCTGTTCGAGCATATATTTGATCAGTTTCCCGAGGCGCTTGTCATCCTCGGCCAGCAAAACGCGCATGATGATTCCTCCGATACTTCGTTATGATGGCTTCATCGTACACGCGTCCTATGAAAATCTTGTGAAGCAGACATGAAATCACAAGCAGCCGAGGATGTCGAGCCTGATGAGGCTGCCAAGGGAACGGTAATCGAAATGTGTCGTGATCGTGTCGCTCTTTGGGTCGTCCGCCGGATGCTGGAGCGGCGTAAAGGAATGCACGTCCATATCGCTCGGCACGATCATGATGCCGGCCGGATGCTGGCTCGTCGTCGTCTTGACGCCCATGCAGCCGTTCGCGAGGCGTTCGATTTCTGCGTCATCCTTGTGCACGCCCTTTTCTTTCAAAAAGCGCTTGACATAGCAGAGCGCCGTCTTATCTCCAGTGGTCAGGACAGTTCCTGCGCGATAGACCTTGTCCTCGCCGTAAAGCGTTTTCAGATACGCGTATACGGCGGGCAGGTACGTGCTGGAAACATTCAAATCAATAACCGGCAGTCTAAGTCTATCGCCACTGTGACCGAAAATCACGGCGAACGGGATATCGTGCCCGTCCTTGATGAGTGGTACGCCGCAAGAAGGACAGACCTTGTCCGGCAGGTCGTAGCCGCAGCCGTATGAGCCGTCCGTGATGAACTCGCTGTACTTGCAATGCGGGCAGCGCCAATGCGGCGGCAACGGATTGACCTCCGTGATGCCCATCATCGTCGCAACGAACGACGAACCGACAGCCCCACGCGAGCCGACGAGATAGCCGTCGTCATTCGTCTTTTTCACGAGACGCTGCGCGATGAGATAGAGCGCGGAAAAACCGTGTCCGATGATTTGCATGAGCTCCTGCTCGAGGCGGTCTTCGACGATGTTCGGCAGAGATTCTCCGTAGAGATCTTTCGCGCGATCATACGATATGCTGCGGATCTCTTCGTCCGCGCCGGGAATCTTCGGCGAATGGAAGGTTTTCGGGAGCGGGTCGAACCGCTCGATGCTCTCGGCAATCCTGCGCGGGTTCGTCACGACGGCCTCGTAGGCGAGCTCTGGACCGAGGTAATCAAATTCCGCAAGCATCTCCTCCGTCGTGCGCAAGTAGATCGGCGGCTGGAACTCGTCATCGTCAAAGCCCTTGCCCTTTTGGAGGATTGCGCGGCAGATGCTGTCCTCGGGGTTCAGAAAATGGACGTCGCCCGTCGCGACGAGCGGCTTCCCAAGCTTTTTCGCGAGCGCGGCGACTTTGCGATTGATGGCACGCAGGTCGTCGTCCGTCTGGATGTCAGGGAAATCAACGCTGCGCTTCAAGAAGTCGTTATTGCGAATCGGCTGAATCTCCAGATAATCGTAGAACGCGGCGATCTTTTCGAGCTGCTCGTCCGACTGGTGCTCCCCGATAGAGCGGATGAGCTCGCCGGCCTCGCAGGCCGAGCCAAGGATGAGCCCGTCGCGGTACTTCTCGATGACGGCGCGCGGCAGGCGCGGCTGATGATGGAAATACCGCAGATGCGAGAGCGAGACGAGCTGGTAAAGATTGCGCAGGCCGGCCGGGTTCTTTGCGAGCAGGATAATGTGGTTCGCAATCTCCTGCTTGTAGTCTTCACCGACGAAATAGCCCTCCATGCCGTAAATGACTTTGATGCCATTCTTGCACTTGTCGAGCGCCTTCATCGCTGCTGGAAACGCCTGCACGACGCCGTGATCCGTGATGGCGATGGCGGGCCAGCCCCAGCAGTCCGCCATAAGCACGAGGTCGGTGACGGAATCGACGGCATCCATCGCGATCATTTTCGTATGCGCATGGAGCTCGACGCGTTTTTCCTGTGCCTTATCTTCGCGCTGTTGAATCTTAACCGGCGTATCACATTTATGCAAAACAATCACCCCCCTCTCCGTTAATCCCTGCATCCATCACTCGTCCACGGCATCGACACGAACAGGCGCTGCAACGACGTTCAAAATCGTGTACTGCTTCTGATCCATCTCGAACCAGAGATTCTTGCCCTCCGTGGAATGAAGCATCCCCTCCAGCGTCAACCCAAAATAATCCATTGTCACAATCGACGTATCTTCATCAATATCCGCGCGTTGCATATCGCCTTGCATCCAAATCTCGAAGAAACTTTGATCATTCAGGTCAAGCGGATCCACATTGCTCTTGAACACACCTGCGCTTTGCCCACTCGCCTGTTCCTCCGCAATGGCCTGTAATTGATTGTACTGACGCCAATCGAACTCACATACGACGGACATTTTCGGGAAATGCCATGTACGCAAATACACCGTGCATGTCTGTGCTTTGTGATGCAGCAACACAATCGCCTGCACGCATTCAACAAAATCCCGTTCAGGTTCCACCAGCCACTCTTTCTTTACTTTCTCCCATTCTTTCATGACATCTTCCATGACGCACCGCCTTTCGTACGATCTGTATGATACACTTCTCCATCCTGCAAGAGCCGGATCCGTTCCGCCAATTTCCCCGAAACACCGATGTTTTTCAGTTCTTCCGGATGCATGCTGTGCATCGGCAAGATGGCTTCGCGCGGCTGGAGCGTCTCGATGAACCACTTCAAATCCTCCGGCTTCGCGTGGCCGCTCGTATGGAGGAACGCGCCGCGCGGCCAGCTGGCGACAAAATCCGCCAGAGCATCGATGCAGGCGGTGCTCCCCTTTCGCAAATATCCCGTCCACATGGAATAGATGATCTGCGCGTCGGGGAACGCGCGCATGATGTCCGCGTAGTAATCAAATGATTTCGGATTCATGAGCGTCCCGATCAGGCACACGAACTCCTGCGGGTGGTCTTCCAAAAGTTTCTTCGGCGGTCTGCCCACCACATCAGGAAGATGGTACACGTTCCGATGCTTTTCCTCGATGCCCGGAAAATCCGAGCCGCAGTCGATCAGCAGGCGTGTCTGCCCCGCAGCAATCTCGACCGCCGTGCCGCCGATCTGCTGAGCACCGCGATGTATCTGAATGTCCATCCTGCATTCCCCCTCTTCCTCATGACGATGTCCAACATCATCAACGATCTGCCCAATACGTATCCGCATGAATCTTGGAAATGCCATAGCGCTTCACATAATTGTCCAACCGCCTGCGGAACTCCTGCAACTGGCTGGCATGACCGGCGCGGATGATTTCTACATCTGCCCGCGAGATCTCTTTCCAGCCAGCCTTCCAGCGTTCTGTCGCACCATAGCGACGATATTCCGCCAAACGCTCCTCATTGTGCTCGCGCTCGCCGCAGTTGCCATACGTCCAGAGCCCCAGACGTGCGCCAGCGCGATGGGTCAGGAAATCAAAGTCGCACCCCTCAACATAAAAGAACGGGTTCTGCAGGTTGCGAATCCAACGATCGTCAAACGCTGTGGACTGTTGGCAGAGATTTCTTTCATAGAATCCCTCTACGGTATTTCGCCGCTCTGCTTCGGCCTTGGCTTCTTCATAGGTGAGATTCAGCTCTTCTCTGGGAGCCAGCGTCCCCCAGCCAACCAGGACATCCTTCGTGTCCAGCTCCATTTTCCGCGCCGCGAACAACGAACCATCCGTCAGTTCCCGCAGCAGCCCCAGCGAGCCAACCAAGCGTTTTTCAGACTTCTCCCCCCAGTAGTGCTTCACCATCATCTCATGCAGCTTCGGCAAAAGCTCCTTGCTGGCCTTGTCCATATCGTACCTCCCTTGTCGTTCGGATGCCTCTTGAAGTCATCATAGCATATTTGCTCGAGGTACGCTGGCACTTTGCCGACTTCATGAAATTTTCATCTTTAGCAGCAGGATTCTCTTGCAACCTGACGAATTTACCGCATAAAAAGAACAACCTTGTGCCAAGGAGGTTCCCATCATGACGCTCACATGCAAAACATATCAGCCTGTGGATGCATATACACGCGGCATCCTGAAAAAACTTCTGGACTACCAAGAGGATGATTGTGGAGAGCAGCCGATCGTTGTCGTCGCCCCAGTGAAATCCCCTGCCCACTCCATGCGGGTCTACGCACATGGTGCGCTCATCGGCGCCATCCCAGTGAATCCCAGTTACTACACCAACAGCCGATGCAAATTCTTCGATCCCAATTACCTCAAATCTGGAGGCCTTTTCTTGACCGATGACGATCATGCCATTCTGGAGCGGATCGACCACTCTGACGACCTGTCAACCGACAAAGAGATTTTCCAAAGTGCCGCCTATCTGAATCTCGCTTGCAAAGCGGCCAAAGCGCGTTGGAACGGAAAGGAGCCAAGCGTTTCCTTGGAACGAGACATCGAAACGGCCATCCTCAAATACAATTGGAGCCATCACGACCATTGGGTGATTTCAGATATGGAGTACAATCTGGAACAACATGCCGGCAAGATGGATTACGCCTGCATTTGCCTCGAAGGAAGCGCCGCCTCGCAGCTCTGCCTGATGGAGCTCAAGGCCAACGCTTCCGCCTGCATGAGCAAAAGCGGCCTCGCAAAACATTATCAGGATATGCGCGAACACTTTGATGCACTTCCAACGATCCGCCAAACGATAGTCGAGCGATACAACCGCCTCATCGTCGCCGGCCTCTTGCCTGGCAAGCAAGTAGAAGAAATCCCGGACGATCTCCCGCTGCTGTTCGGCTTCTTGTTCCACAAAGGCGACGGCCTGCAAACACAAGACGATGCCGTCCACCTCTCTGCGCAAGAACTCCGCAAGGTCACACCAGATTTTGCGAACGACAATCGCCTGCGCTTCTTGTTTCTGAACAACGTTCACGAAAAAACGCTCGACCAGATGCAAACGTGGGAAGCATTCAGCCATACCATCTAAAAAAGGAACAGCACACCGCAAAAAACTTGCGTAGTGTGCTGTTCCTTTCTATATCAAGCAATCTTACGTTTAAGCCGTCGATCTATCGCTCCATCAGCCCTGGCTGTTGAATTTGTTGCGCAAGATGACGTCATGCGAGCCGCCTTCGACGATGGACGTCGAAGAGACGAGCGTGATGCGGGCTTTGTCGCGGAGCTCTGCGAGATTGAGCGCACCGCAGTTGCACATCGTCGAGCGGACTTTTGCGAGCGTGATGTTCACGTTGTCCTTCAGCGCGCCAGCATAGGGCACGTAGGAGTCGACGCCCTCTTCGAACGACAGCTTTTTCGCGCCGCCGAGGTCGTAGCGCTGCCAGTTGCGCGCGCGGTTCGAGCCTTCGCCCCAATACTCCTTGTAGTACGTGCCGTTGATCTTGACTTTGTCCGTCGGGCTCTCGTCGAAGCGCGAGAAGTAACGGCCGAGCATCAGGAAGTCTGCGCCCATGGCGAGCGCAAGCGTCATGTGGTAATCGTGCACGAGGCCGCCGTCCGAGCAGACCGGCACGTAGACACCCGTCTCTTTGAAATACTCGTCGCGTGCCTGGCAAACATCGATGAGCGCCGTGGCCTGGCCGCGGCCGATGCCTTTTGTCTCACGCGTGATGCAGATCGAGCCGCCGCCGATACCAACTTTGACGAAGTCCGCACCCGCCTCGGCAAGGAAGCGGAAGCCGTCCGCATCGACGACATTGCCTGCGCCGACCTTGACGTCCTCACCGAAATGCTCGTGGATGTAGCGGAGCGTGATGCGCTGCCACTCGGAGAAGCCTTCGGACGAGTCGATGCAGAGCACGTCCGCGCCCGCCTTGAGGAGCGCCGGCACGCGCTCAGCATAGTCGCGCGTGTTGATGCCCGCGCCGACGATGTAGCGCTTGTTGCTGTCGATCAGCTCGTTCGCGTTGTCCTTGTTGTCCGTGTAGTCCTTGCGGAACACCATATAGCGCAGGCGCTGGTTCTTGTCGACGAGCGGAAGCATATTGAGCTTCTTGTCCCAGATGATGTCATTCGCCATCGAGAGCGACGTCTTGTCCGCATCGGCATAGACGAGCTTCTCGAACGGCGTCATGAACGTGCCAGCCTTCACGTCGAGACTCATGCGCGAAAGGCGGTAATCGCGGCTCGTGACGATGCCGACGAGCCTCCCGGTAGCCGTGCCGTCTTCCGTGACCGCCATCGTCGAATGGCCCGTTTTTTTCAGGAGCTCGAGGATCTCGCCGAGCGACGTGTCCGGCGTGATGTTCGAATCGCTCGCGACAAAGCCCGACTTGTAGTTCTTGACGCGCGCGACCATGGCCGCTTCCTCTTCAATCGTCTGGGACCCATAAATGAAGGAAACGCCGCCCTCTTTCGCGAGCGCGATGGCCATCGTGTCATTCGAGACGGCCTGCATGATGGCCGAGACCATCGGGATGTTCATCGTGATCTTCGGCTGCTCGCCCTTTTTAAACTTCACGAGCGGCGTCTTCAGAGAAACGTTCGTCGGAATGCACTTGTCCGAGGAATAGCCCGGGACGAGAAGATACTCGCCAAACGTATGCGATGGTTCGGAATAATAATATGCCACTGCAGACCCTCCTAAAAGATGTTAGTTCGAAAAAATAAATTTTTACTAGTTTAGCGAAAAGCCTCTAGGTTGTCAATCCATGAAAAGAAAGTCATGTTACACTCTTACACACACGTTCCTTCGAAGTCCACGAAATTGCCGTGACGGAACACGGGGACATCCTTGCCGTCGGCGCGTCGCGTGCCAGTGATTTCGAGTTCGCGGCTGCCAACCATGAAGTCTTCGTGCAGCAGCGAATCATTGACGCCATGCTGCAGGAGTTCGACACTCTGCATGTGTTCCCCGCCTTTGAGACACGTCGGATACGCCTTGCCGAGTGCAAGATGACATGCGGCATTCTCATCGAACAACGTGTTGTAGAACAAGAGACCGCTCTTCGAAATCGGCGAGTCGTACGGCACGAGCGCGACCTCGCCGAGGCGCGACGAGCCTTCATCGGTGTTCAAAAGTTCGCGGAGCACGTCCTCGCCGCGCTCTGCGTGGAACGCGACGACTTTTCCCTGCTCGAACGTCAACTGGAAGTTTTCAATTAAACTGCCTTGATAGACAAGCGGCTTCGTCGCGACGACCGTGCCCGTGACACCATCACGTGCGGGGAGCGTATACACTTCTTCCGTCGGCAAATTCGCGACGAACGGCACGCGTGTCGCCGATAGCTCGGAGCCGCCTGCCCAAAGATGGCCTTCCGGGAGCTCGATCGTGAGGTCCGTGCCGAATTCATTCGTGTAATGGAGGCTCTTGAAATCATTCACATTGAGAAATGCAGCAGCGCGATGCAAGAATTTGATGTGTTCCTGCCACGCTTCGACGACGTCCTGCTTGCCATCGACGCGCACGGTCGCAAGGATCGCCTTCCACAGCTTCTCCTGCGCTTCCTCTGCAGAAACGTCTGGGAATACTTTCGCCGCCCAGGATTTCGTCGGCACGGAGACGACGCACCACGTGTTCTCATTGCTCATGAGGCGCTGACGATACTCGAGGAGCGCCGCGCCCGCCGCCTGCTGCGCCATCGTCAAGCGTTCGGGCGCGACGCCCGCGAAGATTTCCGGATCGTGCGCGGCGATCGAGACAAAGGCCGCGCCTTGCTCAGCGTAGTCCATGTAAAACGCGCGCCGCCAGTCGGGAAATTCCGCGAACACCTGCGTCGGCGCCAGATCGTAGCGAATGCGCGCCGAGAGCTCGTCGCTCCAGCTCATAATGACATCATGCGCCCCTGCCGCGTAGGCTTCTTTTGCAAGAAGCCGCGCGAAAGGAGCGCACTCAATCGGTGTGTTCACCACGAGGATTTGATTTTTTTGCAAGTTCACGCCCGTACGCACGACAAGGCGTGCATATTCGGTCAATGCTTTTTCGTCCGGCATGATGATCCCTCCTCGGTACCATTATACCGATTCGGCCGCCACCATGCAATCTTCTTCTGCTTCATCTTGTTCGAGTTCTTGCATCTTCACAGCTTTCATGAACGCGTAGAAGTCTTCCATCGGCATCGGCTTCGCATAATGGAAGCCTTGAAGATACGTCGTATCCATCTCGTCGAGCGCCAGCGCCATTGCCGAGGTCTCCACGCCTTCGGCCGTGATGCTGAAGCCGAGCTCGCGGAACGCGCGAATCGTGTCCGGCAGCAGCGTGTTCGGATCCTGGAAATGCGCACGCACGAACGTCATGTCGAGCTTGATATTGATGAACGGAATCTTACGCACCATCATGAGGTTCGAATACCCGCTGCCGTAATCATCGAGCACGAAGCGGAAGCCCACGGCGCGCATCTTCGCAATCTGGTTTTGCAGCGTCGTGAGGTTGATGATGGACTCTTCCGTGATTTCCAAATGGATTTTTTCAGCAGGGACACCATACCGTTTCTGGATCGCGATAAATTCATCGGCGAGATGCGGATTCATGCACTGCACGGGCGAAAGGTTCACGTTGATCCAATCGAGGTTAAGTGCCTGGATCTCTGGGCGGCTCATGAACGCACACACCTTTTCAAAGACCTGCCTTCCGAGCTCTGTGATACTGCCATCCTTTTCCGCGATGGGGATGAACTCCCCCGGCGAGATACAGCCGAGTTTCTCATCAAAGAGGCGCGCCAGTGCTTCGGCGCCGACAATGCGCTGCGTGCGCGCATCGACGATGGGCTGCAAAAATACGCAGACGCCATCATTTTCCACGGCGCGTTCGAGCGCACGCTTGACAGCGACTTCCTTATGAAGGTCATCGACATATGCGCCATCGACCTGCACGGGCGTTTTCTCCGGCAACACCGTGTGGTCCTGGCGATGATGCGCCATGGCAAGACAATCCATGATGTCATGCGCAGACGAAGCACGCATCGAACTGTCGAGCAACGCACAGCTCACATCAAAAAAGCGATCGACGTCATCCACCTGCCAGCTCTGCTCAAACCGCGCCTGGATTTTATCGGCGGTTGCCGCCTGGTCGAACGGAGCGAACGATTGCACGACGAAGTTGCCGTTGCGCAGATAGAACGTATTCTGCGCGGGGAACGCCTCATGCAACCAATGTCCGATCTGCGTGAGGCAGCGATCCATCTGACGATCGCCATAGAGCTCGCGCATATCGAGATAATTGCGAATGCAAAGCGAGACGATCGTATAGTGGCGGCCGGCATTTTCCTGCATGAGGCACTCAAACGCGTGCCGGTTGAACAGCCCCGTACGGTGCTCGAAGAACTGCTCCGGATTCTGCTTGCCGAAATAATTCCAAAGGCTCACGAGCATGCAAGCATAGCTCGCAACGTAAAAAATCATCTGCTGCGTCATAAGGCACAGCGGCAACAGCAGGATGCCCGCACTGATGATAAGTGCAAACATGCGATCACGCTTGAGCGGCGGATATTTCCGCTGCCGGTAAAAAGCCAAGAGCATGGCTTGGATGGGCACGAAGGCCAAGACTATCCCATTGAAACCAGTCGTCAATCCGTCCATTGATGCCTCTCCTTTTTGTCGTCCTTTCGCAAGGGACGTGCGTATTTTTCGAACTGTGTGCATTGTATCACACTTCGTCAGAACTTTGAAGAACATTCAAGCAAACTGGGACGATGTTTCAAATTTTGAAAATGGTTTCCCCGGGTGCACAAAAAAGAAGCCCCGCATCACGGAATCCATTCTGAAGACTCTACGATGCAGGGCTTCTTGTCACTACGAAGCGAAATCAGTTCTTGCGTTCGAGCGCCCGGTGCGCGATGTCCTTGCGGTACATCTTGTCCGTGAAGTCGATCGCGTCAACGCCTTCATAGGCTTTCTTCACGGCTGCACGCACATCTGCCGCTTCCGCGACGACGCCGAGCACGCGGCCGCCCGCCGTGACGATCTTGCCGTCTTTCTCTGCCGTGCCAGCATGGAAGACATGGCAGCCTTTCGCTTCGGCATCCGCGAGGCCCGCGATTTCATAGCCTTTCTTGTACGCTTTCGGATAGCCGCCCGAGGCGAGCACGACGCAGACCGCCGCGCCATCGCTCCACTGGATGTCCAGCGTTTTCAGCGAGCCGTCACCTTTCGCGCAGGCGACCATGATATCGACGAGGTCGCTCTTCAGAAGCGGCAAGACAACCTGCGTCTCAGGATCGCCGAAGCGCGCATTGAACTCGACGACCTTCGGGCCGTCCTGCGTGATCATGAGACCAGCATACAAGCAGCCTTGATAGGTCCGGCCTTCCTTTTTCATCGCCGCAATGACTGGCTTCAGAATGCTTTCTTCCGTTGTCGCAACCATGGCAGGCGTCATGACGGGTGCGGGCGCGTACGTGCCCATGCCGCCCGTGTTTGGGCCTTTGTCGCCGTCATAGGCGCGCTTGTGATCCTGCGAGGAAATCATCGGCACGATCGTCTCGCCATCCGTGAAGCAGAGGAGCGACGCTTCCTCGCCCTCCATGAATTCTTCGATGACGACACGGCTGCCCGCCGCGCCAAATTCCTGGTCTTCCATGATGTCCGAGACAGCCGCGAGCGCTTCCTCGAGCGTCATCGCGACGATGACGCCCTTGCCCGCCGCGAGGCCGTCGGCTTTGATGACGATCGGCGCGCCCTCTTTTTTGACATACGCTTTCGCCGCCGCCGCGTCCGTGAAGACCTCGTACTTCGCCGTCGGGATGCCGTACGTCTTCATGAGGTTCTTCGAAAACGACTTCGAGCCCTCGAGCTCGGCTGCCGCTTTGCGTGGACCGAACGCGAGGATGTCTGCCGCCTCAAACGCGTCGACAAGGCCGTTCGTCAGCGGCACCTCGGGGCCGATGACGGCGAGGTCGATATCATGCGCTTTTGCGAAGGCGACAACGGCTTCATTGTCCTCGATGGAAATGCCGCTGACGCATTCGGCCACGGCCGCCATGCCGGGATTGCCGGGAATCGCGTAGAGCTTCGTCGCTTTCGGCGACTCGGAGAGCTTCCACGCCAGCGTGTGCTCGCGTCCGCCGCCGCCAATGACAAGAATGTTCATGTCGTGCCTCACTTTTCGAGCTGCTCTTTGAGATAGTGCTGGATCATGTCATCATACGCCGCCGTGTGCGCAAAGGCTTCCTGCGCGAGCACCATGCGCGTATGATCGTCGACCTCGCCCGTCTCTTTGATTTGTTTTGCGATGCCCGCATAGCGGTCGGGATTCGTGATGATCGTGACGAATTTGAAGTTTTTCGCCGCCGCGCGCACCATCGCGGGGCCGCCGATGTCGATGTTCTCGATGGCCTCAGCGAGCGTGACGCCCGGCTTCGCGATCGTCTCTTTGAACGGATAGAGGTTCACGGCCACGAGGTCGATGCCTGTGATCTTGTGCTCCTGCATCTCGCGCACATGCTCGGGATTGTCGCGCACGGCGAGGATGCCGCCGTGGATGTACGGGTTCAGCGTCTTGACGCGGCCGTCCATGATCTCCGGGAAGCCCGTGACATCGCTGACATACGTGACGGGGATGCCCGCGTCCTTGATGGCTTTCATCGTGCCGCCCGTCGAGACGATCTCGACGCCAGCTTCATGCAGCGCGCGTGCAAATTCGACGACACCGGCTTTGTTCGATACGCTCACGAGAGCGCGTTTGATTTTCATAGAGTGAAATCCTCCTGTTATTTGTCGACGCGAACGTGACGGCCATCAACGTGCAGCCGTCCTTCGCAATACCACTCGATGACCTGCGGATAGAGTTTGTGTTCCTGCTCGAGGACGCGGGCGCCGAGCGTGCTTTCCGTGTCATCATCGAGCACGGGCACGGCGGCCTGCGCGATGATGGGGCCGCTGTCCGTGCCCTCGTCGACGAAATGCACGGTGCAGCCGCTGACCTTCACACCATAGGCGAGCACGTCGCGGTGCGCATGCGCGCCGGGGAAGCTCGGCAGCAGCGCCGGATGGATGTTGAGGATCCGTCCTTTGTAGTGACGAACAAACAAAGGAGTCAATATCCGCATGAAGCCTGCGAGCACGACGAGCGTCACGCCCTTCGCTTCGAGTTCTTTGATCAGTGCCTCTTCAAACGGCTCGCGTCCCTCGTACTGCTTGCGGTTCACGCAAATGGCCGGAATGCCCGCTTTTTTCGCGCGCATGAGCGCAAAGGCGTCGGGGTTGTCCGAAATCACGACGCCGATCATCGCGTGGATCTCGCCGCGCTCCACAGCATCGATGATGGACTGGAGGTCCGTGCCGCGGCCAGAGGCCAGCACGCCGAGGACTTGCTTTTGTGCCTCACTCATGGAACACGCCGCCTTTGATCGTCACATCATGGTTGCCGCGCACGACGCGGCCAATCTCGTAGACCGTCTCGCCGTCGGCCTCGAGCTTCGCCTTCATCTTCGCGGCTTCATCTTTCGAAGCAATCAAAATCATACCGATGCCCATGTTGAACGTGCGGTACATTTCCTTCCAATCCACATTGCCCCACTTCTGCAGCAGCGCGAAAATCGGCGGCATCGTCCAAGCGTCGTCGTTGATTTCAACGGCCAAATCGTCCGGCAGTGCGCGCGGGATGTTGTCGTAGAAGCCGCCGCCCGTCACATGCACCATGCCATGGATGTCAAACTGCTCGATCAGCGGCAGGCAGACGTTCGGGTACAAGCGCGTCGGCGTGAGGAGTGCTTCGCCGATTGTCGTGCCGAGTTCGTCCACATATTCGTCGCCCTTCATGCCCTGGCGCTCGAAGACGATCTTGCGCACGAGCGAGAAGCCATTCGAATGGACGCCCGTCGACGGCAAACCGAGCAGCACGTCGCCCTCCTGCACTTTTTCCGCCGTGATGATCTTCGATTTTTCGACGACGCCGACGGAAAAGCCTGCGATGTCATACTCGCCATCAGGATAAAAGCCCGCCATCTCTGCCGTCTCGCCGCCGATCAGCGCGCAGCCCGATTCCTTGCAGGCATTCGCGACGCCTTTGACGACAGATGCCACCTGCTCGGGGTCGAGCTTGCCGACGGCAAGATAATCGAGGAAGAACAGCGGCTCCGCGCCCTGCACGAGGATGTCATTGACGCACATGGCGACGGCGTCCTGGCCGACGGTATCATGCTTGCCCAGGAGGAACGCGATCTTGAGCTTCGTGCCGACGCCGTCCGTGCCCGAGACGAGCACCGGCTCTTTGTACTTGCCGCTATTGAGTGCAAACAGGCCGCCGAAGCCGCCGAGGTCGCCGAGGACTTCCGGGCGGTACGTCGCGCGCACGCTGTCCTTGATGAGCTTCACGGAGTAATTGCCGGCATCGATGTTGACGCCAGCGTCTTTATAGGTCAGTTTTTCTGCCATAGGTTTTGGTATTCCTTCCATTTTTCGTGCATGCCGCAAGGCATCAGCACTTGCGCTGTTCGAACACGTATTTGCTGTCGCCTTGCGGCTTTCCGCCCTGCGCGACGGGGTACGCCTGGTTGAAGCAGGCATAGCACATCTCGTCCGCCGGCACCTTGTCCACGGACTTCATGAGGCCTTCGAGACTCAAGAAATGCAAGCCGTCCGCGCCGATGAACTGGCGAATTTCTTCCACGGATTTCGTCGCGGCGATGAGCTCCTTGCGCACGCTCGTGTCGATGCCGTAGTAGCACGGATAGCCGATTGGGGGGCTGCTCACGCACATATAGACGGCCTTCGCACCCGCTTTCCGGAGCATCTTGACGATCTTGCCGCTCGTCGTGCCGCGCACGATCGAGTCATCGACCATGATGACGCGCTTGCCCTCGACGACGGAACGGATCGGGTTCAATTTCAGCATGACGGCCGTGTCGCGCGCTTTCTGCGTCGGCTGGATGAACGTGCGACCGATGTAGCGGTTCTTGATGAGCCCTTCGACAAACGGCAGCCCTGCCTCGTACGCGTAGCCCGTGGCCGCCGTCGTGCCGGAATCCGGCACGGAAATGACGATGTCGCCCTCGAACTGCGCCTCGCGCGCGAGGATGCGCCCCATCTCGAAGCGCGCGGCGTGCACGCTCTGCCCGTCGATGACGGAATCGGGACGCGCGAAATAAATGTACTCGAAAATGCAGGACGCAAGCTTCTCGCTTTTGCCGAAGCGATACGATTTCAGCCCGGCCTCATCGATGACGACCATCTCGCCCGGGGCCACGTCACGCACGAACTCTGCGCCATTCACGTCGAGCCCGCACGTCTCCGACGACAGGATCCACGTGCCGTCGTCGAGCTTGCCGATGCAGAGCGGACGGAAGCCATGCGGGTCGCGCGCGCCGATGAGCTTGTTTTCCGTCATGATCGTCAGGCAGTACGCGCCCTGGATCTTCTGGAGGCTCTCGATGATCTTTTCCTCGATCGTCTCCTTGCGCGAGCGCGCGATGAGATTCACGAAGACCTCGGAATCAATCGATGTCTGGAAAATCGTGCCGGCCTGCTCGAGCTCGTGGCGAATCTCCGCCGCATTCGTGAGGTTGCCGTTGTGCGCGAGCGCGATCTTGCCGCCCGCGTAATTCACCATGAGCGGCTGCGTATTCGCGAGAAGGCTCGAGCCTGTCGTCGAATAGCGCACATGCCCGATGGCGATGTACTGGTTTTCCATGTGCGGCAGCTGGTGGCGGAAGACCTCGTTCACGAGGCCCATGCCGCGCGTCACGTCCATCCACGCGCCGTCCGTCAGCGCGATGCCGGCGCTCTCCTGCCCGCGATGCTGCAGCGCGTACAGGCCGAAATACGTCATTTCGGAAACGTTCTCATTTTCCGCCCGCGAGTACACGCCGTAGACGCCGCACTCCTCTTTCCATTTGCTTTCGATTTCACTCATCACTGGCTTTTGTATATCTCCTGTGTCAAAATGTGCATTCCAAACACGTTACCCTCTCCGACCCCTTCGGGGCCACCTCCCCCAAAGTGGGAGGCAAGGGATCACAGCTGCGCTTTGACGCGCGCCGCTTTCTTGTCGACTTCCTGGATCATATTGCTGCGGTAGTCCACGAGCTTCTTCGCGAGCTCCTTGTCCGACACGGCGAAAATCTGCACGGCGAAAAGCGCCGCGTTCTTCGAGCCGTTGATCGCCATCGTCGCGACCGGCACGCCGGACGGCATCTGCACCGTCGAGAGAAGCGAATCCATACCGTTCAAAGAATTCGAGCTGATCGGCACGCCGATGACCGGCAGCGTCGTGTAGCTCGCGACGACACCCGCGAGATGCGCTGCGCCGCCCGCGCCGACGATGAACGCGCCGACGCCCTTGCCCGGTGCCTCCATGACGAAATCGCGCACTTTCGCCGGCGTGCGATGCGCCGACGCGACCTCGACCTCCGACTCGATGCCGAACGACTTCAGCGTCTCGACTGCCGGACGCATGAGATTCCAATCCGAATCACTGCCCATGAGCACTGCTACTTTCATGAACCATCATCCTCCCCGTAGATAGCAAATCATCCAAAAATCACAGTTCCATCATAGCGGCAAAACCGTTGCGTGTCAACAAAAAGAGACACGTGTCCTTGACGCGTTCTAAGCCTCCCCCCTTGGGGGAGGTGCCCTGAAAGGGCGGAGAGGGTAACGTTGTAACAAATTCGACGATTCTATCGATAGAATCATGAATCCCAAACAACGTTACCCTCTCAGTCGCCCTTACGGGCGCCAGCTCCCCCAAGGGGGGAGCCATCAGCTACACCTGCACGACCTCGATGCCGAGCCGTGCGGCTTTCTTCAAAAATTCCGCGTCCGCGAGCTTGTCCGTCACGATGCCGTCCACATCCTTGAGATCGCAGACGTGGAGGAACGACGAGCCGCCGATCTTTGTGTGGTCGAGCGCGAGGATCGTCTTGCGCGCGCGCTCGATGAGCGTCTTCTTCAGCGCCTGCTCGTAAAACACCGCGCTCATGACGCCATCCTCGGCGTCGACGGCCGTCACGCCGAGGAACGCGATGTCGATGCGGAAATCGCGGATCATGCGCTGCGCGAGGTCGCCGAAGAATCCTTTCGCGCGCGGCTCGTAAATGCCGGAAACAGCGATGAGCTGGATGTTTTTCGCATGCGAGAGGATGTTCAGCACCGGAAGCGAATGCGAGAGCACGGCGATGTTTTGCTTTTTGAGGAGCGCGTCCGCGATCTCGACCGTCGTCGAGCCATTGTCGAGATACACGGCACTGCCCTCGGAGATGCGGCTCGCGCAATATTCCGCAATCGCGCTCTTTTCCTTGCGCATCTGCTTTTCGCGCGCGGAAAGCGCCGGCAAGTAGGCGCTGCCCTCGTTGTACACGGCGCCGCCCTGCACGAGCGTCACGATGTCCTCATCCGCGAGCTTCTTGAGGTCGCGCCGGATCGTCATCGTCGAGACATCGAGCTCGGCCGCGAGCCCGTCAATCGTCACGCGGCGCTGTTCCGTGAGCTCTCGGAGCACGCGTTCCCTGCGGTCTTTCGTCTTCAAAAAACTCCCTCCCCCGCCAAGAGTTATTTTCAAACTTATTCTCTCACGAACCGCGTGATATGTCCAGTTTCATTCGAATTTTGGGCAAGAAAAAAGCGCATATCGTTCGACATGCGCTCATTTAATGTAGGAAACTCGAAACAATCGATGTTTTTCGGCAATGTCAGATGCCCGGGTGGCAGCTCTTGCAGCTGCCCGTGCAGCCGGGGCACGTGCCGCCGCAGCAATCTTCCTTGCCGTCGCGGAAGTTCCGCACGACATGGCGGCAGGCGAAAAAGAGCGCCACCGCGAGGATGCAACCAAGAATGAACGTAGCCATACGAATCCTTCCTTTCAGCGAAAGTTTATCACATCATTCGAAGCCAAGCAAGCGGCCGCCCTGGTAGACGAGCAGCGACACGAGCCAGGCGATGACGAACATATAGACGGCCGAGAACGCCATCCACTTCCAACCGCCGGCTTCTTTCTTGATCGTGCCGAGCGCCGTGACGCACGGCGTGTAGAGCTGCGAGAAGACCATGAAGGCGAGCGCCGACATCGTCGTGAACGCCGTCGACATATCCGTGCCGAGCATCTGCGTCGCCGTGTCGATGGCATCTTCCGCTTCCGTCGAAACATCGGCGACACCATAGAGGATGCCGATCGTCGCGACGACCGTCTCCTTCGCCATGATGCCGGAGAGGACGGCAGCGCCCGCTTCCCACGTCGCAAAGCCGTGGAACGCAAACAGCGTGGACATCCAGCTGCCGAGCGTCGCGAGAATGGAATCTTCGATGTCGCACGGACCGCTGAAGTTGTAGTTCGACAGGACCCAGAGGAGGACGGACGCGGCAAAGATGATCGTACCAGCTTTGACGAGGTAGCCTTTGCCCTTGTCCCACGTCTCAAGCAGCACGGACTTCATGTCCGGCATGCGATACGGCGGGAGTTCGAGGAGGAATGTCGAGCCTTTGTCTTTGAACATCGTCGCGCCGAGGCCTTTGGCCACGACGATCGCCATGACGACGCCAATGATGTACATCGCGAACACGACATTCGCTGCATTATCGGGGAAGAACATTGCGGCGAAGAGCGCCATGATCGGCAGCTTCGCGCCGCACGTGAGGAACGGCGTGATGAGGATCGAGACCATACGGTCTTTCTCCGAGTCGAGCGCACGCGCGCCCATGATGGCCGGCACGCCGCAGCCAAAGCCCATCATGAGAGGCATAAGGCCTTTGCCCGTCAGGCCGCAGCGACGCATGATCGGATCCATGATAAACGCGATGCGCGCCATGTAGCCCGTGCCATCGAGGAACGACAGGCAGAAGAACAGGACGAAAATGAGCGGGACGAACGTCAGCACCGCGCCGACGCCGGCGATGATGCCGTCGCAGACGAGCGAGACCATCCAATCCGCGACACCCGCTTCCGTCAGCGTATCCGTCATGAAGCCGAGGAAATCTTCATTGATGAGTTCGTCGAGCGCATCCGCAATCGGCTGGCCGATCCATGTGAACGTGATCTGGAAGACCGCGTAAAGAATGCAGAGGAAAATCGGCAGCGCGAGCACGCCGTTCGCGAGGTAATGGTCGATTTTTTCCGAGCGCGACTGGCCGAGATTGCCCATGTCGACGGCCTGCGCCATGACGGTATCGATGAGTGCATAGCGCGCCTCGCTGATGGCTTCAAGCTTTTCGGCTTCGCTCTTGTTGCTCTGCTCGATCTCTTCGACTTTCACGATATGCTGCCGCACGAGCTCGCTCGGCTGGTAGTTTTCCATGACCGTCGACGTAAAGACATCGAGGAGGTGACGCGTGCTCTTCTTGTTACGGCCGACCGTCTCGACGCACGGCATACCGAAGGCTTCTTCGAGCTTCTTCGTATCGATGTGCACGCCGCGGCGTTTCGCATCGTCCTGCATGTTGAGGTCGATGAGCAAAGGAATGCCCTTTTCGAGCAGCTGCACCGTGAGGTACAGGTTGCGCTCGATGTTCGAGCTGTCGACGACGTCGACGACGAGGTCGAGCTTCGTGTTCATGAGGTAATCGATGACGATCTTCTCTTCCGGGCTGCGCGCATTGACGCTGTACGTGCCCGGGAGGTCGACGACGGAAATCGCGCGATCCTTGTAGCGCGTGTAGCCGACTTTCTTATCGACCGTGACGCCCGGCCAGTTACCAATTTTCTGGCGCGCGCCCGTGAGTTCGTTGAAGATCGTTGACTTGCCGGTATTCGGATTGCCGGTGAGTGCGACTGCTAATGTTGACATGGGTGAAACCCGTCTCCTTTCGCTGCCATCAGGAATATGAAACGCTTTCCGTCAGGCCTTGGTGCTTTCAACCGTTTTTTTCTGTAGAGTCCTTGATTAACCAACTTGTTCCACGGTAATGTGCTCTGCATCTGCTTTGCGCAGCGCGAGATTGTACGAGCGCACGCGGATGGCGATGGGATCGCCGAGCGGCGCCGAGCGCAGGACCTGGACTTTCGTGCCCGGGATGAGCCCCATCGTCATGAGACGTTCCTTGAGCGTGGAGTCGCCGATCTCTGCGATCTTGAGCTCCATGCCCGTCTTGCCGTCTTTCAGTGTCATAAAAATCATGCCTCCTCGAATAATGATGATAATGATAGCTTTTCTACGCACTTGATGATAACTCATATCAATCACAGTTGTCAATAGTTTTCATTTGCATTTTTTGAAACGATTACTTTCCCATAGAAACAAGAAAAATCGCCATGCGGCAAACACGAATCTTGCCACGTGGCGATTTCATCCAAACACAAAAATTTCAATGAATGCTGTACCGCGTACGATATGCCAAATTGCACTCGCGGATTTCCTTTTCACCGTCGATGTATGGCTGATACATCTCGAGCACATCCCCCGCGCCGAGCGCGCAGCCGTCGCAATTCTCGCAGCCATTGCCGCACGTGATGGATTTCCGCACAATCTCCGCCCGTTCCTCGCGCGTCGTATCCTTGATCAAAATGCTCTTCATGATGATACCTCCCCGTTTTGTTATCATCTTTATTTTAGCACGTTTGATGGACGATAACACGACTCTTTTTCAAGCGCCGATGATACAGCAATCCGCCGATGAGGAAAAAGCCGAGGGCGAGCGCTGTGAGCTTTTCGATGCTCTCCCAGTAATGCGGCGAGCTGCCGATGAACATCCGCAAGCCTAAATTCAACAGCGCTGCTCGGCTCTTCGCAGGATCGCGTAGCATCTCGAAGCAGAACCCGGAAACGCATGCGTGCATCGCGCTCTTCAAGAACAGCATACGCTCGCAATCAAAAAATCGGCACGTCAACGAGGACGTACCAATTCGATGGGCGAGAGTACGGTTACGCCCTGGCTGTTCGTGAAAAAATCCGCGCGCACGCCATAAACTTCTGCGACGGTCTTCACCGTCATGAGGTTCTTCGGCGAGCCTTGCCCGTAAATGCCGTGGTCTTTGATGACGACGATCTCATCCGCATACTGGAGCGCGTGGTTGATGTCGTGCAGCACCATGATGATGGTCATTTTGTATTTGCGATTGATTTCCGTGATGATGTTCATGACCTCGAGCTGGTGCGCGATGTCGAGATACGTCGTCGGCTCGTCGAGCAGCAAGATCTCCGGCTGCTGCGCAAGCGCCATGGCGAGGAACGCGCGCTGCCGCTCGCCTCCCGAGAGCGTCATGACCTGCTGCGTGCGAAATGGCGCGAGATGCGTCGCCTCCATTGCCCAAGCGACGGCCTCGCGGTCGGCCTTCGCATCCTCCGCGCCCAAGAGGCCGCGATATGGGAAGCGGCCATAGTCGACAAGCTGCTCGACCGTCGTGTCCGGCGGTGCGGTCATGCCCTGCGGCAAGATCGCGAGCTTGCGCGCGAGCAGCTTGTGCTTCATCTGGCGCACGTCTTCGCCATCGAGCAACACCTGTCCTTCGCGCGGTTTCATCGCACCGGAAATCGTCTTTAAAAGTGTCGATTTGCCTGCGCCATTCGGGCCAATGATGGCCGTGCGCTTACCTGCGGGGAACGTGAGGCTGACGTGCTGCAAAATGATTTTCTTTTCGATGGCGACCGTGATGTCTTTGACAGAAAGTTCCATGCCTCACAGCTCCCTTCTGAGCAAAAACAGGAAGAACGGCGCGCCGAGCGCGGCCATGAGGATGCCGACGGGGAGCTCGACGGGCGCAAACGCCACGCGCGCGACGGTATCACTCGCCGTCAGCACGGCCGCGCCGAGGAGCGCCGCGCCAGGCAGGAGGAATCGGTAATCCGTGCCGAGCATGAGCCGCGCCGCGTGCGGCACGATGAGGCCGACGAACCCCAAGAGGCCGACGACGGAGACGGAGCTCGCCGCGAGCAGCGCTGCGATCGCCGTCATGACGATGCGCGTGAGCTCGACGCGCAGGCCCAGCCCGCGCGCCATTTCGTCGCCAAGCTGCAAGATGTTGAGATGCCTTGCCCCGAGGAATGCGAGACACGCACCAATGAGCGCGTACGGCCAGAGCATGGCGACGTGCGGCCAGCTGCGCGCCGAGAGACCGCCGACCATGAAGAGGAGCGCGCTGTGCACGCGGTCGCTGTAAATGATCATGAGCGCCGAAATGCCTGCGCCGAGGAAGGCCGAGACCGCGACGCCCGCGAGGATGATGCGCACGGGGCGGATGCCATTCTTCCACGCGAGGATGTAGATGAGCACCGCGGCGCCGAGCGCCCCGAGGAACGCCGCCGGCGTCACGAGCGCGCCATATTCCGGCAGGAGCAGCATGACGAGGATGCCCGCCAGCCCTGCGCCCGACGAGATGCCGATGATGTGCGGATCCGCAAGCGGATTTTTCATGACGGCTTGGAGGATCGCGCCTGAGAGCGCCAGATTCACGCCGACGAGCAGCGCGACGATCGTACGCGGCAGGCGGATGTTCATGAGGATCTGCGCATGCGTGCCCGTCTGCCCGTTCAGTGCGCCGAGAATTTCATCCAAGGGAATCTCAACGGAGCCCTTCATGATGGAAAACACGGCGGCAAGACACACCAAGACGGCAAATGCCGTCAAGAGCAGCACTTGCCGTCCATGCGGGATGCCCCGCCTCATTTAAAAACCTCGGGATCAACGAGCTTCGCCATCGTCTCCACAGCTTCCGGATAATGGATGCCCGGGCTCAAGAGGAACAGGTCTTGCGGCAGATAAAAGAGCTTCTTCTGCTGGATGGCAGGAATCGTCTGCCACGCGGGATTCCCTGCAATCGTCTGTTCCATCGACGACTTGATCTCCTCGATCTTGCCCATGCTCGTCACAAAGATGATCTCCGGATTCTGCTGCACGAGCGTCTCGAGGCTGTACGGCGCGGCATCCGGATTCTTTTCGAGCGGCGTGTCATTGGCTGCGACATTCTCCCAGCCGAGCATCTTTGTCACGGAGCCAGCGATGCTGCCATCGAGCTGCACCGTGAGTCCTTGGTTCGTGCTGTGGAGGATGGCAACGCGATGCTTGGTCTTCGGCATCTTGTCGACGACAGCGGCAATCTTTTCATCCATCGACTTCACGAGCGCATCGCCTTTTTCTTTTTCGCCCGTGACTTGTGCGAAGATGCCCACCATGTTCTTGACATCGTCATAGCTCTTCATATCGACGACGATGGTCTTGATGCCACTTTCTTCAAGCGTCGGGGCAAGCTTTTCATTCATGCCCTTGTTGATGATGACGAGATCCGGCTCGCAGGCGAGCACTTTTTCCGTGTCGATCTGATAGACCTTGCCGACGGACGCCTTGTCCTTCGCGAAGTCCGGCATCTGCGTCTTCGAATCGGGGCGGCCGACGACATCGCCGCCGACTTCATGCAATGGTTCGAGGAACGACGCCGATGTCACGACGATGCGCTCCGGCTTTTTATCCAGGACGACCGTGCGTCCCATAGCGTCATTGATCGTCGCAAAAGAACTCGAAGCCGACGAACTTGCGGACGAGGACGATGCGCCCTGCGGTGCGCCGCCGCAGCCTGCAAAAATCAGCAGCAGGCAACCGATCAGGAAACCGAGCACCAAACGTTTCATAGAGCATGAACCTCCTGAGAAACACCCCCCCGCCACTTCGTGGCCCTCCCCCTCGGAGAGGGGGCTAGGGGGGATACAGTTAATCTTTGCGCGTGAGGATCGTCGAAAGATAATTGAGCCTCTCGCCCTTGTGCGCCGAAATATCATCAATGATGCGTTCATCCGGCAAGCCCAAGCGGCTCACGAGCACCGCTTGTTTCGCGAGATTGTGCTTTTCGAGGAGCTCCGTGATTTCATCCGAATTCTTATACACCTTCATGAGGACAACGTTGTCCGTCGCGGCCATGACCTTCTCAATCTTCTCCATGGGCGCTGTCGCCGGAATCACGGAGAGCACGTCATCTCCCTCGACAATCGGATAGCCGACTTGGCTTCCAATGCCGACGAAGGCCGGGATGCCGGGAATCGTCCGGATTTCGACGCCAGACTTCTCGAGCAGGCGGTACACATAGATGTAGGTGCTGTAAAACATCGGATCGCCGAGCGTCAGGAACGCGACATTCTTGCCCTGCTCCAGGAGCGCGAGGATTTCCGCCTTGTTCGCCTGCCACGCTGTATCATCCTCGGCAAAGCCTTTCACCATCGGGAAGACCTGATAGACGATCTCGATGTCCGGTTTCAAATACGGCTTCGCGATGTTCAGCGCGACGCTGCCGTCTTTCTTTTCCGTCTTCGGCGCGATCAGCACGTCCGCCGCCTCGATGGCATGGATGGCCTTCACCGTCAAGAGTTCCGGGTCGCCCGGGCCGACGCCGATGCCATAAAAAATCCCGCTCATGTGGTACCCCCTGTTTCTGCATTCACTTGATAACTTAAACGCATGGATTCGTTTTGTCTATCATACAGCGGAACAATTTCTCTGTCAATCACAGAAAAAAAATCGAGCCATCGCAGCTATGCAACAGCTCAATCTTGAGTATAGTTTTCCCGTTTTCCTTCAAATTCGCTTTGAAGGAAAACGGGGAGTCTTGCCATTTGGATGCTGAGGCCCGTTAATGATAAGACTTTCATGTAAAATCTCCCTTCTGTTGCGATACACAATTCATAGAAGAAAGATTCGCCATGCACCTCTTCTTTTCCTTCTTTTTCCCATAGACTCAGCGCCGCGCTTGTATGTATTCGATGAACGCGTCCACAGCTGCCTGGTCTTTGAGTTTCGCTGTGTACATCTGATTGCCCATCTGCGGCGCCATCATGTCCGGCATGCGCTCGCACATCACAAGAGCGTTCCCGTAACGTGCGAGAATATCTTCATGCGTATGCACATAGGCATGTTCATCGCGGCGGCTGGCGTAGGCGCAAAAACAGTGTTGGCCGCTGTCCGGCAGCACGCGGCGGTCTTTCGTCACCATGTCGGCCCAGATCTGATAGACATCCGTGTCATGCGCGTAGTTCATCATGTCGGGCGTGTAGCCGCCGGCCGGGCGCATATTGACTTCAAGACCGACGAAATCTCCAATTTCGCCGAGCCCCGGCTTCGCTTTCGTCAGGCGGAAGAATTCGAGGTGCACAAAGCGGCTCTTCACGCCGAACGATTTCACGGTCGCGCGCCCCATCTGCCGGAGCGCCCCCGGCACCTTGTCCACCGTGTAGTAGGAAAGGTCGAGATGCTGGAGCACGATATCCATGACGGACGGTGGCCAGACGGTCATGGATTCCATAAGCGGCTCAGAGTGCGAATCTAGAATGGCATCGTACGAACAGATATCGCCCGTCACGAATTCTTCCATGACATACGGCACATCCGGCAGTTGCGCAAAGAACCGCTGCAAGTCGTCATCGCAGACGAGCTTGTACGTGTCCGTCGCGCCGACGCCGACATCCGGCTTCACGATGACCGGATAGCCGACCCAGCCGACGAACTCCCGTGCCGCTTCGATCGTCGTGATTTTGTGCAAGCGTGCAGTCGGGATGCCAGCTTGCGCATAATATTTTTTCATGGCGGACTTGTGCTTGATGCGCCCGATGTCCGCCGCCTGCTCGCCCGTCGTCACGTGAAAGTCCGTGCGCAGCCGCGCGTCTTGCTCGAGCCAGAACTCATTGTTCGACTCGATCCAATCAACCTTCCCGTATTTGAAGGAAAAGAACGCGACGGCGCGGAAGACTTGAACGTAGTCGCCAAGATCCTGCACGAAATAATATTCGGTCAGCGCGTTCTTCAGTCGTTCATCGAGCGAATCATATGGCGTGTCGCCGATCCCGAGCACCGTCACGCCATTTTTCGCAAGGCGGTCGCAGAAGTTCCAGAAATCTTTCGGGAAGTGCGGCGAGATAAAAACAAAGTTCATAATTTATGCCCCCAGAACTTTTTCCATGAAATACGGCAGCTGCTTCTGCCACCAGCACCAGTCGTGACAGACGTCATAACCCCAATAATCAAAGACCGCTGGAATGCCTTTCTGGCAGAGGATCGTGTCGAGTTCCCGCGTGCCAGCGAGCAGATCGTCTTCCCACGCCCCCTGCCCGACACAGAAGTACATCTTACTCTGGGCGTACAGTTTCATATAAGGATGATCGGCCGGCAAATTTGGCAGGAACGCTGCCGGCGAATTGGCATAGACGAGCTCATCGCTGTAGTCGTGAAAGAAATACGCTGCATTGTAGACACCACTGAGTGCGATGATGGCATCGAAGAGATCCGGCCGGCGGAAAAAGAAATTGCCGGCATGGACCGCGCCCATGCTGCATCCCGTCACCATGGCAAGGTCATGCTCTCCTGCATGCCCCAACATGCGCATACGCGGCAGCAATTCATCCACGATATAGTGATACCACGCCTCCTGTCGCTCGATGCGCCATCTAGCATCGCCACCTTCGTCCGACCACGTCTCTTCATCAATGCTATCCGGACAGACAAGAAACAATTTCTCCTCATCGATCCAGCGCGCTACCGTATCTGTCATATGGAAGTTTTCAAAATCGTAGAAATGTCCATTTTGA
>Ga0256404_1000717_pt1 | contig 84701 bp, 78 predicted proteins | sample RumenRJG_01DNA_FD_185990 | JGI IMG/M metagenome (GOLD analysis project Ga0256404, IMG submission 185990) | Bovine rumen microbial communities from Lethbridge, Alberta, Canada - RJG_01 | ecosystem: Host-associated > Mammals > Digestive system > Stomach > Rumen | place: Canada: Alberta | collected...
TTGTTATTTCCCGCGGCATAGTCTCTATGCCAACGCCAATATTAAAGTTCTCGTGACTGCGCTCAGTCTGTGCTGCCCAGTATTTGTCGGCTGGAACTTTCACTTCGCCCATTGAATCGTGCTCAATGCGAAAGTTGTCCATAAATCTGCAAGTCTCCTAAAAAATATCCCCGAAAGGAAAAGCAACCCGTTCTCAAAAGCCGCTTTTCCTTTTTATATTTAGAATTGAATCTGTTTGATTACATCTTTCAGACAGTCTGCTGAATGACGCAATGACGCAATTTCAGAATCTGTAAGAGGAGCAACTGCGTGTCCCTGGATTCCGTTTCCGCCTACAATTGTAGGAGTTGAAAGACAAACATCCGAAATTCCGTATTCTCCATTCATCATTGTAGAAATTGTCAATAATGAATTTGTAGAGAAGTTCAATGCCTCACAAAGAGTTGCTGTTGTTATGCCGATTGCATAGTTTGTGCATTTTTTTGCCGCGATAATGATTCCGCCTGATTTTCGGATGTAGTCTTCAACATCGTTCTTGTCAAAAGTCGGAACATCTTTTACCCCCTGAAGAGCAGATGCATATTTTTCAACAGGAATTGATCCGATATTTGCCAAAGACCAAGGAACAAACGAAGAGTCTCCGTGTTCACCAAAAACGTAACCGTGAACATTTTCCTGGGCAACTTTATATGTTTCTGCAATGCGAGCTCTAAAGCGGGCAGTGTCAAGCATTGTTCCTGTACCAAAAATATGGTTTTCAGGAATGCTTGAAGTTTTTATAAATTGATATGTAAGAATGTCAACTGGATTTGCAACAATTACATAAAGGGCATTTGGTGCAGCTTTTGTAATTTCTGGAATGATTGATTTAGTGATGTTTACATTTGTCTGTGTAAGATCAAGACGTGACTGTCCTGGTTTTCTGGCTACTCCAGAAGTAAGGATGACTATATCAGAGCCTTTTGCGTCTGCATAATCACCTTCGTGAATGGAAACAGGACCAATAAATGGTGTTCCCTGACGAATATCCATAGCTTCACCCATGGCTCTGTCTTTTGCAATGTCAATCAAAACAATCTCAGAAGCGAGCTGTTTTACAGTCAATGCGAAAGCAATTGTTGAGCCAACCTGACCAGCACCAATAATTGTAATTTTATTTGCCATATATGTGTCTCCTTAACACAATCTTATTGCCGTTGCAAACCTTTGAATGGAACAAAACCTATCCCATATTACAACGATATTACTTCAAGTATAGTATGTTTTTAATTTTATGTTAATAAAAAGTTGCCGCATAAAATCAAAATAATAGAAGAAAGAAGTTAGTTTTTGCTAACTAAAAAAATCAGTCCCATCAAAATAAGACGAGACTGATAAAAACAGAGTTTATTTTGCATCCGCTGTGCTTGTGTTGAAAGAATTTCCTTTTGCGGAGATTTCATTCAAGTCAGACTTGTTCAGCACTTTTACAGTTCCGTCCGCTCCGGTAACAACAATATATTGACCGGCAACTGTTACTGGAGTTGCAGGCTTTAGCTTTGAATTTGACTTCAGTTTTAGATTTAGGTCTGCGTCATATTTTGCAAGCGTGTAATTATTGCCGTTCTGGACTATGCAGTAATATTCACCATTATCCTGAACAAGAACAGAATTTTCCGCTACTGTTTCATCGCTTTCTTTTATGATTTCCATTGTGTCCGGGGAAAGAAGGACAAGCTTTACAGTTCCGTTGCCTTTGTTTTCGCCGGCAATTGCCACAAAATTTTCGCCAGACTGGAACATCGTCCTGTTTCTGATATAAGTAACTGGTGAAGATTTTATGATTTCGCCTGTTGAAGTGTTTACTTTTATAAGGCCGGAAAGCATTGAAGAGTCATTTGTGAGCTCAATTCCATAAACAGATGGAGCGATTGCGTTCTCGATTTCCTTTTTTATTACTTCAGCCTGGTCTTTCGCGATTGTTTTTCGTTCTTCCTGGGCTTCATTTGTTTTTTTGTCTGCAACTGCCTGTTGTTCAGCGGCTTCTTTTGTAGCGTTGTCTGCGGCTGCCTGCTGTTCTTCCTCTGCGGCTTTCTGCTCCTCGTAGGCTGCCTGTTTTTCCTCGGCTACAGCCTGTTTTTCCTCAGCATCTTTTACGGCTTCTGCATCGGAAGGGTTTTCCTCTGCTTTTTTCTGTGCAATCTCAGCTTCTTTCTGGGCAGTTTCGGCTTCTTTTTGAGCTTCTTCCGTCTTCTGTTTTTCTTCGTTCAGTTTTTTCTGTTCTTGAACCGCATTTTTCTGGGCTTCCTGCGCTTTTTGATTTGCGTTTTCAGCCTCTCGCTCTTTTATATCAACCATTTCCTTGCGGCTTTCGACATTCTTGTCATCATCTTCCTGCATGCTTTTTACAACTTGAGTGTCGCTGATTACAGATGTGTCAACCGTGCTTAATCCTCCATTCACATCATAAAGAGGAATTACAATCTGTGATTTTCCAGGCCAGTCATTATAGTTTACTGAAAGACCACAGTTTGCGGCGGTAAGGTTATCCATTACGATTTTCTTGTATTTTTTCTGATATGCGTCAAGATTTCCGCGGTAGACAGCATTATAAACTGTAATAAAAACTGCCACGGTCTCTGCGTCTTTTTCAGAATAACCGTATGCCGCCACAAGATAAGAGGCGATTATGTGCCGCAAATTATTTATATGATCAACAGTTGCATTTGCGCCGATAAAAATTATGTCAGCGTCAAGTTTTCCTGTTTCAGAAGGATCGATTGCGTGAATTACTGAATATCTTGCGGAATTTCCAGCTGAAGTCGGTTTTGACGTGTCTTGTGCAACAATAGTTCCAAGTTCTGTTCCAAGCTGCTTGATGCTGGAAAGCGAATCAATTTTTGAATGTGGACCTGTATAATTAATGAATACAATTGTGTCATTGCCTGTGCTTTTTAATTCTTCTTCATCAACTTTCTGGGCATAAAGAGGAATTGCGGCAACAAATGCAAGCAAAATCAACAGACTAATCTTATGTTCTTTCATAGAACCTCCAGAAAAACAATACATCGATATTATATAACTAAATTTTCAATCCCGCAATTTGTGTTAGGGTTTTTCGCGCATAATCGCGGACGGAACTTTCATATTGAGGATAAAGGAATTTTGTGAGTATATCCATTCCGTGGGAATAAAGCGCAGGTCGCCCCATGAAACGGCAGATTTCATATACTGCATCACATATAAGAATAAAATTTCTTGATTTTGCGGCTGGAATATTGTGAGACCGAATATCTATCGCGTTTAGAATCAGTCCTTCTGGGTCGTAGCCAAAATCTGAAACGCTTCTTAAAATTGTCTGGAAATTCGAATCATCTTTTTCAAGGTTTAAAAATGAAGCTAAATATGGAACAAACGTGTCTGTGCCAAAAAGTTCCAGCTGTGAAAAAAAATCCTGCATTCCTGTAGAATCACGCAAGTAAATCATTTTTTGCTCTGAACGGTTGTTTCTGCTTATTTGAATAAGTTTTTTGTTGTAGTCATTGCACAAAGAAATCAGTGAGGAAATGTATTCTGTCTCTTTTTGGCCGTAATTTCCTTTCTGCAAGTCTTTTATCCGGTTTGCACCTATATATTGTTCTGGAAGTTTCTCTGAAAATTCAATTGCGCCCAGATTTTTTGAATCGTCTTTGTAAAAATCGTTGTAATCAGATTTTTTTTGTCTCTCTTTGTTTTTTTTCTGGATTTTGTAGAGCGTTCTGAATCCTGCCATTGCCCATGAGTTGCTGCATATCACAAGATAATTTTCTTTTGTGAATGTGATGAAATTCCAGCTGCCGAAAATATCCGGCTTTTCAGGAAGTGTGGCTCCCCATAAAATATCGCCGTTTGTGGCTTGAACAAAACCTTTGTTTTTATCGCATACAAAAATATTGTCATCATTTGTTGAAGAAACGCAGATTGAATCACTGAAATTGCAGTCGGCATTGAACCAGTCGGAAACCCTGCCATCAAAAGTGCTGAAAACAAGAAGTCTAGTTTTTACAGCCCCGGAACCGCAAATTGCAAGTGCAGCCCTATGGTTTGAAAGTTTAACAAATTCTGAGCCGCCGGAAGGATTTGTGTTTGAAAAAGCTCTGTCGGAATAGGGAATTGTCCATTTTGTGGAGGTTTTTCCATTTATTACGGAACACATTCCAGCTCCACCGTCATTGAATGAAAGAAGAATTCCGTCCGGGCAGGAAAATGCTGACTGAATAATTCCAGCGAACGAGATTTCTTCAATAATATTTCCGAATGGGGAAAATCGGATTCCTGCTGATTTTCCGTTTTTTGAAGAATCCAACAACGCAACAATAGTTCCATCGTTCAGCTCAAGAAGTTTTGTGCCGCCCAAAGCCGGTGTGTCTAAAATCCACTTGCGGATTCCGTTCACTCCGTAGCAGGCAATTTTGTTTTTTCCGCGGACAATAATTCTAGAGTCACGCCCGATAAAAGGTTCTTCCGTGATTGCAAAAGGAACTTGAACCGTCCAGAGCGTAAGCCCGCTGGGATTTATAAGAGAAAGAGATTTTTTGTCGCTTACAGTCAGCAGAAAGTCGCTTGAGAAAACTGTAAGATATGGTTCTGGTCGCCCCGGAATTCCTTTTTCCCAAAGTTTAGTTCCTTTGTCCGTGCAGGCGGAAATCATTTTTCCATCCGTAAGAACCGCAAATCCATACGACGTCTTTTTTGGCGCGCACAAGGCTTTTCCGCTTATGACAGAAGTCCAGCTGGAATTTTCTGTTCCCAGCTTTTGAAGTCGCCCGGTTTTTTGCTGCGGAAAAATGGCAATGGAGATGAGAAGAAATATAATTTCAGAAAAAATCGTTCTCTTCATTCTTTTGTTATTTTTCCAGAACCGCAAGACTTTCAATATGGCTTGTGTTCGGGTAAAAATCCAGCAGATAAAGTTTTTTCAGCGCGTAACCAGATTTTATCAACGCTGCAAGATCCCGGGAATGTGTCGCCGGATCGCATGAAACAGAACGAATCTGGGGAACTTTAGAATTGCAAAGCCAGCTCAAGACTTCTTTTTCCATTCCGCTTCTTGGCGGATCTATAACAACTGCATCAAAATATGCGTTTTTGTTGAATTCTGCCCATTTTGCTCCGCTTAAACCGATGGACTGATGTTTTATTCCGGCAAGATTTTTTTCCGCAAACACAAGAGCATCCCGGTTGTGCTCGACTAGCATCAAATCTTTAAAATGCTCAGCAAGAAAAACGCTGAAAGTTCCGCAGCCGGCGTACATATCAAGAACAGAATTTCCAACAAGTCCACCGCAAATTGCTTCTATAGATTTTTCCAGAACCGAAATATTTGACTGAAAAAATCCTTTTACGTCAAAACTGATTTCCTTGTCAAGAATTTTGATTGTGACAGTATCTTTTTCAGAAATTGTTGTTCCTGAATAGCGTTTTTTTACCTGGCGGATATTTTTATTCTTCTTTTTTAAAGCGGAATAATCTGTGGATTTTTTTTCTTCCTCTGGAGAGACAAAAACTTTGCCGCCTTCTGTTCTTTCTTTCAAAATTATATTTTCAGCGCCGAAAATGTGGCATCTTCCTTTTGGCCGTGATGAGATATTATTTTTTGAAAGCCATTCGTTTATTTCAGGAACTGCGCACGCGCAATTTTCAACAGGAATTATGCGGTTTGAGCTTCTTTCGCAAAATCCGCCGTCATTCAGCTGAAAACGGCATCTGTAGTTCAAGTTGTTTCCATAAATGACTTCAATAAAATCTAAATCAACATGGATTCCATTGCGTTCAAGACAGTCTTTTAAGATTTCTTTTCTTAATTGTTTCTGAAATTCTGGCTCAATGTGCATCATGTTGCAGCCGCCGCATTTTTCGTACAATGGACAAACCGGTTTTATCCTGAAAGGTGAAGGTTCTAGAATATTCAAGATTTTTGCGTAACTGTAATCTCTTTTTTCCTGGGTGATTTCCACTTCAAGTTTTTCGCCGGGAAGCGCAAAAGGCACGAAAACAGCTTTTCCGTCAATTTTTGCTAAACAATTTCCCCCAAATGCGATTTTATCTGTTATAATAGTTTCCATAAGACAAAAAATAATAACAAATTTTCAGATTATAAAAAAGGACGGGAACGGTATGCAGGTAGAAAAATTTATGCAGAAAATGTCTGATGGAACAGAAATTTCAGTTAACAGATGGATTCCGGAAGATGAAGAAAATATCAAGGCTGTTGTGGTTTTTAGCCACGGAATGCAGGAACACGCGTTGCGCTATGATAGAGTCGGAAGTGAATTTGCCGCGCACGGATATTTGTTCAGCGCGCACGATCACCGCGGACATGGAAAAACGGCTTATTACGCGGAAGCAAACAATACAGGAATGTTCGGAAAACTTGCGGATAAAAATGGATTTGAAAAAGTTACTTCGGATCTTGATGAGATAATTGATGAGGTGAAAAAAGACTATCCCGGAAAAAAAGTCATTTTGTTTGGTCATTCGTTCGGTTCTTTTGTTGCCCAGAACTATATGGAACAGCATGGCGATAAAATTTCTGCGTGCATTTTGTGCGGAACTTCCGGTCCAAGAAAAGGATTATTTAAAGATAAATTATTTGCGGATTTGGCTTGTGTTTTCCTTGGCAAAAATAAAAAATCAAATTTCTGCCAGAACCTTGCGTTTGCCTCTTATAACGACCATTTTAAGGATGAAAATGACTCGTTGTCATGGTTGAGCAAAAATCCTTCAAACAGAATGATGTACAGAAACGATTCATGGTGCGGTGGAGTTTCAACAGTAAGTTTTTTCCGCGACCTTGCGTCTGGACTTGCAAAAATACACAATCCAAAAAACATGAAGAAAATTCCTGCTGAATTGCCGGTTCTTGCGGTCTACGGAAGCGATGATCCTGTTGGAAACTATGGAAAATCGATTGAAAAACTTCTTGAAATCTATAGAAAAAACGGCGTGAAAAATGTCTCTTCAAAAATTTATGAAGGCGACCGCCATGAGATTTTAAATGAAGAAAACAGCGACGAAATTCTTTCAGATATTTTTAACTGGATTGAAAAAAATGTTTCTCTGTAATAATATCAGACTATTGTGTTAATTCGTTATGGTACTGATAAGAACGGCAAGCCTGTAAAAAAGGCGATTGTCTATACAAAGGAAGAACATGGCATTCCTAAAAATAAAATTGATTTTGATGCCATCCAGATTATCGACAGATTAAGAGACTCAGGATTTCATGCATATATCGTTGGTGGTGCTGTCCGCGATTTGATTGTTGGCAACACTCCAAAAGATTTTGATATTGTTACAGATGCAACGCCTTCAAAAATCAAAAGACTGTTCAGAAATTCGCGGATAATCGGAAGAAGATTCCGTATTGTCCACGTTATTTTTGGAACAAAGATTTTTGAAGTAAGCACATTTCGCTCAATATGCGAAGGTTCAGTTGGAAACGATTTCGGCACAATTGACGAGGATGTTCAGCGCCGTGATTTTACAATAAACGCGCTTTATTACGACCCGATTCTGGAACAGGTTATTGATTATGTTGGAGGAATGAAGGATATAAAGAAAAAAATCCTGAAGCCTGTAATTCCTCTTGACCGAATTTTTATTGAAGATCCGGTAAGAATGTTAAGAGCTATAAAATATTCTGCAAAAACCGGCTCAAAAATGAATTTTGCGTGCAGAAGAAAAATCCGCCAATGTGCAAGTCTTTTGTCCTCGGTAAGTCCTTCCAGACTGACAGAAGAGCTTTTAAAGATTCTTAACAGCGGAAGAGCCTCGCAGATTGTTGCGGAAGCATTGGATACGGATCTTTATATGGCACTTCAGCCGGCTGCAACTGCAATGATTTATGACAACAAGAAATTCGAGGCTTCTTACATGAAAAACATGCAGAAACTCGACCAGCTTATAAATGAGAAACCGGACGCACGGCTTGGTGAAAAGCTTGTTTTTCTTATTTCAGATTTTATTTTAACTCTTACAGACTGGCAAAAGGAAATCGAGAATAAATCCGCTTATGGCGAGCTTTATTTAAGAACCTGGCGGGAATGCAGAAATTTTGTTCTTCCGATGAATCCCCAGCGGACTGAACTTGAATTTGCTGTGAAAGAAGTGCTTGGCCAGATTGGAATTACCGGAAAAAGAAAAAAGACAAAAACCAGACAGAAAAAATCTGCACAAAAGCAAAATACAGAAACTGAATCTGAAACTGAAACACTTTAGGAATTTGATGTTTCTGAAAATTCAGCTCCAGTAATTCTGTCGATAATGATGCTTACTTCCTCGATAAGAATTCCTGTGTAGCTTTCGATTTTGTCGATTATGTATTTTTGAAGCTTATGAATTTTTCCTGTAAGCTGAGTTCCAAACGGAACATCAATAGTTATTGTTATTTTGTAACCGCGGGAATTTGTCTTTATCGTCATTTTGTTTACACGGACAGCTGGCTCACATTCAGAAACGCAGTGCATTACCATCTGTGTTAAAGCCGCTTCAGAAATTTCAATTCTACCTTTTTTTGAAAATTCCGGCTGAACAATTGATTTTTCAAAAAGTTTTCCGTCATTTTTTTTGAAAAGATTTTTTCGCTGGAAAAAGACCTTTATCGAATTTGAAAAAATCTGCGAGTAATTCCGTTTTATCTCAATCGATGGAACAGGGATAACGTGCTTTCCTTCAACCTGGCGCGATTTTATGGCTTTTTCAATTTCCTCTCGGCTTGCAATTTCTTCTATATGAATGATTTTCTGAGGCTGAGGAAGCTGTAGTCTTGTTGCAATTTTCATGACCATTTTCTCTGATGTTCCGAGAATCAGAAGTTTTTTGATTCTTGCTTTTTTCCAGGCTTTTGCAACTTCGTCGCGGTGATCCTTGTCATCAAAAAGGGCAACCCGAACTGCGCCCATATAAGTTTTTTCCCGTTTTGCAGAATGTCCTGCAAGAATTTTATCATTCTGGATCAAAAGTCCGTCATCTATGATTGCGTCGATTCCGTATTTTTCTGCTATGAGTTTTGCCCGGAAACTTTTTCCTGTTCCGCTTTCTCCAACAAGGGCAAAAACTGTACATGGTTTAAAAGTGCTGGCGATGTCTTCAAAAATATTTCCCATAAAATTAATTATATATTCAACAGGTCAGTTTTGCAAAATTTTTCAAATGCAAAAGGAAGATTTGCCTCAAATTTTTCTGGAAGTCCCGGAAGTCTTTCTTCTGGAAAAACGAGCGTCTTTGCATGAAGAAAAAAATCCTGTTCCGCTGATATTTTAGTTCCGCCGTAAGCTGTGTCGCCCAAAAGTGGAAAACCATGAAATGCGGCCTGGGAACGAATCTGATGGGTTCTGCCAGTTTCAATTTCAATGTTTACAAGTGTGCATGGATTTTTTTTGTATTCAAAATATTTTACTGGAAAAATTTTTGTCTTTGCCAAAAGAGATTTTTTTTGAGCGGCAGAATTTTCCTGTATTTCATCGCCTGCATAAATTTTTACAGTCTGGAACGCCTTGCTTTCAGAATATTCTTTTGAAATATAGTCTGTCCAGCATTGCGGTTCCAAAACTTTTCCCTGAACAACGGCTGTATAGATTTTTTTTATAGAATGATTTGCAATATTTTCCGAAAACCATCTTGCTCCGGTCAGGCTCATTGAAAATGCAAGGATTCCTGTGGTTTTTCTGTCCAGGCGGTGAACTGGTCCAGGTGTAAATGATATTGATTTTTTTTGCGGAAAATTGTTTCTGTAAAAATTGACAACAGTTTTTTCAAGGGAATTTGAAGCGCCATGAACTGGAATGTCATAAGGTTTGTTGATGAAAAGAAAATCCTCGTTCTGAAAAATTATCTGAAAATCAGCCTTTGTTTTTTCCGGTCCGTTTTTTAATTCTGATTTTTGGCTGTTTGCCAGAAAAGAATTTTCATCCTCTTTTTTTAGAAGAAAGTCTGGAATTCTTATTTTGTCACCTTCGAAAACATGTTCTGAAACATCAGTTTTTTTTCCATTTAGCCGGATAAGTCCTTTTCTGAGCGCTTTGTACAAGCCAGAAAGATTTTCTTTTTCCGCGATTTTTCGGATAACTCTGTCTAGTCTGCGGTCATTATCATCTGCACCGGCCGTAAATTCTTTGAATTCCATTTTTTTATTATATGAAGAAAATAATTGAGGTACAAGAATAAATGTTCAGGCAAATTGCCGCGCTTTTTCTGGCAGTTCATTCAATTTCTGTACTGAATCAGATATTTTTCTTTTATTCCACTAGTAAATTTAGAGTTGTAATGATAAAATAATTGATATGCTGAATGTTTTGAGTGAGCAAATAAGACAATTGTTGCAAAATCCGGTTCTTCTTGCGAGTATTTCAAGCTGGTTTTGTGCTCAATTTTTAAAGACCGTAATTTCAATATTATATGGAAAAATTCATAGCATATATGAGCTTGCCGAAAGTCTTATCTGGAAAACTGGCGGACTTCCTTCAAGTCATTCGGCTTTGGTTGCATCGCTTTGCACTACAATAGGAATCAGAAATGGACTTGACTCTGATATTTTTATTCTTTCATTGTGTTTTCTTATGGTAACTGTAAGAGATGCGGTTGGTGTTCGGCGCTCCAGTGGAATTCAGGCAAGAAAAATAAACGAAATCGGAAAAAAACTTGATGAAAATAAACTGATTGAATACAAATCAATAAAAGAAGTGAACGGTCATACTCCGATGGAAGTAACGCTCGGCTGTATCTTGGGAATATTCATAGGTCTTGCGTACTCTTTCCTTTAACAAAGTTCTATGCCTGTTTTAAAAAAGTATATTTTGCCATCTTTTATAATTTTTTTCTCGGTTTTTGTAATGAACTGCTGTAGAGTTGCTCCGGTTTCTAAGTTTTTTAAAGGTTATGATATTATTTTTGTCGCAAATGATTTTCCTGCAGAAACTGTTGTTGAAATTCTGAAGAAAAATGGCTGCAAAAACGTTATTTCAAGTGAAAACCAAAAAGTTCCTTTGAATCTGAATGAAAATTCGCCGGAAGTTGCGCTTGCAAAATCAAACCTGGAAAAATCAACATATTTAAAGGACCGGATGGGATTTTTCTTTGATAAAACAAGGAAAAATAATGTTTTTTATGTTCCGGAAGAAGATTTAAAGTCTGCGGAAAATGCAGTTCAGAAAATCTCTGAAAAAGGAGCTTCTGCAGGAATAAATGCCGCGGCAAGTTTTCCGGCTTTTTCTATTGTAATTGTAGTCGCTTTTTCAATTCTGCTTGTGTTTTTTTCTGAAAACCAGATTTTATGCGCGCTTCTTTTTGTGTTTCCTGTGATTTTTTCTTTTATGATGCCGTTCAGTTCTGTTTCTGCGGGACTGTGTCTTTTTGAACTTTTCCTGTTTTTTTACATAAAATTCTGGGGACGGAAAAATTCCGCGAAAAAACTTTTAAAAAATGTGATGCTTTTGACAATTTTTGGAACAAGTTTTTTGTGCATAGTTTTCACAAAAATTCAGGCTGGTTTATTCTTTCTGATGATGATTTTTTCTGAAATCTCAGTTTTTCTTCTTTACAAAAATGTAAAACAGAAAATTGATTCAAAATATTCGTTTAATCCCGTCAACATAAGGACAGCATTTTCAATCAGGATTATGACGAAAAAAAATAGAAATCTTCTGCCTGTCTGTGCGCTTTCGGTTCTTGCGATTCTTGTTTCGGCGGTTTTCTCTTCAAATTTCAGCTCGGTTTTTAAAAATGAAAAAATCAGCGGAATTCAGCTTCCTTCCAGCGGTGCTGCAGTTCAGAATTTGCCGGGAATCAATGATTTTATTGCGTGGAAATGGGAAGCAATGACCTTTCCGTATCGTTCACTCAATAAAAAAACATCGAATGATGCTGTTATTTTTAAAAATTTCCAGAAAAAAGACGGATTTATCCATGAATCTGTCAGCTCAATTTATTATAATGATAAATTCAAGATGAATACGGTAAAAGAAATTGAAAACCTGGATTATCCGGCTTTGGAGAAAATGCTTGTCTCTCAGGGAAAGCATGCAAGATTTGGATATGTTACTTCCGGTTTACAAAATGTTTCTTTAATTATGATAATAATTTTGATAATTGCATTCTTTGTTCCGCTGAGTTTTTATTTGACTACAAAAAGATGGGAGCTGAAATGATTTTTCCAAAACTTAATGCTGTAAAAAAGAATTCCTATAAATTAACTGTAAATGGCTTTATTCCAAAAGAAGTTTATATTCCATTGAATCAAGATTCTGAAATTGATGGAAAATGCCTTGTGCAGGTCGGTGAACATGTTGAGGAAGGACAAGTCCTTGCGGAATTCAAAGATAAAAAATCAGTTTTTTCTCATTATGTTTATTCTTCTGTTCCGGGAATTGTTGAGCAGATTCTACTGAATCCTTCGCCGAGCGGAAAAATAATTGAAACTGTAAAAATCCGTCTGCAGGGAAGCTTTAAATATCTTGGAAAAAAAAGAAAAGAAGTTGATGTGCGGACTTTAACTCAGTCTGAAATCATAAACAATGTCGCAGAGAAGGGGATTCTGAACACTTTTATAACTGACAAGCCTGAATATCTTGCGGAAAATCTTGAGGAAGTAAGAAAACATAAAAATCGTCTTGTGATTGTTCGGCTTTTCGATGACGATCCGTCGCGTATGATTGATGGAATTCTTTCAAATCTTTATCAGGATAAAATCAATGAAGGAATACGAATCCTTATAAAAGCAATTGATGCTGACGGAATTGTTCTTGTTACAGACAATAATTTTGAAAAGCCGGAAATTTTCAATCCGTTTGATGTTCCGACTTATTTTTTAAAGCTGAATTCCAGAGATTATCCTGCGACATACAAAAAAAATCTCTGCACAGAAATAAAAAGAAAAGCAAAACTCCAGCCTTTCAATAGAATCACAAAGTATGATTTATTTGTTGACGCAACAACTGTTCTTGAGCTTCAGGATTGTGTAAAATTCAATACGCCTGTAATAAACCGGCTTGTTCATGTTAATGGAGACTGCATTCCTGCCAGCGGAATTTTAAGAGTTCCGGTTGGAACAACATTCAGAATGCTTGCTGAACAATGCGGCGGATTCTTAAAAAATCCGGAAGGAATTATCGTTAACGGAATGATTTCCGGTGTTTCCGCAGGAACGCTCGATGCGCCTGTTACAAAATATGTAAAATCTGTAACATTTATTCCAAAAATGCAATGTCCTGACCAAAGGCAAACAGTTTGCATCCGGTGCGGAAATTGCCGCCGGGTTTGTCCAAGCAAATTATCTCCTGATATTATCTACAGATACATAAGAAACGGAATGATTGCTTCAGCAGATTACCTTGATTCCGCGGATTATTGTTCGGACTGCGGACTCTGTAATTCTGTCTGTCCTTCAAGATTGCCTTTAAGCCAGCGGATTTACGAATTTGCCCAGTCTAAAAAAGAAAAAGGAACAGATGATGAAAAATAACACTAAACTTACAAGAAATGTTCTTATACGACCTTTTAAATATATAACCGACTCTGTTGCGATGGAAGCCACAAAAATGATTGCGCTTCTGTTGATTCAGATTGTGCTGCTGTTTATTTCAAAAAGTTACAGTTCTCTTCTTATTGTGCTTGCGGCAGTTCTTGGTTCATTAGGCGCAGATTTTTTTAGCCACAAACTTTTTCATAATGAAGACAATGATGAATATTCTTTTATTGTAAGCGTTGCCCACGGAATGATTGCTGGACTTTTAATTCCTTCAACCTATTCGCCGCTGACTGTGCTTTTTGCGATTTTTTTTACAATGCTTGTTGTAAAGCACTTTTTCGGCGGATTTTCGTATGCGTGGGTAAATCCGGCTGTTTTTTCAGTTGTTGTTCTTTGGATTATCGGAGCAAGGCTTTTTCCGTCATATTTAGTGAATATGGATATTCTTTCCTTAAGGAATCCTTCTCAGACATTGATTGAAAATGGAACGCTTCCGCAATACGCGTTTGACACGGAAATTACTGACGCATTGAACGCTTCTGTGTTCAGACTTTTTAAAGTTTCTATTCCGAACGGTTACGTTTCTTTGTTTTGGGACAACCAGTCGATTATTCCAGCGTTTAGATTCAACTTTGTCACTCTTGTTTCGTCTGTGATTCTTTTTGCAGGAAATTCTGTAAAATGCGTTATTCCGGGAATTTTTCTTGCTGTTTATCTTGCTCTTGTCCGTTTTGTTTCTCCGGTGATTTGCAATGGGGTCGCTTTTCAGGGCGATATGCTGCTTGCGCTTCTTACAGGCGGAACGATTTTTTTTGCGGTTTTTGTTTTAAGCTGGTACGGAACGATTCCTATTTCGCTTACAGGGAAAATTATTTACGGTTTTCTGGCAGGAATAACAGCATTTCTGATTGCAGGCCCGGGAACTTCGCCTTGTGGACTTATTTTTACAGTTCTTGTTTCAAATATTTTTTCAATTGTAATTCAGCAATGGGAAAGCCGAAGAGATAGGCTTTCTTTAAGAAAAAAACTTGAGACTTTCAGAAAGATTGAAGCAGAAGAACAAAAAGAACTTTAAATGGAGCTTTTGAATGATAAATAAGGAAAATCAGAAAAAATTCTGGCGCATTTTTGGATGTTTTATTGGAATTCTTGTTTTTTTTCTTGCAGTTCTGATTGGAATGATAAAACTTTCTGAAAAAAAATGGGATTCCGGCTTAAAGCAAAGCGTTCAGAATGTCCTTGATGAAAAATATCCCGATGCATGGACGGTTGGAAATTCTATTCCGCTGAATTCTCCATTTTCAACAAGCGCAAATCTTTTTGAGGCAAGAAGCAATGATTCCGCGGAAAAATATTATGCGATAATAATAAGAATCACAACTTTATACGGTCATATGCCTGCTGTCTTTGTTTACAATAATGCAAAAGGTGCTGAATTTATTGGATATTCAGCAGTTCATGGAAGAATAAAAAAACTTCTTGAGGAAAATTATGCGGACTCAAGCATCTCGTATTGGCTTGAGCGACTTCCTTCTGTAATACAAGAAGCTGAAAAAGTTGAAAGGAGCAAAAAATGACACGAAAAGCGATTTCAATTTACATGGCGGCCACTTGTGCCATAGTCATAGTTGCACCAGGAAGATTTGTATGCGGAATTGTAATTGCCGTTGAGCTGATTTGTCTTATGCTTTTTGGGCTTCTGTTGAAAAGTCTTTTAAAAAAAATGAATCTGGAAAAAACAGAGCAGGCAATAATGCTTTGTTTTGTGATTTTTTTTACAGTTTTTTACAAGCAGCTTTTGATTCAGATTATGCCGGTGATTGCGTTGCAGCTAAGTTTTGTGATTTTTCTTCCGTCGATTTCAACATTCACAACAGTTTTTCTGCTTGAAGAAAACGATATGACGCTGAAAGAATCTTTGCTTAAAAATATGCCGGTCGCGCTGGGATTTGCTTCTTATCTTCTTGTTGTCTCATTGTTGCGGGATATTGCAGGGTTTGGAACAATAACGCTTCCTGCTCTTGGGGAGCATTTTGAAACTGTGATTTTTTCAACGGAAAAGATTTCTTTTTTAACTTTTTTTGCCACAATTCCAGGTTCTTTGGTTTTAAATGCATTGCTTCTTTCATTGTATCTTTGCATTGAAAAAAAACTTCAAATTGTAAAAAAGGCAGGTAACTGACAGTGATTTTTACAGCTTTTTATTATATCTTTTTTTCTTCAGCGGTAATTCTTTATGGTGTGGGATTAAATTCTGCAACGATAATCTGCGATTCAATCCATGAACTTTTTCTGCCTGTCATAAAAATTCTTGTGAATGTTTTAAGCACATCCGTTTTGTCATGGCTGATTTTAAAATATTTTCTGATTCCATTAAATCTTGAGGAAATTTATCCCTTTGCGGCGTTGCTGATTTTCTTTATTATCTCAATTTTTATAGAAACTTTGGTACGAATCGCGACAAAAAAATCAACTTCTGATTTCAGCCTTTCCTTTTTGATTATTTTGCTTGCTTTAAACGAAAGTCTTAATATAGTAGATGTTGTACTTATCACTTGCTGTAGTTTTATTTCTTTTTTGATTTTGATTCCATTGCTTTACTCTATAAAGAAAAGAATTGATATTGCTGGAACGCTTCAAATTCATGGCAATAAAAAAAGTCTGGTTCTTGTTTCCATTGCCATAATTGTTACAGTTCTGGCTGTTGGAAATGTTTCTTGGCTAAACCAAAGGATTCTTCCATGATATTAAAAATTATTCTTTTAATCACGATTTTTATTCTGTTTTCGCTGCTGATTGTGTTTTTTGCGTTGTTTTTTGTTCCTGCGTTAAAAAAACAGACAAACATAAAGAGCGAGATGCTTGTTTCTGAAACTGAACATAAATTCAGGAAACTTTATGAATCAGAGGAAAAATACAAGGTTTCAGAACGGGCGGTTGTATTATGCAACTGTAACAAAACTTTTAAAAGAACTCCAGAACTTTCTGCAAAAAAAGGGCAGTCATGCTCAATAATAAATTCAGCATACAGTTCACTGAACGATTGCCGTTTTTCATGTCTTGGGCTTGGAGACTGCGTGAAAGTCTGCCCTCAGGAAGCTATTTTTATAAAAAATGGAACTGCCGCAATAAATGAGCTTTGCAACGGCTGTGGAAAATGCGTTTCTTATTGTCCTAAAAATCTGATAAAACTTGTTCCTGTTGGTACTGAAAATCTTGTGCTTTGTAGCAATAATACCCAGAATTTGACAACTTGTGATTCACTAGGAAAAACAGAAATTTTATCTTATCCAAAGAAAAAAGGCTTTAAAATATGGCAATCATGCTATAGACTGTTGAACAAAATTCATTAATAGACAAAAATATATAAATCAATGAGCCGAATCCATATTTGTTACAGTTTAAAATCTTCTCGAATTGGTCCTAATCAAAAAGAGATTTTTGAAAAGGATTACATTAACGTCTACAAACCAGCGGCAAAATTCCTTTATGCTCATCCGGATTTTTTTATGTCTTTTGCCTTTAATGGCGTTCAGATTGATTTTCTGCAGAAAGAATATCCTGAATTCATTGAGCTTTTGCACGAGCTTATTTCAAGAAAACAAATTGAGATTTTAGGTGGCGGTTACTATGATCCGGCCTTTCCTTTGCTTTTTCCGATGGACAGAACCGGGCAGATTGAACTTTTGACTTCAACATTGCGTTCTATAACAGGAAAAAGGCCCCGCGGAATAAATATTTGCGCAAGCATCTGGGATTATTCGCTTGTCTCATGTTTTAATAACTGCGGAATGGATTATGTTCTGCTGGATGATTCGCTTGTTCCAGATGAAAAACAGAAATTCATTCCTCTGATTATGTCAGATAAAGGAAAAACAATTTCAATTCTTCCGTTGTGCCAGGAATTTAAACCGGAAATTCAAGATGACGCAAAAGATTATCTTAATGATATTTTAAAAAAAGTAACAAAAGTTTCTAAAAATATGCCAAAACCAATTCAGGAAAGTGTAAAAGGTCTGAACATCCAGTTTACGCATGAAGAATTTCAGAGCCTTTTAAGAAGCGGTTATCTTGAAAAACTTTACAAGGAAATAAAGGAAAAAGACGATATTTTTGATTTTTCAACTCCTGTTTCTCTTATAAAAGAAACAAAACTCAGAATTCCTGTTTATATTGCCTCTGGAATGAGCAAGGAAGTCGGGCAGTGGGGAATAAAACCTTACCAGTCTGTAAAAACAGATAGACATTATCCTGTTACGATATATGATTTTTTTCAGATTTATCCGCAGAGCCGCGCGCTTTATGACCGGATGCTCTATGTAAGTATGCTGGTAAACCAAAGCCATGGCGACAAGCTAAGAAAAAAATCAGCACGCGAAAAACTTTGGGAAGCGCAAAATGGAGACGGTTTCATCTGTACTTCAAAAGGTGCGTTTGTAAGCGCGACTTATAGGCAGCAGGCATACAAAAAACTTACTGAGGCTGAAAAAATTGTGCGTCAGTGCGGTGAATTCAAAGAATCTTTTGCTTCTTATGACTACACAGGCGATGGGCTGAATGAATATATTTGCCGGATGAATAATTATTTTGCTGTGATCAGTCTTGGCGGCGGTGCAATCCGAGAACTGGATGTTCTGCAGAATTCTGGAAATTTTGCGGACAACCTGAACTGCGTAAAAGATTTTGAAGGTTACAATGACAATTATGAGCGTGGACTTTTTATAGATCACATTTTTACGGATGACGAGTTCAACGCTTATCTTCAGAATAAACCTTCGGGGAATGGAATTTTTTCAAAATATATTTATTCTGAACTGAACTATTCCTCGCAGCATAAAGATGTTCAGTTTTTGGCAGAAGCAAAATTTCAGAACAGGCAGAAAATTTCGCTCAAAAAAAAGTATGTCTGTTATTCAAGCGGCATGATGATTCAATATATCCTGAAAAATGAAAGTGACGAAATTCTAAAAGCGAAATTCGCAGTTGAATCAAGTTTTGCCCAGACGAATTTTAATGCAAAAGATTTTAACGCTTTCAGCCTGGATATTGTATCTGACGGAAAAAAACAGGAAATCAACACAAAGACTTCTTCCCATGAGCTGAATGATTCTGGAAAACTTAGCGATGTTGAAGGAATTTGGGTTACAGACACAGACAACAATATTACTTTTGTATTTGAACCGAACGAATCCTGTGAGATGTCGTTCAATCCGATTGTCTTTAAGCGGCCTGAATACACAACTGGAGAACTTGTTCCGGCTGGAATGACTTTTGCAAACACAATGTTCTGGGACATAACTCTTGCGCCTGGAATGGAAATGGAAAAAACCATAAATTTCAGCATTTTCAGCCAGCAGAAAAAATCCAGAAAAAACTGAAAATAAAAAATCTGCGGACAAATAATTTTTTCTGATTTGACTAGAATATGCAAAAAATCTTATAATCTTCTTTATGAACAGAAGATTAATAACATCCGCTTTACCTTATGTAAATAACATTCCTCACCTTGGAAACCTTATCCAGATGCTTTCCGGTGATGTGTTTGCCCGTTTTTGCCGAAACCGTGGCTACGAAACTCTTTATATCTGCGGCACAGACGAATATGGAACAGCAACAGAAACAAAAGCTCTTGAAGAAAAAAAATCTCCACGCGAACTTTGTGATTATTATTACAACGAACATACAAAAATTTATGACTGGTTTCATATCAATTTTGATAAATTCGGACGAACTTCGAATGAAGAATGTACAGAAATCACTCAGGATTTATTTAACGACCTTGATAAAAATGGTTTGATTACAGAACATACAAACAATCAGCTTTTTTGCAACCACTGCAATATGTTCCTTGCTGACCGTTTTGTGCACGGAATTTGCCCGAAATGCGGCTATGAGGATGCCCGTGGCGACCAGTGCGATAAATGCGGTTCTCTTCTTGACCCGACAGAATTAAAGCAGCCAAGATGTTCAACCTGCGGAAGCACTCCGGAAGTAAAAGAAACAAAACATCTTTACATAAATCTGCCAAAAATCAGCGGAAAACTTGATGAATGGATGAAAAAAGTTTCTGTTGAAGGAAAATGGGCAGACAATGCTGTGAATATCACAAAAGCATGGATTCGCGACGGTCTGAATGAACGCGCAATCACCCGGGATTTGAAATGGGGAATTCCTGTTCCTAAAAAAGGATATGAGAACAAGGTTTTCTACGTCTGGTTCAATGCACCGATTGGATATATGTCAATCACAAAGCAGCTTGCAAATGAGCTTGTAAAAGCCGGAAAAAATTCTTTTGACTGGAAATCATGGTGGCTTCCTTCTGAAAGTGAGGAAGGAAAAAACAAGGAGCACGTTGATTTGTTCCAGTTTATTGGAAAAGACAATATTCCTTTCCACACTGTTATTTTCCCATGTACTTTGCTTGGCTCTGGACACGACTGGACAAAACTTTATCACATGAGTTCAACTGAATATTTGAACTATGAAGATGGAAAATTCAGCAAATCCCGCGGAATTGGTGTTTTTGGAACGGATGCGATTGAATCCGGGATTCCGGCAGATGCCTGGCGTTTTTATATTTTCTACAACCGGCCTGAAAAACAGGACTTCCAGTTTACTTGGAAGGATTTCCAGGAAAAGATGAATAGCGAATTGATTGGAAATCTTGGAAATTTGGTAAACCGAACGTTGCTTTTTGTAACAAAATATTATGATGGAAAAATTCCTTCTGCTCCTGTTGACACAGAACTTTGGACAGAAGTAAAAAAACTTGAGGAAAAAGCTACAGAAGACCTTGAATGGGCAAACCTTAAAGATGCGTTCCACACAATGTTTGAGATTGCTGACATTTGCAACAAAAAATTTCAGGCGACCGAGCCGTGGAAAACAAGAACAACAGAACCAGAAAAAGCGGAAAGTCTTCTGTTCAATCTTTGTTACATCATAAAAGACCTTATGATTATGATGAATCCATATATGCCTCAATATACGCAGAAAGTCATGAGCTACTTCGGAAAATCAATAAAAGAAACTCAGGTTGGAAAAGAAACTGTTGAAGGTCTTGACTGGAGCGATTTGGGAAATACAACAGGATTGTCTGAAATCGGCGAAACTGCGGTGTACTTTACGCCAATGGATCAAAAAACAATGCTTGCATTCCGTGCGAAATTTGCAGGTTCTCAAACTGAAAGAAAAGATGGGAACAAAACTGAAAAAAAGCAGAAGAAACAGGAAAAGAAAGCCGAACCGGAAATTCTTCCAGCCGAAAAGCAGCCTGAGTTCTTTGCTAAGAACATTCAGCTAAAAGTTGCAAAAATTGTTTCTGTTGAACGCAATCCGGATTCAGATAAACTTTATATCGAACATCTTGACGATGGAAGCGGAACAGACCGCGTTATTCAGTCTGGACTTGTTCCTTATCTGAAAGAATCTGAACTTTTGGGAAAGCACGTTATTATTGCGGACAATCTTGCTCCAAGAAAAATGCGTGGCGTTGAAAGCCGTGGAATGCTTTTGGCGGCAGATTATAAAAACTCAGAAGGAAAAGACTGCGTTGAACCGCTTACAGCTCCTTGGGCTGCTCCAGGAACGAAAGTTGTTCTTGAAGGCGACGACGAAAATTCTGAAAAACCTGCTGAAATTTCTGCGGACACATTCTTCCAGATTGCAATCAATGTTGTGAACAAAAATGTTGAAATCGGCGGAAAAAAACTTACTGCGGCAGGAAAAGTAATTTCTACAGAATTTACAGAAAATGGCGGAGTAAACTAAAGTGTTTTCTGTAAAAATTAAGAAAATTGAAAATACTGTTTTTACAAATTCGGGTTCGTTCCTGCAGACTCCATTCTGGGCTGAATTTAAGTCGGCTCACGGATGGAAAAATGCTCGCTACGAACTTGAGGTTTCTCCAGAAACTGAATTAAAACATGAACTTTCAGAAAAAAAAGTGGAAGTTTCAGTTTTGACGCGCGAATTTGGAAAAAGCCCATTGCGTTTTACAATTGCATATATTCCTCTTTTTCCGTCGCTTCCGTTTAAAGATGTTGATGCTGGCGAGCAGACAATCGAATTTTGCTCTCTGCTTTCAGACATTGCCGACACGCTAAAAACAGTTATTCCAAAAAACACTTTGTGCATCCGCTTTGATCCGGCTATTGAGTTTCTTTCACCGGAAGAACGTGATGAATTTAACGTTGGCGTTAGAGTTGTTTCGTTTGCAGACCGACTGAAAATCAAAAAAAATAAAGTTGACATTCAGCCGCCGGATTCAACGCAGATAAATTTGTTGCCTTCAGAAGAAGAAATTCTTTCCGCAATGAAGTCAAAATGGCGTTATAACATAAATTTGAGCGCACGCAAAGGTGTTGAGATTATCTGTGTAACTGGCGATAATCCTGAATTTTCAAAATATCTTGATATTTTTTATGATTTGTACAAAATCACCGCGGAACGAGACGGAATCGCAATTCATTCAAAAAAATATTATGAGGATTTGCTGAAAAAAAGTTCAGAAGAAATAAAAGCCGGAAAAAATGTTCCAAAAATCAGCCTTTATATTGCAAAACACGAAGAAGATTTTCTTGGCGCAATAATCACATTGTTCAGTAAAACAGAAAGCGTTTATCTTTACGGTTGCTCAAGCAACACAAAACGTAACCTTATGCCGAATTTTCTGCTTCAATGGACTGCAATGAAAGACGCAAAAAATTACGGAAGCGAATACTACGATATGTATGGAATGCCACCGACAGACGATCCGAACCATCCAATGCACGGACTTTATTTGTTCAAGACTGGTTTTGGCGGGAAAAATATACATCGGCCTGGAACTTTTGATATTCCGACAAATGTTTTTTACAAGGCATATTCTGCCGCGGAAAATCTAAGAGCATTCTGGCATAAAAAAGTCATGAAAAAAATCCGCGGAAGATAAATTCTGGACGATAATTTTTATCTCTTGCGGACAGATAAAAAATCTCCTTTATGTAGAAACAAAAATGATTTTCCATTAAAATCATTTTACTATGAATATGGAAGCATTTGTTTTGGGCTGTGGTGGAATGATGCCTTTGCCTTACCGTCATCTTACATCCGTTTTGCTTAGACGCGACGGAGATCTTTTTCTTTTTGATGGCGGAGAGGGAACTCAGGTTTCGCTTAGAAGATTGAATCTAAAATGGAAAAAAATCAGCGCGATTTTTGTTTCCCATACGCACGCAGATCATGTTACCGGACTTCCGGGAATTTTAATGCTTTCCGCTCAAGTTGACAGAAAAGAGCCTTTGTTTATTTACGGACCTCCAAAAATTGCGGAATACATTGAAACAAGCAGAAAAGTTCTTGATATGTACATAAATTATCCGATTGTTGTAAAAGAAATTGCAGCTCCGTGTGTAGTTCATAGCGGCGAAGATTTTACAATTCGGGCATTTCCGCTTGAGCACACAAAGACTTGCGTTGGCTATACGCTTGAGGAAGAAGACCGGCCTGGAATTTTCAATCCGGAAAAAGCAGCTGAACTCGGCGTTCCTGTAGGTCCGCTTTGGGGAAAACTTCAAAAAGGGCAGGATGTTACTACAGATAGCGGAAAAGTTGTTCATCCGTCTGATGTAATGGGAAAGCCGCGCAAAGGTCGAAAATTCAGTTTTGTGACCGACACTTTGTACAAAGAGTCAATTGCAAATGAAGTAAAAAATTCTGATTTGCTGATTTGCGAAGGAATGTTCGAGGATGAACTTATTGATCAGGCAAAAGAAAAGAAACACATGACCGCAAGTCAAGCCGCAACAATTGCAAAAGATTCAAATTCAAAAAGAATGGCAATGATTCATTACAGTCCGCGCTACACAGACAAAGATTTGGAAAAATTGCTTAAACAGGCACAGCAGATATATCCGAATGCAGAACTTACACGCGACCGAGCTCACTACGAAATTCCGTACGAAGATTAAAAAATGATTGAATTGGTTGATTTTTCAAAAAGTTATGAAAAAAATCTCTTCGCGGTAAAAAATGTGAATCTTAAGGCAGAAAATGGACAGATTACAGGTCTGCTTGGACTGAACGGTACCGGAAAAACCACGATTATCAAGGCGATAACTGGAAATCATTTTGCGACATCCGGGAAAATTCTTATAACAGAAAAAAATGGCTTTAAATTCAATATTGAAGAGAATATTGAAAAGGCGAAAAAAATTATTGGCTACGTTCCGGAGCAAATATTTTTTCCAAACCGGCTAAAAGTTGAAGAGTATATTTCCCTTGTAAAAATGCAGTTTTCCGTTTCTGATGAAGATTTAGAAAAAACTATAAATCTTTGCGGCCTTTCAGAAGTTCTTTCAAAAAAAATCGGAACGCTTTCAAAAGGCTACCGTCAGCGGCTTGGTTTCGCACAGGCTTTAATTCACAACCCGGAAAATATCGTTCTTGATGAGCCTGTCAATGGACTTGATCCGGCGCAAATTATCCAGATGCGGAAACTCATAAAAAAAATCGCAGAAACAAAAACTGTAATAATTTCAACGCATCTTATGCAGGAAGTTGAGGCTTTATGCACAAAAATTTATATTTTGAACAACGGTTCAATTGCGATTGCTGGAACAGAGCAGGAAATTCTTTTAAAAACTGGAACTAAAAATATTGAAAATGCTTTTCTAAAAGCAACAGGAAAAGAATCTGATGAAAAATTATCTTAAATACAAATTATATAATATTTTCTCAAGCAGCCTTTTTTACATTTCCGCGCTGATTTTTAATATTTTTGTATCAGGACAGTTCTTTTTTGTTCAGAAATTTTTTGGCGGAAGTGGAACTACAGATCTTCATTATTTTTTTCATGCTGTTCCACTAATTTCTGCAATAATGATTCCACTTTTAAAGTTGAATGAAAATTTCTCTTCTTTTGATGAAATCGTTCCGCTTTGCACTACAAAAAAGATTTTTGTAAGCTGGTTTTCTCTTTTTATTCAGTTTGCGGTTATTTTATTTCCTCAATTTTTGGTTCCGCTCTGCGTGAATCTATTTGGCGATGTTGAGATTGGACAAGTTTTTTCCGGATTTTTAATGCTTCTTTTTTACGGAGCGATTTCAGCAAGTTTATGTGTGTTTTTTTCACAAATCTGCAGGTCGCAGGTTGTTTCTGTAATAATTTCAATTCTGGTGCTTTCAGTCTTGAACGGAATAAATTTGTTTTCAGTTTATGCCGGGAACATTCCTTTTTTTTCTGCAATAATAAAAATTTTCAGCTTTTACTGGCATTTCGATGCGGCAGAAAAAGGAATTCTTGACACACGAGATTTGATTTATTTTTCCACAGTTTCTGCGTTTCTGGTTTTTGTTTCAATCATTTTTGCGGAATCAAAAAAAGGGAAAAGAATTTCGGGTCAAGAAAAAAAACGGATTATCCTTGTGTTTGTCTGCGCCATATTTTTACTTCTTGACTCAACAAGATTTTATGCAAGATTTGATTTTACAAAAGGAAACAAATATTCAATTTCGAGATATTCTAAAAAACTCGCGGAAGAAGCTTCTGAAACGGTGGAAATTTCTTTTTTTCAAAGCAAAAATCTTTCAAATTATTACCCGGAAGCAAGAAATATCCTTGATTTACTAAAAGAATATTCCGCACAGAAAAATATTTCTGTAAAATTCTACAATACTGACAATAATGAAAATGCAAAAAAAATTGAGCGTTATGGAATTTATCCGCGGCAACTTCCTGTTATTGGTGAAAATAAAACTGAATACCTGAACATATATTCAGCTATCATTCTTGAATACAAAGACAAGACTGAAATAATTCCATTCATTCTTGCGACAAACACGCTTGAATACGATATTGACACAAAACTTTTGAGTCTTTTTTCAGAAAAACGCCGGACTGTAAATCTTCTTTGCGGAAATGGAATGAATTTTGAAAATGACTACAGTTACGTTGTTCCATGGCTTAATTCAAACGGAATTGCAACAAACACAATAAATTTGAGCGAAAAACTTGAACCGCAGCTTGAAAAATCTTCTGTGCTTGCAATTTTTGGCTCAGATAAAATCTCACAAGCTCAATGTGATGAAATTTCTTCATATATTGAAAAAGGAAATTCTGTATTTTTTGCGGTTTCTCCATACAATGCCGATATTGAAAATTCATGGTACATCACAAAGCCCGAAAATCAGAATCTTATAAAAATGCTGAAAAAATTCGGTTTTGATTTCACTGAAAATCTTCTTGCAGATATTTCGTGCGCAAGAATTCTTATGCAAAGTGACCAAAACCAAGACGGTACTCCATCTAATTCTATATATAGCCAGCAAATAAATTATTCGATGTGGATAAATATAATGCCGCAAAAAAATGTTCCCCAAGGAATCACAGAATATTGGCCTGCAGAAATTGTTGAGTCAGAAAACGTAGAGCCTTTATTTTTTACAAGTCCGCTTGCATGGCAAATTGAACCGGACAATCTTAGCCAGGAAAAACTTTTTGAAAATAATCCGTTTGTTGTAAAAGAAAAAAAATATGACAATCCAAAAGCAACAAGAGTCGGCGCATTAATTTCAAAAGACAAGAAATTAGTTCTAATTCCTGACCAGTATTTAGTTAATAGTCTTATGCTTGGCTACACAGGCGGAGAAACTGGCGATTACAGAAATCTTGATTTTCTTGTGAACCAACTTTTAAAACTGAACGGAGAAGAAAATCTTGCGGAAATTCAAGAACATTCAACGCTGACAAACAAATCGAGCCTTTACAAGACATACAACGCAGAACTGTTCAAATCAGCAAAAAACAGAACATTGGGTTGTATGTTTATTTTTGTCCTGGCCTTAATTATTTTGGCAGGAATTTTATTTAATCTGAATAAAATAAAATTTTTAAGAAAAATCTCTTGTATTTCGCATAAAATAGAAAAGGCAGACAGCAAAAATGAAAGATAAAATTTTGATTTTTTTAACAATTTTTCTTGTTATACTTTTTCCGCTAAGTTTTTTTATCGAAAAAAGGCAAAATTCCATAGAAACCTATGAAACCGCATTTTTAAATCCAAAAAATGAAAACGAAATTGAAAAAATAACTCTTGAATCTTTTGGCTCAACTTTGATTCTTGAAAATAAAAACGGATTTTTTACCGGCGGAAATTCTGAAAAAACATATATTTTTCCGGCAGACCAGAAAAGTGTGAAAAATTTCATTTCAGTTTTAAAAAAAGTCCGAAAAATCACAAAATCTGAAAGTTCCGGTGAAAAATTAAACGAAAAAAACTGCGATTTTAAAATTTCCTACACATTAAAAACTGGAGAAACAACAGAAATTATTTTTGGAAAAACCGACATTACAGAAACAAAAAGATTTGTGAAAATTCCCGGCAAAAATGAAATTTTCAAGACCGAATCTGATTTTGAGCCATTCCTTACAACCAGCGCGGACTTTTGGATTTGCCCAGAAATCGTATGGAATTCAAAATCTGAAAAAAATCCGGCAGATGAAATTCAAAAAATCAGCCTTGCACATAACGGAAAAAGAAAAACCTTAATTCCGTCCTCAAAAAATTTTTCAAAAAAATCAGAAACCCTTTTGTCATTGCGGCATGGGAAACTTTGTCCAATAGTTGAAGCGCCTGAAAATTCAGATTTTCTGGAAGTTGAATTTGAAAACAATGTTTTTTCGGTGAAAATTATTCCTGCCACGGAAAGTTTTGTTCTTGTCTACGAAACTTCCGGTTCAAAATACGCCGCAGAAATAAGTGAATGGACACACAATCGGCTGAACGAAATTTTTTCAGAATAACAAAGTAATAAAATTTCAATCAAAATTCAGTTTTCAGCATAAGAAAAATGTTCAAAATATTATAGAAAAAATGAATTGAATAATTTAAAAGCGGACTGGAATTTTTGAAAAATACAACCCGAAGAATCATGTGCGCGGTAAAAGCGTTTAAAACTGCAAAAAATCCAAGATAGCGGTGGCAAAGCGCAAACAAAATGCATGGGAAAAACTCTGGAATAAGCTGAAAAAAGCCGGAAGAATATTTCTGCGGAAAAATTTTCCTAAAAAAAGCTGGAAGATAAATTCTGAAAATATTTTCTTCAAGAATCGCACCTGAAAAAAAAGACAAAATGCAGAAAATCCATTTTCTTAAATTTTCAGGGCAAATAAAATCAATTTTTGGTAAAGATGAGGAAAAAAAACTTGCGGAAAACTGAAAAAAAATTGAAAACGCAAAAAGAAATACAAATCCGCCGGCAAAAAAAATCAGCTCACGTTTTAATTTGCCTTTAAAAAGCGGCTGAAAAATAAAATCTTTCAGCGAATAAATATTTGTCTCAAAAAATACGAAAAGAAAAGAAAATGCCATAAAAACAAGCTGAACAGCCGGAAAATTCCACGTAAAAAAAGTTCCTTCTGCCGGCGAAGCCTGAAAAAGTGACGGCATCAGAAGAAATAAAAAAACTGCCGAAAAAACGGCAATTTCCTTAAAAAAATAATGTATTTTCATATTTAATATGATATTATATAATATTGAGGAATTTATCTATATGTCATACATTTTTATAGCACTTATCATTTCTGCGGTGATAATTGCCGGACTTGTAAAATTGTATTTACTCTTTAGGGAAAAAATCAATTTTTTTCTGCGTGGACTTGATGAAAGTTTCCATTTTTCAGAGTTAAATACTTTATGGAATGTTTCTCAAATATGCAATCTTGAAGAACCGATTTCTCTTTTTTATTCAATGCCGTCGCTTGCAAAATGTATTTCGCATATAAAAACCCAAGCAGAAGCTGCCGGAGCGCTGAATTCTGCAAAATTCCAGAAATTGCTTACAAAACTTTATGAATTCCGAAACAAAATTGAAAAAAATGAGGACAAAAAACGCGGTCTGGAATCAACACAGTCGCTTTCTAATCATCAGAAACTAAGAATTATTCTTCCTGGAAAAGGTGTTTTTTCTTCTGAAATTGTAAATAACGGCCGAGAACTTACAATCAAGCTTCCAACACAAAAAAATCAGATTACAGTTGACGGAAAAAACTGGGTAGGGCAAACCGTAAATGTTTATCTTTGGAGAACCGGCGACGCTCGTTATGTTTTTGACACGACTGTTACGCATGAAGGTCTTTTTCTTGGAAAACCATCTCTTTTTCTAAAGCATACAACGAACCTTATAAGAACTCAAAAAAGAAATGCAATCCGTTCAAAATGTCATATTTCAGCGGAACTTTATATTTTAAAAGAAAAAGTCATTGACTACAATATAATCGAAACAAAACCTGGATATAAATGTCTGCTTGAAGATATTTCTGAAAACGGCGCTTTAATCAGAATTGGTGGAAAAGGACTTCCGAATATCCAGATAAGGCTTCAGTTTCAGGTTAATAACCGTCTTGTTGTAATGTTTGGAATTGTCCGGACTGTTGAGTACAATGAGGAGCTTAACCAGTCAAGGCTTCATTTTGAATGTATCCATATTGAGCCGGCAATGAAAAACCAGATTTTAAGCTATGTTTACAATATTATGTCTGACAGTGAAAAAGAAATTTATGACGCGCTGAAACTTACTGACACAGATGAAAAAACTGAATCTGAAACCGCCCAAAATTCTTCCGGATTGTTGGAAAATACAGCAGAAAAAGCAGAAGCGATTTCTGAAAAAATTGCAGACACTGATGATGTTCTAAAAAATGCAAAAAATCTTGTTGATTCAGATTCAAATGCAAAAGAAACTGAACTTACAAAAAATACTGAAAATGACGAACTGGATTTAGACGAGGAATAACGATGAAAAAAAATATCTTGTTTTTGATTTTATCTGTTTTTTGCGCAAAAATTATGTTTTCTGAAAGCACTGAAAATATAAAAAATTTTGTAAAAGGAAATCTTTCTGAAAAAACTTCCGCTGTAAAGGCCGCAACAAAAGATGAGGTTGAGGAACTTTCAAAACGTGCAATTGATTTTGCAATAGAAAACAAAGAAATCCTTGGAGAAGACAGGGAACTTGCGGCACTTGCGGTTTCTGGAATTCTTGCTGTGCCACAGACTTTTGCAGATGAACTTTCTGATGAAGAAAAAACAAGACTTTCAGATGAATTTTTATCTCTTTATAACCTTTTTGAAGATGAAACCGTAAAAATTGCCGTTTTGAACAAAATTGCAAAACTTGATATTTCTACAGAAAAATTCAAGGAATCATTAAATAAATATTTGTCAGAATGTAATCCTGAAACAGAAAACCGCGCGATTTTAACTGCTTCAATTCTGACAATTGGAAATATAGGAGATTCAAATTCTTTTAAAATTCTTTTTGATAATGCGCAGAAAAATGAATGGAAAAAATATCAGGAAGAAAATGAAAAAGCACTTGGACTTCTTTGTGTAAAGGCAGAAAAAGAAATCATTGAAATAATTGGAAGCGGAAATACAGCTGAATGCAGAAAAATTTTTGATTTTGTTATGAGAAATCAGAAAAATAATCAGATTTTTTGTGCAAAAATTTCCGAAAGCGTACTTGCACGGGCTATATATATATATGAGAATTCTGGTTCTGCAAATGATGAGATTATTTCATTACAAGTAGATTCTTTTTGTGTTTTGCGGGATTTTAAATGGACTAGAGCGTCTGCGACAACAATCAGATTTTTTGATGTTGCGGTTAAAGAATTTGAAAATTCGCAGATGAATGAAAGTTTTTTCTGTCTGGTTATAGAAGGAATTGCAGAAACTTCACCAATTGAAAGCGTTTCTAAACTTTCTTCATATCTTTCTAAACTTAACAAAAGCATGGAAGATGAAAAATCAAAAGTTTCAGAGCCTGTAGTTCTCTCATTAATAAAAACTCTTGGGGCTATCGGTGATAAAAACGCTTTTGATTCATTGCTTGCAGTTACATATTATAATTATTCCGACACAGTTATTGCCGCAGCCCGGGACGCTCTGGCAAAACTGAAATGGTAAAAAACTCAAAAATTAATTTAAAATTATTTCATCCGCTGGTTTTAGCAAGCATTTTTATTGCGGCTATTTTTTATTCAAAAGTAATTCCTGTAAAGAACAGAAATGCTTATTTCTCTCTTTTGGATTTTTCAAATCTTACAGAAATTTCGGGATGTGTTGTTTCTAATCCTGTAAAAAGTTCAACAGGAAAATATTATCGCCTGAAAATCAGACTTTCTGAAGCAAAAGACAAAAAAGATATAAAAGCGAGTGCAGAAGGAATTATTCAGATTCTTGTTCCAGCCGCACAGATTGAAGCGCATTTTCCGGGAAAACTTTTCACTGCGGTAAAAGATAATAAATATGTTCTTTGTGAGCAAGGGAGTTTTTTGCGCGCAAACGGAAAAATTCTTGATGAAAATCTGTTTCTTGCGGAAAATGTTGAAAATATAATAACAAAGAAAACCAATTTTTTTCAAAAATTTTTAAGAATCAGGGCAATTTTTAGGATTCAATTTCGACGGCTTATGTATGCCTGGGGAGCAGCAGGCGGATTACTTTTGGCATTGCTTTCTGGAATCAGGGAATACACAGATGGCGCTCTTGGAGAAAACTTTAAGAATGCGGGACTTTCTCATGTTCTGGCACTTTCTGGAATGCATTTGAATTTATTTTCTGGAATTGCCGGAAAATCAGCAAAAAAAATTATTTCAGAAAAAAAAGCAATGATTTTTCAATTGGTGTCCGTGGTTTTATTTGTGTTTTTCGCAGGATTTTCACCATCTTTATTCAGGGCATTTTTATGCACAATAATTTCTTTTGTGGCAATTATGTTAAAACTGAAAAATTTTTCCATGATTCAAGTTCTTTCCGCCTCATTTCTAGTTCATGTTTCTTTAAAACCAGAAGATTTGTTTGAAGCCGCATTTGTTTTGAGTTATTCAGCATTGGCAGGGATCTTGCTTATGTCAGAATTTTTGAAATTTCTTTTTATAATAAAAACTCCAGAAAAACTTGCTGGTTCAATCAGTGCAAGCATGGGCGCACAGTTTTTTACGGCACCAATATCTTTAAAACTGATGAATTCATTTGCTCCGATTGGAATAATTTCAACAGTGGTAATTTCACCGCTCATAACAATTTTTATTTATTCTGGACTTTTTTTGATAATAATTTGCCTGATTTTTCCATTTTTAGTTCCGGCCGCTGCATTTTTTTTGAAAATACTTTATAATCTAATTGCATTTGTTGTTACGATATTTGCAAAATTTCCATTATATTCAACAGGAACATGAAATGCCAAAACTTAATCATCCTGATTACAATTCACCAGCAGCCCTAAAAACTTTTCTAGAAAATAATTCCATGGCTATGCAGAAAAAATTCGGGCAAAATTTTCTTTTGAATCAGAATGCCCGGGAAAAACTTGTGGATGCTCTGGAAATTTCAGAAGGAACAAAAGTCTGGGAAGTGGGGCCGGGGCTTGGTGCAATGACAGAAGAGATTCTGAAACGCGGCGCAAAACTTACAGTGTTTGAAATCGACCGTGGCTTTGCAAATTTCATAAGACAATTTTTTTCAGAATATATTGAAAATGGAAATCTTTGTGTTGTGGAAGGAGATGTTCTAAAAACATGGAAAAAAACGCTTGAAGAAAAAGGCTTGCCGGAACGTTTTTTCGGAAATCTTCCATATAATATTGCTGCAACTTTGATTGCAGATACAATTGAGAACAACATACGCTTTGAGAAAGCTGTTTTTACTGTCCAAAAAGAAGTTGCTCTGCGTGCATGCGCAAAACCTGGTTCACAGGATTATTCATCATTCTCGATTTTGTGCCAGTGGGCATATGATTTGAACCCACTGATGGATCTTGCCGGTGGAAATTTCTGGCCAAGACCGAATGTTGATTCCCGGGCATTTTGCATGAACAAAAAAAATGATTTTCCACGTTGCAAAAATCCAGCGCATTTTATGAAACTTCAGCGCGCGCTTTTTTCTTCAAGACGAAAAAATGTCCGTAACAATCTTTCTATTTTTCTTTCAAATAACGAAAAAGCTCTTTCTGCACTTGAAAAAGCGAATATAGAGCCTTCAAAACGGGCAGAAACTCTTTCAATTGAAAATATCCTGTTATTGTCTGATATTCTGAATACTGATATAATTTAATGTCTATGAATGAATTGATTAAGAGCAACATCGATAAAATAAAAAAACAGATAAAAGAAGCTGAAAAAAATGCCGGCAGAAAAGAAGGAAGCGTAAAACTTCTTGCAGTAAGCAAATTTCATCCTGTTGAAGCAGTTTATGACGCAATAAACGCAGGACAATTTGATTTTGGTGAAAACCGGGTTCAGGAAGCATTTTCAAAATTTCCTGAAATTTTTCAGAAATTTCCAAATGTCAATCTGCATATAATCGGGCAGTTACAGACAAATAAGGTAAAAAAAGCAGTTGAAATTGCCACAATGATTGAATCAGTCGATAGGCTTGAACTTGTAAAGGAAATTGAAAAACAATGCGCGAAAATCGGTAAAAATATTGAGATTCTTCTTGAATTTCACACTGGAGAAGAATCAAAATCTGGTTACAAAACAAGTGAAAGCCTGGAAGAAACTCTTGAATTCATTGCACAAGGAAATGCGCCTCATGTGATTCCAAAAGGTTTTATGACGATGGCGCCTTTTACAGAAGATACAGAGCTTATAAGAAAATCTTTTTCTCTTATGCGCGAAATTGCGGAAAGAATGCAGGAAAAATTCAAGAATTTTAATCTTTCAGAACTCAGCATGGGCATGACCCACGATTTTGAAATAGCAATTCAGGAAGGTTCTACAGAAGTTCGTGTTGGAACTGCAATTTTTGGACAAAGGACTTGAGAAAAATCATATTTTTTACAATTTTAATTTCTCTTTTGAATTCATCTTTTCCGGTTTTTAGCGAAACAGCAGAACCTTATGAAAAAGATGAATTTCCGGGAATTTTGCATGATATAAGACGTGCCGAAATCATTACGCTTGGTTCAATGCCGTTTATAACTTTTAGCGCAACATTGGGCTATTCATTCGGGAAATATGCTTCCCACAATTTTGATTCAAGTTATTTTGTAAATCCATTTTCTTCAACAGATGAGAACAGTTTCTCAACAGATGAACAGATTGGAATTCTTCTTACTTCCTTGGGAATTTCAGCAGGAATCGGGCTTACTGATTTTATAGTTCACGCTGTAAAAAGAAGCAACCGGCAGCGAAAACTGAAAAAACAGAAAAACACAGATATTCAAATTAATCCGATAATGGAAGATCCTGACGCAACAAAAATAGAACCGCCAAGAAATATTGAAATTGGAATTCCTGAAAATGAAGAATCAGCTGAAAATCTGGAGAATTCAACTTCAACAGAAAACAAAAAAGATATAAAAACTGGCAAAAAACTTAATGTTATAATGGATGAATAATAATGAAAAACCTGCATATTGTAATTCCAGAAAATTATTCAGAAAGTATACGACTTGACCAGTATGTTGCATCTGTTTCAGAAGAGATGAATCGTTCAAAACTGAAATCTTGCTGCCAGGAACTTTTATTGAACGAAAAAAATGCAAAACTTTCATCAAAAGTAAAGGCAAACGACGTTATTGACATTTTTTATGAAGAAAATATTCCAGACAATATTGAACCAGAAAATATTCCATTAAGAATTGTATATGAAGACGAAGATGTTACGGTTGTGAACAAAGCTCAAGGAATGGTGACACATCCTGCGGCTGGAAACTGGAACGGAACGCTGGTAAACGCATTGCTTTACCATTGGGGGAAAACTGCGGTTCCTCAGACAAAAGATGCCGGTGAAAATCAGATTTTAAAAATGCGCCGCCCTGGAATTGTCCATCGACTTGATAAAGACACTTCCGGACTTATAATTACCGCAAAAAATAGAAACATTGAGGAATGGCTTTCATCCCAGTTCAAGGATCGTCATGTTCAAAAAGAATATATCTGCATTGTCAAGGGAAAACCGCCGGCTTCAAGTGGTGATGTACGAACTCAAATTGTGCGTGACAAAAAAAACAGACAGAGATTTAAAGCTGTAACCGCAACAACCGAAGGAAAATTTGCCCGTTCATTGTATCATTGTGTGGCTTGTTACGGACCATACTCAGTAATTCGAGTCCGTATAAAAACTGGAAGAACGCACCAAATCAGAGTTCACATGAAATATTTAGGCTGCCCGATTTTAGGGGATTCCCTTTACGGAAAGCCGGATACACTATTTCCAAACGCAAAACTGATGCTTCATTCAAGGCAGATGATTATAAAAACTTCACCAGATAAAAAATTCAGAAGATTTACAGCCTCAGTTCCTTTTAGATTTATGGAAACTATAAAAATCTTGCGGGAAAATTTTCCTCGGGAAGTAATGCCAAAAGTTAAGCCAAAATGCAAAAAATCAAAATAATTTCTGAACCAACACTTGAAAAACCGTTTCTAGTAATCTATAAACCCCAGGGAATTCCTTCAGCGCCGCTTTTACAAGACGATAAAATCAGCGCACTTAGCCAAGCCGTAAGCATATTTCCAGAAATAAAAAATGTTTCCGGCAGAAAGCAGATTGAATATGGACTTTTGCACAGAATTGACACCCAAACAGAAGGTCTTTTGTTGATTGCAACATCTCAATTTTTTTACGATGACTTAATCCTTCAGCAAGAATCCGGAAAATTTATAAAAACCTATCTTGCTGAATGTGTTTCAACTCCAGAAAATAATAAAACTGAAAAAACTGGCTTTCCACCCATAGATAATAAAAAACACGAAGAACTGGAGCATGGAAAAACCATAAGAGTCAGTTCATATTTTAGAAATTACGGAGAAGGATTAAAATCTGTTCGCCCTGTAACAGAAAATTCTGGAAAAGCCGCATTAAGAAAAATAGGAAAGCAAAAAGAATACACAACGGAAATAAAACTTATCGAAAAGAATGAAATTTCATACAAATTTGAATGTAGAATTTCATCTGGTTACAGACATCAAGTCCGCTGCCATCTTGCATGGCTTGATTTTCCCATTATTGGTGACAAAATTTATAATTTCTCTGAACTGAACTCTGAAAAAACAGAAAAAATGCGATTCAAAGCGGTTGGTCTACAGTTTACAAATCCAATTACATTAAAAAAAGAAGAAATAATCCTATAAAATTACCCGGAAGGGGTTATAAAACCTGAACCATGTGACAGTAGAACTGGAAAAGCAACTAAATCCCCAGTAATAATTTTTTTCATTCTTATAATTGTCTCAAATCATATCTTACCCGAACAAATTGCGCTTTTAATCTATTTATCTTCTTTTGCTAAGTGGATTTAAAGCCTACAAGAGTAGATATAGATTTTAGCATATTTTTATTTAAGCCCTAATCTTACTGCTCTTTGATTAGGGCTTATTTTTTTTGTGTTCGGTTTTCAAGGTTCGATTCCTTGACACAAAAATCAAAACATCTTGTTTAGCGCAATTTACAAGATGTTCCTTGCTGTTGTTGCCTTCAACGGCAAGGTTTTTATCGCGGAGTGAAGCAATTGGTCAGACTTGACCGGGCGGTATTCCGGTTACGTGCAGGTTCAAGCCCTGCCTCCGCTAAAGCACAGTTTTCTGTGCAAATAAAAATATTTTTCATAGGAGCAGATATGAAAATCATTACTTTCGGAAGCCTTAAAGGTGGGGTTTCAAAAACAACAACAGCATTGCTTTGCGCATACTGTCTGGCAAAAGCCGGAAAAAAGATTCTTTTTATTGATGGCGACATCAACAATTCTTCCAGCTGGACTTTAACTCCAGAAAACAAGAATGAGCTTGATCCGCAGAATAGAAAGCACATTGCGGCAGCCTTGCAAGGTGAAAACCTTCTTGACTATGTGATTCCATCAAACACAAAAGGAATAGACCTGATTCCTTCAAGCCTTTATCTGGTTGACCTTAGAACAATAAACCAGAACAGGTTCAAATCTCTTGTAAAAAGTGCAAGACAAGCCTCGTCTGAACACATTTCGATTGATGAGAAATATGACTACATAATAATCGATACAGCACCGACTTACGACAACATAACAATGATGTTCTATGAGGCAAGCGACATAATCATAACTCCGACACTTTTAAGCCAGTTTGACTACAACACAGCTTTATTCCTGAATAATAAAATCCAGACAGAGACAAGCGTGTATGAAAACTGGAAACTTCTTTTTGTGGGCTGGAACAAACGGTTTGAAGAAAAGCAGATTGGCGGACAGACAGATTATCAGAACCTTTTTGAAAGCACATTCACAAATATTTTATCAACAAGAATTCCGTGGACTACAGTGGCAAAAAACAGAATTGACCGCCAGGAACTTGTAGGAAAATCAAAGAAAAGTGCAACGTTGCACTTTTCAATAATAAAACTTTGTGAAGAAATAACCGGCGAAGAAATTATTCTTTCAGGAAAGGGGGCATTTTAATGGCAAAGCCTCTGACAGCTGCAAGAAACAGTTTGCAGCAGAATCTTAATAATTCAAATACAGCAAGACTTTCAGTAAGAATGACCGTAAAGGAACTTGCAGCGCACCTTGATGATGAATTTGTAAACCTCTTTTCGCATACGGATGAGACCGCCAATCATCTTGCAAAAAGTTTTATTGAAAACGGATATGACGAAAGCCAGCCTGTCCATTACGCATATATTGAAGATGAAGATAAATCCATCGTGATTGATGGAATGACAAGACTTCACGCATTGCAGATAGCAGATTTTTTTGATGTTCCTGTTTATAAGCATACATTCAAGAACCGGATGGATGCCCTTATGTATGCTTACCGTTTGCAGCTTGACAGAAGAAATCTTGACGACGCGCAAAAACTTGCTGCAATAGAAAAGATGATTCAGATAAATCCGCGCAGCAAAGACGGAAGCCTTGCTAAATACATTTCCGCCACGCTGAACATGGGCGAGCGAAATGTAAAGAAGGCAATAAACATCCTGAAAAACGCGGACGAAGAAACAAAGCAGGCAGTTTTCAACCATGAAATAACAATAAACCAGGGCGACAAGGAAACACAGAAGAAAAAGAACGCTGCAAAGAAAAACAGCTTCAAACTGAAAGGAGAACCTTTCTGGCAAGGATTTGAGAATCTGAATAAAAACGCAAAGGAAGAAATCATTTCCGGCAAAAAAAAGTTTTCAGAAGCTGAGGCTGAACAAGTGAACAAACAGCTTCAAGACTTCTGGGCTTTCTGGAAAAGAAAACATCAGGATGAAGATATTTCAAAAGAAGAAAAATTCTTCAATGAACTTTCGCAATTCATTTCAGAAAACTAAAAACCGGCGCAAAAGGGGAAGAAATGACTTTGATTCAAAGCATAAGAGTTTATGGCTGCATTGAAACAATAAAAGACTTTTCAGACAACAGCAAAAAGAGCCAGCTAGAAAGACCAGACTTGTACGCTGCAAAAATAAACGCAATGTTTCTTCCCTTTTTAAAGGAAAACATACCGGAAAAAAGTTTCTGCGTGCTTCAGGAAAAACTTAAGGAAATAGTTGCGGAATGTATGGGGAGTAAAAAATGAAAGAAACAGATTTTACGATTTATGAAGAACTTACTAAAAAACTACAGGAAATATCAGATATTTCAGGCTGCGTAAAAGATGTCCTTGTACTTTTGAATTGCACAGACTCAAATAAATGCGAAACGCTTCTTCGGATTGAAAGAGAAAAAATTGATGAGCTGTTTGAAATTATTGAGGAATTAAAAGGAGCGGTGGTATCAAAACAGGAGAGCGAAGAATGACAAACGAAGAGATAAAACAGACGCTTATTTCCCTTGAAAAAGCGGACATAGATTTCTCAGTCACACAGACAGGCAGAGCTTCCCAAAAAGTGAATGGTCTGTACAAGCCTGCGACATTTGAAATTTTCCTTCACAACAAGAATTTCACTACAGAAAATGAGCTTATATATACAGCAATACATGAATATACACACCACCTCATAAGCTGCAAGCAAAAAAAATTTGGTATTGAAGTAAAGAAAGGCAGCAGAAGCCATACAACAGAATTCTGGGCAAAATTCGATGATCTTTTGGAAAAAGCTGTTGAAGCAAAAATCTACACAAGGGAACGCTCAGAAGATTTGTCCGGTTTGATTGACGAGGCAAAGAAAATTGACCGTGAAATCGTTAACCTGAAAAAGAAACTCGGAAAAATTCTTTCAGAAATCCATGAGAAATCCCAGAAAGAAAACATCAGATATGAGGATATTCTTTCGCATGACCTGAACATATCCAAGAATACTGCAGAAAAATGCCTTAGATGCCAATCTATTGAAGAAAACTACGGCCAGGATGAGCTTGAAACAGTCCTAAAAGTTAAGGATTCACAGACACGGCAAGACGTAATCATCGGGCTGAAGAAAGGAAAAACAATAAACCAAGTTTCTGCGGCAATAAAGAAAGACAAAAACTCATCGCAGTATGAAAAACTCACAAAAGAAAAAGTCCGTCTGGAAAAAACAATACAACAGCTAAAAGTGCGGCTGGAAATAGTATCAGAAAAATTGAGTGCAATTTAGGAGAGCGAAGAATGGACTTAGAAGATTTGAACGACAACCTGTCAATACAACTAACACAGATTCAAAATCTGTTAAAGGCTAATACAGAACTTTGTGATATTTCTCATGAAATTTCTGATATTCCAGAAAGCTTAAAAAAATTATATAGGAAACAGCAGAATTTAATACGAAAACAGAATACTGCAAGACTTATAAATGACCTGATTTGGATTATTAGAGATATAGATATTGAAAAGGCTTCTGATAAAGAAATAGAAATTCTAGAAAAATCAATAACAGATCTTGATTTTTTAATAAAAGAATTTGGAGATATGTAAAATTATGAAAAATGATGATTCTTTTTCAAAACAAATAGATGATGTTCTTTCTGGAAAGTATAACCGATTTGATGCTTTGAAAGTATGTGATACTCCACGAATTTTTCTTGATGCCGGTTTACAACAACTTCCAATTTTATATACACAAAATCATTTAAAAGATGCTCTGCATGAAAAATCCGTAGATAATCCTCATTGGCATGGTCTAAGTATTGAGCAGATAAAAAAAGTTCCCAAATTATTAGAATCACCTGTTCTTCTTATGGATTCATTGAACAACGATGATTCTATCGTTGCTGTATTATCACTTTTAGATAATGATAATGCTCCTGTTTTTGCAACAATAAAACCAAACGGAAATGGAATTTATAACTCCCATAAGACAGATTCAAACTTTATGTTGAGTATTTATGGAAAAGAAAAAGGGTTTGAATATTACATAAAAAGAGCTGCTGAAGAAAATAAAATTCTATATTGGAATAAAGAAAAAAGCCAAGAAATCCAGTGTGCTGAACTCCTAATGGCTCAGGGCTTAGATAGTCTTGACTCTAATAAAATCTTACATCAAACAAATTCTCTTGTCAACAAAACAACTTCAACACTCGTCATTGATTCAAATCAGGCGGCAAGAATAAAGGCAGCCCGCGAAATAAAGGAAAATATGCCGAGTCTTTCTGAAAATGAAAGAACCGCCGCAATCGCGATTCTTGAAGCCGGGGCAAAAAGCCAAAGAATGAGCATTTCTGAATATATGGAAAAAACATTTCCAAACGGAATTTTTGGCGACATTAAAAACGCAGAGAACGCGGCAAAGCAACAGGGCGTAAAGATAAACGGCGCAGTTTCTGTAAACGGATTCGGCGAGAATGTGAAAGCCGTGATCTATGCAGGAAAAAACGCGGATTTCTCAACATGGTGTCATGAACTTTCGCATATCTGGCAGGCACAGCTTGCAGGCGAACTAAAAAATGACGCGGAAGAAGCTTTTCAGGTAAAAGACAGCGACTGGCAGAACAGCATTTATACATTTAAGGACGGACACACAGACACAAGCGCGGAGGCATTCGCCTATGGATTCGAGGATTTCCTAAAAAACAAAGCTGGAGAAATGGCTGCGGAAAACAAAAAGAAAATCTTTGAGAAATTCGCGGACTACATGAGCCGCACATACAACGGCGTAAAACAGCACATAGAAATAAATGAAAAAATCGCATCCGTTTACCAGAAATTTGTAGAACTTGATGACAACATCCTGGTACAGGCTGAAAAAGCCGTGCAGATGGAAGTTTCATTTAGTGATTATTTTGATAAAACAAATTCTATCTTTTTTGAGCTTGATTCCGGTGATACAACTGATGTAAGCGATAGCATTCTTGAAGGAAAACCAATAAAAGAAATTTCAACTAAAGAATTTAATTACGATGGTTCAAATTTAAAAGATTTTGCCTTGAATTATATAAAAAATAATCCAGTAGAAAACGCTAAGACAAAAATTGGCAATATTGAGATTTCAGAGACAGGTTTACGGCACAGCCTTTCTCATACAATTTACAAAAATAAACTTTATGCGATTCCAGCAATAAAAGACACTCTTGAAAAAGGAACATATCTAGGCGTTATAAAAGATTTTGAAGGAAAACGTCAGAATAATTATTATTTTGCTGCACCAATTACTATAGATAATGATAAAAACATCTTATTTATTAGGGTAAAACATGTTGCTGGTAGAGATAAAGCTTTATATATACATGATATTTTTACTCTTGATGAAATAAAAAAGGTTACTCCGTATTCTGGAGAACCGAATGCAACCCGGCGCAGTTTACGAGGAGCAACCCTTGCTAAAAGTATAATACAAGACTATGAAAAAAACAACATAATTCAAAACAACCCGATTTTATTTCAAACCGCATACCACGGAAGCGGTGCAAACTTTGATAAATTCAATACCTCTGAATATGGATTGTCAGGCGAAGGTTACATGGCTTTTGGATATGGAACTTATGTTACTGACAGTGAAACTATAGCGAAAGATTATGCCTCTGGGCATGGAAAAAGGAAAGCTGGCAAACGAAATTTTTACACAGTTGAAATTCCTGATGAAAATTATCTTAAATGGGAAAAAAAGGTTGGCATACGAACAATAAAAAAAATCGCAAGTGGCCTAGAAAATCTTGGAATAAATAATATTTCATATATAAGAAAAGATTTTCAGACTTTACCTCTTTACGCTCAACTTAATTATGCAATTCACAATGAATCTATGACCAATAAAGGTTCTGGAAAAGACCTTTATATAACAGTTGGAACAATTCTTCACTTTCCTGCAGACAAGGAAACAAGCAAATTCTTCAAAGACATGGGATTTTCAGGAATTCAATATCCGGCAGGAACTGTTTTTGGAGATAGACAAAATGCCGTCAATTACGTGATTTTCAACGATGAGGACATAAAGATAAAAGAACACTTTCAATTCCAGAAACAAGAAGAGGACATAGCAATGAAAAACAGTAAAAATTTTGAATCACAGAAATATTGGAAAAATCAGTTCCAGCAGGATAATGCGGAAACATTCAAAGCAATTGATGACTATCTGGATAAAGGAATAAGACCGAAAAATGATGAATTTATATTTGAAAAAGTTCCTGAAATTCTGAAAGCTGCAAATGTAAGTGAAAATGAAATTGTCATAAAGACAAGCATAATCAATAAAGCTAAGAATGAACATTCTCTTTTTAATGAAGAAATAAAAGATTCTATAAAAAACATTGCCTCACCAGTCTTGATTTTTGACAGTGATAAGACAACTACAGAAAACAAGAAAGAAAGTTTTCTATGCCTTACAGATACTTTTGCAGCAAATGGAAAGCCTATTGCTTTTTCAATGAATATTGATTCTGACTATAAAAAGAATCGTTCTATACTGACAGTAAATCAGATTACAAGTATTCACGACAGAACATTAATTGCAAAAAATGGAACAGATTTAATTCAAAAGTGGACTGAAAATGGACTCTGTAGATATGTAGATGACAAAAAAATATCCGAATGGCAACTGGCAGCCGGGGTACAATTCCCCTTAGCGGTTCTCCATCCGGATAAAAATAATATAGCTCTTACTTCAAATATTGTCAACGGCACTGATTACAAGAAAATCCAAACCTTCTCAGAATTTGCAGAACAGCAGAAAAACATGGAAAAAGAATATCAAGAAGAAAAAGAAGATTTGACTGTGGCTACGTATAAATTCCAAAGCGGAGAAACTCTGGAAGAATTACTAAAAAGTGATAATGACTTTCCATCTGAAAATGCTCTTCTTGATAATTTGATAGATGGCAATATACGCGCAGTCTATAGGTATGCAACAGAAGAGGAGCAGAAAGTATTAAGACAATTTGCAGCTTTCAGAAATGATTATGATATAGACATGAAAAATCTTGCAGTCCAGACGGATTGTATTTCAAGATGGATAGCGGCTGAGCATTGGAATCCAGAAAAACAGGAATTTCAAAAGGAATATGTCAATCAGGGTGCAATAAAAGATTTTCCGTACAAACTTCCATGGGAAATGAAAGAGATAGAAGCACAAGTTTTAAAAACAAAAAACGAAATTTTGGACAACGGAATAGAATCAATCCAAGTAAATGGCGGAATGAGCGAAGCCGCAATGGAAGCAGAAATACGTTCTCAAGAAAAAGAACATCATGAAGTTGAAGAATATAATGACGGACAGTTTCCTTTGCAGGTTGTTGCACATACTGATTTTAATTATTTTAACTCAGATAAAATCTCTTTTAAAGAATACATAGTAAGAACTGATGCAAGCGTAGTACAAGATTTAATCGAAAAAAATGCTGATTCTTTCAATGAAACCAATACTAAATTGGAAGAAAATGCCATACCTTGCATTATTGTAAGAAAATCAGTAAATCCTGAGATTCCAGACCAATTTCTGCTTTCAAAATATGAAAACAACAATCTGAACAAAGATGAAATAGCGAAACAGGCTGGAAAATTTGCATCAAAAGAAATAAAAATTGAAAATACAGAACTTGTAACTCAAATAAAAAATGTTATTGACTGGAATGACAAGCAAAATAAGACACAAACTGATATTCCTGAACTGAAAATATATCACACATTGAAAGAAGATGATGTTAAAAATCTTGAAGTTATAAGTGATCAGGAATTTTCTGATATTGTTGATTCAATCATTTTGAATGACTACAAGAATATTCCAAATGCAATTCGCTTACCAAATCTTAATGAGCAACTTTCTGAAAAACTTGGACTTGAAAAAGATTCCGCATTTATTCTGAAAAAGAATGCGACGCACATCAGACCTGATAGGAAAGGTGGCTATGGACAAGCATTTGATGCAGAAGAATATCGCAGAATTCCAGAAATTCTAAGAAATGCTGATTTTGCAGTTGTTGATACTGTTTTTCAGAATTTCCAAATAGTCTTTGATGATAAAAATGATGGAACGAAAATAAACAAACTTGTTTTCAATAAAGATGAACTTGGAAACTATCTTGTAACGCTTGGAAAGGTTGATAGGGAAAGTGCATTTTCGGAAGAAAGAAATCCCATTGTTGCGGTGGGCGTTGCTCCCACAATACAGACACTCAGAACAAGTGCCTCCTCTACTGCTTTGAGGGCATCTACAACAATGGGTAACGAAAGTATAGCACAATCAAAGGAAAATGCAAGTTCGCTTTCAAAAAATTACACCAAAGTTGCGGTAGGAGTCGAACCTACAATATGGCGTGCTCAAAAAGAACACCCCATCGCTACCATGTTGCGATCATCAACAACTTTGGCTACAGAAGAAACTATATCACAAGTTACAGAAAAGTCAATTAATGAAGAAAAAATAAAAATGCCCGACCAGCCTGTTTATGCAGCTGCGAAAGTCGGGCAAGTGATTGAGCAGCGTACGCAAGAAGCGCAGTCGATAGTCAATCCGACAAGGGCTGACAGATTAAGTACCATTTCTGTTCCCTTGAATAAAGAATACAACGAGGATTTTGCGTTGTCAACTGTAAAAAAATTGCTTGAAACAGAAAAAAATATGCAGAATGCAGCAGAATCAGAGCTTCAACAAACAGAACCTGGACTTCAGAAGAAATTTGACCAATTAAAAGAAGTCTTAAAGTCCAGGGAAGAACAGGATTCTCAAGAAATAGCCTCTACAGAAGAGCCGAAAAACAAAATGCAGCCAAGAAAATCAAAATCTGACATTATACGGCAAGCAGGAAAAGACTTACTGGAAGGCGTAAAAAAAGGAATAGCTCCATTCTTCAATACAGAAGACGATTTTCAAAGAATAATAATGCATCCGCAGGCAATAATAAACGCGTCAAATGGACTTCCTTTCAGCGGAGAATCACAACTTTTAGCCCAAATCTATCATAAACAGCACGAAATGGAAGGAGAAATTGTAACAAGCATAGCCGGTGCAAAAGCCGCCGGAACAATCGTACTGAACACAAAAGAAAACCTTCAAAAGAATTTCGCGCTTACAGACACAAGCCTTCTTGCAGAAAAAAATACAGTCGTAAGAACAAGATATTTTATGCCTGAATCATGCAAAGAACCTGACAAAATCTACGCGCATACATTACAGCAGCAACGCCCGGACAAAATAAGAAGTTACCGCGACCTTATACGCCATTTTGAAAATATTCCGAACGGACAAAAAGAAATTACTGATATAAGGATAAGGATTGCCCATGAACATCTTAAGGAAATCCAGTCAAGATTTGCAATAAAAGAAGAAAGAACTTTGTCTGTTGATGAAATAGAAGAACGCAAAAACTTTCTTAGAAATTATTTTGAAAGACTTCCGGCTGACTATCGCGACACTGAAAGAAGCGCATTCGAGGACACATTTGGAATCCAGCTGAATTCTGAAAAAAATCTTGAAATAAACCTTCAGAGAAAATTCAAGGATATTGATTTTGATGAATTAAAAAAGAACACAAAGAAATCAATAGAACTGGAAAACAGAAAATTAAGCAACTTTATTGAAAAGAACACAATGGATAACAAAAAACTGGCATCTCTTTTCAGCAATGAATATAAATCACTTGCAGAAGAAGAAAAACTGACGGCCAGGAATCTGAAAATCGAGGCACTGGGAATAAAAGAACCAGAGACATTCCTTGGAAAATACCTTGCCGCATGCAACACAAACGCAGAATTCATAACAGACAAGGAAACCGTGGAGGAAGTCAAAAAGAATCTTGTAAAAAAACTTGAAGAGAATTTCAAGCTTGAGAAATATGACATCCTGAAGGAAATCGGGCAGCAGGCTCAAAGCATAAGCAATGAAACAACAAAGCAAATATCTTTTGAAAAAGCCCATTCCAATAATAAGAGCTTAGGAAAAACTCTAAGCCCTGATAAAGAAATCAGTCTGATTGGAATGGGCAAATAAAAACGGAGGCATTAAAACATGAAAAAGACAACTATCATAATATATTTTTTCTATTTCTCTTTTATTTCCTTATTGATTCTTGCGGCTACAGTAAACATATCATGCTACCAAAAGGAAAATGAGCCAGACCGTGAAAAATCAGAGATAAGCGAAATTTTATATCCGGCAAAAATAACAGCAGTCATTGACGGTGACACAGTGAAAATCCAGTTCAAGAGCAAACTTCCTGAAAACTGCACAAAAAACGAGACTGTTCGGCTGATTGGAGTGAACACACCGGAACTGAATCTTCATAAAGAGGCAGAAGCTGAATATTTTGCTGAGGAAGCATTTCTTTATACAAACAGATATTACAAAGAGGAAGTCAATATACAGCTCGACGATATAAGCTCCATGCGCGATAAATACGGACGGCTATTAGCATATATCTGGCTTTGCAATTCAACGCTTCTTAACAAAAACCTTATAGAAGACGGCTATGGACGCTATTACAACGCGTTCATGTTCAACGAAAAATACATGAAAGAATTTTCTGACGCTGAAATCCAGGCAATACAGGCAGAAAAAGGAATATGGGGAGGAAGATAACCATGATAAAAGATGACAATTTTGTGCATATCGCCGGCTGGATGATAAATGAGCTGAAACTAAAAGGCAATGACCTTCTTATATACTCAATAATCCATGGTTTCTCTCAGGACGGAAAAAGCGATTACCACGGCGGACTATCATACCTTGCGGAATGGACAAATTCCTCAAAGCAGGGCGTTATAAAAAACTTAAAATCTCTTATTGAAAAAGGTCTTATTGTAAAAATAGCCGAAAAACAGGCGAACAATACGCATCTGTGCCGCTACTTTACAGCAAAATCAAGAGAAAATATTACTATAAATAATAAAAGTAAACTTAGTTTAATAGCTGATGAAACAACAAAAGAGCCGCAGAACCATTCAACAAAGTTTAATACTGTACAAAATGAAAGCGGTAAACAAAGTTTAATGGGGTATTCAACTTTGTTTAATGGGGGTATTAAACAAAGTTTACCCAATAAGAATTCTTTAAAAGAATTTAAAAATCTATCTTCTGAAAATAAAATCCAGGAAATAAAAAATCTGGAACCAGAAGAACAAAATCAGAATCAGGAAAAACAACAGGAACAAAAACCTGAACAAAAAGAGCCGGAAAAAACAGAAAGACAGACAGAAATTTCAGAAACATTAAAAAAACTTTTTGGAAACACAAGACTTTTCACAGCTGACTTTATTCCTAAACTCTCAAAACTATGTGCAGAACGACAACTTCACGCAGAGGAATATATAAACTGGACATACGAAACACTGCAAAAAAAGAATGTCTCGAACTTTACAGGATATTTTTTCAGGACAATCCTTAGCGAGCCGAACATCTCTAAATTTCTTTTTGAGAAAACACAAAAAGATTCCAAGAATACAGATGACAAGTGTAAAAATGCGCCAAAGACAAAGTGCAAGTGTTGCGGCGCCGAGCATCCGCTTTACAACGACTGCCCGGTATGCGGACTTCTGCTAAACGAGCGTGATGAGCCTGAAAAAATTGCTTTCCGCAGAAAAATATACATGCTTCCGGCGGAAATGAAACGTGATATGAATTCAGAAATCCAAAAAATGCATGAGATAAAAAATATTTCCGCCTGGGACACTGAAAAAAACAGAATCTATAAAAAATACGGAGTGATTTAAGCCATGAATGAAAACAGGAATCTTTACAATCCGCTTCCAGCAGAGAAAACAGAGAAAAATCTTCCGGCAGAAGACCAGGAAAGAAAATATACAGAAAATCTTGCATCGCTGAACAGAACCGCAGAACGCACCGCAAGAAACATAAACTATTCGCTTGACATACTTGTTGAGAACCTTGAGGCGAAAGTCCAGAAGATAAAACTTATGTCAAGCCAGGCAGTCTATGAAATATCTGAAATTTCAGTACGCACAAAACTGAAAATCATAACTTTTGGGGCAGGAATGTTTTTTGCCGGAGTTTTTACAACATGCGGACTTTATAACATTTTTGTAGACAACGTTATGAACAGATACCTGCACAAGACAATAGAAACACTGGCAGAAAAACCTGTCAAAGAAGCGCAGCTGAAAGCAGAAAAAATTGTCCGCGACGCGAACATCAAGGCGGACGGAATGCTTAAAAACGCGCGGAAATATTCAATCCAGGAGGACGAGCATTATGGCAATTGACAAACGTTGCTCAATCAGATTTACGGCTGAGTGCTACGAGGAAATAAAGGCAAGAGCCGCCGCAAGAAAAATAAGTGAATCAGAGTTTGTAAGAAAATGCGTTGAAAAACAGCTTTCAAGCGACCTTGAGATACAGGACGAGCTTGTGGCTACAATCGGCAGCTTCAAAAGCGAACTGATGAACGTAAAAAGGGAAATAAAAGTTTTCTCTGGAATGTTTGTCTATTGGCTCAAATATTACTTCACTCTATCCGGCGCTGATTTTGACGCTCTTCCAGACGGCGAGGCAAAGAGAATCGCATTTGCAAAAGGAGAGGCAAGAAAAAACAAATTTGTTGATATGTATAAACAGGACAATAAATCCTACAAATCAATCTATGAACAGATTGTAGCGGATTTTTTGACAGAAAAAGAAAGACCGGAAAATTTTGGGGAACAGCAATAGATAATGGATCAGGAGAACGCAGAAGAACTAAAAAAGAAAAGAATGCTTGACAACCTTCTTTCAGATGACATGAAAGAAATTGTTCCTTATCTGGAAGAACCAACCGTAACAGATGTCGCGGTAGTGGATTCTGGGGAAATAATTGTAACCAGATTTGACAGGGGCAAGGAATTTACCGGGAAATATCTTCCGGATTTCATGACAGAAAGAATCATAAAGGCTGCCGCGGCAATACAGGACATAAACCTTGACACATTGTCAGGCTTCCCATGCCTTGAAACTGTGATTCCAAAATACAACGCGCGACTTACCGGACTTATGAAAGTAACACAGCGAAGTGAAATCCAAATCCGAAAACCGCCCTCCAATGTCTATACATTGGAACAGTATCTGGAGCACGGACAAATGACAAAAGGAGAATATGACCAGATTCTGAAAGCCATAACAGAAAACAAAAACATAATTGTTTCCGGTTCAACAGGAAGCGGAAAAACAACTTTGACAAATGCGATATTGCATAAAATGACGGAAATTACACCGGACGACAACTTCTACATTGTAGAGGACACACCAGAACTTCAATGCAAGGCAAGAATGAAAACAATGCTTTGTGTACCAAAGGAGTTTGCGTGGAAAGCAGTAGAGGAATCATTAAGATTCACACCGCAAAGAGTAATTTTCGGGGAGGTAAGACTGGCAAATGTAATGCAGGAACTTATTGATGCGTGGCGTACAACTCCGCACGGAGGAGTCAGCACATTTCACGCGATAAACGGAGCTTCTACCTTGATGCGAATTAAAGGTATGTTGCAGAAAGATGACCCGGAAACTGCAAACCATCTGAGCGAGATTATACAGTTTGTGGTACATCTGAAACGCGACAAAAACGGCGTTCATGTAGACGAGATAATGAATGTAAAGGAAGAAACTGATTCATTCATCTCTGAACTTGCCGCAAATAATCTTTTATAAAAAAACAAAAAGCAGGAGAAAAAAATGCAGAAAAAACTAAAAAAACTTTCAGAATTTCTAAAACAGAACAAGAATCTTGTGATTATGATTCTATTTTCATTTGTCGCTGTAAGCCAGACTTTCGCAGACAGTGATCTTGGTGTTTTTGACAGTGTAGGAAACAAACTCCTTACAGTTCTTACATCAACAGGTTTAAAGGCGGCTCTTGCCATCATGCTTGCAGGTTGTTTTGGCGGAATCGCATGGGGAAAACTTAAAGGACAGGACGGAATTGTCTCAACCTTGGTTCCGGTTTTCTTTGGAATAGCTGGAATTCTCGGCTCTGTAAGCCTTATTACATGGATTTACGATGGAGTTACAGTAGGCTCATTTAATTAATACGAAAAACAGAAATGCGCAGCAAAAACTTAACGTGCATTTCTGTTACATAAGAATAAAAAAGGAGATTTTATGACAGACATAAACGGATTCCAGCTTACAGGACGAGTTGCTGACGAGGCAAAATATTCATCAACAAAAAACGGAACAGCTACACTTTCATTTTGCCTTGCTGTAAACCGCGATAGAAAAGTAAATGAACAGTGGGTCTCAAAAGGAAGTTTCTTCTATCTTACAGTCTATGGAAAAAGAGCGACCGGACTATTAAAAGTCCTTGTGAAAGGTACAAGAATCGGTGTTCAAGGCTATCTTGATCAGGATGTATGGACAGATGCGGCCGGGAAAAAACAATATCGAACGGTTTTCTGCGTAGAGAATCTTGTGCTTTTAGGACAATCAAAAAACAGCCAGGAAAATGAATATCACGCTCAAGAAAATCCAGTTTAGACAGAAAATCCATCCGCCGCAACACAGAACACAGATGATTTCTATGGGCAAGAAGCACAGGAAAACAATAACAGCATGAACGGAATACCTGAAAATGGAATTACAGACATCTTTTAAGGAACAAAATGAAAAAACAGATTTTTGAAAAAGAAACAAAAAGTCCTCTTGAAATGTATGAAGAATTTGTACACAAGGACGCATTGCGCGACAAGAAATTCAGAATATTTGCCTGGGCAAGCTGCCTTGGATTTATAATATCCCTTCTAATCTGTTTTTATGCAGTAAATCTTCCGAAGCAAGTTCCGCTTGTAATAACAGTAAGCGACTGGGGCGAGGCAAAATATGTGGGAAACATCTCAAGGCTTAACTACCAGGGGCTGAAAGTTCCTGCCGTTGCAATTGAATACCAGATAAGGAAATTTGTCTCAAATTTCTATGAGATTCCCGGCGATGTCGCTGTCCTAAAGAAAAACCTGCGCGACTGCTATGCTTCTGTTGATTCTGCCACAGCTGAAAAACTTTCAAATACATTAAAAGAAGACAATCCTTTGAAAAATGTCGGAAAAACATTCAGGACAATAGACATCGAAAGCGTCCTGAAACTAACAGACTCAAGCTATCAGGCTGATTTTGTGATTAGCGACAAAGACAAAAGCGCAAGCCGGGTAAACAAAAGAAGATTCCGTGGAATATTGAGCATAAAACTTCTTGAACCGGCAAAAGATGACATGATTCTAAATCCGCTTGGAATCTACATAACGGATTTTGAATTCAAGGAAATAAAAAAATAAAGGAGCAGTGAAAAATTATGAAAAAAGCAGTTCTTGCAATGGCTTTGTCGGCAATTTTCCTTACAGGGTGCATGACAGTTGATGTTGAAAAAAACAGGATAAATTCATTTGACCAGGTAAAAGACGATGAGCTTATAGAAAATGGCGATCTCAGCGACGATGAATATATCATCCATGAAAAAATGAAGGAAAACGATGTGCAGAGCGCGGTTGTTTTTCTTGAGGCTCCAGAAACAATCTACGGAAATCCGCCCGAAGAAGAGAAAATCCTTGAAGGCGGAGAGGCATTGAAACAGCATTTGAAAGATATTACAGAACTTCCAAAGTATTCTTCTGACCAAAACAGACTGAAGGCATGGTATTACAGAAAAGGACATGTATATCAGCTTCATTGCCAGACATTCCATACAACAGTAATCCAGCTTGAGCCAGGCGAAATCCTAAAGGAAAATCCATATTTGAGCGAGACAGACGTCTGGCGTCTTAGCTTCGGCCAGGGAATCGCAGACGGACTTGAAACAACATTTCTTATGCTTAAACCGGACTACGCAGGACTAACATCAACACTTACTCTAGTTACAGACCGAAGGCTATATATGATTGAGCTGAAAAGCTATAAAGATCATTATATGCCGTTTGTAAGCTGGGTTTATCCGAACTATGAGGACACAAGAACAGCATTCACAAAATGGGAAAACGACAAGAAACTTGTGGAAGAATTCTCAGGAATGAACGCGGAAAACCTTTCTTTTGACTATAAAATCCGCCACTCAATAAATAATAAGCCAGCATGGCTTCCAGTCCTTGTCTATGATGACGGACAGAAAACCTATATTGTCCTGGATAAGAAAAGCCTGAATATGACAGTTCCTACAGTGTTCAAAAAGAACCGTGAGATTGTAAACAAGGAATTCAGGAAAAATATCATTGTAATAAATGAGCTGATTGAAAAAGTAACATTGCGCAGCGGAAAACAGAAAGTAACCATAATAAAGAAAAAATCAAAAAAATAAGTTAGATATTTAATCTTTGGAGAAGAACAATGGAAGAAGAAAAACAGAACAGAGAACTTACAGAAGATGATTTTGACGATGAATTCTACGATGCAGAAATGCTCTCTGACTCAGATTATGAAAATCCAGACGGGGAAAATGAAAATGAGCCGGAAGCACAAGAGAATGCTCCTGAAGAAAAAATGGACACAGAAGACACAAACGATATTCTGAAAGCCTCTGAAACAGAAAAAGGAAATCCGGAAGAAAACAAGGCTTCATTTCTAAACAGAAATATGCTTTTTATAACAGTCGGAGGCATATTCATAGTGTTCTTGTTTTTCTGCGTTTTTATTCTTCCAAACATAACAAAAAGAAAAGTCGCGCAGAACAACGAGCTTGATAAGGCCGGAAAAGTATTTATTCCTGATGAATACGAAGAGGATGAGCTTTCCGATGACAAGTCTCAACCGACAAACAACCGGGATAAGACCGCAAGCTACCTTGAGAATATGGATAATGAAAGGACAAGCATTCCGGGACTAGACAACAACGGAACAGCTCCAGTAGAAGTTCCTTCACAGATGGGACCGGTTCAAAGCAGCGGAAGCTCAACATCAAGCTATCCGCAGAACACAAACAGAAACGAGCTTCAAAAAGCAATGCAGAGAATTCCTTTTGACTCTTATTCAGATACAGCAGCTTCTTTTTCAAAAAACACATCTTCCTCCAACACACAAAACTATGGAAGCGGAATTTCCAGCTATATGGCGCAAAAATACGGAAGCGGAAACTTTACACCATCATCATTACAGTCAAATATCGGGCAATATCTTGCTTCCCAGGGCGGAAACAACTATTCGCTGCAGAATGACCAGAGCGGGAAAGAAGCATTCATGAACAGAAACAAGGAGAACGGCGGACAATACCAGTGGAACAGCGAATTCTCCTTATGGAAAGGAACTGTGATTCCGGCAGTTCTGGACACAGGAATAAACACAGATCTTCCTGGAATGCTTAAGGCGACAGTCACAACAAATGTCTATTCAAGCAATAATGGAAAATACATTCTTGTTCCGCAAGGCTCTGTCCTTACCGGTGAATACAACAGTTCTGTAAGCTATGGACAGGCACGCATACAGATTGTATGGAATACACTTATACGCCCGGATGGTCTTGAAGTCAATCTAGGCAGCATGAACGGCATAGACGCATACGGCTTCAGCGGACAAAAAGGACATAGGACAGAACATCCGTTCGAATACCTTAAGGCAATGGGACTTATCGCAATGTTTTCAATCATTGACACAAAAGCCGCCAACACAATAAATGCGCAGGGAAATACCTATGCGCAGAACGCACTGAGCGACGCGTACTCGGCAGGACAGAAACTTAATGAAAAAATTGTTGACCGCGCGCTGGATATCCAGCCTACCATCCGTATAAAAAGCGGCACAGAAGTAAAACTTATAACAAATCTGACAATTGATCTTCCGCCTATTGAACCAGCCAAACCAGAAGAAAAATATGCGCGGAACTAAAGGAGAGTGGAATGTCAAAAAAAGACTATAGGAAATCAAATCCAGGGACTCATGGACTTGGATTTTCGTGGAATGTTTTAAGAACCTGCATAGTAATTCTTCTTTTTGCGGCAGGAATTGTCGCCGCCACACAAGATTTTGCATACGCAATGAATGGAGACCAGCGAGTTGTAAACACACCGCTTTTCAAATTGGGAGACTGGTGGATTTATAACCCGGTGTTCTTTATCCTGTCATTCTTTAAATATTTTGGCTACGAAGGATTCCAGCCATATTACTGGCACGCAATGTCTTATTTTCTTACATTCACAGGAATAGCATTCTTTGTTGCTGTTGTGTGGACAATCACGACTGCAATAATAATAAAGACAAAAGGAACCCAGAATGGAACTGCAAGAATGGCAACATTCAACGACCTTCACAAGAACGGACTTCTTGCTCCGGACGGAATCATGTGCGGAATGACAGAGGACGCATTTGTCACATATTCAAAAAAGAAAGACGGCTCATTAAAACTTCATCAGTATAGAAAAGGAACATATATCTGCCATCCGGGTAAACAGCATACACTTGTGGCAGCACCTCCTGGAAGCGGAAAAAATGTAAGTATCATAATTCCAACCTTGCTTTCTTATCCTTATTCTGTAATTGTGAATGACCCTAAGGGAGAAAACTTCAAGACAACAGCAGGTTATAGAAAGACATTTTCCCATGTATTGAAATTCGCCCCATGCAGCCGGGACACAGTCCGATATAACTTTGTAAAAGCAATAAGAGACGGCGACGAGAATGCATTCCGCGACGCATCGCTTATTGCAAACGTTCTTGTTACGCCAGGAAACTCAAAAGCAAGCACAGACAGCACAAGCATATTCTTTAATGAAATGGCGCAGGACGCAGTTACAACCACACTTCTTCATATCCGATTTTCAAACTATACAGAACCGACACTTCCAGGACTTCTGCATCTTTTCTCAAACCTGAATGTCGAAGAACTTTGCGAGAACATGAAAAACGCAAAGCATTACTTTGAGATTACAGAAGAAATGTACAAAGGAAACCCGGCATTCTATAAATCCAGACATCTGAAAATAGGAGACAAAATCGAGGCGGAAGACATACACCAGAAAATTGTATCAGGAGCAAACAGACTTCTTAATACAAGGGCAGAAGAAAGACAGACAGGAATCAAGACAATTCTTGGAAAACTCCAGCTTTTTGATGACCCGGTCATTGCAAATGCGACAAGCGCATCGGATTTTGAGATAGAAGATTTTATCACAAGCAAAAAACCGATTTCGCTTTACCTTGTAGTTCCATCAAGCGACATGAAACGAATCGCCCCGGTTTTCAGGCTTCTGATTTCATTTATGATGAGAAAATTCACAGAAGGAGAGACTTCCTTTGGAGCCACACGGCTGAAAAATGACGTTAATTTTATTCTGGATGAATTTCCGGTGCTTGGCCGACTTGACGAAGTCGCACAGACAATGGCAGTTTCCCGCGGCTACGGAGTATTCTTTACGATTGTATGCCAAACAATACGCCAGCTTGAGGATGTCTATGGCGCAAACCATCAGTTCTTCGACCTATGTCCGGTTCTTTTGACTTTTGCACCAGGAAACATAAAAGACGCGGAAATTTTCTCAAAATTCATCGGGCAGGAATCAATCCAGAGCGAGCAAATCAGCCATTCCGGAATGATAGACATCACAACCACAAAAAATATAAATTTCTCGGACCGCGACTCAGGAAGAAATCTTCTTGACGCAGCCGACATAAAAAGAATTCCCGGAAACCGAGGACTTCTTTTCAGCCACGGAATGCAGCCGTATATATTCAAAAAGATTGTCTATTATGATGATAAACGTTTCAAGCAAAAAATGGATCTTCCTTTTCCAAAAACGGTCAAAGAACTTTATTCAGAAGCCGCCGGACTTCCAAGCATAAAAAAGATAAAGGCTGAGATTGAAAACCGCAAAAAAGAACGGGAAAACATTTCAATCCTGAAAAATGAAGAACAGCAAGGAATTTTTGTTTCCGGGGAAGATTTTTCAATGTCAAAGAAACTTATGTATCTTTCAAATTACCAGGCAAAAGTGACACAGCAGAAAAAACAGGAGGAAAACGACAAGAGCGGATTTGACAAAATAAATCTTGCGGAACGAATGGCCGCAGACAATGCCGCCCAGAATGAGGAAACACTTGCAGAAAAAGCCTTGCACACCACCAGCGAGGATAAAACATTAGAAACTTTCTAATACTTATGGAGAATCTTATGGATGATTATGAAGATTATTCGCAGCCAGTTCATGTTTCCCTTATGGAAAAGAAACTGTTTTTTGGAATCGGTGAAAAAGCCTTCTATATTATAGGCTTTATAACACTGATTATCTGCGCGCTTACAACAATTTATGCGATTGTAATCGGAATTGTCGGAATTCTTATATGTAGGATTATCTGCAAGAAAGATCCGCTCACAATAGATTTCGCACTTGAAAATCTTATGCAGAAAGACGTATACGAGGGATAAAAATGCTTTTTGAACATCTTAATTTTAAACCATACCACAGAGTTGAGTCAAAACTAAGTTCAATATGTCCGTGGCAACTTTTTGCAGAAAATGGAATCTGCTACCTGAAAGGCGACGCGCTTATGTGCGCCTACGAATTTATCGCGCCAGATTTAGGCTCATCCAGCATGCGGCAGGTGAATGCACTTTCAAACCTGTTCAATAATGCGATAATCCAGCTTGGTGAAAACTGGACGATTCAGTTTGAGCTTCAACGAAGAATAAATAAAAAATATCCTGCCTCGGAATTTGATAGTCTTACGGGATTTATCATAGAGCGGGATAGGGAAATAAATTATCTTTACGGAGCATCGCAGTACACAAACCGTTATTTTCTGGTTTTTACATATAAAATGCCAAAAATGGCAGAAATGAAAGTCTCCTCAATTTTTTTCAAGAAAAAGGACGGAAGTCGCACAGAGACAAACGAAAAGGAACTGATTGAAAAAGAAATCCGCTACTTTAAAAGCGCGACAAACAAGACAGCCGGAGTTCTTAAATCTGCAATGGAAATAAAAATGCTGGACAGTTCAGAACTTGCCAGTTTCCTTCATTCATCAGTTTCATTCAACTGGCATAAAATGATTGTGCCGGAAGCCCAGCGTTCACTTTTTATTGACCGTATAATAACAGATGAAACACTTGAAAATTCAATTCCGCTAAAACTTGGCAAGAACTATGCCTCTATAATTGCGGTGAATTCATTTCCAAGCGCAACAGTTCCTGCGATGTTCGATGAGCTTAACAAGGCGGACTGCGAGCTTAGATGGAGCACAAGATTCATGTGCTATTCAAAACAGACAGCATTAAAAAAAATCAAGAAGAAAGGTGAAAGCTATCACGGAAGCGTAACAAGCATTGCACAGATGGCAATAAACGCCGCGACCCATTCAACAGGCGGAGGAACAGAAAACCGTGCCGCAATGGCACAGGAAGACGACGCATTGAATGCCAGTGTTGATATTACAATGGGAAATGAAGGCTACGGCGATTACTGCTCAAACATAATGGTCTGGGACAAAGACTTGAAAAATGTAAAAAGCAAGGCTGAATATATCCAGGAACTTGTGACAAGCACTGGATTTTCATGCAAGGAAGAGACAGTAAATCTTCTTCAGGCATTTCTTTCAATGCAGCCCGGCAACATCTACTCAAACAGAAGGGAACTTTTTGTGTCAACAACGAACACTTGCCACATAATTCCGATCAGCTCAATCTGGGCAGGACTGGAAGAAAATCCGTTCATGAAAAAAGTAAGCGGAAACGGAGCACCCCTTGTTGTATGCGAAACAGACTTCAAGATGCCGTTTTATCTGAATCTTCATGTAGGGCAGGTAGGACACACTTTTATTGGCGGTCAAACAGGCGGAGGAAAATCAACGCTTCTAGGACTTCTTGAGGTAAGCTGGAAAAAAGAGCCGCACGGCAAGGTCATTATCTTTGATAAAGGACGCTCTGCAAGAAATCTTACAATATGTGCCGGTGGAATATATCTTGAGCCAGGATTCGATAAGTCAATCACTTTCCAGCCATTGAGAGAACTGGAGACTCCTCAAGATTTACGATGGGCAAGCGAATTCATACAGATTCTTCTTGTTGAACAGAAAGTTGAGATAAACGCCGCAATACGCGCCTCGATTTTCAGCACACTGAAACTTCTTCAGACAAAAAATCCAGAGACACGCGACCTTACCAGCTTCTGGCAATATTCGGATTACCAGGATCCGGCAACAGGAAGAAACATTATCCAGGATGCGCTCGGACCATACATCCTTGGCGGCGAATATGGAAGCCTTTTTGACGCACGGAGCACAAATATCCTTTGGAGCGACAGCTGGACCATGATAGAAATGGGAAGCCTTATGTCTTTATCAAGCGCATGCGTAACACCGGCACTTTCATTTCTGCTTCATCAGTGTGAAAAACAGTTTGACGGTTCACCAGTAATGCTGGTTCTGGACGAGGCTCATACATTTTTTCAGAACGAGATTTTCGCAAAAGAAATCGCCATGTGGCTAAAAACCCTGCGAAAACTGAATGTCTCTGTAATATTTGCAACCCAAGAAATAGAGGATGTTCTAAAAAGCCCGATTGCACACACAATAGTCTCACAATGTCCTACAAAAATATACCTTGCGGACGAAAATGCCGAAACACCGCTTTCCGCAGAAGGCTATCATCAGTTCGGACTGGAAGAATCAGAAATTGAGCTTCTTGCAAAAAAAATGCAGAAACAGCGTGACTACTACTACAAGTCATCCTTAGGCAGAAGAAAATTCCAGCTTGGGCTTGACGAGCTTCAGCTTGCGGTTATTACAACCTCAACAACAGACAACGCTCTTCTGGATAAAATAGAAGAAAAATATGGACGCAACACCGGAAAAGAACTTGTAAAAGAAATTCTTGATGCAAAAAACATTGACTATAAATATTTACTGGAGGATTAAAATGAAAAAAATCAGACAACTTTTTATCTCAACGCTTCTTATGATTTCAGCCGGAATCCAGACATTCGCGAGCGGCTGGCCTGTATTTGACGCGGCAAACTGGCTCTCATCAATTGAAACCTTTTATCAGGGATACGATCAGATTATGAACACGCTACAGATGATTGAGCAGAATTATCAGCAGATCCAGATGGCAATTGAACAGGCGAAAAGCTGGAAATTTGAAGACCTTGATTTCAACGATGGAAATTTCCTTGAAAATTTCGACATCCGCGATGAAATTCAGGACGCAACAAAACAGGTGAACCGACAGCTGAACAACGTGCGGAAAATCCGCGACACATTTGAAAAAGAGAATATGCAGATAGGAAACAAGAAATTCTCAATGAAAGACCTTGCTGGACTTGGTGACAAAGACAAAACCCTTATAGACATTGTAAAAGACACAATCGAAATGGAAAAGAACGACTTTGCCGCCGCCTGCGAGGAACTTACAAGACAGCTTACAGATGAAGAAAAAATGACAATCTGGCAGAAGTACGGACTAAGCCCGCAGAATTTCATGATGGTAAAAAATCTTGACCAGAAAATGCAGGAACAGGTTACAACAGTAATGGCCAACGCAAATGCGAAAGTTGAGGAGCTCCGCTGGGGAGAGGATGCCGCAAAGACAAATGCGATAGTCCAGAAAATTTTCCAGGGAGATGAACTTACAGAAAAGGAACTTGCACAGTCACAGCTTCTTCTGGACAAACTGAACGGCGAAAAACTTTCCCAGCTGCAAGACGCACTAGCCAACAGCTTTGCATGGCTTGCCTGGAAAGACCGCCGCGACGAACAGAAAAACCAGCTGGAACAAGAGCAGGGCTGGGAACAAATCAAACGCTCCCTTGAAAAAGATGAAGGCTTTGGCGCATTTTAAGGAAACAGAAAAACATGGATAAAAGAAAAAAACTTCCGGTTGCAAAATCAACTGGAAGAATAACAAAATACAACAGTAAAGATATTTTCAGCAGCAATGACGAGACAGTTTTTTTCACTTGCGTGATTCTGTGCACGAATTTACAATCGGATTAAAGGACATTTTAAGATGCCTTGAATTTGCAGAAAGTCAAGGTGCTATCCCAAGAATATCACGGAAATGGTGGGATTTAATAGCCTGTGATTACATAGATTTTATAAAATACAACGAACCGCCAGATGACAAGGATGAACATGAATGAAAAGTTATTTAAATATATTTGCTTAGGATAGACTCTCGTTAAAAAATTTCTGAAAATTTGACCTTGTAAAATTTACTTTTTTAAAGATTAAGTCTATTTTTTGCCATTTTATATACTTCTCGCCTATGAGCTATAACAAGCATCAGCACAATGAATTGCTCATCTTGAATCTCCGCGACAAGCCTATAATCGCCAACACGATATTTCCAATACATGGATAAATTTTCCTGCAACTGTTCGCTAAGAGTTCTTGGATCTTCACATTCTTCAATTTTCTTTAAATATTTAAAAATATGTTGCTGAACACTTTTGTCTAACCGGGAAAAATCATCCTCAGCCGAATCTGCGATAGAAATCTTATAGCTCATACTTTTTTTTAAGTTCATCGAGAGAGATTGTTGAACTTCTTCTGGCTCTTACATCTTCTGCCCGGCTTTGAGCTAAATAAATCATTTCAAGTTCATCGAGTTTTTCTTTTACAGCCTCTTTTATGTAATAAGATTTTGTCCTTCCTGTCATATTTGCAAGGTTTGTAAGACGAGAAACTATATCAACATCAAATCTTGTAATAATTGTCTGTGTCATAAAAACTCCTGTGCTTGATGTATTACAAGTAATGCAGATTGTCAACAAAACATTATACATTTTACCGACTAAAAACCTATAGTTTTTTATATGGATAGTCAAGTTTTTTAGCACTAGACTAGGATAGGCTCCAAAATTATTGTAAGAAAATAGATTACAGAAATAAAAGTTTGCTCGAAATTGCAGAAAAAATTATGCCGACTTTGCAAGACACAAGACATAAAATAAAAAAATATTTGATTGTGATATAAAAAATATGATATAATATTGTATATACAAAAGACATCATAGAATTCTTGGCAGATATAAAAATCAGCTTGTTGTTATGGTTGTTTACACTCCACGTAAAGGTTTATTATGACAGACTTGGAAAAATCTAGAAACATCAAGGCTTGTGAAGCTGGTGCAGTTCCCGGTGATAAAATCAATTATTCAGAGAATCCCGAAATAACGGATTTTTCGGGATTCAAACCTCTGTTGCAGCACTCCGAATATTACAAACCTGTGAAAGAACAGGTGTCCATCCGTTTCAATAAAGTTCTTCTTGCACATTTTCGTGCAATGGGAAAAGGATGGCAAACAAAAATTAATGATTTTCTTATGGATGCAGTAAAGGACGGACAAATTTAGATATTATATAAAGGAGCAAATATGACAATAGTAGTGAATAATGCAAGTAAATCTCTTGTAAATATTATAAAAGAAATTGTAAAACTAGACGGTGCTTCAATGGACGTTGAAGATGATTATCCTAAGAAATTAATTTCCTCATTAAAAAAGGCTGATAAGGAAATAGAAAAACAAAGAGCTAATGGAAAATTGAAGAGATATAATTCAATCTCAGAATTAGCATTGGATTTACAATAATGGATAATCTTATATTTAAGATAGTAAAATCAAAATCTTTTAAGAAAGATTTTAAAAAACTTAGTAATGATGAAAAAAGTGATACTCTGAATATAATTTTAAAACTTGCAAAAGGTGAGCCGTTGGAGGAAAAATATAAGGATCATCAAATGGTTGGAGAACTAAAATCATTTAGAGATTGTCATGTCAGACCAGATTTGATACTTATTTATAAATATAATGACATAGAAGTTGAACTATATTTGCTTAGGATAGGTTCTCATTCAAAACTTCTGAAAATGTAATTAACATATAGACTAAAATTCTGTTTTTTACGAAAATATAAGCATAATCCGTATGCAGATGGATATAAAAAAGTTTTGAGGAGAAGACTTTATGATTGAAATTTTGATTGGCGCGGTTATTTTTGGTTTTGGATTTATTGTCTTTATTTTCTTGGTTCCGTATTTGCCGGAAATGATGTCCGGTTTGAAAGATTTTTTCCTTTCAATTATAGCCCAGCTTGGTATTGCGGCTGCAATCGGTATAGGAATCATCGCAGGAATAGCACTTATCATAGTTTTGATATGCAAATTCCTTATTTTTGCAGATGACAGCTGCCACGAAGACAAGCGTTACGATGAATATCATGAAAGCATAAACAATATTCTGTCAAAATTTAATTAAAATTGATGACAGATATAAAAATATAATCAACTAAACAAAAACTAGGAAGTGCACCGCCGGCTTGATTCTTTGAATTTTGTCTGTGATGCACTTTTCAAAATTTAAGGAGGCAACGCCGTACCAAAACAGCAGTTTTTTCAATGCGCAGATTTTGCGCTGTAGCCATGCTGATATTCTCAGCATTATTTATTTCTTGCGATTTTTTCGCAGATGGCGATAATGATTCAAACGATGAATCTTCTATCAGTTCAATAAGACTTTCATCAGGCAATGTAACATTACAGGCTGGTGGAATCTCGTATATTGCGTATGCAGTTTCACCATCAGGAATGTACATCACACCTGAATGGAACTATGACAAGAACATTATTGAAGTCGAGCCGCAGCCAAATGGAGCTGTAATAAAAGGACTAAAAGAAGGCGAGACATCGCTTACAGTCTCTTACCAAAAATGTTCTGCAACCGCAATTATAAAAGTCTCTGGATTTGCTGACACATACGTAGATACAACAGAGCCATACATCTATTCAAGCATACAGGTTGTGAATCTTGAACCAGGAGACGCAGAGACAGTTTCCGTTTCACTTTATAACGGAAGCGCGGCGGATATTGACGGTTACACATGGACAATAGACAGTCCTGCGACAGCCACACTCCAGCCGACCGGACAATACTGCAAAATCCAGGCAAAAAACACAGGATATGCACGCATAAAAGTAACAAATTCAAAGTCCAGCGAGCCATATTATATCGGTGTCTATGTCCTTGAAGATCTTACAAAAGCAACCTACATAACAACAAAGCAGAACCTTTCAACTCTACGAGTGAAGGATGGAGACAAGACAATAACCGTTTCGCTTGAAAACCCGAAAAATGATGACAACAAGAACAATTTTTCCTGGGAAGTTACAGAAGGCACGGAAAGCATCTCTATAACACCGAACAGAAACGAATGTATTTTAACACCGTTAAAAACCGGAGTCGCAACAATCAGAATAAAACACCCGGATGCAGTCTATCCGCTTGAAATCCGCGTGCGGGTCATTGAGATTGTCGAGAATGTATTCATTGAGCCGGATGAAACAAAAGTAAATCTTTCCGGAACAGGAGAAAACTCAAAGACGCTCACAATGAAGCTGAACGGACTGGAAGAAGGCAAGTATTCCACGGATGAGTTCAAGTATGAAGTTGTCCAGGATGATGAGATAATCCAGTTCAGTTCATTTTCAAACCAGATTGTTGTTACAGGAATCCATAACGGAGTGGCACAGATTTACGTAAGCCATCCTGTATGCCAGAAAAAAAGACAGATTCTTGTTATATGTGAAAATCAGATTGCAGATGCCGTAGACGCAAGTGTAACAATAAACACGACACAGGACTTTATAAAGACAAAAGTCGGTGCGGAAGAAACAGAACTTAGAATCACACTTGAAGGCGGGAATTCCGGAGACGAGAACCGCTTCTCATGGAGCGTAAAACAGAATCCAAATGACGGCACATCCGATGTGATTGAAGTTTCAACGACAAACGGAACAGTGGAAAGCTCACGAATGGCAGGCGCATCTTATATCTTTGCAAACTGCCATATAAAACCACTCTCTGAAGGAACAGCCACAATAACAATAACACATCCAAGAAGCTACTATCCGCGAGAGATTCTTGTAAAAGTCCTGGATAAAGACGCAGTTCTTGAGCAGCAGTATTATTTCTCAGGCCCGGGAATATTGAAATTCCTTAATTCTGAAACAGCAGACTATTCAGTAAAACTTGTCGGCGCAAAAGAATCAGAAAAAAGCGAAATTCAATGGTCAACAGAAAGTGCAACGTTGCACTTTAATGCAAACGGAGAGGAAGCCCAAATCTCCAGCACAGGAAATGGAAACTGTGTTGGAAACATAAAAATCTCGCATCCAAAATCCGCAAGCCCGAAAGATGTTCTTGTGCTTACAGCCGACACAGAGGAAGACCTTAAAAGCATGAAGGCATTCTATTCAGACAAAACCTATTATTCAGTGAATGCCGGAAAAACTGTAGGCGTATTTGTGAATTCAGTCGGATTTGACACATATAACGAAGAGACAGACGAGACAGATTCATTTGACTTTTCTTCGGTCGCTTCACAGGTTGTATGGTCAAGTTCCGACTACAATATCTGCAGCGTTGAAAAACCGAACACCATAAATCCGCTTTACGGTGTTGTAACCGGAATAAAAGCCGGAACTGCAAAAATAACAGTTTCATATCTGGACACAAAAGCCACATTCAACGTTACTGTCTACCCGGAAAACGTTCCAATCGGTGAAATTGAAAAATCAGTATATCTTTCCGCATACAACAATGTTGTAATCCTTTCACAAGCCGGAGAGATAAAGGAATTTGCAGTAACTCCGGTAGGACTGAGCGAATCAAAATACAAAGACATTGAATGGAATGTTGCTGACGAGAGCATTGCCACAATCGTTCCGAACGGAGAAAAAGTCACAATCACCGCACAGAAAGAAGGTGAAACAACAATAACAGTCTCTCATAAGGAAAGTGAGAACACCTTAAAAATCAACGTAAGAATAGGAAGCGAATACGTAATAGAAGGCGTAGATCCAGTTGTTCATATTGCGACAAATACAGATGTCATAACAATGCTGAAGGACAGCGGAAATTATTCACTTTCCGCATCACTTGTAAACGCAAAAGATGAGGACAATCTTTCGGGATTTTCATTTGAAATCGATGACACAAGCATTGCTGAAATAACCGCGCAGTATGCGACAGGAAAAGCGTACATAAAACCAGTTTCCGCCGGACAGGCAGAAATAACAGTAACACATGAAAAGGCAAAGTATCCGAAGAAGATTCTTGTTGTCATAGGAAACACACCAGAAGAACTTGCCGGATTCACATTCCTTTCAACAACTGAGAATGTAGTGAACATCGGAGAAGGAAACACAAGGAATGTTTCTGTCACAATGGAAAATTCCAGCGAAATCTACCTTGATGGCTACATTTGGAAAAGCGAGAACCCGGAAATAGCGTCCATCGCCTCAACGACAGCCGGAACGGCAGTCATAAAAGGAAACAAGATCGGAGTTACAAGAATTCTTGTATCACACAGCGCATGCTCAATATCAACGCCATTGGAAATAATTATCCAGGTAATTGATCCGATTGCGGCAGCCGCATGCCCTTGGATTACAGCGACACCGCCAATAATCAATCTTATAGAAAATTCAGGCTGGAGCACATTGAACGCAGTCCTTGAAGGAGGAACAGAGGAAGACGCAAAAGATTTTGTATGGATAAGCTCAGATCCTGGCGTGCTGAACCTTTACGGACAGAACGGAACGGCAAAAGTCCAGGCAAGAAAAGCCGGAACAGCAATTATAAAAGTATCACATCCAAAAGCAATATATCCGGCACAGATAAGGGCAATCTGCGAGTCAGCAGCCTCAACAGAATATTCAATAAGCGTTTCAAGCGGAAACATCCTTAGCCTGAAACCGGACGCAGGCGACACAAGCATAACCGCAACCCTTGTGAATGGCGGAACCACAGACAAATACAATTTCAGGTGGTCGCTGGATGTATATGATGTTGTTGACCTTACATATTCTGCAAATACCGCGATAATAACACCGCTGAAGGAAGGAAGCGTTACACTTACAGTATCACATCCGAAATCAGCATTTGATCAGCAGATAAAAATAAAGATCCAGCAGTACGACACATTCGGATTTTCAAGCGACTCAAAGAAAATCACAGAAGGAGTCTCTAGCTTTATTTCAATGCAAATTCCGGCAAGCAACGTTGAAACCTATGTTTCCTACAGAAGTGCAAATGAAAAAATCTGCAAGATAAGCGGAACAAAAGCAGTCTGCGAGCTTACAGGAACAGGAAACGGAACAACAACCGTATATGCAGATCTTGTCGCAAAAAAGACGGACTCTGTACTTTCAACAGCAGAAATGCTTGTTTACGTTGAAAAAGCAGCCGAGACACTGACTTACATAACCGGCGATGGAGGAATCTCCTCGACATTCTCCATGACAAAAGGCACAAACAAAATTCTTTCCGCGGAACTTGTCGGTCAGGATGTAAATATCACAGACCAGCCGAACCTTACCTGGGTAAGCTCAAATCCAGGAATAGTAAAAATCAACGGAACAGACACAACCGGAAAAGCCACTGGAGCAAGCGTATATGTTGAAGCTGTTGAATCCGGAGAATGCACAATAACTGTAAGCCATCCAAAAAGCAACACAGACATGGTCTACAGAATCATTGTTCCAGGCGTAGAAAATGCCACAGTCTCACTTAACAAAAGTTTTGTGACACTTGAAAAGGGCAAGACAACAGAGATAAAAGCTACAATAGAAGGCGGAACAAGCAAAGACTACAAGTCTCTTGTGTGGACTGCAAACAAAGTCAACGGAGCAGAAATTGTAACCCTGATGGGAAGCGGACAGACAGTGACAGTCTATGCGCTGCAGTCAGGAACTTGCAACCTAAGATGCGCCCTTGCAAACGGAGAATATGCGGAATGCACCGTAAAAGTTGAGGCGACAAAATCACTCTCGTTTGACAGACAAGTTCTTTCAGTAGAACCGGCTCACACAAAGACATTTGTATATAAAGTAAGCCCGGCAGACGCGACACTTGAATGGGTTTATTCCGGAGCAGTCGATGGAACAGACTACATAAACATAGTCTATGATCCGGAAGCACGCGAGATAGACGGTGAAATCGGTAAAGGAACAGTAACCATAGAAGGAATAAAAGAAGGCAATGTAAACCTTAATGCGGTTTCAAGCTATGGAAACAAAGCCCAGATTCAAGTCCGCTGCGAATGGAACTACGAATTCAAGATGGAAAGCGCAATCATCATGGATATGAACAAGAAAACAGAATATCATCTTGAATACACCGTAAATCCGGCAGACGCAGTCTTTGAGTTCGGTGAAGAAGCCCTGAAATACCTTGAGACATACACAGAAAATTCCGTCACAAAAATAAAGAAAGTTGAAACTGCAAGTGGCCACGGCTATTTTGTGATAGTGCCAAAATCCGAGATAACAGGAAAACCCCTTAACATAAAGGCGATAAATCCAACAGCAGCAACAAGAGGCCAGGATATTGGAAACCAGACAGTTTCAGTCAACTGCCACTATAATATGCTGGACATCATCACAAAAATAGAAAGCGACGGAAAGTTCTCAAGAATTGAAAAATCCCAGAACACCAACAACAACGTCCTTTACATGGGCGACGGTGAAACCGCAAAACTGATATTCAGCTTCGCACAGCCAAAAACAACGGCAACAATTGAAAAAGTTGAATTCAGCTGGGACAACAGTGGCGATCAACTGTACGGCGAAAACCGCCCAAGCTCAAACATGGTAAATGCAATAACCAAAGACGGCAACGGAAACTACATCGCAACCCTGCAAAAAGTCTGCTCAGATAGGATAACGGAGGTGTATAAGATAACAAAACTATATGAGCCATATTACAATAATAAGCTTATAATAAATTGGGATTCCCTAGGTAATGAATATTTTAAATGGCGTCAATATGATAAATCTGTATCTAATGGAACTGATGAGTATTTTACTTTAGTTTACACACCGAATGGTGATGGAGGACAAAAATTATCATCTGAGGCTAGAGCAACTGCTGCTAAAGATACAGTATTTATTTTTCAGGAGGACTCAGAAGACTTGCCCGGTGGCGTAAGTAAATGTTATATAAACTGTTCTGATGGAGCAAGTGATAATTACCGTAATGCCTTAATAAATTCATGGGGCGGATGGTCAAAAAAATTAAAAACATTATATAGCCCTATGTACATGGATAAAAAACTCTTTGAAGAGAATCCTTGGTTATTCTGTCCGGGAACAATAGATAATGGTTCAACCTATGTAAAATGGGACAGTGACAAGCAACTTGGATTAAATAATGAATATGTTGCGAAATCTCATAAAGGTTATCACGGAGTTCATATTTGTCCTCATGTTTTGACCGAAAATGTGACAGCAATTCTGGAAAATTCTCACGATAGAACCATAAAAATAAACGCTGGCGAAGTCGGCAAACTAACCGTAACTTACTCCCATCTTGGAGAAAATCCAACATTCCAAATCCCAGTAATGCTGGAAATCCGCGAATGTGAAAAAAGTCTTATAACAACAAAATAATTTGCTGTTATCCAATTTCAAGCCGCCGGAAATTAATTTTCGGCGGCTTCTTACTTGACATGGGGGGGGGTAACTCTAAACTAAAAATAAGGAGCAGTAAAATGAAAAAAATCTTATCTACTTTTATTTTGTCAGTTGCGCTTTTTGCAACATGTATTTTTGTATCATGCAACACCGATTCTGAAAACAACGATAGCGATACTAAAGAAACTACAGAACAGTTGAATAAATTTGAAGTTGGTTGGTGGTATGTTCATGAAACATCAAGATATGTTGATAATAATACAAAAGAAGAATCTCTTGAAACAAACCGTTATTTAATAAACTATGGTTCTGATGGAAAGGCAACAGGAGATTACTTTGGAGAATTTAGCGAATCTTCCAGTGAATTTGAAAGAGAATCATGGAATAATGATGAAAGTGAATACAATGAGTCTTGGTTTATACCTATGAATTACAAATTGGTATGTAAATACATTACAAAAGAATTTTCTCGTAAAGACAAAGAGGATGGTGTTATATATACGAAATATAAATTGGAAAAATCAAATTCTGATGATGAAGAATTTCCATCATGGGCAAAGAAATAATTTTCTTTCGTGTAACATTTAAAATCTAATAAAACAGTTTTTCCTTTGCCACCAACAAAAAAGCCACCAGAAATTAATTTTCGGCGGCTTTTTTGTTGGTATGAAAGGTTTAGTGGTAAAAATAAAAATGTCGTCTAAATGCCTATATTTTCATCTAACAACCTTTCTTAATGTACTAAAATCAAGATTTTACAACATCTGTAAAATCCGACCAATCTTCCACTTTGAAAGCTCTAATATCACGTACTGAATTTCTGAACCAGTCAATTTTTGATAACCTGTTGATAGCCTTGTAAACAGTTGTCAGTGTATTTGCAGAATTCTTTGAAATATACAGACTACCCTGTGTCCATTCAAAACCTAAGTTGTCCATTTCCTGGCGAATTTCATCATATGCTGCATTATATGGTTCACCGTAATTTTTTTTCAAATCGTCAATTTTCATATCAAAAGCTATTGCATACATTTTTTATCCTCCTAGAAAATTTTTGAGAGTTTTTAATATTTCCTCGTAGTTAACTAACTTTAACAAAAGTTATTCATATTTACAATAGTTTGCATTTCAAAAATTTTAAGTTTTTTTTTATCAAATTTACCAACAAAAAAGCTGCCAGAAATTAATTTTCGGCGGCTTCTTACTTGACATGGGGGGGGGTAGCTCTAAACTAAAAAAATACTAATTTATCCAAAACGACATTCAGTGTCGTTCGGATGTATTAAGATAAGAAAAAAAAGGAGCAGTAAAATGAAAAAAATCTTATCTATCTTGGCAGCTGCATTTGTTGGCATGACAGCTATTTTCGCACAGACAATTCCTGAAGGAAGAGAGTTGTTTCCAGCTGTATATGACTTTGCAACTGATTTTGAAAACGCATGGACATCCGCACAGATAAAAACTTTTGATGTGCAGAATGATTCTTATGCTGTTGTTGGCTACGCAGTGCAGGGAAAAGGCCTTACACTTCACCGTGATGACTACACAGTAAACATTAAAAAAGAGAACGGTACTTTTAATGTTGAGATAACAGGTTACACAACCGTAGCATGCAACAAGAATGGTCAGCCATTGCCAAAAGCCACTCAAATGACAAAGCCAAAAAGCTCTGCGTCAAAATTGGCAGGCTTTATTGTAAAAGATATTACAGACCGCTTGGCAAACTGGTCAGATGAAGAATACGCAAAGAAAGTTGATGAAGTTGTAACAAATCCAGATTTCCTTGCGACATTGGCTAAGAAATCTTCAAGCCTTTATGTAAAGAAATTCATCAAAAAATACAACATTGAAGGAAAAACTGTTTCATTCCCACTGGTTTTGACATCAATCTCTGAAAACACATTGAAAAATGACCAGACTTTCAAATATGCAATGCAGATTTCAGGCGGCGAACTTCCAGAAAAAGCAAAAAAAGAGTATTTAGCAAGCGGATTCATGGAAAAAGACATTTTTGGCTATGGAAATCTTGTAAGAGAAACAAACGTATTCTTCTATTCAAACAATGATGATTTAATCGACAAGAAAGAGAAGGATGTCATGGAAATCTCTGGAACAATCCAGGACATAACATTCAACGATATAACAGGAAAATTCTCTTTTTACGCAGTTGTTGAATCAGACAAATAAAAAATCATAGTCTACAAAAACTGATTATAAAAGACGGCCGTTAAAATGGTAATATTTTTCCGACCGTCTTTTTTTTATTGACACCTATAAGGTTACATTTTATAATAAGTTTATGATAAAATCTTGGCGACATAAAGGATTAAAAGATTTTTTTGAAACAGGCTCTAAAAATGGAAACTGGAGAGTGACATTTTATTTTGAGAATCAAGCCGCTATTTTAGTGGATTATATAGATTACCATTAAAAAAGGAGTTTATTTATGACAAGAAAACCGACTCATCCTGGAGAAGTTTTTCTAAAAGATGTCCTAGAACCTCTTGATATAACTATAACGGAAGCTGCACAAAAATTGGGCGTAACAAGAAAAACTTTATCTGAATTTGTAAATGAAAAATCTTCTTTAAGCCCGGAAATGGCAATTAGAATAGCAAAGGCTACTAATACAACTCCAGAAAGCTGGATGTTGATGCAGATGAAATTTACATTATGGCAAGCAGAACAACACGAACCTGAGAATGTAAAAATTGCTTGCTTTGCATAAAAATCATGCCATTTGGACCTATCATCATCAAATTTTTTAGGAGCAGATAAAATGAAAAAATATTTATTCTTTTTGACAGCTATTATTCTTTCTGTAATTGCAATTTCATGCGATGAAAAATTCACATCAACAATTGTCGTGGAAAATTCCAGTAAGGCAGAAAAAGAAAACTATGATGACATAATCACAGAAATCATGGTTTCAGAAGGCACTTCAGAAAATTATAAAACAGTTTGGAGTGGAGAATTAAAATACAATAAAAAAGTTTCCTATGATATAGATTCCGGTGATTACTGCATAAAAATAAAAGGAACCCGCCTATATACTACAAGCGGAACAGAAAAAGAAATCAACGAAATTTGCAGCAAAGGAAACCCAATTGAATTCAGAAACTGCGACACCAAACTGTTTGTCTGGGATGGAACATCTTTGATTAACAAAGGTGAGACAGAACTGGATTAGTTTATCGGAGTAAAAGAAATATTCAACTTATATCCGACTGCATTCGCAATCTTTTTTAAAGTATCTAAAGTCGGATTACCATCTGGGGAAAGAGCTTTATATAAACCTGCCCGTGCCATTCCAGCTTTTTTTGCAGTCTGAGCCATTCCTTTTGCCCTTGCAACTGTTTTTATAGCCTCAACAAGTTCTTCTGGAGTACCTTCTTTTGCAACATAATCAAGATAGCCCTTTTGAAGTTTTTTTGTATTTAGAAATTCTGCCGGATCGTATGGAGTTATTTTTAGCATATTAAACCTCTCTTGCCAATTCCTTGGCTTTTTTTATGTCTTTTTCTTGAGTGGATTTGTTTCCACCAATCAAAAGAAGAATCACTTCTTTTTCCTTATTTGTAAAATAAACTCTATATCCTTTTCCAATATCTATTCGTAACTCAAAAACTTTTTCACCAACATTTTTTGAATCACCAAAGTTACCATTTTTAAGACGTTCAATTCTTAAAGTTATTACATATTTTGCGGTTTTATCACGCAGTTTTTTAAACCACTTTAAATAATTCTCCGTTTTAAATATTTCATACATAACTTTAATGTACACTATAATAGACATATTGTCAAAAGAATTCAACAAATAAAAAAGCCACCATTTCTGGCAGCCAAGGCAACTGGATTTTTTTCCATTTTGTTATGTATAAACCAATTAAAATCCACAAATCCGTTTTTGCCATAAAAAAGATATTGGCTCAATAAAGTTAATACTCAAGCGCAGATAATTATTCGAGGCTGAATTTCTGTTTACAACAATTCCAGATTGGACTATTTTTTCACTTGGATTATTAAACGAAAAAACTATCTTTATGCGTTCCCCGGTTTTTATTTCTGAACTTGCACAAGTAATCATCGCTCCGTGGACACTGACATTATTTAGAAAACATAGAATTTTTTGCTCTTTATACAAAAAAAATTGAACTGCTGAAGAAAAGCCGAACTTTTTATAATCAGTCCCAATTTCAAAACGTTCTTCACATCTTCTTGAACATCCACGGACAGTTCTTTTCAGAAACAACATATTTCTAGTCATTTCATCCGGCAGATTCTGCTGAAGAACAAGCATGAAACAATTTGAAAACATTTCTACTGAAACCGGCTCAACATTACATGAAATTTCAAAATCCTGTGAAAGTGTAACAATCCTTAACTTTCCAGAATTTCCGATATGACCAGAAGCTGTTACAATCCAGCGGTTCATCTCCATAAAAATAGGCCGGACAATAATCTGTTCCTGCGACTCAGTAATAAAAAAAGTTTCAACAATTTCCATAAATTTTAATGCATCAGATGCAATCATTGAGTTGTCTGTCATAATATTTGCTCCTTGTTACATTCCCATAGGTCTGATTTTATTTTTTAAGGCTTGTTTTTTTAGCTCTTCATTATCCTGGATAAGTTTTTCACACTTGCTGTTCATGCATTCAATTTGAGATTTTAGCCTTGCATTTTCATTCTTTAAGCTGGAATTTTCAGCAAAATAAGATTCCAGACGAGAAACTGCATTTTCAAAACCTTTTATAAGTCCATCCTTACAGTGCCGGATTGTTCCATTCACATTTATTTCCGCGGAACTGTAAAGCAACTTTTCATAGTCTGATTTCTTATCATTGACAGGAGAATTTTGTTGAGTTATATTATTGTTCAGAGAAGCGTAAGCAGCTCCCACCTGAGCGTATATATCGAGAAACTCTGGTGTGTATCCATAAAGGGCGTTCACCGACTTTATGGCGTCTGCCGCTTCTTGTTTCGTATCATTGAAATTAAATCCTGTTACAACAAATTTCCCATTTTTATCAGTATCAATTGCAGTTTTTATTCCGTTTTTGTAGATTGCATATCGTCCATTTATTTCTTTTGTCGCAGGAGCGTTTGAAATATTTTGAAGCGATAAAAAAAGAATCGCGCTTGTTTCTTTTACAGCATCATCATAATTCATACCTTCGTGTTTTATAAGTTTATCCATTCTTCGTTTTATGATATGGCTTAAACCATTGTGTCCAGGGTTTCCAAACCTGATACGGACATCACCAAGTGTTTCATTATTTTTATAGAAAACTTCACTTTCTGTTAAAACCGAACTGATACTTTTCATAAGTGAAATATCTTCCTTTTTATTAAAAACAAGAGGTCTATGATTCTTTATCAATTCCTGTATATTTTCATTATTGTAAAAATTACTTAATTCTTTCCTAAAGTGCTCATCAATTGAACCTTCATTAAGGTTAATGATTCCATTTTCTACTGGAGTAAAGAATTTACCTCGTTCTATGCAATAGAATAAATCAATATCTTGTGATTGTGATTTTTTCTTAAAATCTTCAATACTATAATTTTCACCATTTTTAGGTTTTTCTATAATTGAATTACTCCAATAGTTTTTTGGAGTTTGGTTATTTATCAATTCTTTTTCATTTTCTGATAATGCCCGGATAGGTATATATGTTAAGCCGTCATATTCAAATTTAGTTATATTACTTATTTTTGATTTTTCTATTGAGGTATTAGTATTTTCATTTTTATTGACAACGGAATTTTCCTTGTGTATATTTAATTCAGAAGCGACTGCTCCCACCTGGTCGTATATTTCGAGAAAGCCAGGCGTGTATCCATAGCGAGCGATCACCGTACCTATGGATTCGGTCGCCTCTCGTTTTGTATCCGCATAGTCAAAGCCGCTGACTACAAATTTTCCTTTCTTGTCTTTCCCGATAGTTGTTCTTATTCCGTCTTTGTAAATGGCATATTTTCCGTTCGGCTCTTTTACAGCCGGAGCTTTGTCAATGTTATTCACGGCAAGAAAAAGAATCGCCGTTGTTTCTTTCTGCGAATTTTCCATTGAAAGACCGTTGTTCAGGCGTTCTTCCATTCTGTGCTTTATAAGATGACGAAGGCCTGTCGGCAGGATTTTCCCAGGATTCTTCTTGTCGAACAAATCTCCGAGCTTTATCTTTATTTCGCCGTCAATGTTCTCATTTCTTTTCGTGAAAACCTCGCCTTCCGCAAGAACATCTGAAATATCGGACATAAGAGCAAAGTCTTTTTCCTCATCAAGTTCATAAGAAAGCGTGCTGCTTTTCAAGAAATCAAAATTGTCATTCTTGAACGATTCAATCTCACCGGAAAAACGGTTTTCAAAAAGTTCTTTTAGATTATTTTTACTTTCTGAAAACTGTAAATTATTTATTGACAACAGATTATTTTTGTCGTAATGTGAATTAATGACTCTGTTGCTTATTGCATCATGGAGCCGCACACGGCTTCCCCCATTCTGCAGGATGAGCGAGGCTACACGGCTGATTTCAGAATCTGTATAGATTATCTGGTCAGCCGTTTTTATTTGCTTTACAAAATCCTTTATATTTTTATTATGTGTGCCAATAGAAATATTTTTGCCATCCTTAAATATAATGACAGATTCAACAGCTCTTTTATGTTTTGAATCTTCGTGAATAAAGGATTTCCCATAAACATTCACAAGTTTGAATTCACCTGATTTCTCATCAAGAGTTTCTTTTTCAAGAACAATTGCAGGATTTGAAAGAGTTTCATACATTGCAGCTAGAAGATTGTTTCTGTCGCTTCTACATAGTTTGCTAAACTGGTTTTCACCAAGTTTTACTGTCGCAACCGGAGTTTCAACAGTTCCATCAGGAAACATCTTGTTCCAATTTTCACGGTTTAATTCCACTTCTTTTAATGGCAAAACATTTTTCTCCAATGCCAATGCAAGTGCTTTTTGAAGTTGAGCCACTTCATTTTCCTTTTGCGGCATTCTTGCAAAATTTTTATAGTAAAAAGACATATCATCGTTTTTTTGTGAACTTCTGTTATCAATCATTCTGTATTCTTGTTCGTTTTTCTTGATATAAAGTTTTCCGGCTTTTACTGCATCAATAGATTCTTTCTTTGGTAACCATTTACCATTAACCTTTTCTAGATAAGGCATTTGCGGAACTTGACAGATATTTATGAGGCGTTTATCATAATAAGTAGATGGTGTTCCATCTGAATTCCCGAAGTACTCCAGACGATTTATTTGGTTAAGTACTTCGGGTAATTTTTTTATAGATTCTAAGAATTGGCTCTTTTCTACTGTTGATAAACTCTGGTCATAAAAGAATTCTCCATTATTGTTCTTTGTAAAGACAACCTTTGCAGTATAATCATTATTTTCAATCCTTATTCCTTCTGCAAAATAATAAAACTGTTTTAATTCAGGTTTTCTGTTGTCTTCATTATTTTCTTTTCCAATATATAAAGCATTTCTAACAATTTTTGGAATATTAAATATACTTTCAATATGACCTTTTTGAAGAAGGTTATGATGAGAAACATCTTTTAGCATGGAAATATTTATATTGAATGCACGATTTCCATCGTATACCTTAAGAATTGGACTTTCTCCTTGTGTTAGATTTTGTTCAAATCTTAAGTTTTGAACCATTTCTTGAGAAATATCACTGACAATTCTAGAAAGCGCCCTGATGTTTTTTTCTTCTCTATATCTGTTTATCTCCTCAGTTCTATCCTTGCCAAAAACTATTATTTTCTTGTTTAACAATAATGATTTAGATTTCTTCAATTTTTCAAGTCTATTAGCTTTTTCCCAATCGCCAAATTTTGAGATAAATTCTTCCGACTGAATATATGAAATTTCTTCCTTAATAAGCTTAGAATATAAATCAATCATTCTATATTCTTGTCCATTTTTCTGGATATAAAGTTTTCCGGTTTTTACTGCATTTACAGTTTCTTTCGTCGGTAGCCATTTGCCATTAACCTTTTCAAGATAAGGCATTTGCGGAACTTGACAGATATTTATGAGGCGTTTATCATAATAAATATAGGGCATTTCATTGCCTTCAAGGTCGGTTTCCCGCTGTGTTATTAATGGCGACAAGTTACCGACTTTTTTGTTTTGTAGCACAAAATCAATAAGTTTTTCTTTTTCAATTGTTGAAAGGCTTTGGTCATAATAACAATTTTTGCTGCTATCAACCCCGATTACAGATTTGCAAGTATAATCATCACCTGCAAGATTTAAACCTGTTCCAAAATAAAGATATTTCTCAATATTAGGGTGCTTTCTTTTATCTTCATTTTCAACTTCTGCAATAAAAGTTGCCTTTTCAATTATTTCAGGAATATATGCAAGCGACTGTATATGTTCTTTGAAAAGATAGTGATGATTGGAAATTTCTGTTACATTACGATTTGAGACATTTACAACAATACCTGTATCATCATTTTTATATTTTCCAAGAATTGTTTTTCCAATATCTTTTTCAAGTGCTTGAAGTCTTTTTCTATCATCATTTTTAATAAGATTTTCTACTTTTGAAGTAATATCACTGCCATTTAAAATAATTTTTCCATCTTTTTCAATTGAACCTGCAAATCGAAATTTTTCAAGTCTATTAGCTTTTTCCCAATCGCCAAATTTTGAGATAAATTCTTCCGACTGAATATATGAAATTTCTTCATCATCCAAATTCAAGATTGTATTTTCAACATTCATAGTATTTATAAAAAAGTCTGTTCAGATTGATTTTGTCATTCTTCTGATGAGTGCACAAAAACGACAGCTTGAAATAAAATTCCGCCGGAAATTCATGAAATCCTTTTGATTTTCTTACAATATATCTTAGACTTCGCTTGAAACGGTCAAAAGAACGACCTCGCAGCTGTGCTATAACAGAAAACGGTCTAGACACATCATTATTGTGGAAAATCTCATTCACAGACGGTTGCATAATTACATACAGCCGCCTGTGATGATGAAACGTGTAATAAAGCACAACAGGATAAGAAAAATCTAAAGTCGCAATATGACCAGTTCCGTATGACTCAAGATTCAAAAGAACACCTTCTGCAAAAAGCGTGTAATATGAATCTTTCGGAATTCTTACTCTTACAGTGTTTTTCATCTTTGTTGTCTTTATTTTTTTGCCGGCGCAGGTTTCGGCGCAGGCTTCTTGCTTTCATGCTGAGCCCCCTGCGCAAAACGCTGCTTGACATAATCGCCATAGGAAAGATTCGCACCGGTTTTTTTTGCGTTCTGAGCCTGAGTCTGGAAACTTGAAGAAAAACCTTTTTTACCACTAGCAAGATTATGAACGCCTTCTTTTATTCCGCTTCCAACCTGTCTTCCAGTTTCCTTTATTGCGCCACCTACCGCACCGGCCGCACCATGAAGAGCTGATTTTACACCGCCTTTTCCTTGCTCTTTTGCTTTCTCGAAAGATTGCTTTGCGCCTTGCTTAGCAGCACCGACAGTTTGAGCCGCATTTCCTATCGCATTTGCACCATTTTTTGCAGCACCAGAAACAGCCCCTTTAGCACCTTTTATAGCTCCGCCGCCAAGTTTTGCTGCACCTGCCGCAGCTCCAAGTAAACTTCCGGCCGCACCCACAAATTCTCCCATACTCATCTGTGGCTGACCTGTCAAAAGTGTTGAGGCAAGTTTTGGAGCGTTAGAACAAATTCCAAGGATAAGAACAAGATTGAAAGCGACAAATGCAAAAAGTTTCAAGTCAAATGCGGCATCATTTGTAACTATATTTTTTCCAATCTGCACAAAGCTCAAAATGCACCAGTAAAGACAAATAATAATCATCATGAGCTTTATAGCCTGAGCCATAAGACTTGGAAGAATTTTATTGGACAAATCCTTTAAACCGTCGAAAAGCATACATGGAACTAACAGAACTGCAAATGAAGAAATAACCGCATATTCAATAATCGCCATGACATACTGGACAAGAACAGTAATTGACGTGAGAATCATCCCCAACGCGGTCAGACCACAAAGAATATAAGACTGAATATCTTTCATAGTGAGCTTTAAAAGATTGAAGCTGTTCTTTTTCTGAATAGTTCCATCTTCCGCATATTCAGTCTGGATATTCTCAAACATAACCTCAGACAAAAAAACAGTGATTTTGAATACAGACGTAGGAGAAATAAAGCCCGTGTCCTTTCCGGATGCAGTCTTCAAAGAAAGATCGACCTTGTATTTTTCAAGCTGGTTTGCCTCGTCAATTACAAGAACATCCTTGAACGCCGCCATTTTCCTTTCAAATTCCTTCTGGGCTTTTTCAAGTGCTTTTCCGGCTTTTTTCTGGGCCTTTTTTGAAGCTTTGGAAATACTTTTGTTTTCTGCCTGGGCAAGAGCCATAAGCTCATCATCCTTGACCCGGACACCGGTTTCCTGATTGTCATAGACATAATCAACTTCGGCACGACGTTTTCGGAATTCCTCCTCAACATCCATCTGAGCCTTTGCCATGGCATCATCAACATTGTTTGCGGCAATTATCTGTTCAATTGTTGTAAAGAAATCTGTTATCTCACGGTTTATAAAACTGATGGAAGTGCCGGAAGCCTGGTTTCCGATTGATGTCGAAAGTTTTCTAAGACCTGCACAAAATCCTGGGTACATGGAAAAAACAAGAAAGAACATCATCCATTTCATGGCAGTTCCAACAAGCATATCCGCCATTTTTTTCTGTCCCATAACAACCTGAAGACAAGTCCAGATAAAACCGACAAAGGCAAGTAGCCGTCCTAAATCCAGGGCAATCTTTATCACGTAATTTCCCATCTGGACAAAATAAGTGATTGCATCCATGACAGCAGTATCAACAAACCTGGATGTCGTTGCAGCTGCAAAAGCCCCTGAACAGCAAAGAAATAAAATAGTAATGATAATAGAAATTTTTCTATTCTTAAAAATTAAAGTTTTGGTACAGCGTTACCTCCTTGAAATATACAAAAACTAAAAAGTACATTACAAACTTTGTTTTGTTAAAAAGTGCAACGTTGCACTTTTTAACTTTTTAAAATATTTTAATGCACATTCCTGAAAAACAAAACCATCAAAAAGTCATCAACATTTCTTCCTCTCTTTTTGCAGCCTCTTTTTTTTCTTTCATAATACGTAGTTCATCGGCAGAAGGACCGCCATCAAGCCGGTTCACAACAGGAAAGAGTTTTCCTTTCTGGCTTCTTTCAAGATGAATTTCCACATCCTTACCAATAAGAAAAATATTAGGAGGATTAAAAAGCGGAACATAATAACCTTGTCCTTTTTCAGTTTCAATTACATAGGCATTGTTCCATACATTCTCATCATCCATTCTGTAGAAATGCTTGACAGTACCTTTTATAGAGCCAACATCTTCTGTAAAAAGTTTCAGCTTGAAACCTTCATCCTTACGCACAAAACGCCGCGCATCCAAAAATGTGTTGTAACGCCCGACATTCCTAAGACTTTCCATCCAGTTCTGTTCAAGAAAATATTTTCCATTCACATATTTTGCAAGACCAATATCATTCAGAAAATCAAGCCTTTTCTGAAAAGTCGGATTTCTTGTAACACTTACATAAGTCGGAAAACGCTTTTCACCGATTTCAGGAATTTCAAATTTATGGATAAATTCATCAAGTTCCGTAAAACGTTCTGCAACAAGACTTCTGTCATTTGCGGCCTTTATGAGCTCCTCGCTGCGCTCTCCAAGAACCTCCGTAAGAAGTTCCTTAGCTTCAGTCCTTGCGCCGCTTTGAACAAGAGGCTTTGAAAATCTGAAACCCTTTCCATGCTTGTCTTTTCCATTTAAAAGAATATGGGCATGCGGATGAGCAGTGTCCTGATGGATTGCAGCTACCCAGTAAAAATTATGACCAGAAAGAGTCTCCAGTCTTTTTACCCAGGCACGGACAACAGACTGCATGATTTCCGGCGACATCTTTTCTTCAGGAGAAAAAATCCACTTGAAGTTTCGCGCAACCATTTTCTTTTTGTAAGTTTCAACTGAAACATTGCCAAAAATTTCCGGCTTTTCTTTTACATATTTTTTATTCTGCTGAGGAAGATAACGGTTTAGAAAATCTTTGTGAGATTTCAGATTTGTTGAATAAGAAAGTTTGCAGGTACACTGCTGCTGTCTTGAAGTGAGAAAATCCTGGGAACACTGATAACTTTTTCGTCCGGCATAAGTGCGGACCTTGATTTTTTTCAGCTCTCCATTCTTGATTACATAAGTTTCTTTATATGCAAATTTCTGATAGATACCTTCATAAGGTTCCTCAAGCATTGCATAAAACAAATTCCAATTGATAGTTTTGGTACAGCGTTACCTCCTTAAAAAATAAAAAATGCAGTTTTTAGCGTTTTTTTGATGAAAAGTGCCGTTGTCACACAAAATGACAAACCGTCAAATTTTAAAAGTCAAAAAAAGCACCCTATTTTTTTACAATATAAAAAAATAAGAAGTTTGTCAACCAATTTTATCTTGCACCGACTGTCAATCAGGAAAGAAAAAGAGTCCAGGGAAAAGGAAAACCTGCGGTTGTCCTTTTCCCTGGTAAACAGAGCACTTCCTAAAAAAAGATAAGTTCCAAAAAGAACCGCCGCAAAAAAAGCCCCCGGCAAAAAACAGGAAACTTCCCTAAAGACAGACAGAAGAGATTTTTATTTCTTTATGAGAGTTTAGGGAAGAACAGAAAAGTGCAACGTTGCACTTTTTAACCGTGCAAAACAGAGAAAACTCATAATACAATTTTAACAAACGAATTAGACCGAGAGAAAATATAGGATATTTTAATATGATATTAACCATATTAATTGTATTGACAAATAAACAAGTTTGATATATTATAAAAACATCAGGAGGTTACGTAATGGAAAAGTTAAAAAAAATACTTGCGATTGTCGCCGACATAACTTCAATCGCAAGTTTCATTCTTGCCCTTATCCTACTTTTTATAAAGTAAGCTAAGGTTAGGCAAGGTTCTACCAAAACCTTGCCTATATAATACTTTATGATTATAGAGGTTGTCAAATGATTGCATTGAAAATAGCATTGGTTGTTTGCCTTGGAATTTCTGCTTTATGCAGAATTGCACTTTTATTTTTAAGGAAAAAATATGGAAAATAACGGTTGGGGTGGCAAAAGAAATAATCAAACAGGAAGACCAAAAGGAACTTTTAAGGAAATAAAAAAAAGCGAAAGTATCTATGTAAGAGTAACCGCAGAAGAAAAAGCAAAAATTCAAGAACTAGCAAAATCTTCTGGATTATCCGTCAGCCAATATATTTTAGAAAAAATATTAAATTAAAAACATTACGTAACTATCAATGCCCTGCAAACACATCTTGCAGGGCATTTTTTTACAAAAAATTGCAGTTTTTTTATTCCCGAAAAAAACTGCAAAAAACAGACAGAAGAGATTTTTATTTCTTTATGAGAGTTTAGGGAAGAACAGAAAACTGCAAAACAACTGTAGTTGAGATATGACACATAAGGGAGATTTCTAGAAAACAAAAAAGTTAAAAAGTGCAACGTTGCACTTTTTGATAAAAATATCATTTTTGGATTTTTTATTCTTTGCAAAAAAGCATTGCTGTATTAACGTTAATTGAGAGAATAATACTTTTCTGAAAAGACAAAAATAATGTTTGATTGTGTACACAAAATAGTGTACACTAATAAGAAAGAGGAAACTCAGATGACTTTTGAATAGGACGAGAATAAAAACAAAATCAACAAGAAAAAACATGGAGTATCATTTGAAATGGCAGTCCGAGTTTTCTCTGATGACAAACGAATTGAAAAAACTGATATGACACATTCAACGCTTGAAGAAGAACGGACAAACATAATTGGCAGAGTTGCAAACTTGCTGATTTTATTCGTTGTCGCAACTGACCGGAATGGAAACACAAGAATTATTTCAGCTCGAAAAGCTGAACCTGATGAGGAGGTTGAATACTATGAAAACTATGACGCTCGATGAAGTAAAAAAACTTCCTCCGCTCACTGCGGAGGAAGTTGCTGAAGTTATGAATTTCAAAAACACAGATTTCGAGGATTGCCCTAAGCAAACAAAAGAGAAACTTGCAAAGTTTCGCCCTTGGTATGAGCTTCACGAGGATTTATACAAATCTAAAAAAACAGATGTTCATATACGTATCGACAGTGATGTTCTTGAATGGTTCAAAGAACAAGGAAAAGGTTATCAGACAAAAATAAATGCTGTTTTAAGAGCATATGCTTTCGGCTGATTTTTTCTTTACAAATCTTGCACCGACTGTTAATTAGGAAAGAAAAAAGCCCCCGGCAAAAAACAGGAAACTTCCCGAAAGACAGACAGAAAAGATTTTTATTTTTCTAGAAAAGATTAGGAGAACTCTGAAAAGTTAAAAAGTGCATTACAAACTTCGTTTATTTTGCGCTTTTTAACAGATTCTCACATGAGAGAATTAAGTATAGTAATTGTTTTTTTTACAATAAAATGTAATGTTTGATATAATATTTTAGACAATGGAAAATGATAAAAAATGAACAAGAAACGACTTCCATCAACAAAATTAAATGCAACTACAAAAGATCTGATAAACAAGGGCGAATGGTTTCTTTATTCAAAAACCTTGGATTCTAAATGCACCTATAGCTATGAATACTGATTTTTTTTAATAAGCGAAAACAAAAAAGTGCAACGTTGCACTTTTTAACAACGAAAGAATACTTGTTAATAAAAACAAAAAGTCTTAATATGTCTGTAATAAATTCTTATGTGCGCTAGATAGGAGTTTTATAATGTATTTAGTAGATAAAAATATAAAAATTGCTGTAGAAAATAATCAGCTTATTACAACAGGTTTTGTGCCTGAAAATTTAAAAGGAATTGCATACGAGCTAACGATTGATTCAATCTATAATGAAAGCAACAATCCAGTAAGTTCATTTGAGTTAAATCCGAGGGATATAGTTTATATAAAAACCGCAGAAGAAATTTCTCTTCCTGAATCTATCACCGCAAGAATAATAGAGCGTAATTCTGTAATGAGAATAGGACTTAGAGTTGATGGACCTCAGTATATTCCTGGACACAAGACTTTCTGCTTTCTGCGTGTAGAAAATATTTCCGATCATGTAATATCCCTAAATAAGACATTTAAAATAGCTCAGATTATGTTTGAGGAGTTAAAAGATGTTCCTGAACAGACATATAACAAACAAAATCTTACATCTTTTCAAAATGAAAAAGAATATATCGGTGCCGGAAAATATCAATCTGAATATAATAAGATACTGAAAAAAATTAATATAGAAAAAGAGTCATTAGAATCTGTAAAAGATAAACTTTATGCAAATGTTCTTACAATAATGGGGGTATTTGTTTCTATATTCACATTGATAAGTGTAAATATTCAAGCTTTCTCTATTAGCCAAATTTCCAATAAATTGATAGCAACTGTAAACCTCTGTTTGCTTTCCTGCATATCTGTACTAATGGGATTTGTAATGCTCATTGTTCATAATAAAACAAAAAAATGGTTCGTTATAAGCTATATAATTTTTATTTGTTTGCTTTTGTTTTGTACAATTTTATTTTGCATAAAATAAGCTGTTTGTTTTAAGTTAAAAAGTGCAACGTTGCACTTTTTAACCAATGCATAATAAAACTTGTAATACATAAACTATCTTTTGACCAGAACGGAAAATAAAACAAACAGCATAACACTAATTAAACGCTAAAAGAATGAAGTTGTCTGAATAAAAAATGAATTGCTATGCTTTCTGGAACACAAGAATTTTCTTTGCTTCCGTAATGTCTATCAAAGTACCGTTCACGTAGCGGTTAATGATACTTCCAAGCAAAGACTGATACTGTAAACCTTGCTCTTCTGCCAATGCTTTAAGTTTTGCTAAATCGCCTTGGTCAAGTCTTAGGGTAAACATTTTTTTGTTTGGTTTTTCAGTTTCATTTAGTTTTTATTCAGCAGCTTTCATTAGTTCTTTCCTCATTTCTTCTTGATTTTTGCAAGGTACAAATTCGTCAAAGTGGTCTTCAATCCATTGTTCTTCTTCATCTAAAGGACTGTTCCAAAACTTTTTATCAAAATCTTTCAATTCTTTATCTGTCATGTTTTAAATCCTCCCTTTTAAGTTTCTGCAAGGATAAACAGTTTTTAAAAACATCCTCCATTTTCCATAACTACAAAAGGAACTGCAAACGGATAATCATTTATTTTTACAACTGTAATGTATTGGTTTTGATGAGTAGGGTTTATCATAGGCTCAGTATTTCTTTTTGCCTCGATTCCTGCTTTTACCTACTCAAAAGAAACATTTCTTCGTTCCACTCGATTACCATAGTTATATAATAACATTGTGATTACTATGTCAAACATTTTTTTGTTTAAGATGGCATGATATAAAAGGCTGGGAAAAAGTGGTACTCTGGTTTGACGGAATCAGAGAGCCGGCGGAAGGTTCTAACTACTGGTGAAGAAGCCACTGCGTGAATGGCAGCCGCTTACTTC
>Ga0256404_1000719_pt1 | contig 84694 bp, 79 predicted proteins | sample RumenRJG_01DNA_FD_185990 | JGI IMG/M metagenome (GOLD analysis project Ga0256404, IMG submission 185990) | Bovine rumen microbial communities from Lethbridge, Alberta, Canada - RJG_01 | ecosystem: Host-associated > Mammals > Digestive system > Stomach > Rumen | place: Canada: Alberta | collected...
AACCCCTTTAAGGGGTAGCCTGTGACAGTAGTGCGGCTGGCGGACTCTTCATAGCTCTTTAGAGCTGGCAGGTATCACAGGCTTATAGCCGCAGAGCAAACCACCAGCTAAGCTGGTGGTACTGATTGTCGTTATGATTATCTATGTAAGATAGAGCCGAAAAAACAACTAATAAAAGTGTAAGCACTTCTAATGTGTTCATTGGCATCATCCCTCTTTCGTAATACTAGAGGGCATAATTCAGAAAACCACATCCTAAATTCTTTTCTATTACACAATATCAGTATAACATAAAGAGAACAGATGTTCAATAAAAATAGACAAATCTATTATATTATCGTAATGATACATTATAGATAATTTAGAGCAGATTTAAGAAATAGACAATGTGTTTATAATGTGATACAATTCAATGTGGTATGAATTAGTGGCACTATGATTTAAGGAGGCTGAAATAACATTAAGCACTGATGAAAATACACTCAGGCATTGGAGAAATGCTTGATTTGAAAGGATTTGATAGAATGATAGCAATTATCGATTATGACGCAGGTAACCTGAAGAGCGTTGAAAAAGCACTTAAATTCATCGGAGAAGATGCAGTAATCTCAAGAGACAGAGATGAGATTTTAGCGGCGGACAAGGTTATTTTACCGGGAGTTGGAAGCTTCGGTGATGCAATGAGTAAATTAAAGAAATATGATTTAGTTAATACTATAAATGATGTAATAGATAAAAAGACACCTTTTCTTGGAATATGTTTAGGACTTCAGTTGTTATTTGAGAGAAGTGATGAATCTAAGGGAGTTTCAGGACTTGGAATACTTAAAGGTGACATTCTTAGAATACCGGATGCACCTAATTTGAAGATTCCTCATATAGGTTGGAATTCATTACATCTTATGAATGATGGAAGATTATTCAAGAATATTGATGATGATGAATATGTTTATTTTGTACATTCATATTATCTTAAAGCGGCTGATACAAGTATTGTGAAAGCTGTAACTGAATATAGTACAATCTTAGATGTTTCAGTTGAAAAAGACAATATATTTGCGTGCCAGTTCCACCCTGAAAAAAGCGGCGAAGTTGGTTTGAAGATACTTAAGAATTTTGCAGAGATTTAGGAGGAAGATATGCATACAAAGAGAATTATTCCATGTTTAGATGTTAATAATAACAGAGTTGTTAAGGGAATTAATTTCGTTAATCTAAGAGATGCCGGAGATCCTGTTGAGGTAGCTGCTGCATATGATAAAGCAGGTGCAGATGAAGTCGTATTTCTTGATATAACAGCATCTTCTGATAATAGAGAAACAGTAGTTGATATGGTAAGAAAAGTAGCAGAAAAGGTATTTATTCCTTTTACCGTAGGTGGAGGTATCAGAAGTGTCGATAATTTCAAGGAATTATTACGTGAGGGTGCTGATAAGATAGCCATTAATTCGGCAGCTATAAATACACCACAGCTTATAAGTGATGCTGCTGATAAATTTGGAAGTCAGTGCGTAGTAGTTGCGATTGATGCGAAACGCAGAGCCGATGGAAGTGGCTGGAATATTTATAAAAATGGCGGCAGAATTGATACTGGTATTGATGCTGTTGAATGGGCTATGAAAGTTAATAAATTAGGTGCCGGAGAAATCTTACTTACAAGTATGGATTGTGACGGAACTAAAAATGGATATGATATAGAACTTACCAGAAGTATAGCAGAAAATGTTTCGATACCTGTCATAGCATCAGGTGGTGCGGGAACAAAAGAGCATTTTTATGAAGCACTTACTGATGGAAAAGCAGATGCAGCATTAGCAGCTTCATTATTCCATTATAAAGAACTTGAGATAATGGATTTGAAAAACTATTTATATGATAAAGGAGTTCCTGTTAGATATGTCAGCAATAAGTAATGATTGGTTAGAACAGTTAAAGCCGGAATTCAGTAAGGCTTATTATAAAAATCTTTTTGAAAGCGTTAAAGATGAATACTCGAAATGTGCGGTATATCCTAATTCAGATGATATATTTAATGCATTTCATTTAACGCCATATAATAAAGTAAAGGTAGTCATACTTGGACAGGACCCATATCATGAACCGGGACAGGCACATGGCTTAAGTTTCTCGGTAAAACCGGGTATAGATATACCACCATCATTAGTGAATATATATAAGGAACTTCATGATGATGTAGGAACATATATTCCTAATAACGGATATCTTGTTAAATGGGCAGAACAGGGTGTATTATTGCTAAATACAATTCTTACGGTAAGAGCCCACAGAGCTATGTCGCATAGCAGAATAGGTTGGGAAGAATTCACAAATGCAGCAATTGAGGCACTTAATAAATCTGACAGACCACTCGTATTTATGTTATGGGGAAAGCCTGCACAGGCAAAAGAAGTGATGTTGACGAACAGTAATCATCTTATACTTAAAGCACCACATCCAAGTCCACTATCAGCATATAGAGGTTTCTTTGGTTGCAGACATTTTAGTAAGGCAAATGAATTCCTAGTTAGTCATGGTGAAACGCCAATTGACTGGCAGATTGAAAATATCTAAAAATTGTTTGTAATTGTAATATTGATAATATGAAAAGGCTATAATATTAAAGAGCTATAAACTTACATTTCTTTGTACCAGCTCTAAAAGTTAGACTAAAATCTAACGATTTGAGGTCGGTACATATTCGATACATATAATGTAAGTTTATAGCTCTGTTTAAATTCTATTTCTTAGATTTAAGATTCTTTTGTGCGGTTGCAAGCATAAGTTTAATTCTGTTTAACTGGTTAACTTCACTCGCACCTGGATCATAGTCAACAGCTACAATATTTGATTCAGGATGCTGTCTTCTAAGCTCTTTAATTACACCTTTACCAACTATATGGTTAGGGAGGCAGGCAAATGGCTGGGCACATACGATGTTTGGAACACCACTATGTATTAATTCAAGCATTTCGCCTGTAAGGAACCAGCCCTCACCGGTCTGGTTACCGAGTGATGCAATATCCTTAGCCATATTTGCTGTATCTTCTATATGTGATGGTGGAGTAAAATGTTTACTCTTCTTGAATTCTTCAACAGCAGGCTTACGAACATGTTCTAATGCACTGATTCCAAGATTAGTAAGTCTTGCAGTTGACTTTTTCATACCGAGATTCTCAACTTTGAAATTGCAGTTGTAGAAGCTGTATAATAAGAAGTCTAACAAGTCAGGCATAACAGCTTCAGCGCCTTCTTTTTCTAACAGGTCAACTATATGATTATTAGCCATAGGGAGGAATTTAACTAAGATTTCACCTACAACACCGACTCTAGGTTTAACCATATCTTCATGTATTGGAAGATTATCGAAGTCTTTTATGATTCCTTTTATATTCTTCTTAAATGTAGAATTATTAATTCCAGGTTTTGCAAGGTCTGCATTACATTTATCTCTCCATTTTCTATGTAATTCATTAGCAGAACCAGGTTCAACTTCATATGGCCTCATTCTGTATAAGACTCTCATAAATATATCGCCATATACAACAGCCTGAAGTGCTTTGAATAATAATTTAGGAGTTATCTTAAAGCCTTCGTTATGCTCTAAGCCCTGAGCACTGATTGACACAACAGGAATTTGTGCCATTCCGGCTTTCTCAAGAGCTCTTCTGATAAAGCCTACATAGTTGCTGGCACGACAACCACCACCAGTCTGTGACATTACAACCGCTGTCTTATTAAGGTCATATTTGCCTGAAAGAAGTGCATCCATAATCTGTCCGACTACGATTAATGATGGATAGCATGCATCATTGTTAACAAATTTAAGTCCGGTATCAACGGCTTTTCTGTTATCATTCTGAAGAACTACGATATTATAACCACAGGTTTTAAATGCAGTTTCAACTAATTCAAAATGAATAGGAGACATCTGTGGACAAAGAATTGTATAATTCTCTTTCATTTCCTTTGTGAATTCCACACGATTTATATTAGCAGGAACGATTGTTCTCTTCTCATTTAATTTCTCTCTTACGCGGATAGCAGAGAGAAGTGAACGTATTCTGATTCTTGCTGCACCTAAGTTATTTACTTCATCGATTTTTAATACAGTATAGATTTTACCTGATTTTGTTAAAATGTCATTTACCTGGTCAGTTGTTACTGCATCAAGACCACAACCAAATGAGTTAAGCTGGATTAAATCAAGGTTATCCTGAGTCTTAACGAAGTTAGCGGCTCTGTATAATCTTGAATGGTACATCCACTGGTCCATAACGATAAGTGGACGTTCAACCTCGGCAAGATGTGATACAGAATCTTCTGTAAGTACGGCAATTCCGTATGAATTAATTAATTCAGGAATACCATGGTTAATTTCAGGGTCAATATGGTAAGGTCTGCCTGCTAATACAATGCCTCGCTTATTATTGTCTTTCATATATTTAAGAACTTCTTCGCCCTTACGTTCAATGTCAGTACGAACATTTTCTAATTCAGCCCAGCCTGCGTTAACAGCTTCAGTTACCTCGTTAGCAGGTATATTCAGCTCGTTTTTAAAAACTTTAACTAATTGCTTTGATAATACATCCTTATTAGTCATTGCCATAAATGGATTCATAAATTTAACTTCTTTATTAACGATTTCTTCAACGTTATTTTTAATATTTTCGGCATAAGAAGTTACGATAGGGCAGTTATAGTGGTTATTAGCATCAGGTGTTTCATTTCTCTCGTATGGTATACAAGGATAGAAGATGAAATCAACACCATGTTTTATAAGCCATGTTACGTGTCCATGTGCTAATTTGGCAGGATAACATTCAGATTCACTTGGAATTGATTCGATACCTAATTCATAAATCTTTCTGTTTGAGCTAGGTGATAATACGACCTGATATCCTAATTTCTTAAAGAAAACAGCCCAGAAAGGATAGTTTTCATACATATTTAAGACTCTTGGTATACCTACAGTTCCTCTTGTAGCTTCATCTGATGTAAGTGACTCATAATTAAATATCTTATTAAGTTTATATTCGAAGAGGTTAGGAATATTTTCTTTATTTTTCTGTTTACCTATACCACGTTCACATCTGTTACCTGTTATAAACTGTCGTCCACCTGTAAATTTATTAATTGTAAGGAGACAACTGTTAGTGCAGCCTTTACAACGAGCCATAGAAGTAGAGTATTCTAATGAATTAATCTTATCGATTGATAACATTGTAGTTTCTTTAGATTCATCATATCTTTCGCGGGCAACTAAAGCAGCACCGAAAGCACCCATAATACCTGCAATATCAGGTCTTACAGCATTACATCCTGAAATCTTTTCGAAACTTCTAAGAACTGCATCATTATAGAATGTACCACCCTGAACTACGACTTTACTTCCTAAGTCCTTAGGATCTGTAATTTTAATAACTTTGTAAAGCGCATTCTTTATAACTGAATATGCAAGACCGGCAGAGATATCTGAAACTTCAGACCCCTCTTTCTGTGCCTGCTTAACATTTGAATTCATAAATACTGTACATCTTGTACCTAAGTCAACCGGGTTCTTTGCAAATAATGCCTCTTTTGCAAAGTCAATTACACTGTAATTAAGTGATTTTGCAAATGTTTCGATGAATGAACCACAACCTGATGAACATGCTTCATTAAGCTGAACGCTATCAACGGTCTTGTTCTTGATTTTGATACATTTCATATCCTGTCCACCGATATCTAATATACAGTCAACATCTGGCTCGAAGAATGATGCGGCATAGAAGTGTGAAACAGTTTCAACTTCGCCCTCATCAAGCATAAGTGCAGCTTTAATCAATGCTTCACCATAGCCTGTTGAACAGGAATATACGATTTTAGCACTGTCAGGAATAATACTATAGATTTCTTTAATAGCCTTAATAGTTGTCGCAAGCGGACTTCCGTTGTTATTACTGTAAAATGAATACAATAAAGTTCCGTCCTCGCCGACTAAGGCAACCTTAGTTGTAGTTGAACCTGCATCGACACCTAAGAAGCAGTCGCCCTCATAGTCTTTAAGGTCCATAGATGCAACTTTATGTTCATTATGACGTTTAACGAATTCGTCATATTCTTCCTGGGAAGCAAAAAGAGGATCCATACGTTTGATTTCGAATTCCATCTTAATACCGTTAGATAATTTCTCAATCATTTCGGTAAGAGAAACGGACATTTCCTCTTTGTAATTTAATGCAGCACCTGTTGCAGCAAAAAGGTGTGAATGTTCAGGTGCAATAATGTGTTCATCTGTAAGATTCAATGTTCTTATAAATGCAGCACGAAGCTCTGATAAGAAGTGGAGTGGTCCACCAAGAAATGCAACATTTCCTCTGATTGGTTTACCGCATGCAAGACCACTGATTGTCTGGTTGACAACAGCCTGGAATATTGATGCTGATAAATCTTCCTTTGTAGCACCCTCATTTATAAGAGGCTGGATATCGGTCTTGGCAAATACACCACAACGTGCAGCAATAGGATAAATTGCTTTATAATCTTTAGCATATTCATTTAATCCTGTAGCATCTGTCTGTAATAATGATGCCATCTGGTCGATGAAAGAACCTGTTCCACCGGCACATATACCATTCATTCTCTGCTCAACGCCACCTGTAAAATAGATGATTTTAGCATCTTCGCCACCAAGCTCGATAGCTACATCTGTCTGTGGAGCATAGTCATTTAAGGCTGTAGAAACAGCTACAACCTCCTGTACAAATGGAATATTAAGATGTTTTGAAAGTGTAAGTCCGCCTGAACCTGTAATCATTGGATGAACTTCTATCTCACCTGTAATTTCTTTACATTTTGAAAGTAATTTAGCAAGTGTATCCTGAATGTTTGCAAAATGTCTCTCATAATCAGAGAAGATAATTTCATTTTTAGAATTAAGTACGGCAATTTTGACAGTAGTAGAGCCAATGTCGATACCTAAAGAATATAATTCGCTCATAAAGCACCTCATTTATTTTCATTTCGATTATAATCACATAATAATTTTGAAATTATTATTTAAACGGTCTGGTTATGTATATTTGCGGATAAATGTATTAAAGATAAAATTTATCCATAAGGAAAAAATAAAAATTACTTCCTATTAATAATATGCATTAACTAACCTGAAAAATTATAAACTATATTTCTACAAATTTCAACTAAAAACATTATAAATAAATCAGATACAAAGTATAAAAATTATGGAAAAAAGTCCATATATACAGTATATATCGGTAACTCAAAATATTTGACAAATAATTATTATATAACTATAATAGTTGATTATAGTTTGAAAAGGAGATTATGACTTGAAATTTTTTGATAAATTAGAACGAAAATATGGAAAATATGCTATCAGAAATCTAATGAAATATATTATTGTTCTGTACATTATCGGCTGGGTAATAGAGATAATCAATCCGGCTTTCTATACAGACATCTTAGCTTTGGATATTGAAGCTGTTCTGCATGGAGAAGTCTGGAGACTTGTGACATTTATAATTATGCCGCCACAGAATACATCATATTTCTTTATGATTTTCTCCCTCTACCTGTACTATGTACTTGGTACTAATTTAGAGAGAGTATGGGGCGCATTTAAGTTTAATGTGTATTTCTTTATGGGAGTAATATTCCATATAATTGCAGCATTTATAATTTATTTTATCTGGGGCATTTCATGGCCGCTTACAACTTATTATCTTAATATGTCGTTGTTCTTTGCATTTGCATGTGTTTATCCGGATATGGAGCTTTTATTATTCTTCATACTTCCGATAAAGATAAAATGGTTAGCAATAATAGATGGTGTATATTTTGGAGCAACCATATTCTTTGGCTTCTTCATTAAATATTTACCAACGGCAACACAGCTTAGTTTATGGAAAGTATTGCTTAACCTTGGAATAGTACCGTTACCACAGATTGCAGTAGCGGCACTCGTATCTCTTTTGAACTTCGTGGTATTCTTCTTTATGACAAGAAATTATAAACGTGTATCACCTAAAGAGATTCATAGAAGAAATTCATATCGTAAACAGGTCGTACATTCAAGGTCGCAGGCATCTGTTCATAAATGCGACATTTGTGGAAGAACAAGTACTGATTATCCTGAATTATCATTCAGATATTGTTCAAAATGCGCAGGTAATCATGAATATTGTCAGGACCATCTGTTTACACATGAACATATAAAATAGCAGACAAAATAATAGCAGAATGGAGAGAAAATTATGGAAAAGAAACCTTTTGTAACACTTGAACAGCTTAAAGAAATCGATAAGACCTACAAGACACCTTATCATTTATATGACGAAAAGGGTATCAGAGAAAATGCACTTCGTTTGAAAGATGCTTTTTCATGGAATAAAGGATTTAGAGAGTATTTCGCAGTTAAGGCAACTCCTAATCCATATATTATCAAAATATTACAGGAATGTGGTTGCGGTGTTGACTGCTCATCACTTACAGAACTTATGATGTCTGAGAAATTAGGCTTCAGAGGCGATGATATAATGTTTTCATCAAATGATACACCTGCTGAAGAATTTGCACTTGCAAGAAAATTAGACGCACAGATTAACCTTGATGATATAACACATATTGATTTCTTAAATGATATATGTGGTATACCTGAAACAATCTGCTGTAGATTTAATCCGGGCGGTGTATTTAAGATAAGTACATCGATTATGGACAATCCGGGCGATGCAAAATACGGTTTCACAAAACCACAGATAATAGAGGGATATAAGAGATTAAAAGAAATGGGTGCTAAGAGATTCGGTATTCATTCATTCCTCGCAAGTAACACTGTAACAAATGAATATTATCCAACGCTTGCGAAAATCTTATTTGAGACAGTAGTAGAAATCAAAGAGAAAACAGGCGTACAGATTTCATTCGTTAACTTATCAGGTGGTGTTGGTATACCTTATACACCGGACCAGGAGCCAAATGACATCTATAAAATATCTGAGGGCGTAAAGAAAGCATATGATGAGATTTTAGTTCCTGCAGGTATAGACGTAGCTATTTATACAGAATTAGGAAGATATATGTTAGGACCTTATGGCTGTCTTGTTACAAAAGCAATTCATGAGAAACATACACATAAAGAATATATTGGTGTAGATGCTTGTGCAGTTAACCTTATGAGACCTGCAATGTATGGAGCATATCATCATATTACTGTAATGGGTAAAGAGAATGAGCCTTGCGACCACAAATATGATATCACAGGTTCACTTTGCGAAAATAATGATAAATTCGCCATCGACAGAATGTTACCAAAGATTGATATGGGTGATTTCCTTGTTATTCATGATACAGGTGCTCATGGTTTTGCGATGGGATATAATTACAATGGTAAATTAAAATCAGCAGAATTATTACTTAAAGAAGACGGAAGTGTTCAGATGATAAGACGTGCTGAAACACCAAAGGATTACTTTGCAACATTTGATTTTTCTGATATTTTAAAATAAGTTGTTGTTCAAGTTGCTTGATAATATAAAAGTAGTAAAGAAAACAGAGATGTATATTTGATTTAAAATATATGTCTCTGTTTTTTGGTTATGCAAAAGAAGTGATTTAAGAACTATAAAGATTAGAATTACAGGATTAAGATAAAGGTAAAGATTAAGACATAGATAAGGGAGGTTGACACCTTAAGTTTATAAAAAAAAACGGATACCGAGGTATCCGTTTTAATAATCAAATTAATTAAGCTCTTTCAACAAAGCCTGATTTTAAGCAAGAAGTACAAACGTACATCTTTTTAGCTGCTCCGTTAAGGTTAACCTTTACAGATTTAACATTTGATTTCCACATTTTACTTGTTTTTCTATTTGAGTGACTAACTGCGTTTCCGAAGTGAGCACCTTTATTACAAATTTCACATTTTGCCATTCCTAAGCACCTCCTTAAGCGTACATTTGGTCTTTTTAGACCTAACACGAATGATATTTTAACAGATTAGCAATAAATATGCAAGCATTTTTTGAATTTTGTACTTTATTTTTTGAAAAAAGATGATATAATATCACCATAACATTAAGTTAGGCTTTTACGCATATTTGTAATTTCTTAATTTATACTTGATTGTTATTAAATTCATTTTCATACATTTTATGTATGAGGAACGGAGGAAGTATGAAAGGTAAATTAAATTCCAATCTTGGAGATGTTTATATTGATAACGCAGTTATTGCTAAATGTGCAGGTACAATTGCAATAGAGTGTTTTGGTATCGTTGGAATGGCAACTGTCAGTGTAGCTGATGGTATTGTTAAATTAGTTAAACGTGAAAATCTTGCTAAAGGTATTAATGTAGAAGTAGATGAAGATAATAATCTTACTATTGATTTTCATGTAATAGTTGCATATGGAGTCAGTATTTCAGCAGTTGCTGATAATCTTGTGTCAAATGTAAAATATCAGGTAGAAGAAATTACCGGCCTTTCTGTTAAGAAGATTAATATCTTTGTTGAAGGCGTACGTGTAATAGACTAATCTTAAGGAGGATTTTAATTGTGGTAACAAGTATAGACGGAAAGACTTTGCAGACAATGTTTTTAGCAGGAGCTAAGAATCTTGAAGCAAAGAAAGAATGGATTAATGAGTTAAATGTATTCCCTGTTCCGGATGGTGATACAGGAACAAATATGACATTAACGATAATGTCTGCTGCAAAAGAAGTTAGCGGAATAGATAATCCAACAATGGAGACATTAGCTAAGGCTATTTCTTCAGGTTCCTTAAGAGGTGCGCGTGGTAACTCAGGTGTTATTCTTTCACAGCTTTTCAGAGGTTTTACAAAAGAGATTAAAGCTTTTGAAACTATTGATGCAGTAGTTTTAGCAAATGCGTGTGAACGTGCAGTTGAGACAGCATATAAAGCAGTTATGAAGCCTAAGGAGGGAACAATCCTTACAGTTGCAAAGGGTATGGCTGACAGAGCAAAAGAAGTTGTTCTTGAAACAGATGACCTTGAATATATGATTGATGAGATAATCAAACATGGTGATTATGTACTTAGCCAGACACCAGAGATGCTTCCTGTATTAAAACAGGCAGGTGTTGTTGATTCAGGCGGACAGGGACTTATGCAGGTTATAAAAGGTGCATATGATGCATTTATGGGTAAGGAGATTGACTTATCTACTATAGAGGGTACACCTGCAAAAGCAGCAACAGATGAAGTTCCTGAAACTTATGATATTAAGTACGGATATTGTACAGAATTCATTATTATGCTTGAGAAAGAGTATAATATGGAGAAAGAACATGAGTTCAAAGCATATTTAGAGTCAATTGGTGATTCTATTGTTGTAGTTTCTGATGATGACATTGTAAAGGTTCATGTACATACTAATGATCCTGGTCTTGCAATTCAGAAAGCTTTAACATTCGGTTCATTAACTAAGATGAAGATTGATAATATGCGTGAAGAACATCAGGAGAAATTAATCAAAGATGCTGAGAAGTTAGCAGCAGAACAGAAAGCTGAAGAAGCTAAGAAAGCAGACGAACCAAGAAAACCGGTTGGCTTTATAGCAGTTTCAATTGGTGAGGGAATGAATGAGATTCTTTCAGGACTTGGCGTTGATGAGATTATCGAGGGTGGCCAGACAATGAACCCAAGTACAGAAGATGTTCTTAATGCAATTGATAAGGTAAATGCAGATACAATATTTGTATTACCTAATAATAAGAATATTATACTTGCTGCAGAGCAGGCAAGAAATTTAACAGAGGATAAAGAGATTATAGTTATTCCATCTAAGACAGTTCCACAGGGTATTACAGCTATTATTAACTATGTTCAGGATACTGATTCTAAGACAAATGCTGAAAGAATGACTGAAGAAATGTCTAAGGTTAAGACCGGTTCAGTAACTTATGCTGTAAGAGATACTGTAATTGATGATAAAGAAATCAAAGAAAACGATATAATGGGTATCGGAGACAGTGGTATTATTTCTGTAGGTACAGATTTATTTAAGACTACAGTTGATATGGTATCTAATTTAGTAGATGATGATTCAGAGATAATAAGCATTTACTATGGTGCAGATGTAGATGAAGAAGCAGCTAATGAACTTAGCGAGAAAATCGAAAGTCTGTATCCGGACGTTGAAGTTGATTTGAACTGTGGCGGACAGCCAATATATTATTATATTATTTCAGTAGAATAAGATATAATAGATAACTTGAACTTAAAATAAATAATATAGAATAAAGGTCATATGTTTTAATTTCCTAAAAATAGAGAAAATAAAATATATGACCTTTTTAATTTAGAGTTAAGAGAACTATATAAGTTAGAACTATATAGGCTAGAGCTATAGTAAAAAGAAGAGCTATAGGACAAAACGTGTTGATGAAAATAGAACTATAGAGCAAAATTTATTTACAAAGTAAGGAGTCTGTATAAATATTTCTTATAATAGTCGCTGTTAAAATGTATTCCATCAGTTGTGGCTTCAGATTTAAGAAAACCATTTTCATCAATGAAATAACTGTTTAAATCTATGTACGTGATATCCGCCTCTGAACACATATTCTGAATCTTACTGTTAAATAAGTCGATTCGTTCATTATTTTCTGATTCATTATCAACTTTTGCATCAGAAGAAATATGTAAAATCGCCATTATGTTAATATGTGATTCAGGGCTGATTTCCTTAATCTTATCAATTAATACTTTGTATTTTTCTATAAATGTATCTTCATATTTCCAACCCAATTCATTATAGCCGATACATATGTATATATTATCGTATTTATATTTGCTTATTGCATCATATAGAGTCAGATTCTCGCCATTAATGAAGAATGTCTCTTCTGTAATCTTATTAATGCTTATGCCTACATCACAGCAAAATGAAGCGAATTTAGAAGCTCCTGTGAACTTTCTGATACCATCAGTTCTTGAATCTCCGACAAATAATGAATTATTTAGATGTTTAGAAAGATTATCGTCAGACAAAACATTATCAAGATTAGAATAATTATCATCTGCTAAATAATTACTATCAGAGCCATTGGCATTAGTACCGGTCTTATTGTCTGAATTAGTAGAATTATCTAAATCAGAATTACTGTTAGAATTAATATTTTCAGAATTATTATCATCGGGATTAGAAAAATTATTTATTGTATCACCATTGACGGTATTAGAATTCTTCTCATATCTATCCAGACGGTTATCTAAAATATTCAATCTGATAATTATTACAATCTGAAATATTACGGTTATAAATAATAAAAATATTGTCAGTAATAATTTTTTTCCATTATTCAATGTTATATCTTACCTTTCGCACGAATTAAATACGTGATATAATGGCACAAAGATAACAAGTGATGTGAAATCAATGTGTGTCACTATTATATAATTGCAAAGACAAGAATGCAAGGAGGATTCTTAATGGAATTAATAAAAATAAAGGGTGTAGGCGAGAAAACAGTTGCACTTTTAAATAAATTAGGAATTAATGATTCGAATGAGCTGTTAAGGTACTATCCTAGAAATTATGATATATATGAGAAACCAATATTGATTGAGAATATAGATAACAAATTAATCGTTGCCATAGATGGTGTGGTTACTAAGAATATAGAGATAAAACATATGAAGAATCTTACTGTGGTTACGACAAATATTAAAGATGCCAATAATAAAATGATTAAAATAACATGGTTTAATATGCCTTTTCTGAGGTCTACGATAAAATATTCGATGAGATTTATATTCAGGGGCAGAATTAACAGGGTAAATGGTATTCCTGTAATGGAGCAGCCAGAGATATTTACCATGGCAAAATACGAAGAGAAGCTTAATTCAATGCAGCCGCTTTATGGACTTACTAAAGGTATTACAAATAACCAGATTTCAAAGATTATAAATAATCTTTTAGAGGTTGAAACTATAACGGATTATTTACCTGATGATTACAGGGAGAAATATGGTTTGTGTGATATGGATTATGCAATCAGAAATATACATTTTCCTAAAGATTTTGAATGTATGGTAAGCGCCAGAAAACGTCTTGTGTTTGATGAATTTTTTGCATTTATATATAAGATGAAGATGTTAAAGGCAAAAGAGATTCAGGTAGTAAACCAGTATATAATTAATAATTTTCAGATGTCAGACAGTATCATTGAAAAACTGCCATATAGCCTTACATCAGCACAGAAGAATGTAATTAATGAAATACGAAATGACATTTCAGGGGCTTATGTAATGCAGAGACTTATACAGGGGGATGTAGGTTCAGGTAAGACGATTGTAGCATTTTTAACAATGCTTGATTTCGCAGCGGCAGGTTTACAGTCGGTAATTATGGCACCGACAGAGGTGCTTGCAAGTCAGCATTATGAAAATATGATTAATTTATTAGAAGAAAACGATTTGGATTACAAGGTCGTATTGCTTACGGGTTCACTTACTGCTAAGCAGAAGCGTATTGCCTATGATATGATTGAATCAGGTGAGGCTAAACTAATTATAGGTACACATGCCGCATTTCAGGAAAAGGTAGTCTATAATAATCTTTCACTGGTGGTTATAGACGAACAGCATAGATTCGGCGTGGTACAACGCTCTTTACTTATGGAAAAAGGCTTAAAACCACATGTAATGGTAATGAGTGCGACACCTATACCAAGAACACTTGCAATTATTCTGTATGGAGATATGGATATTTCCGTTATCGATGAACTTCCTGCTAACAGACTTGCGATAAAAAACTGTGTTGTAACTAAGGAATATCGCCCGAATGCATACAGATTTATTGAGAAAGAGGTACATTCAGGCAGACAGGCATATATAATCTGTCCGATGGTAGAGGAAAGTGATACCCTAGAGGCAGAAAATGTAATAGATTATGCAAATAATTTATCTAAGATATTACCTGATGATATTAAGGTCTCGTATCTGCATGGTAAAATGAAGTCAGATTTGAAAAATGAAATTATCAGTAAATTCGAGAAAAATGAGATAAATGTTTTAGTATCGACAACCGTAATAGAGGTAGGAATTAATGTGCCGAATGCAACGATAATGATGGTCGAGAATGCAGAAAGGTTTGGCCTGTCTGCCCTACATCAGTTAAGAGGGCGTGTGGGACGAGGAAAGTATCAGTCTTATTGTATATTTGTCAGCGCTTCACAAAGTAAAGAGAAACTTGATAAGTTAAATATTTTAAATAAATCAAATGACGGCTTCTACATTGCTTCTGAGGACCTTAAATTAAGAGGACCGGGCGATTTCTTTGGAATACGCCAAAGTGGAGATATCGGTTTTGGAATTGCCGATATTTATACAGATGCTAAAATTTTAAAAAATGCCGAAAAGGCTGTGGAAGAATTTATTAATGACGGGTACGAATTTATTGACAAAAAAATTAATGATGATATAGTAATATATTAATTGATGAATATGATATATAGAAAGGATAAATGTACAGTCAGATTTAGCTAAAGATATATGATTGTACAAGGTATTTGTATGAATATAGTTGTTTTATGTGCAGGAACAAGTACAGAAAGAGAAGTATCCATTGTTACCGGTAAGATGGTGTGTGATGCACTCAGAGGAAAGGGACATAATGCAAGAGTATTAGATGTTTTCTTTGGAACATATAAAAATGATAAAGTTAATAAAGATAATTTCTTCTCAGGAGATTATGATTTAGATAGAGAAATAGAACACATTTCTTCACTTAATGATGAAGTTACGGAAATGAAGAGTAAGAGAAAGAGATTTTTCGGGGATAATGTACTTGATATATGTATGAGTGCAGATGTTGTATTTATGGCTCTTCATGGTGCAAATGGAGAAGATGGAAAAGTTCAGGCAACACTTGATTTATGTGGCGTTAAATATACAGGCACAGGATATTTAGGAAGTGCGCTTGCAATGGATAAAGGAATGACAAAACAGTTATTTGTATACAATAATGTTCCTACACCTAAGGGAATTCTTTTATCTAAAAAAGATAATAATAATTACGTGGAGAAATTAAAGGAAGCCAAAATTACATTCCCATGTGTTGTTAAGCCTTGCTGTGGAGGCTCAAGTATCGGCGTATCGATATCAAATAGCGAAGAAGAATTCTTAAAAGCATTAGATGAAGCATTTTCATTTGAAGATAATGTCGTTGTAGAAGAATATATTAAGGGCAGGGAATTCTCAATCGGTGTAATAGGTGGCAAAGCACTTCCTATTATTGAGATTATTCCTTTAGAGGGCTTCTATGATTATAAGAATAAATATCAGCCCGGAATGACTAAGGATGTATGCCCTGCGCAAATTAGTGAAGAATTAACTGAGAAAATGCAGGCTGAAGCAGTACACGCAAGCAGGGTTCTTAATTTAGATGCATATAGCAGAATAGATTTCTTAAGTGATGAGAATGATAATATATATTGCTTAGAGGCAAATACTTTACCGGGAATGACACCAACAAGTCTTCTTCCACAGGAGGCAGCAGCTATTGGAATCAGCTTCCCTGATTTATGTGAGAAATTGATTAAAGAGAGTGATAGATAGAACACTCGGGAAATGGATACAGTGTGAAAAATTGCGCTGATGCGCCAATTTCTCGCACAACTCTTTGTGCCGCAGGCGTCACAAAGCAGTTTTTATCGCAGAGCAAAATCTGAAATTTTGCTCGCGATTCCTCCGACGTAAACGTCTGCGGAATGGAGATAGTATGAGAAACCTTACATTGGAAAATATTGCTAAGGCATGTAATGGAAGATTGTTCTGTAATTCGGAAGAATTATCTAAAAGAGAAGTAAGTGATATAGTTACAGATAATAGAAAGGTTACGAAAGATTCATTATTTGTAGCGATAAAAGGTGCAAGAGTTGATGGACACAGTTTCATTAATTCGGCTTATGAAGCAGGTGCATTATGTGTAATATCTGAACAGGAATTAGATACCGATAAACCATATATATTAGTTGAAAGTTCATTAGTTGCCATAAAATATATTGCGAAATTCTACCGCGAGGGCTTAGATATTAAAGTTGTCGGAATAACCGGAAGCGTTGGTAAAACGAGCACTAAAGAGATGATATATTCAGTTTTATCTGAAAAATATAATGTATTAAAAACAGAGGGAAACTTTAACAATGAATTAGGACTTCCACTCACAATTTTCAGAATAAGAGAAGAACATGAGATTGCCGTACTTGAAATGGGAATCAGTGATTTTGGTGAAATGACAAGACTTTCTGAAATTGCACAGCCTGATGTGGCTGTAATTACTAACATTGGTTTATGCCATTTAGAGAATCTCAAAACCAGAGATGGAATACTTAAAGCCAAGACAGAGATATTTAAAAATATTTCTGAAGATGCAGCAATAGTATTAAATGGTGATGACGATAAATTAAGTACAATTTCTGAATATAATGGTATAAAACCATATTTTTATGGTATTGATAATAAAGAGAGTAAAATATATGCAGACAATATCGAAAATCTTGGAATAAAAGGAATAAAATGCGATATCCACTACAAAGATTCTACTATAAAAGCATTAATTAATATACCGGGTAAACATATGGTCTATAATGCACTTGCAGCCGTATGCGTCGGTAAAATATTCGGGCTTAAAGATAATGAGATAGAAAATGGAATAGAAAAACTAAAACCTGTATCAGGGCGAAATAATATATTAGAATTAGACGGAATAACTGTAATAGATGACTGTTATAATGCTAATCCTGTATCAATGCGTGCAAGTATCGATGTGCTTAATTATGCAACAGGCAGAAAAGTTGCAATTCTTGGTGATATGGGAGAATTAGGTGCAAATGAAGATAAAATGCATAAGGAAATCGGAGATTATATCCTTAATACTGACATAGATGTAGTAGTATTAGCCGGTAAATTAATGAATAATGCATTTTTAGAGTTAGAAAAACAGCATTTTGACAGAAAAATTTATTATTTTGATAAATTAGATGATTTGGTTTCTGAATTACCACGCATAATCAAAAAAGATGATACCATTTTAGTAAAGGCTTCCCATTTTATGAACTTTGCTAAAATAGTTGAGTATTTCAAAGAAAACTGGTAAGTTATAATTTCTTAAACTTCGCAAATTTTTGAAGGAAAACATCTGGAGACAGGCAATTTGAATATATAAATTTGGAACTGCTTGTAAAATTGCGTAAATTTGTCAGATGTCAGTTTTCTGCTCTAATTTTGTGTACATTCACCAGGCAGACATTTAAGCAGAGGTGTACGTCTATGACACACACTCTCGTAATTCCTTAATCTAGTGCAAGTAAATGCCGTCCTCTGCAAAGTCTATTACGGTGCAGCTAATCAAACGCGCTTCGCTTGGACGGTGATTAACTGCACCGACCTTTTGCATCTGACGGCATATAACTTGCACACGATACGTCATAAATCGAGTGTGTGTCATAGACGAACAACCTCGTTTAAATGTCTGAATGTTGAATGAACATAAATAATCAAAAGAGCAGAAAACTGACATCGACAAATTAGCAATTGAAACATAAGTTCCAATATTTATATATGTCAAATTTGCCTGTTCAGATATATACTCAAAAAAATTGCGAAGTTTAAGCAAATTACTAAAACTTACCAGTTTATATTTGAAATACCTCCACATAATATTACTGTAACATCAAAACCAGTAAAATATATGGAGGTTTAATTATGAATAACACAAGTTCAAACAAAACATCAGTACCAGAAGCAAAAAGTGCTATGAACAAATTCAAAATGGAAGTAGCAAATGAAATTGGTGTTCCTTTGTCAGATGGTTATAATGGTAATCTTACTTCCGCTCAGAATGGTTCAGTAGGTGGATATATGGTTAAAAAGATGATTGAAGCACAGGAAAGAGAAATGGCTTCAAGAGGATAATTTAATCTAATCTATCTGAATTGATGTTAAGAGGGCTACCTGTTAAAGGGTAGTCCTCTCAGTGTTTACGGCTTATATTTTTGATAATGTCATTTACATAAGTATATAACTCTGATAAATTATTTGGATTATTTTCAAAATTACTATTGGTATTAATGTAATCATTTATTTCAAAATAAAATTCCTTGGAATTATACTCTTCTTTAAAAGCCGGCTTAAATATTTCTGAAAATTCTTTTGCAAAGATTCCGGTTTTCTTAGTATAGCAATTGTCTTTTTTTGCTTTAGTTCTATGTTCTTTATCCACAAACTGGGCGACTGATTTATGTATTGCCATATCTTCGTCAGGAAGATAATAATAGTCTTTATAATTAGCATAAAAATATTTAAGACATTTTTCCTCTAAAGGTATAAGAATTTTAAGTGTATCATTGCCTGCACTTACATAAATATTATCTTTTCTTATGGAAAAAGGAACTTTTAAGCGGTTATTAAGGTGGCAGTTTATTATGAGATTTTCGTTACATTCATAATCCGTAATTGTATAATCACCCTTTATAATGCTTACATATGACAGAATATCACAGATTTTTACCAGACCATATATATCATCATAATTATGTAGGAGAAGAAGTTCTAAATAATCTTTAGTTGGTCTCTTTAAATAATCGTGATAAATCTGAATCAGTCGTCCACCATCATATTCATCATCTCTTTGAATCTTAAGAAAGAGTTCTAAAGATTTCTGCTTAAGATTATCAAGTCCGAAGAAGAAACGGTAACTAAATACCTCTTTATAAATATCATAAGAGATAAAATCATCAAAACTAAACTGTAATTCATAGAATTCAGCCTTGGCTTCAATGAAAGGAATGTCAAAAGAATTTCCGTTATAATTAATTACTACATCAAAATCTTTAATAAATGTTATGAATTCTGAAATAATTTCCTGTTCAGAATGTCCGTCATCATCAAACCACTGTATGGATTTAAGAGAATTATTATCGTAGTATACGACACCTATTAAATATATCGTATTTTTTAATCTGCTAAAACCAGTGGTCTCAATATCGAAAAAGCATATTCTTTTATTACTAAAATGCTTTTGTATATCATATAATATTTTTATTTTGGCTGTATCTTTTCTGGTAATCATATTAATCCTCATTTCTGATACTCTAATATATATAAAATATCATATATTAAATTTGCTAACAAGATGTATTTTAAAGTTGTATTTTATGCTAAATTATATTAAAATTATATAATGATTTAAAACCAGAAAAGAGGGATTTCAAATGTCGTTATTAACGTTCAAAGGTGGTATTCATCCTTATGAGGGCAAGGAATTGTCTAAGGATAAAGCCATTGCTGAATATCTTCCAAAGGGCGATGTAGCTATATCTATGTCACAGCATATAGGAGCACCTGCAAAGCCTGTTGTAAATGTGGGGGACGATGTACTGACAGGGCAGCTGATAGGTGAGGCATCAGGGTTTATTTCTGCAAATGTCCATTCATCTGTTTCAGGAAAAGTTAAAGCTATTGAGCCTAGATTGTTAGTAAATGGAAGTAAGGCTACTTGTATAATTATAGAAAATGATGGTAAATTCGATGAAGTTGAATTCGAAAAGCCAAAGAGTTTAGAAGAGTTAAGCAAGGAGGAGATAGTAGAACTTGTTAAAAAAGCAGGTGTCGTAGGTATGGGTGGTGCAGGTTTCCCTACTAATGTTAAGTTATCTCCGAAAGAACCTGATAAAATTGATTATGTTATAGTAAATGGTGCAGAATGTGAGCCATATCTTACATCTGATTACAGAAGACTTATAGAAGAACCTGAGGTTGTCGTAAGCGGACTTAAAGTTATGCTTAAATTATTTGACAATGCTAAGGGAATTATTGCAGTAGAAGATAATAAACCTGATGCAATAGCTAAATTAAAGGAACTTGTTAAGGCAGAGGATAGAATAGAGGTTAAGACCTTGTATACAAAATATCCTCAGGGTGCTGAAAGAATGTTAATCAATGCAGTAACCGGCAGAAAGATTAATTCATCAATGCTTCCTGCTGATGCAGGATGTGTAGTTGATAATGTTGATACAGTATTTGCCATAAAATCTGCAGTAATTGATGGCAGACCACTTATTAAGAGAGTTATAACAGTTACAGGTGATGCAATTAATGAGCCACAGAACTTCTTAGTAAGAACAGGTACAAATCACAGTGAATTAATAGATGCGGCAGGCGGCTTTAAAGAGGAACCTGAAAAGATTATTTCAGGCGGTCCTATGATGGGAATGGCTATGAGTACAATAGATGTTCCGGTAACTAAGACATCTTCAGCATTATTATGCTACATAAAAGATCCGTTGTCTAAAGTAAATGAGACAAATTGTATAAATTGTGGCAGATGTGTAAGTGTCTGTCCGGGCAGGATTGTTCCTACAAGACTGGCTGAATTCTCTGAACGTGGAGATATGGAGAATTTTGTTAAATATAATGGATTAGAATGTTGCGAATGTGGCTGTTGCTCTTACATATGTCCGGCTAAGAGAAATCTTACCCAGGCAATAAAGAGTATGCGTAAACAGGTATTGGCAAGTAAGAAAAAATAGAACAGAGGTGTTAAACTTGAAAGAAATGCTTAATGTATCATCAAATCCTCATGTCAGGGACAACACAACGACATCGGGAATAATGCTTGACGTATTAATTGCATTAATACCTGCAAGTATGTTTGGTATTTTTAATTTTGGCTACAGGGCATTAGCAGTAATAGTAGTTACTGTTTTAGCTGCAGTGGCTACAGAAGCGATTTATGAGAAAGCAATGAAACGAAAAATAACAATAGGTGATTTAAGTGCTGCAGTAACAGGACTTTTACTTGCACTTAACTTACCATCTACAATTCCTTTATGGATAGCTGCCTTAGGTGCAATATTTGCAATACTGGTTGTAAAACAGCTATTTGGAGGTCTTGGACAGAACTTTATGAATCCGGCTCTTGGTGCAAGATGCTTTTTGCTACTTTCATTTACGGGACAGATGACTAAGTTCACACTTGACGGAGTAACAACAGCTACACCACTTTACAATATAAAGAACGGTGGAAGTTATGATGTCTTAAAGATGTTTATCGGAAATACTGCCGGTACTATCGGAGAGACATCCACATTAGCGATACTTATTGGTGCATGTTATCTTTTAGTAAAACGTATTATTGATTTTAAGATACCTGTATTTTATATTGGTACATTTACTATATTTGCAATGATTTATACAGTCTGTCATGGTGGTCTGGATATGCAATTCGTGGCAGCACAGTTATGTGGTGGCGGACTTATGTTAGGTGCATGGTTTATGGCAACTGACTATGTAACTTCACCGATTACTCCAAAGGGCAAAATAGTATATGGAATCTGCCTTGGTCTTTTGACAGGAGCATTCAGATTACTAGCTACTGCAAATGCGGCACCTGAGGGTGTATCATATGCAATTATATTCTGTAATCTGTTAGTTCCATTGATTGAAAAAGCTACATTTCCTAAAGCATTTGGAAAGGAGGCTTCTAAATAATGAAAGAAATTATGTTGAATTCTCTTAAATTATGCCTGATTACATTGATTGCAGGTCTGCTTCTCGGAACGGTGTATGAGATAACTAAAGAGCCTAGAAAGAAGCAGGAAGAGAAAACTAAGCAGACAGCATATGAAAAGGTATTTGAGGTGGCAGATTCATTTGAAGAGATGGATTATGACAAGAAAGAATTAGAGACATATCTCTCAGACAATGGATATAAACCATCAGTTGCCTATATTGACGGAATAGTTAAGGCATTAGATGGTGATAAAAATGTTGTCGGATATGTAATTACAGTAACGGATAAAGAGGGTTATGGTGGAAATATCCAGTTTACAATAGGTATTCAGAGTGATGGTACAATTAACGGAATATCATTTTTATCTATTGAAGAAACTGCCGGTGTTGGTATGAAAGCAAAAGAGAATAAATTCAAGAGCCAGTTTGAGGGCAGAAAAGTTGATTCTTTTGAATATACCAAGAATGGAGCAACTGCTGATAATCAGATAGATGCAATCAGCGGAGCTACCATTACGACGAATGCAGTAACTAACGGAGTAAATACCGGAATCTTAGCATACAAATTTGTGATGGAGGCGAAGTAAATGAATAAATGTTTAGAACGTCTATATAATGGAATTATAAAGGAAAACCCTACATTTGTTCTTATGTTAGGTATGTGTCCTACACTTGCTGTTACATCATCATTACAGAACGGCTTTGGAATGGGTATGACAACCATGGTGGTTCTAACAGCATCGAATGCAATAATAGCTTTACTTAGAAATGTTATTCCTGATAAAGTCAGAATGCCTGCATTTATAGTTATTGTTGCAAGTTTTGTTACGATAGTGCAGTTCTTATTACAGGCGTATCTGCCTGCACTTAATACGTCATTAGGAATATATATTCCTCTGATAGTTGTTAACTGTATTATCTTAGGAAGAGCTGAAGCATATGCTTCTAAGAACCCTGTATTGCCATCAATATTTGACGGAATAGGAATGGGACTCGGCTTTACATTTGGATTATCCTGTCTTGGATTTTTCAGAGAATTAATTGGCTCAGGTACAATCTTAGGCAACAGGGTTATTCCTGAAAATTATAATATTAAGATAATAGCTTTAGCACCGGGAGCATTCTTCGTTCTTGCAACATTAGTTGCTATCCAGAATAAAATAAGAATTGCCCATGGAAAGAAACCAAAAGAAATGAAATGTTGTTCAGACTGTTCAAATTGTGATAAACAATGCGAGGACAGAGCTGACGAAGTAGTAAAGGAGGCTTAATTACATGAAATCATTACTTATAATTGCCATTTCGGCAGCACTTGTAAACAATGTTGTATTAAGTCAGTTCTTAGGATTATGTCCATTCTTAGGAGTTTCTAAAAAAGTTAAAACTGCCGGAGGAATGGGTGCAGCGGTAATATTTGTAATCACTATATCATCATTGCTTACAAGTATTATTTATAAATGCATTTTAGTTCCATCGAAGATGACATACTTGAATACAATCGTATTTATATTAGTTATAGCTGCATTAGTACAGTTTGTGGAAATGGTGCTTAAGAAATTAAGTCCCTCACTATATGAGGCACTTGGTGTATATCTGCCACTGATTACAACTAACTGTGCAGTTTTAGGTGTGGCATTATTAAATGTACAGAATAGTTATGGAATACTTGAAAGTGTTATAAATGGTTTTGGAACTGCCGTAGGTTTTACGGTTTCCATTGTTATTATGGCAGGAATCAGAGAAAAAATAGAATATAACGATGTATCGCCGGCATTAAAAGGAATGCCTATTGTACTTATAACAGCAGGACTTATGGCGATAGCTTTCTCTGGTTTTTCCGGTTTATTATAATTATAATAAAAGATTCAAGCGCAATGACACCTGAATTAAGATTGAGAGGAATTTCAAATGAACATAACAGGAATAATAATTGCCACCTGTCTTGTGGGCGGCACAGGATTAATAATTGGATTACTTCTTGGCTTTGCAGGCAAGGCTTTTGAAGTAAAAACAGATGAAAAAGAAATAGCGATAAGAGAGGCACTTCCGGGTAACAACTGTGGTGGTTGCGGATATGCGGGCTGTGATGCGCTTGCTAAAGCAATTGCTAATGGCGAAGCTGCGGCATCAGCCTGTCCGGTAGGTGGTGCTAAAGTTGCAGCAAAGATTGCTGAAATAATAGGTAGTGAAGTAGAAGTTACTAAAAATGTTGCATTTGTAAAATGTAGCGGAACCTGTGAGAAAGCAGGTAATAAGTTCAATTATTACGGTAATGAGGACTGTAAACAGGCTGCACTTTCAACAGGCGGCGGACCAAAGGCGTGTACATTCGGCTGTATGGGTTTTGGTTCGTGCGTTAAAGTCTGCGAATTCGATGCCATACATATAGAAAATGGTATAGCAGTAGTTGACAGAGAGAAATGCGTTGCCTGTGGTAAATGCGTAAAAGAATGTCCAAAACATCTTATAGAATTAGTTCCATATGATAATAAATGCTTTGTTGCCTGTAACTCTAATGATAAAGGTAAAGACGTTAAAGCAGTCTGTCAGGCCGGCTGCATAGGCTGTAAATTATGCGAAAGAAATTGTGAATTCGATGCAATTCACGTAGAAAATAATCTGGCGCATATAGATTATTCGAAATGTACTAACTGCGGAAAATGTAAAGAAAAATGCCCGGTTAAAATTATTAGATAAAACTTCGGACTGGTGGCTTTCTAAAATTATCATTGTAAACAAATTGCTTATATAATTATTGGCACTTTTATAAGAATTACGAATTTGTCGATATATGTTTTTGACTCTTATGATTATTTGTATTCATTCAACAGCCAGACATTAAATCGAGTTGTTCGTCTATGACATACACACGATTTATGACGTACCGTGTAGGAGTTTATGCCGTCAGATGCAAAAGGTCAGTGCAGTAAATCACCGTTCAAGCGAAGCGCGTTTGATTTACTGCACTGTAATAAACTTTGCAGAGGACGGCATTTACTCCTACTAGGTTTAGGAATTATGAGTGAGTATGTCATAGTCGTACAACTCAACTTAAATGTCTGTCTGGTGAATGTACACAAACCCTGAGTCAAAAACACACATCTGACAAATTTACGTAATTCTTATATATGTTCCAAAATTATATAAGCAATTTTGTTATACATTGGCAATTTACTTGAAAACCACCAGCCCGAAGTTTTTAGTTATTAATTAAGGACGGCATTATTCTTTACTTTTCAGCGTTAGTACATTATCTTTAAGCTTTAAGCCGGATGACAGATGAAGCTTATAATCTTTATCGATAAAAACAGCCTCTACGCCATCAATACTTTCTATTAAGTTCATTCCATCTTCAAGACCAAGGAGATAAGCTGAGGTGCTAAGTCCATCACCATCTGTAGAGCTTTTAGAAATGATAGTTACTGCAAGCAGATTGTTTTCTTCAGGATAGCCTGTTGAAGTATTGAGTATATGATGATACAGCTTATCGTTTTCATAGAAATAACGCTCATATATGCCGGAAGTAACAATCGATAAATCGTTAGCGTTTACAATGGCTATGACATCATCATCTGAACCGAAAGGCTTCTGCAGACCTATATTGTAATTCGAATTATCAGGTTTGCTTCCTATAAGCAGAATATTTCCACCAAGATTAATAATGCCTTTGGAAATGTTCTGCTTTTTTAGATATTCTTTTAGCTTGTCGGCAATATAACCTTTTGCAATTCCACCAAGGTCTAGTTTCGCCTCTGAATCAGTTAATAATACCTCATTTCCGTTGATAGAGATATTGTTATAATCTATATGTGTAATAATATTTTCTATTGAAGTATTGTCTGGAACTTTTGGCGAATCTCCGGAGAAATTCCACAGTTCACTTAGATAGCCGATTGTAATATCAAATTTTCCATTTGAAATATCTCCATAATGAATACCGGCTTTAATTAATTCAATAGTTTCATTGCTTACTGTCGTGTATTTTTCTGACTTTGAATTGGCATTTATTTTGGAAATATCACTTGATTCTATGGTATTACTGAATAACTTTTCGTATTTATCACATATTTTAAAACATTCTTTAAGAGTAGTTTCATTTGCATTATAAAGGGTTATGGTAACTGCCGTATCAAAATAAAAACCGGTATCGCTTACTGAAGATTTCTTGTCACTACAGCCGGTAAGAGAAATCATACAGGTAAAGAGTGAGATAATTAGTGAAAATATTGTAAAATATTTCGAGAAATTGCCAATGTTATTAATGCGATTAATATTATTAAAAATATTTGAATTATTAAAATTATTTGATTTATCTGCTTTATCTTTATCTGATTTATCAGGTTTAAGAGATTTGATAATTAATTTTGATTTTTTAGTAGTATTCAAAAGTACAATTCCTTTCTGCTTAGTTATCTGTGTTCTATATCCATAGATGAGGATTATTATGAGTATTTTATATCAATGGCAGGTATAATACAACCATTAGAAATTATAATTGTGTGTGCCACCCAAAAATATTTGACAGATACTTGATGATATTCATAATAAATGTTAAAATTATGGTTGTTTATGAATCAATATAGAAATGCAGAGTGATATATGAAAATATTAAAAAAAGATATAGTAATAATTGGTGTAATTATAGTAATTGCCGTATGTTTTCTGATTTATAATTCTGTAAATGATAGAAAAGGAACCGGTGTTGAGATAACCGTTTCAGGAAAGTTATATAAGACATTTCCGATTGATAAAGACGGAGTGTATGAGATAACAAATGGCAGCGAGCATAATACATTGGTTATAAAAAATGGAAAAGTTAATATTTCAGAGGCAACCTGTAAGAATCAGGTGTGCGTAAAACATAAATCAATTTCTAAAGCTAATGAGACAATTATTTGCGTTCCAAACAAAATAGTAGTAAAAATTGTAAGTGATTCTGAAAATGAATTAGATGGAGTTGCAAAATAAGATATAATAAAAATAAAATTATGAAGAATTTGAAAAAATTAAATAAATCAGAGAGTGTTGCATATATTGGACTTTTTAGTGCATTTGCAATAATAATAAGTTATATTGAAGCATTGATTCCGATAAATATCGGTATACCGGGAATTAAGTTAGGACTGCCTAATATAGTAATTGTATTAGCAATTTATCTAATAGATAACAAAGCAGGGATAATTATTAACATTATAAGAGTGCTTGTGGTTGGAATATTATTTGGAAATGCATTTTCGATAATTTTTTCAATGGCTGGTGCTTTAGTAAGTTATATTGTAATGATTCTTGTTAAGAAAATTAAAAACGTGAGTATGTTAGGAGTCAGTGTGTGTGGTGGAGTTACACATAATGTTGCACAGCTTATTATGGCATCCTTTGTCGCAGATACTTACAGCATCAGTTATTATATGCCATTTATGATTATAGGAGGACTTATAACAGGCGTAATCATCGGAATAGTTGCAATGCTTATCTATAACAGGTGCAGAAACATTAATTAGAACAGAAATATCAGGAGAAAAAGATAATGATTTCATTTATAAAAGGAACTGTAGTTGATATCGAAGAATCAAAGATAATATTAGAATGTAATGGTATCGGATACAATATTTTTGTACCATCATCATTGGTAAATTCGATTGGCAAAACAGGAAAAGACATAAAAGTATTTACATATCTGGCTGTGCGTGAGGACAGTATGACATTATTTGGTTTTTCATCAAAAGAAGAATTAAATATTTTCAAACAGATAATCGGTGTAAGTGGAATAGGTCCAAAGGGGGCGATTGGAATATTATCAACACTTACAATAGATGAACTTAAGATTGCAATTATGGCAGATGATTCTAAGACAATTGCCAAAGCACCGGGAATTGGTGGTAAAACTGCTTCAAAACTTATTCTTGAATTAAGAGATAAGATAGATTTTGATAATCCTTTTGGAATATCCGGAGATATGACAGAGGAAATAGATGACAATAGTGATTCGGCAATACAAAATGATGCAATGGACGCACTTATCGCACTTGGTTATTCATCATCACAGGCTTTATCTGCGATTAAAAAGGCATATGCATCGAATAAAGCCATTGGAAATACAAGTGAGCTTATCAAGATTGCATTGAAAAATATATAGACAGCGAAAAGCGTACGGAAAGGTATGAAGAAAAGTGAGTAATACTTCGAAAAAGAGAATTATTAATACTGAATTAGAAAATGAGGAAATTGCATTAGAGAATAATTTACGTCCACAGCTTTTAGATGATTATATCGGACAGACGAAAGCTAAAGAGAACTTGAAAATATTTATAAATGCAGCTAAGAGACGAGGAGAATCTTTAGACCATACTCTTCTATATGGGCCACCGGGACTTGGTAAGACTACATTAGCAGGAATTATTGCAAATGAGATGAATGTTAATCTTAAGATTACATCGGGACCTGCCATTGAGAAACCGGGAGATATTGCGGCAATACTTAATAATTTAAGTGAGGGTGATGTTCTGTTTATTGATGAAATTCACAGACTTAACCGTCAGGTTGAAGAGGTATTGTATCCGGCAATGGAAGATTATGCCATAGATATTATGATTGGCAAGGGCGCATCTGCACGTTCTATCAGATTAGATTTGCCAAAGTTTACATTAGTTGGCGCTACAACAAGGGCTGGTATGCTTACAGCACCTTTAAGAGACAGATTTGGACTTATTAACAAGTTAGAATTCTATTCGCCTGATGAGTTATTTATGATTATTAAACGTTCTGCAAATGTATTAAAAGTGGATATTGATGACGAGGGTGCAATGGAGCTTGCGAGACGTTCAAGAGGCACACCAAGACTTGCAAACAGACTATTAAAGCGTGTCAGAGATTATGCCGAAGTTAAATATGATGGAATAATTGACGGAGAAGTTGCTAATAAAGCACTTGATATGTTAGAGGTTGATACGTTAGGACTTGATAATGCAGACAGAAATATTTTACTTACAATTATTGAGAAATTTGCAGGCGGACCTGTCGGTTTAGAGACACTTGCAGCATCGATTGGTGAAGACACAGGAACACTTGAAGATGTGTATGAGCCATATTTATTGCAAAATGGACTTATAAATCGTACGCCAAGAGGCAGAATGGTAACACAGGCAGCATATGACCATTTAGGACTTAGCTATAATTAATGCTTGTAATTTAACCATAATAAGGTATAATTAACTAAGCAATATATGATATGAAAACAGAAGGGAGAGAACAATAAATGTCCTCAAAGAACAATACTGAAGTAATAATAGATGGCAAAATATTTACACTTAGCGGATATGAAAGCGAGGAGTATTTACAGAAAGTTGCCACTTATATCAATAATAAGATAAGTGAGTTTAAGCAAGATGAAGCCTATAAGAGGCAGAATATTGATGTTCAGAAAGCCCTTCTTGATTTGAATATTGCAGATGATTATTTCAAGGCTAAAAAGCAGGCTGATACATTAGAAACAGAATTAGAGAATAAAGACAAACAACTGTATGAGATTAAACACGAATTAATAGCTGCACAGATTAAGATTGAGACAGGCGAAAAAGAGTCAGAAGATTTAAAGAAGCAGTTAAGTGAACTTCAGAAAGAAGTTATAAGATTAGAGACACGAATTCAGGAAATGAAAGAAGTTCAGCCTAAGAGAACATCATCTGCCAAGAAAGATAAAACAGAACTTAATTAATTTATTATAGCCGGACAGTTATGGAATGAGTGAGGATTCCTTGTGTTCGGCTAAATATTTTATTATGAATGATGCGTAATGGAGAACAGTGTGAAAAATACAGATTGATATCTGATTTTTCACACAGCTAAATGTGTCGCAGGCACCACATTTAGCATCTATCGCAGAGCCAAATCTGACATTTGGCTCGCGATTCCTCCGACACTTTGTGTCTGCGTAATGGAGATTAGTATGAAAAATAATATAGAGATTTTAGCGCCGGCAGGTTCACTAGATACCTTGTATGCCGGAATAAATGCAGGTGCGGATGCAATATATATTGGTGGAACTAAATTCGGTGCAAGAGCCTATGCTGATAATCCGGACGAATATAATCTGCTGCAGGCAATAGATTATGTCCATTTTAATAACAGGAAAATATATCTGACAGTTAATACACTTCTAAAGAATAATGAGATAGAAGAACAGCTCTATGATTATATTTATCCGTTATATAAGCAGGGATTAGATGCAGTAATTGTACAGGATTTAGGTGTTTTTGAATTTATAAAGAATAATTTTAAAGATTTAGATATACATGCAAGTACACAGATGGCTGTTTCAGGAGTTGAAAGTGCTAAGCTACTAAAGAAAATGGGCGCAAGCAGGGTTGTAACTGCCAGAGAATTATCACTTATGGAACTTAATGATATTCATAATAATGTGGATATTGAAATTGAGAGTTTTATACATGGCGCAATGTGTTACAGCTATTCAGGAATGTGTCTCTTTAGCAGTATGATTGGTGGCAGAAGTGGAAACAGAGGAAGATGTGCAGGACCTTGCAGACAACCATATGAAGTATATATGAACAGAAAACGCATTAATAACGAAAATAGTCTGTATGCATTGAGCCTTAGGGATATGAACACGCTAGAGATAATACCTGAGATTATAGATTCAGGAGTATTTTCGTTAAAGATTGAGGGAAGAATGAAAAGTCCTGAATATTGTGCGGGAGTTGTATCAATATACCGTAAATATGTAGATTTATTCTTCAAAAAAGGTAAGGATAACTATAGAATTGATAAAAACGATATGAGAAATTTATCAGATTTATATAGTAGAAGCGGTTCGACAACAGGCTATTATAAGACGCATAATTCAGGTAAGATGATTTCTCTTCAGAAGCCTGCATATAAGACTGAAAATCTAGATTTTATAAATGAAATTAATTCTAGATACTGTAGTGGCAAAAGATATAAAAATGTTAATGCAGACATTAAATTAAGAGCCGGCGAAAATGCAATACTGACGATTTATACAGATGATATGTCTGTAACTGAAACAGGTAATAAGATTGATGTTGCACTTAACAGACCGATAGATAAAGAAAATGTATTAAAGCAGTTAAATAAGACGGGCGAATCTTTACTTAAATTTCAAAAAATAAACATAGAAATGGACGATAATATATTTATTCCGGTTAAACAGCTTAATGAACTAAGAAGAAGTGCAGTTGCGAAATTTGAAGAAGAATTTTTATCAATATATAGGAAAAATACAGATAATTATATTAAAGATTCTACAGGTAACTATAAGGAGAAAATCACAGCTAAACCAGATAATAAGGAAGAAAAATACAATCTTATCTGTATGGTTTTTTCTAATGAGCAGTTAGCAGCAGTTTTAGAACAACCTGAAATTAAAGATGTATATATCTGTACAGATATGTTAGATACAGATGAATGTATAGAGGCTGTAAATAAGGTTAGTGATAGTGGTAAATTACCTTATATCGTTCTTCCTGCCGTATTCAGACAGAAAGATAAGGCATATATAGATAATCTTTTAGAAAAAATATCTGACAGAATATCAGGCGTTGTGATTAAAAATATAGATGAATTAGGTTATGCAGATGAGAATTTAACAGAAAATATTTATATTGATAATTCACTATATTCATTTAATGACTATGCCTATGAATATTTTAAGAAAATGAAGGCTAAGAGGATAACGCTTCCTTTTGAATTAAATTATAAGGAACTTAGAAGGGTTGCAAAAGAAGATAATGAATTAGTGGTCTATGGTAAAATTCCTCTTATGATAACGGCTAATTGTATTAATAATACATTTGGCGGTTGTGACAGAAAGGCTAAAGATGTCGAGTTAAAAGACAGACTTGGAATTAATTTCAGTGTATTTAACTGTTGTAATTTCTGCTATAATATTATTTTTAATAATGTACCACTTTCTCTTTTAGACAGGCAAAATAAGATAAAATGCATTAATACAGCCAATTTAAGGCTTAATTTTACAACTGAAGACTATAAGCAGACTAAATACATTCTTGAAAAATATGTAAAAGTATTTTATTATAATGAGTATTCAGATGAAATTAAAGAATTTACCCGCGGTCATTTTAATCGTGGTGTTGAATAAACAGATTAAGATACTTAAATGTTTTAAACAAAACATTTGATATGTTAATCCATATAAGAATGACAATGGAGAAAATCAGATATGAATAATTTATTTATTGGAATCTCAAAATACCTGTTTATAATTTTAATGGCATTTTTTGTATTCTTTAGTTTTATTGTTTTGGCAGACAATAAGAAGCGTTCGCATAAAGCAGCTTTATTTATGCAGACAATGATGATGTTCCTTTTACATCTGGCGGCATATATAGTTATTTTCATTAATACCGAGAATAATACGGTAATTATATTCTATGGTGCCCAGGTAATCTTTTTAGTAATATTCAGGGGATTGCATGATGTCTTTTATGAGAAAGATTATAATAAAGGACTTCTAAACGACGTATGTATGTTTTTATGTATAAGTTTTATAATGCTTACAAGACTTGATTATTCGAAAGCCATTAAGCAGTTCCTTATCGTATGCGTGGCATCGGTTGTAGCACTTATAATCCCTGTTATTATTAAGAAATACAAAATTATTGTAAATCTTACATATGTATACTGTTTTGCAGGCGTGGCATTTTTAGCAGTAGTATTAGTTATCGGACAGATTACGGGTGGCGCGAAATTATCAGTTTCTTTAGCAGGCTTTTCATTCCAGCCATCGGAATTTGTTAAGATTTTATATGTATTTTTCATAGCAGCACTTCTTAATAAAAGTACCAGCTTCTTAAGAGTATGTTTATCAGCAATATTTGCAGGTCTACATGTTATAATCTTAGTATTATCAACTGATTTAGGTAGTGCGCTTATATTCTTTATCGTATATGTTGTGATGATATATGTTGCAACGTGTAAAATCAGATATTTATTTGCAGGAGGAATTGGTGGCTGTGCGGCAGCATTAGTTGCTTATAAATTATTTTCGCATATAAGAATAAGAGTAGCAGCTTACTTAGATCCATGGGCATTCATAGAGACAGGCGGATATCAGGTGGCACAGTCATTATTTGCAATAGGAACAGGTGGCTTCTTAGGACTTGGATTATATAAAGGTCTGCCTAAATCAGTTCCACTTGTGGAACAGGATTTTATGTTCTCAGCTATATCAGAGGAGTTAGGAGGTTTCTTTGGAATATGTCTTATCTTCTTATATATGTCATGCTTTATATGCATGATAAAGATTGCAATGAAGCAGAAAGTTTTATTCTATAAGCTTGTTGGAGTAGGTTTAGCAATTACTTATGCAGTACAGACGATTCTTACAATTGGTGGTGCGATTAAATTCATTCCATCAACAGGTGTTACATTACCACTTATAAGTTATGGTGGAAGTTCAGTACTTTGTACAATGATTATGTTTGCTATATTCCAGGGACTTGTAGTACATGCAGCATATGAGGAGAAACAGGCATCAGACAGAATGATGACAGAAGATTTTACATTTGTAGGTGATACGGAATCACTTAAGGCAGTTAAGAAATCGAGCAGGAACAAGAAAAAGAAGAGAAATATTTAGAAAAATATTTAATATTCATATAAGGATTGGTTTCGAATTATGAAGAAAGAAAAACGAAATATTAAAAACGACAATAGAACAGAAATTAAGGATAATAGAAAGAAGAAAACTAAGAATTCAAACCGTCAGATAATGGTTGTAACATATTTATTTCTTCTTTTGTTTGCAGGAATGATAGGATATTTTGTTAAATTTCAGGTCAAAGACAGTGATGAAGTAATTAACAATAACTATAATAACCGTCAGGAAGTGTTAGAAGAATCAATTATAAGAGGAAGTATTTTAAGTGATGACGGTCAGGTGCTTGCACACACTATTGTAAGTGATGACGGAACTGAGACAAGAAGTTATCCATATGGAACACTATTTGCACACTCAGTAGGCTTTTCAACACATGGTAAGACAGGTGTTGAGCTTATGGCTAATTATAAATTACTTACATCAAATGAACCGATAAATGAAGTCGCTGAAAATGATTTAAAAGGCGATAAACATATAGGTGATAATGTAACCACATCATTAAATATTAATCTTACTAAGGTTGCTTATAATGCTTTAGAGGATAACCAGGGTGCGGTTATTGCAATTGAACCCTCTACAGGCAAGATAATTACAATGGTTTCAAAACCTGATTTTGATCCAAATACGATTGATTCAATATACGATACTTTAGTGGCAGATAACAGTAATTCTAACTTGCTTAACAGGGCAACTAACGGATTATATACTCCGGGTTCTACTTTTAAATTATTTACACTTATAGAATATATACGTGAGAATCCTGATTATTCAAATTATACATTTAATTGTAAAGGAAGTATTACACAAGAGGATCATACAATTCACTGTGCAAGTGGAAGATGGCATGGCAACGAGGACCTTAAAGATTCCTTTGCTAATTCATGTAACAGCTCCTTTGTTAATCTCGGACTCACACTTGACAGGGCAAAATTCAAGAAATTATGTGAAAGCCTTTTATTCAATAATGATTTACCACTTAGTATGTCATATAAGAGCAGTCAGTTTTCATTAGATGAGACTTCATCTACATTTGAGACAATGCAGACAGTTATCGGTCAGGGTAAGACTTTAGTAACACCAATTCATCTTGCAATGATTGCTTCAGCTATTGCAAATGATGGAGTTTTGATGAAGCCATATATGGTTACCGGCGTAGAAAATTACCTTGGAACATCAGTTAAGAAATATTCACCTGAGAAGGCACAGACTTTATTCGAGAAATCAGAAGTTGATGTATTAAAAGAATTTCTTCGTGCAGTAGTAACACAGGGTACCGGTACTAAGTTAAAATCAGACTTGTATACAGCATATGGTAAAACAGGTACTGCACAGATTAATGATGGCAGCCAGTCTAACTCATTATTTATGGGATATGCTGAAAATGAGGGTAAGAAGCTTGCAATATGTGTTGTTCTTGAGGATATGCCGGAGGGTTCAACACCTGCCGTTCCTGTTGCAAAAGCTGTATTTGATGAGTATTTTTCGCAGTAAGCTAATTAATAATTTATATTGCACAGAATTAATTATTGAGTTATACTAATATCAGTTCTATTAGGACACACCAATTATACAGGAGGGATTGCAATGATTGAAGCAACGAGCTGTGGCGGTGTGGTTATATTTCGAGGCAAAATATTACTTTTATACAAGAATTATAAGAATAAGTATGAAGGCTGGGTATTGCCAAAAGGAACCGTAGAAGAAGGCGAAGAATATAATGAAACAGCACTTCGGGAGGTTCGTGAAGAAACAGGTGTTAGTGCGTCTATTATTAAATATGTTGGGAAGAGCCAGTACTCTTTCACTACACCACAAGACATTGTTGACAAAAGTGTACACTGGTATTTGATGATGGCAGATAGCTATTACAGCAAACCACAACGTGAGGAATACTTTTTAGATTCAGGATATTATAAGTTCTATGAAGCGTATCATCTGCTTAAATTCGCCAATGAGAAGCAGATTTTAGAAAAAGCATATAACGAATATCTTGATTTAAAGAAGAGTAACCTATGGGGAAGCAAGAAGTATTTCTAATGTATATTAAGATTTAGATGAATAATCTCAGGGTTATTCATCTTTATTTATAGTATGGGAAATTCTTTCATATACCTGTGGAATGGAGATTAGTATGAAAAATAATGCTGATGCGATTATTTTTTACACAGCTATCTGCTTCAGAGCGAAAGCAGATAGCTTTTATGGCAGATGAGAAATTGTCTGCACAAGTTTCTCATCGCCTCTTCGCGACAAGCCGCGAAAGAATGGAGATTAATATGAATAAAATTAATTATCAGAAGATACTGGATAAGACAATTGAAGAAATATCTGCATCAGATAAAGTTCCGACTCTGTTACTTCACAGTTGTTGTGCGCCTTGCAGCAGTTATGTTTTAGAATATCTGTCGCAGTATTTTTCTATAACTGTTCTGTATTATAATCCTAATATTTTTCCGAAAGAAGAATATGAATACAGAATCAGTGAACAGCAGAAACTTATAGATGAACTGCCGGTAAAGAATAAGATAACTCTTATTGGTACAGAGTATGAGCCGGAGAAGTTCTATAAAGCGGTAAAAGGACACGAAAATGATATGGAGGGCGGAGAACGCTGCTTCATATGTTATGAGTTGAGATTAAGGGAAGCGGCAAGATATGCACTTGATGGCAAGTTTGATTATTTTACGACCACTTTATCGATTAGTCCTATGAAAAATGCTGATAAATTAAATGAAATCGGTAAGATGATATCAGAAGAATGTGGTATACCATATCTGTATTCAGATTTTAAGAAAAGAAACGGATATAAGCGTTCAGTTGAGCTTTCTAAGGAGTATGGATTATACCGTCAGAATTATTGTGGCTGTGTATATTCTAAAACTATTGAATCTACTCAAAAGATGTGATATTATTATGATAATTTGAACTTTATTTTAAATGAATAGGAGGGAATATTATGTCTCTTTCAGAAGGAATAATATATTATATATTTTCATTTGTGTTAACACTTGCATTTATTCTGTGCGGTTGTTTCATTGGAACTACACTCAGAAAAAGAAAGAATCTCAAATTAGCTAATATGGATTCAGACAGCACATCTGTTAATGCTGATGAGATAACAGAAGAAAAATAGAAATAAATAGCTTGTGATTAAATCACATTTGGAGGTCGAAATGGAAAAGTACGGAGTAAATCAGTTACGTAAAATGTTTTTGGAGTTTTTTGAGAGCAAAGGTCATTTGAAAATGAACAGCTTCTCATTAGTTCCTCATAATGATAATAGTTTATTATTAATAAATTCAGGTATGGCACCTTTAAAACCATATTTTACAGGACAGGAGATACCACCACGCAGACGTGTTACAACATGTCAGAAATGTATCAGAACAGGTGATATCGAGAACATCGGTAAGACTGCCCGTCATGGTACATTCTTCGAGATGCTTGGTAACTTCTCATTTGGAGATTACTTTAAGACAGAAGCAATCCATTGGTCATGGGAATTTCTTACAGAAGTTGTAGGATTAGATAAAGACCGTTTATATCCATCAATTTATGAAAATGATGATGAAGCATTTGATATCTGGAATAAAGAAATGGGAATTCCAGCAGAGAGAATCTTCAGATTCGGTAAAGAGGATAATTTCTGGGAGCATGGTGCAGGTCCTTGTGGTCCATGTTCAGAAATCTACTATGACAGAGGAGAAAAATATGGCTGTGGTAAACCGGGCTGTACAGTAGGCTGTGATTGCGACAGATATATGGAAATCTGGAATAACGTATTTACACAGTTTGATAATGACGGTAATGGTAACTACGAAGAATTAAAACAGAAAAATATTGATACAGGTATGGGATTAGAGCGTCTTGCAAGCGTTGTTCAGGACGTTGATTCAATATTTGATGTAGATACAATATTTGATTTAAGAAATAAAGTATGTGAAATGGCAGATGTCGAATATCAGAAAGATTATAAGACAGATGTTTCAATAAGAATTATCACAGACCATATCCGTTCAGCTACATTTATGATTTCAGACGGAATTATGCCATCTAATGAAGGCAGAGGTTATGTCCTTCGTAGATTAATAAGAAGAGCTGCACGTCATGGAAGATTACTTGGTATCGATGGTAAATTCCTTGCAACATTAAGTGAAACAGTAATTAACGGTTCTAAAGATGGTTATCCTGAACTTGATGAGAAGAAGGATATGATATTCAAGGTATTGACAGAAGAAGAGAACAAGTTCAATAAGACAATAGACCAGGGATTAAATATCTTATCTGATATGCAAAAAGAGATGGAAGCTAATAATTCTAAGGAATTATCCGGAGAAAATGCATTCAAATTATATGATACTTATGGTTTCCCTCTTGATTTAACAAAAGAGATTCTTGAAGAAAAGGGCTTTACAGTTGATGAAGAAAGCTTTGCGGCAGCAATGCAGAAACAGAAAGAGACAGCCAGAAATTCAAGAGCAAAGACTAACTATATGGGCGCAGATGTTACTGTATATGAATCTATTGATCCAGCCATAACATCTGAGTTTGTAGGATATGATAACTTAGTATATGATTCTAAGATTACAGTATTAACTACAGAGACAGAATTAACAGAAGCATTAGCTGATGGAGATACAGGTACTATAATTGTTGATAAGACACCTTTCTATGCAACAATGGGTGGTCAGGAAGCTGACAAAGGTGTTATCGTAACTGATACAGCAGAATTTGTTGTTAAAGATACAATTAAATTATTAGGTGGCAAAATCGGTCACGTAGGACAGGTTACAAAAGGAATGTTTAAAGTAGGAGATACAGTTACTTTAAAGGTTGACGAAGAAAATAGAAATGCTACAGCTAAGAACCATAGTGCAACTCATCTTCTTCAGAAAGCACTCAGAATTGTACTTGGTACACATGTTGAGCAGGCAGGTTCTCTTGTAAATGCTGACCATTTAAGATTTGACTTTACACATTTCCAGGCACTTACAAGTGAAGAATTAAAACAGATTGAAGAAATTGTAAATGAGAAGATTGCAGAGCAGTTGCCTGTAGAGACAAAGGTTATGTCTATTGAAGAAGCTAAAAAGACAGGAGCAATGGCTCTCTTTGGTGAAAAATATGGCGAAAGTGTCCGCGTAGTAAATATGAGTGAGTTCTCTAAAGAATTCTGTGGTGGTACACACGTAAAGAATACAGGAAATATTATGTTATTCAAGATTATATCTGAAAGTGGTGTAGCTGCAGGTGTAAGAAGGATAGATGCTCTTACAGGACAGGCAGTATTAGATTACTATGCTAATATTGAAAATATGCTTCATGAGGCAGCTAAGACAGCTAAATCTGAACCGGCTAAATTAAATGCTAAGATTGAATCATTATTAGAAGAAATCAAAGCGCTTCATAGTGAAAATGAGAGCCTTAAGAGTAAATTAGCTAATAACTCTCTTGGAGATGTTATGAGTAGTGTTAAAGAGATTAAAGGCTTTAACGTTTTAGCAACTAAAGTTGACGGAGTAGATATGAATGGTCTCCGTAATCTTGGTGACAGCTTAAAAGAGAAGCTTACTAACGGAGTTATAGTTCTTGCTTCTTCACAGGAAGATAAAGTCAACTTAATCGTAATGGCAACAGATGATGCTGTTAAGAATGGCGCTCATGCAGGTAACATAATTAAAGCAATTGCACCATTAGTTGGTGGTGGCGGTGGCGGCCGTCCTAATATGGCGCAGGCAGGTGGAAAGAATCCGGCCGGCATAGATGCAGCTCTTGCTAAAGTTGAGGAATGTTTATAAGAATAGTGTTTTGATAAAAATAGCATTTATAACAAAATAGTATTTATGAGAACTATATAAGTGAACTATTATAAGAACTATTTAAAAAGTCATTGACGTATGGAAAATTTATGCTATAATATGTCTAGTGCAATAAAAAATACCCAAACAGTTGTATTATGCACAATTACACAACTGGAGGGAGGTTAGGTGTGAGACTATGTCAAATGTAATCGTTAAAGAAAACGAATCTTTAGATAGTGCTTTACGCAGATTCAAAAGAAACTGTGCAAAGGCTGGTATCCAGCAGGAAATTCGTAAGAGAGAACATTACGAAAAGCCAAGCGTAAAGCGTAAGAAGAAATCTGAAGCAGCTAGAAAACGTAAATATAATTAATCATTTAATATACCTATAGGTTTTCCTATAGGTATATTTTTTTTGCTATAATCATATAGATAAATAATTAGGTGTAGTTACGTGTTGGTGTTTAAATATGTTTAGAGAAAATGTATCGGATAATTTGAAGCTTCCTAAAGAAGTATTGTTAGGTGCATCTGTATTACACGTAACAGGACAGTATGAAATATATATTGAAAATTATAAAAATATAATTGAGTATACTGATACATTAATAAAACTACAGGGTAAGACCTGTAAAATATATATAACAGGTAAAAATCTCCATATTGAATACTTTAATAATGAAGATATGAAGATAAAAGGCAGATTTAAAAATATCGAATTCGTATAAGGAAGTGATTATATTCATTGGCTGTATAATTCCATAAAAGGATATCTGATAATGAAATTCACCGGATTAGATAAGATAAGATTTATAAATCTATGTAAGAATAACAAGCTGAATATATGGAACATAACAAGTGAGAATGATTATGTCATAATGAGCTGTGATGTGGAGTCTTTCTATAAGATGAAGAAGCTCAGGAAAAAATGTCATGGCTCAATTAAGCTATTACAGAGAAAAGGTCTGCTATTTAAGGCAATAAAATATAAAAAACATATTTTCTTTGCAGTTGGAATAATGCTATTCTTCATAATTGCCAAAATAATTACATTATATGTATGGAATATTTCCTTTGAGGGGAATTATTCACATACGGATATTGAACTTATGAACTTTTTAAATAAGAATAAAATAGAGAATGGAATCAGGAAGTCTGAAATTGATTGTGAAGAAATCGAATATTTATTAAGAACCAATTATGATGATATAACGTGGGTATCAGCAGAAGTAAGGGGAACACGCATAATTATACATATTAAAGAAAACTTTGATACATATATTGCCAAAGTTGAAGACAAACCATATAATATTATCAGTAATGTTGATGGAACGATAGACAGTATAGTTACGAGGAGTGGTACGCCGAAGATTAAAGTGGGCGATGAGGTGAAAAAAGGGCAGCTTTTAGTAAGCGGAATACTTGAAATATATGGAGATAGTGAAGAACTTATTAACTACAGACTTGTTAATTCTGACTCTGACATATATGCAAGAACGTATATTGAATATAATGATGAATTTGATTTAAAATATATTGAAAAGGAATACACAGACAGAAAAAACAGTATTTTACAGGTAGATATATTTGATAAAGCATTTTATTTAAGCCTGTTTCAGAAGAAATTCAAGAATTACGATATAGTCAAGGATTATAACCAGTTATCAATAACGGATAATTTCTATCTGCCATTGGGATATTCGAATATTAGCATAAAAGAATATAAAAATATTAATAAAATATATACGGAAGATGAAGCAAGAGCGATAGAAGAGTCAAAAATTGAATTTTTTATGCAGAAATTGAACGAAAAAGGTATTCAAATTATAGAAAATAATGTTACAATAGTCATTGAAAATGAAAAGTGTATTGCAACAGGGAATTTTCTGGTTGTAGAAAAGATTGGTGAAGTTCAGTATGTAGATGATACAATATTGCCACAGATAAGCAGCCCTGAAAATGAGACATAAAATTATAATAAGAATAAGCTGAATATGAAATTATAATGGGAGTTGTAAATTAATCACTAATCATAAAACGAACTGTAAAAGAAATTAAAGTTATAAAAATGAACCATAAATTTATAAGAAATGAGGTCAGATACCAGGTATGAGCGTAATAGAGAATATAATGGATATACCTATGCAGTATAGTCAGGAGATATTTGGACAGTTTGATGTAAATATTAAGAAAATCGAGAAAACTCTTCATGTGACAATTATATCAAGAGGTTCTGAATTAAAGATAATAGGTGGAGAGAGTAGTGTTGCGAGAGCAAAGAGCATTATAGAGACTCTTTGTACCTCAGCTAAGAATGGTAATCAGATTAATGAACAGGTGGTTAATTATGCCATTTCCTTGGCATATCAGGATAAGGCAGAGACATTAGCTGAATTAGATGAAGATATAATATGCCGTACACTTACAGGTAAGCCTATAAAACCTAAGACTCATGGTCAGAAGCAGTATATTGATATGATTAAGAATAAAATGATTACATTTGGAATAGGACCTGCAGGAACAGGTAAGACATATCTTGCAATGGCGATGGCAATTACGGCATTTAAGAATAATGAGGTAGGAAGAATTATTTTAACACGACCTGCTATTGAGGCCGGCGAGAACCTGGGCTTTCTTCCGGGAGATTTACAAAGTAAGGTTGATCCTTATCTAAGACCTTTATATGATGCACTCTATCAGATTATGGGAGCTGAGTCATATCTTCATAATAGTGAGAAAGGCTTAATAGAGGTTGCACCTTTAGCCTATATGCGTGGGCGAACTTTAGATAATGCATTTATAATTCTTGATGAGGCACAGAATACAACACCTGCACAGATGAAGATGTTTCTTACAAGAATTGGTTTTGGATCAAAGGTGGTTATAACAGGAGACTTAACCCAGAAAGATTTAAAACCGGGCATACAAAGTGGTTTAGATACTGCAATCAGAGTATTATCAAAGGTTGACGATATCGCATTTATCAGACTTACTAATGAGGACGTAGTAAGACATCCATTAGTACAGAAGATTGTTAAAGCCTATGAAGAATATGAGAATGCACAGATGAAAAAGAAAAATTCGGCAGCTAAAAGTAAAGGGAAAAATTAATGAAATTCTTTAAGAAAAATAAAAATGAATTATTAAAATTACTGATATTCATAATTATGGCAATATCAGTATTCTATATTACAAAAATACGCCTTAAGAGAGAAGTATTATGGCCTTATGAGAAGAATACAAGGCTTGTAATTATTACATTTGCTTTTGTTTTTTTAGAATATAGCATTTATTATGTAATGAAGAAAAGTGATAAATTTATATCGTTGTTATATAGATTTCTACCTGCGGTATTATTAGTAAGTGTGTTTCTGTTTATTCCTGAAAGAATATTCAGAGTAGTACCATTTTTATTACCATTGGTGCTTATATACTTCTCATATGGAATTGTTAATACCATTGTATTTCAGACATTTATAATGATTTTATATTATTTTACGGGGCAGATGCCTGTGGAAATGCTTATTATGTATATGTTAAGCTTTGTTGTGGTATTCTTCTTTGCAAAATATACAGTTTCACATAGTTTTGCAATTCTGTCATTTATATTGTCCGTGACATCATATTTTGTAATTAATATTAATTATCAGTATATGACATATGAGAAAATTAAGGTTTCATCGGCGTTAATCGGTCTGATTCCATTTGTGATATCAGTTATTCCGTTATATTTCAGATATATTCTGATTGGAATTAATAACGGATATCTAAGAAATAGCCTGAAAAATATATGTGATGATGAAAATGAATTATTATTAATTCTTATGAATAAAAATGAAAATGCGTATTTCCATTCATTACAGGTGGCTGATATATCGGTAAGAGTAGCTAAAATGGTCGGTGCAGATATGAATCTTGTAAAAGCAGGCGGAAGATTTCACGAAATCGGTAAGTTGAAAAGTAATAATTACGTTTCTGCCGGAATAGAGATTATGAAAGCTAATAAATTTCCAAGAGAGGTAATAAATATCGTAAAGGAGCATAACAGTAAGTCAAACATACCAAGAACCTTAGAATCGGCAATTGTTATGCTAAGTGATTCAATTGAAACCACACTTGAGACAATTATTGCAACTAAGGGAAATAATTTCAACAGAAGAAAGATTGTAGAAAATATTATAGATATAAGATTTGATACAGGTATGCTAGATATTGCCATAAAGGATATTGATTTATATAAGAAGCTTCGTAAGGCATATATAACAATATACTCATAAGTGTTAATGAATTAAGGAATGAAGTATTATACTTTATAATTAATGGATTAGCTTATAAAGCAATGGATATTATGAATTAAAATATTTTCTGAAAATATAAGATACTTATAAATGCAGCTTAGAAAAGAGGATTTATATATGAATATATGTATAGAGAAAGAGACAGATTTAGACTTAGGTTTTGACTGCGAGGAGCTTATTAATAAAGTAATTAATTATGCTGCTGATTACGTGGGCTGTCCTTATGAATTCGAGGTAAATGTCGTATTAACAGATAACGATACAATACATAAGGTTAATATGGAGACAAGAGACATCGACAGAGCCACTGATGTATTATCATTTCCAATGGTAGAATATGATGAGCCGGGAGATTTCTCAAGGTTAGAAGATGAAGATATGTTTGATGTCTTTAATCCTGAGACCGGAGAATTATTATTAGGTGATATTATGGTGTCGCTTGAAAAAGTAGTGTCACAGGCAGAAGAATATGGACATTCGACAACCAGGGAACTTGGCTTCCTGATTGCACACAGTATGCTTCATCTGTTTGGTTATGACCATATGGAAGAAGATGAGCGTGTGGTAATGGAAGCAAAACAGAATGAAATAATGAATGGATTAGAGATATATAGATAAAAATATATAGAAATTGAGATAGTGCGAAAGAATTATGCTGATGCACTGATTCTTTCGCACAGCTATTTGCTTCGGAGCGAAAGCAAATAGCCTTTATGGCAGATGAGAAATCGACTGCGCGAATTTCTCATCGCCTCTTCGCGACAAGTCGCTCAGAAATGGAGAAGATTATGGATAATGAAACTCTTATATCTTATGCAAAAAAGGCTATGGGAAATGCATATGCGCCATATTCACAATTTAGTGTTGGTGCGGCTGTTTTAACATCTGACGGAGAAGTATTTACAGGTTGTAATGTTGAAAATGCTTCGTTTGGTGCAACGATATGCGCTGAAAGATGTGCAGTATTAAAAGCTATATCAGAGGGTTATACATCTTTTGATAAGATTGCAATTGTATCCTCATCGGACAACCTTACATATCCTTGTGGAATATGCAGACAGTTTCTTTCTGAATTTATGGAGGACGGATATGTGGTATTGCAGGATTCTGATGGCAATATCAGAGAATATCCGCTTGAAGAGTTGATTCCATATGCATTTAACCTGACTAAAGATTTATAAAATTTATAAAACTGAATAAAGTTCATAAAATATGTTAACAATATATGTAAATAAATCACTGAAATGGGGAGTAGTATGTTTTCATTGAAGAAAATTTCATATATTGTATATTTTATTGCAATTGTTTCGATTTTCGTTCTGTTATATTATGGGGGATATTATTATGCCATAAATAATATGAAATCAGATAATCTTATTACGAAAGATGAGGCGCAGATAAGTAATCCGGGAGTCAAAACTGATGATTATACAGAGGTTAATAATAGTGAAAGCAGTGTGATTCTAAGCAGTGCCAGATATATTATTGAAGAATATAACTCGGATACAGATGAATTAACTAAAAAGGAAGAGAAGATACCTGTTGATTATATCGGACTTACCAGAGAACAGGTTATAGATTATCTTACAACCTACGTTGCTAAGAATAAAGATGAAACACTTCAGAATGTGCAGTTAGTGGCATTCTCACCAGAGTCGCTTATCATCAGAAAGACGGTATGCAATCCGACTAATATTTACAGTTATTTTGTAATTAGTGAAAATAATATAATTATGATTTATAACGCAAATCATGATAAATTATTCATTGATACAGGAATTGATGTGAGCAATATTGAAGAACAATATAAAGAAGAATTAAAAGATGGTTTCTATGTAGAGACAATCCATGATTTATATAATTATTTAGAAAGCATAACCAGTTAAGATTATAGTTTAAATTATAAATAGATTATGAGTTAAATTATGTTTTAAATTATAATCAGATTACAGGTTAGATTATGTTAAATTATGATAAAGCTACAGATTAGATTATAGATATAGTTATAAATAAAATTTTAGAAAAGAGGCTGTTAATGAATAATATTATAATAATCGGTGGTGGCGCATCGGGATTATTTGCTGCGATTAATGCTGCAAATGAAGATAATTCAGTAACCATCATTGAAGCAAATGATAAAATGGGTAAAAAGATTCTGTCTACCGGAAATGGCAGATGTAACTTCAGCAATTTAGACAGCCTTACAGGTAAATATAATTGTGCTGATAATGAATTTATAGAAAAGGTATTTAATGCATTTTCTAATAAGGATATAGTAAATACATTTGAGAAAATGGGGCTGTTTGCAACTAATAATAATGGATATCTGTATCCGGCATCAATGCAGGCGGCTTCGGTTTCTGATATGTTAATTAGCAGATGCAGGTTAGCAGGTGTGAAATTCATTAATAATACAATTGTTACTGACATACATATCGCAGAAGATGGAGGATTCATAATTGAAACTGAAGCTGATAAGTTAAGTAAAAATTATTATTGCGATAAAGTAATTCTGGCAACTGGAACTAAAGCAGGAATTAAAGATGATTTCTGTGAGAATATGGCAGAATTTCTAACAGAACATAATCATACAATCGAAAAGTACAAGCCAGCATTATGTGGTATGGAAGTTAAGAAAGATAAGCCGCCCATTAAACAATTCTTTAAGAATACCTCAGGGGTAAGATGTAAAATAAATGCGGCTCTTTACATAGATAATGATAGAACTACAACCGAGTCAGGTGAATTACAGCTTACTAATTATGGATTATCAGGAATAGTGATATTTCAGTTAGCTGCCATGGTATCAAGAGCCTTAGAGAATAATAGAAAAGCGACAGTTTTAATTGATTTTCTGCCTGAATATGATATCAATGAATTAGTAAATGCGGTGTGTCTGCAGTTTGCTTATGAAAAGAAGTCAGTATATGATATTTTAATGGGAATATTTAATTCCAAACTTGCAATGGAGTTAATTAATATGTATTCTTATTATGTTGATAATGCGGTTAAACCATTTAATAAGAATTTATCTAAAGAGAAATTAACAGATATGCTTAAGTTCTTTAAGAATGTTGAGTTTAATATAAATGGAACAAATGATTTTACGAAGGCACAGATATGTTGTGGTGGAATAGATGTAGATGGTATTAATCCATATACGATGGAATCTAAATATATTAAAAACCTGTATTTTACAGGAGAAGCAATCAATGTAGACGGAAAATGCGGCGGCTATAATCTTCAATGGGCATGGTCTACAGGGTATGTTGCAGGGAAAAGTTGTAAATTAGTGTGAAAAAGTATGAAAGGACTATCAGAAAAATGATTAGAATTTCACAAATTAAATTACCGATAAATCATACAGAAGAAGATTTATCTAAACAGATAAGTAAGATTCTTAAGGTGAATAAAGATAATTTTAAATATAAGATAGCAAAGAAATCGATTGATGCCAGAAAAGAAGATGTCAAATATATCTATACTGTAGATGTAGAAATCAGTAATGAAAAGAAAATAATTTCTAAAGTTAACAATAAAAATATTATGTTAACTAAGAATGAAAAATATGAATTTATTAAGCCGGGAGAAAAGAAATTAAATCACAGACCTGTAATTGTAGGTTCAGGACCGGCAGGATTATTTTGTGCATATATGTTAGCGATAAACGGATATGAACCACTTGTGATTGAACGTGGTGAAAATGTAGATGAAAGACAGAAAACGGTAGAAAAGTTCTTTAAGACAGGTATTCTTAATCCGGAGTCTAATGTCCAGTTCGGTGAGGGTGGTGCAGGAACATTTTCCGATGGTAAACTTAATACAATGGTTAAAGATAAATTTCAAAGAAATGATTTCGTATTAGATACATTCGTGAAATTTGGCGCTGATGAGAAAATAACCTATATTAATAAACCACATATCGGAACTGATGTATTATCAAAGGTAGTTAAAAATATCCGCTTAGAGACTATTCGTCTTGGTGGAAGTTTTATGTTTGGTACCAGATTTACTAAATGTAATTATGAGAATAATGTATTAAAATCAATTGATATAGAAACGAAGAATGGTAAAGAGACTATTCCATGTGAAGTCTTAGTGCTTGCGACAGGACACAGTTCAAGAGATACATTTAAGATGCTATATGATTCTAAGTTAATTATGGAACCCAAAGCATTTGCAATCGGTGTAAGAATCGAGCATAAACAAAAGCAGATTAATGATTCTCAATATGGTGCATTTAGTGACAAATTACCTGCTGCGGATTACAGACTTGCAACCAATCTTCCAAGTGGAAGAGGTGTATATTCATTCTGTATGTGTCCGGGTGGATATGTGGTTAATTCATCATCAGAATTAGAGTCAACAGCAGTTAACGGAATGAGTTACAGCAAGAGAGACGGTGAAAATGCGAACAGTGCAATGATTGTTACAATTACACCGGATGATTTTAAGGATAAGACACCTCTTGGAGGCATAGAATATCAGAGAGTTTTAGAAAAAGCTGCATATATAGAGGGAAAAGGTAAGATTCCCGTTCAGTTATTCGGAGATTTTAAAGAGAATATAAAGACTACAGGACTTGGTGATGTTAATCCACAGATGAAAGGAAAATATGAATTTTCAAATCTGAGAAATATTTTTCCTGAATATATATCAGAATCTTTGATACAGGGGATTGACTTCTTCGCATCTAAGATAAAGAATTATAACAGATATGATGCAGTTATGTCAGGAGTGGAGAGCAGAACCTCGTCACCGCTTAGAATATTAAGAGATGAAGCATTTGAAAGTAATATTAAAGGTATATATCCCTGCGGAGAGGGTGCAGGATATGCAGGAGGTATTACATCAGCGGCAATGGACGGTATAAAAGTCTATGAGGCAATATCTAAAAAATATGCTCCATTGACAGATTAGTAACTTTTGTATAAAATACAAGAATGTATTTTACTTCACTTCGGAGGATTAAACGGAAATGGAAATATCAGATAGTTATAGAAATAAATTAAAAGACAAAAAAAGAATTGTTGTTAAAATCGGTTCGTCATCACTTACACATCCTGAGACGAATGGGATTGATTTATATAAACTTGAGAAATTAGTAAGAATACTTACAGATATAAAGAATCAGGGCAAAGATGTTATATTAGTATCGTCAGGTGCGATAGCTGTAGGTAAAAAGTCTACAGGTTTATCAGGTAAGAGCTTAACACTTTCAGAGAAACAGGCATGTGCAGCAATTGGACAGGCGCAGCTTATGATGATGTATCAGAAGTTATTTTCTGAATACAACCAGAAAACAGCACAGATTCTTATGACTAAATATACAATGCTAGATGATTTGAGCAGATATAATGCAAGAAATACTTTTGAAGAATTATTAAAATTAGGCGTTATTCCTGTTGTAAATGAGAATGATACCGTTTCAACATATGAAATCGTATTTGGTGATAACGACAGATTATCTGCTTTAGTTACAGCACTTACAAATGCAGATATGCTTATATTATTATCTGATATAGACGGAATGTTTACAGATGATCCAAATGTGAATAAAGATGCAAAATTTATTCCAATCGTTACAAATTTAGACAGTAAAATGTTCTCAATGGGTAAAGAGTCATCAGGAAGTGATGTCGGAACAGGTGGAATGAGTGCTAAATTAGCAGCTGCACAGATAGCAACAGAGTCAGGTGCAGATATGATTATCGCTAATGGCGAAAATGTTTCGGTTATTGAACAGATTTTAGCAGGAAATAATGTTGGAACTTTATTTACTTCTAATCAGAAAGAAGATTTTAAAATAATAGACTATTTGTCTGAATAAAAGGATTTTATTAATGGAAATAAAAATATTACAGAATTCAGAATGGCACTTTGGTAAATATCTTAGTGATAACTATGTGCTTGAAACAACTGAATATGATGGCGAGTTTGAATCGGTTAAGGGAATTAGATACAGCTTACTTAACTTAGAGACAAATGAGCGAATTGAGGTTCTACCTAATATTGATAAATATAACATTGGAGAAATTATCGATGTTTCGACAGAACCTAAATACTTATATTTTGCAAATGTAGAAAAAGATGATACAGAGACTTCAAAAGACATTTATACAAATGATACGGAAGCTGATAAATATAAAGAAGTCGGAAAAATATTACTTCTAAGATATAATATATCAAGTGGTGAGACTGAAACTTTATATAATTTCACAGAGAATCTTTATGGGCTTAATGAGATAAAGAAGCTTAAATTATTTATTATAAATGATTACTGCATTATTATACAGAACGAATATCTTGTATTAAATAAAACCAAAACCTATTCAGGGTTCTTTAGATTTACCCAGAGACTATATAATATCAAAGATGAAGCAGAGTATATGATTGCCGATGAGAACTTTAACTTAAATGGTATTATGGATATTCTTGCGGTATCAGATAACCAGTGTGTAATCAAGACAGGATATTCGCTGTTAGAGGATAACAGATATAACCTGTTAGAAGAAGATGAGTGCAGCTTAGAGGCTGTAAGCTTTGTAAATATCGGACAGATGGTTTCAGACCTCGCAATAGGTAAGAAAGGTATTTCGCTTGAAACTATTGAACAGACCTATCATAACAAGACAATTCCATATATTAAGAAAATGGGAGATTATGTTATATATTCCTGTGTAAATAATGAGACTAAGGAGGAAGAGGTTAAGTTCTATAATTTAACTTCGTCTGAGATAAAGAACTGTATTAATCAGGACGTTATACGTGTTTCTAATCTTGCAAAAGCATATGTTCTTAATAATGAACCATATATTTGCATAATAAAAGATAATGAAATATCATTCTTAAATCTTAATACAAATAAGATTGAACCTAAATACAATAATGGCTCGAAGTTATGTGAGGTATACAATAATCTGCTTGTATTTACCGGAGTAAATAAGACGATATTTGGCAAAAAGAAAACATTTTTCGATATCATAAGCTTTCCGGGAGGAGAATTATTATTACACGAACAAAGCGAATATGTAGACAGCCTGATAACTAATAATGATACATTATATATAATTGTTAAGTGATATTGAAACCAGAGTATTATAAGTATGTGAGAGTAGTATAATCAATGAATTCAGAATATTTGCAGAATTGTGGAAACAACTTGCTGTGAGGCAATTCGTGGGCATCAGGTTGGTGGCAAAAGGCATTTTGCCACCAACTTAATAGAAACCAATATCATAGAACAAGAAGTAATGTTGTATAGAATGGAGAAGATTTATTAATGGAACAGAGTAAATTAGACAGAATAAATGAATTAGCACGTCTTTCTAAGACAAGAGAACTTACGCCTGCTGAGAAATCAGAACAGAAGAAATTACGTGACGAGTACATCAGACTTGTTCATAATAACTTAAGAGGACAGTTACAAAATATCCGTATTGTAGAGAAAGATGGTTCTATAACATCTTTAAAGAAGAAATAGTAAAAGTTTATGAATAAAAGTGAATTAAGAAAAATGATGTCTGCTAAGAGAAATAGTCTTACAGATGAAGAAAAAGCATATAAGAGCAGCAATATATTTAAAAATCTGTTAGATATTGCTAACTTTACTGATGTTAGCTCTGTATTTACATTTGTAAGTTATAGAAGTGAATGTGATACGTCTCCTATTATCGATTATTGTATTGATAATGGAATAAAGGTGGCGGTTCCAAGAGTAAATGGAGATAAAATGGACTTCTATGTAATCAGAGATAAATCAGAGTTATCCATTGGAAGTTACGGAATATTAGAACCAGTTACAGATACGATTATATATCCTGATGAAAAAAGTCTTATTATAATGCCTGGATTAGTATTTGATACAAAAGGCAATAGAATCGGCTATGGTGGAGGATATTATGATAAATACATATCTGAATATAATCTAGGGCTTAAAGCTGCAATCTGTTTTGATTTTCAGGTCATAGAAGAAAATATTATAGAAGCCGAGGATACAGATGTTGTACCGGATATAATTATTACAGATAGCCGTAATATAAATGTAGCCAAGCTTCGCTCATAGAATATTTGATATCATCTGATGTAAGCAAACTGCGGGTATGTAGATTAGAACTTTTTGTAAGAATTGCGTAAATTTGTCAGGCATTATCTTTCTTCTCATATTTTGTGTACATTTACCAGACAGACACTTAAGCAGGAATGTCCGTATGTAACATACACTTTCATATTCCTTAATCGGGTGTGAGTAAATGCCGCCCTCTGCAAAGTCTATTACGGTGCAGTAAATCAAACGCGCTTCGCTTGAACGGTGATTTACTGCACCGACTTTTTGCATCTGACGGCATATAACTCACACACACGATACGTCATAAATCAAGTGTATGTTACAGACGGACAACCCTGTTTAAGTGTTCTGGCTGTTAAATGAACATAAATAATCAAAAGAGAAGAAAGATAATACCGACAAATTAGCAATTTGAAACATAAGTTCTAAATCTACATACCCGCAGTTTTGCTATACACAGATGATATATTTATTATCACTGAGCGAAGTGTAACTACATTTATATACAACGTCTAAGAATTACAAGTACAACATCTGTATCCCCGACTTCTTTTTTTATTTTCTAAGGCATATAATATCAAAAAAAGGTTTTATATGATTATCAATCTCGACAATATTTATACATACAATTCTCTATTAAACAAGTCTTTGTATATCGCAAAATTATATCCTCAATTAATTAAAGTTACCCATATAGGAACGTCTAACGATAACAGGATAATATTTATGGTTAAAGTAGGTAAAGGAAACAGAGGACCTGTATTTGTGGCTGGAGTTCATGGCAGGGAAATAATTAATCCTACGGTTATGCTTTCTTTAATAGAACGACTTTCGCATCGTTATTATTCCTATGGAGAAAAATTATTAGACAAATATGCTTTATACTTTATTCCTTTATTGAATCCTGATGGTTACACTATTGCCATGGAGGGATATTATGCAATTAATGATAAAATTCTAAGAAATAATTGCAGACGTTGTAATATTCCATATAAAGAGTATAAATTCAATGGTGATGGCGTGGATATTAACAGGAATTTTATGTCGCAGTCTTTTACATTTACCAAGAATTCGGGACTTCCTGATAACGAACCTGAAACAATGGCATTTATAAAGGTGTGCGAACAAAATGATTTTATGGGAATGATAGATTTTCATTCAAGGGGAAATTCTATATTCTATTATAGAAGTGCAATGGTATATGAGTATAACAGAAAACAGTTTGATATTGCCTGCCGTTTATCTAAACTTACAGGTTATTCTTTATATACACCACAGGAAGAGAACCCTGATAATCTGTCCGGAGGAAATACAGTTAATTTCTTCTCGGAAAGATACCTGCTGCCGGCAATAACCATAGAAACAGTAGAAGATGAAGCAACATTTCCGTTGGAGGCATCTTACTGTATGAGAGTGCATAATGAACTTAAAAATGTTCCACTCGAATTTTTGAGAATGCTCATTTATTTACATTGACAATAATATTTTAAATCTATATAATACTAATTTGGGCGTTTGTGCGCCTAAAGGTCTGATTTAGCAATTATAATATCAGATTGTGATTATATTATAATTATAAAATTATGTCAGGATAATAAGCTATAAACCCACTTTTATTCCTGCCATTATAAAGAAATTAATACGAAAGGATTACTTATGAACGAAATTAACCTTGATTTAGTAGATATATCAACCGAGGCGCCATTAGAAGAGCCGGCAAGACAATATTACTATATGGCAAAATGCAGAGAAATAATCCGTAAGAAGAGCGAGATGTTAGGTCGTCCTCTTTATTGTCAGATTCAGACATTTGGCTGTCAGATGAATGCCAGAGATTCAGAGAAATTAACAGGTATTCTTGAAGCAATAGGCTATGTGCTTACTACCTCAAATGAAGCACCTGATTTTATCTTATATAATACCTGTACCGTCAGAGAAAATGCTAACCTTAAAGTGTATGGTCATCTTGGTAATTTGAAGAAATTGAAGAACAAGAACCCTGAAATGATTATTTCATTATGTGGTTGTATGATGCAGGAGGAAACAGTAGTTGAGAAAATTAAAAGCAGCTACCGTTTTGTTGACCTCATATTTGGAACACATAATATATTTAAGTTAGCGGAACTTCTATATGAGAAATTCACAACCGGCAACAGTGTTATTGAAATATGGAAGGACACAGATAAGATTGTTGAAGAACTTCCTATCGACCGTAAATATCCATTCAAATCAGGCGTAAATATTATGTTTGGCTGTAATAACTTCTGCAGTTACTGTATAGTGCCTTATGTCAGAGGTCGTGAAAGAAGTAGAAAGCCTGAAGATATTATAGAAGAGATTAAAAAGTTAGTTGCAGATGGTGTCGTGGAAATAATGTTACTCGGACAGAATGTCAATTCTTATGGCAAGAACTTAGAAAATGGCATTTCATTTGCAGAACTTCTTAAACGTGTAGAAGAAATAGATGGATTAGAGAGAATCAGATTTATGACTTCACATCCTAAAGATTTATCAGACGATTTGATTGAAGTTATGAAGAATTCAAAGAAGATATGCAGACAGTTACATCTTCCATTGCAGTCAGGAAGCAGTCGTATTCTTAAGATAATGAACAGACATTATGATAAGGAGAAATACTTAGACCTTGCATTAAAGATTAGAAGAGAAATTCCTGATATGGCATTATCTACTGATATTATCGTAGGTTTTCCGGGAGAGACAGAAGAGGACTTCTTAGAGACCTTAGATGTAGTTAAGAAAGTAAGATATGACAGTGCATATACTTTCATATATTCGAAGAGAACAGGTACACCTGCTGCTAAAATGGAGAATCAGGTTCCTGAAGATGTGGTTAAGGACAGATTTAACAGATTATTAGAAGTTGTTCAGGAGATTTCTAATGAAAATACAGGTAAATATGTTGGAGAGACTATGGAAGTATTAGTTGAAGAAGTAAATGACCACGATTCTTCATTAGTTACAGGTAAATTAAGTAACAGTACGACAGTACATTTTAAAGGAACTGAAGATTTAATCGGTAAGATTGTAAATGTACACTTAGATGAAGCTAAGGGCTTTTATTACTTCGGTACGATGGTTGAATAAGAGTGGAAAAGAATAGAAATAGAAGAAAGAAATAAGAAATAAAAAGAAGTAACAAGAAAAGAATAGAGAAAAAGAAAATATAAAAAGAACAAAGAAGAAAAAGAAAAGAAAGTGTTTGTGAAAAAGTTATGAATTATATTAAACCAAAATTATTTTCGGTAATGAAAGATTATACGAAAGAACAGTTTGTTAAAGACGTAGTGGCAGGCATAATTGTTGCAATTATTGCATTACCATTATCGATTGCGTTAGCGCTTGCATCAGGAGTAACTCCTGAAATGGGATTATATACGGCGATAGTTGCCGGTTTCATCATCTCATTTTTCGGTGGAAGCCGTGTCCAGATTGCAGGACCAACAGCGGCATTTGCAACAATTGTAGCAGGAATCGTAGCTACAGAGGGAATTGACGGATTAATAATTGCTACCATAATGGCAGGTATTATTCTTGTATTAATGGGATTATTCAAATTCGGAAGTCTGATTAAATTCATACCACTTACCATAACTACTGGTTTTACAAGTGGTATTGCAGTTACTATTTTCATTGGTCAGATTAAAGATTTCTTAGGACTTACATTTAAGCCGACTAAAGAACCTCTTATAGAGACTATGGATAAAGTTAAGATGATTGGAAGATGCATTAATACTGTTAATGTATCAGCTTTAATAATAGGTCTTGTGGCATTATTAATATTAATAGTATGGCCAAAGATTAATAAGATAATACCTCCATCATTAATAGCTATTATTGTAACTGCTGCGGCAGTAAAATTATTATTACTTGATGTAAATACAATTGGTTCATTGTATACAATTTCATCAAAGTTACCACATTTTAATATGCCTGCATTTACATTTGCAAAGGTACGTTTATTATTACCTAATGCATTTACAATAGCGATACTTGCAGCTATTGAGTCACTTCTTTCCTGTGTGGTTGCAGATGGTATGATTGGAAGCAAGCATAAGTCAAATGCTGAACTTGTGGCACAGGGCTTAGGTAATATCGGTAGTGCGTTCTTCGGTGGAATACCTGCAACAGGTGCGATAGCAAGAACTGCTGCGAATGTTAAAAATGGAGGTAGAACTCCGATTGCGGGAATAGTTCATTCCATAACACTTGCACTTATATTAGTAATTTTAATGCCATATGCAGCACTTATTCCTATGCCTTGCATCGCAGCAATATTATTTATGGTTGCCTATAATATGAGTGAATGGAGAAAGTTTCTCAATATATGCAAAACAGCACCAAAAAGTGATATACTTGTACTCGTCTTAACATTCGTGTTAACAGTAGTATTTGATTTAGTAGTAGCAATAGGTGTCGGTATCGTCTTAACCTGTCTGTTATTTATGAAGAGAATGTCAGAGGTTACAGATGTACATGGCTGGAAATATATAGACGAAGATGAAGAAGATACAGAAGATGAAGATGCAATAGGTTTAAAAGTTGTGCCAAAAGGAACACACGTATTTGAAATTAACGGACCGATGTTCTTTGGTGCGGCAGATAAATTTATGGAAGTTGTATCTGAAACTGAGGGAGATGTACTTATTATCAGAATGAGAGGCGTGCCTGCACTAGATGTTACTGCATATCAGACACTTTTAAATATCTTAAAAACATGTAAGGCAAATGGAATGACACTTATACTCTCACACATTAATGAACAGCCAATGCATGTATTTGAGAAAGCAGGCTTTATAGAAATGGTCGGAGAAGAGAACATTTGTCCAAACATTGATGCGGCAATAGAAAGAGCAAACGAAATACATTCGAAAAACGGAGGTTGACATGGGGCAGTTATCACCAATGATGCAAAAATATATGGAAACAAAGGAGCAATATAAGGACTGTATTCTGTTCTACAGATTAGGTGACTTTTATGAGATGTTTTTTGATGATGCAATCTTAGCTTCTAAAGAGTTAGAATTAACACTTACAGGTAAGGACTGCGGACTTGAAGAACGTGCGCCTATGTGCGGAATACCTTATCATGCTGTAGATACATATTTGAGCAAACTTGTTGAAAAAGGATATAAAGTAGCTATAGGTGAACAGGTAGAAGATCCTAAGTTAGCAAAGGGGTTAGTTAAACGTGAGGTAATAAGAGTGGTTACTCCGGGAACTAATCTTAATACTTCATCAATGGACGAGACTAAGAATAATTATCTTATGTGTATATCATATCTTGATGATAAATTCGGAATTGCCATAACTGATATTACAACCGGAGATTTTATGGTAACAGAGGTCGATTCCACAAGGTCATTATTAGATGAAATTAATAAGTTTATGCCATCGGAGATAGTTGTTAATTCACCATTTTATCTGACTGGCATAGATGCTGATGATTTGAAGAACAGACTTAATATATGCATATTTACATTAGATTCATGGTATTTTGATGAAGAGATGTGTGTAAATACCTTAAAAGACCATTTTCACGTAATGAATTTATCAGGATTAGGACTTGATGATTATCCTACAGGAACAATTGCAGCAGGTGCGTTGATGAAATACCTGCTTGAAACTCAGAAGATATCATTGTCACATATTATTGCAATATCTCCTTATTCTACAGGAAAATATATGATAATTGATACATCTACCAGAAGAAATCTTGAATTAACGGAGACACTTCGTGAGAAACAGAAACGTGGCTCGCTTCTGTGGGTTCTTGATAAGACTAAGACAGCAATGGGTGCAAGAACCTTAAGACAATATATAGAACAGCCTCTTGTTAAAAAAGAAGATATAATAAAACGTCAGGATGCCATCGAAGAGATTAATGATGACTTAATAACAAGAGAAGAGATAAGGGAATATCTTAATCCTGTATATGATTTAGAGAGATTAATAAGCCGTATTTCTTATCAGTCAGCTAATCCTAGAGACTTAATAGCATTTAGAAATTCGTTAGAGTTATTACCTCATATCAAAAATCAGATGAAATCATATAAATCAGAAGAATTATCTGAATTATATAATAAGTTTGATGTGCTTGAAGATTTATACGAACTTGTCAGAGATTCAATTATGGAAGAGCCGCCTATAACTATTCGTGAGGGTGGAATAATTAAGGACGGATATTCAGAAGAAATCGATAAATTGAGAAAAGCCAAGACAGAGGGTAAGAACTGGATTGCTGATTTAGAGGCAAAGGAAAAAGAAAGAACCGGAATAAAGAGTTTAAAGATTAAGTACAATAAGGTATTCGGATATTATATAGAGGTTACTAATTCGTTTAAGGACTTAGTGCCTGATAATTATACAAGAAAGCAGACATTAGCTAATGCAGAGCGTTATATCACTGATGAATTAAAGAATTTAGAGGATATAATCCTTGGTGCAGAAGAGAAGCTTTCTGCTATTGAATATGATAAATTCTGCCTTATAAGAAATACTATAGCTGATGAAGTCGTAAGAATTAAACACACAGCTAAAATAGTTGCCAAGATTGATGTATATGCATCGCTTGCATATGTGGCAGAGCATAATAATTTCGTCAGACCATCAATTAATGAAAAAGGCATTATTGATATTAAAAACGGTCGTCATCCTGTGGTTGAAAAGATGATGAATGGTTCAATGTTTGTTGAAAATGACACTTATTTAGATAAGCATAATAACAGAATTTCGATAATAACAGGTCCTAATATGGCAGGTAAATCTACATATATGAGACAGACCGCATTAATTGTATTAATGGCACAGCTTGGTTCCTTTGTTCCTGCAAGCTCTGCCAATATCGGAATTTGTGACAGAATTTTTACCAGAGTCGGAGCTTCTGATGATTTGGCATCGGGACAGAGTACATTTATGGTGGAGATGACAGAGGTAGCTAATATTCTTAGAAATGCTACTTCTAACAGTTTACTTATCCTTGATGAAATAGGACGAGGTACAAGTACATTTGACGGACTTAGTATTGCCTGGGCTGTAGTTGAACATATAAGCAATACAAAGCTTTTAGGCGCAAAGACATTATTTGCCACACATTATCATGAACTTACCGAATTAGAGGGTACTTTAGCAGGCGTAAATAACTATTGCATAGCTGTTAAGGAACAGGGCGATGATATAGTATTCTTAAGAAAAATCGTCAAAGGCGGTGCTGATAAGAGTTATGGTATACAGGTTGCAAAACTTGCAGGAATACCAGAGTCAGTTATATCGCGTGCTAAAGAGATTGCAATGGAATTATCAGATGCCGACATAAGTGCAAGGGCTAAAGAGATTGCGATTTCTTCTAAACCGGCAATTAAGAATAAGCAATTTGTTAAAGATGATACAGATGCAACCCAGATGTCATTATTTGATACCGTTAAAGATGATGATATTATAAATGAATTAAAAGAGTTAGACATATCTAATATGACACCTATGGATGCATTAAATACATTATATAAACTTCAAAATAAGTTAAAGAACCGTTGGTAATAGATAGCTGTTAAAGTTTAGAAATGAAAGAATGAGGTGAACTATGGCACATATAAATGTTCTTGATAAATCTACTGTAGATAAGATTGCAGCCGGAGAGGTTGTAGACAGACCATCATCAATTGTCAAGGAAGTCTTAGAAAATGCAATTGATGCCAAGGCAACTGCGGTTACGGTTGAGATAAAAGATGGCGGAATTTCATTTATCAGAATTACGGATAATGGACAGGGAATAGAAAAAGATGATATTAAAAATGCTTTTTTAAGACATGCCACAAGTAAAATTAAAAATGTAGAAGATTTATTAAGTGCCAGTTCACTAGGATTTCGTGGTGAGGCATTATCAAGTATTGCTGCCGTTACGCAGTTAGAATGTATTACTAAGACTCCATCTGATTTGACAGGAATAAGATATGTGATTGAGGGCGGAGAAGAAAAATGCCTTGAAGAAGTTGGTGCACCTACAGGAACGACATTTATTATAAGAAATCTGTTCTATAATACGCCGGCACGACGTAAATTCTTAAAATCAGCTACAACAGAGGCTTCTTATATAAGCAGCATAGTAGAGAAAATTGCCCTTTCACACCCGGAAGTCTCTATAAGATTCATTAACAATAATCAAAATAAACTTCATACATCAGGTAATAATAAATTAAAGGAAATTATTTATTCTATATATGGACGTGATGTTGCCACAAATATATTAGAGATAGACGATGCAGCAATGAATATGCATCTTACGGGATATATTGGTAAACCGATTGTCTCAAGAGGTAACAGAAACAATATGGTATATTTCATTAATGGCAGATTTATAAAGAGTAAGATTATAAATAATGCAATTGAAGAAGCATATAAGCCATACATGATGCAGCATAATTATCCATTCTGTGTATTACATTTTCAGATAGACAGTCATCTTATAGATGTCAATGTTCATCCATCTAAAATGGAGATTCGTTTTGAGAATCCAATGGATATATATAATATTTTCTATAATGCAATTTCGGCAGCACTTAGCAGACGTGAATTAATCCCTGAGGTAACAGAGGCAGATTCAGGTAATTCTAAGAAAATTCCCGTACAAACAGTTGCAAATAATGCCAGGAATACCGGTAATACAGGTAATACCAATAGTAATGATAATAATACCGATAATAACACTACAAATAACATCGGCAATACTATAAATGTCGCAAAGCCGGATATAAACACTACAAAGACTGAAGTTAATCAAAGTATTGGAAATAATACTCCGAATAACAATATAGTTTCTGAAAAAAACAATATTGAGAATGTTGAAAATGTGATTAAAACAGAAGAAAAACAGCAGTCTAAGAGACATATAAGAGAACCCGAACCATTTGAAGTCAGACGAAGTATGTTAGATGATATGACAAAGGTCTCATATGCTGCAGAAAATGATAATGCAGCAGATATATCTAAGGTAGCTGAAAGTTCAAATGATTACAATGCAGCACCAGTGCAGGGGCAGGCAGAACAGTTAGATTTATTTGATAATGTTTTCTTATCAGAAAAGGAACGTAAGAAGCACAAAATGATAGGACAGCTTTTCGATACTTACTGGCTTATTGAATATGATAACAACTTATATATAATTGACCAGCATGCAGCACACGAAAAGGTATTATATGAAAAAACTTTGAAATCATTTAAAAATAAAGAGATTACCTCACAGCAGATTAATCCCCCGATTATACTTACATTATCAATGGAAGAGGAAAATATACTTAACAGATTCAGTGGTGAATTCGAAAGATTCGGCTATGAAATCGAGCCATTTGGTGGTAAGGACTATGCTGTACGTGCTGTACCTGCTAACCTGTATTCAATCGGACAGAAAGAACTCTTGATGAGTCTTATTGATTCACTTACAGAGACTTCAGTAGAGTTAAAGTCAGATTTGATAACAGAGAAGATTGCTTCAATGTCCTGTAAGGCAGCAGTTAAGGGTAATAACCGCCTATCAGTTGAAGAGGCTAATGCATTAATAGAACAGTTATTGCAATTAGACAATCCTTATAATTGTCCTCATGGACGACCTACTATTATATCAATGAGTAAATATGAAATTGAGAAGAAATTCAAAAGAATAGTGTAACAGAATAGAATAGAGGATAGTGTGAAAGACTTGTGCTGATGCACCAATTCTTTCACATAGCTATTTGTTTCAGAGCGAAAACAAATAGCTGTTTATGGCAAGTCAGAAATCGCCTACGCGAATTTCTGACTGCCTCTTTGCGACAAGTCGCTCAGAATAGAGGATTAGTGAAAATGAATAATCTAAATAAGAAACCATTAGTTATAATAACAGGACCGACAGGTGTCGGTAAGACGGATATATCGATTGATATTGCCAAGAAAATTAATGGTGAAATTATAAGTGCTGATTCGATACAGGTATATAAATATATGGATATAGGTTCGGCTAAAATAACTAAAGAGGAAATGGATGGAATAAAGCATTATCTGGTAGACGAACTTAATCCTGATGAAGAATTCAATGTATATATGTTTAAAACAATGGCTAAGAAAGCTATGGAAGAAATATATGCTAAAGGTAAAGTTCCGATAATCGTAGGAGGAACGGGCTTCTATATACAGAGTATACTTTATGATATTGAATTCTCTGACGAAGAAGAGAAAGATGACAGTATCCGTAAGAAGTACGAACAATTAGCTAAGGAAAAAGGCAATTCTTATGTCCATAAGCTTTTAGAAGAGGTAGATAAAGAAGCTGCTGATTCGATACATGAGAATAATTTAAAACGTGTAATTCGTGCCTTAGAGTATTTTGAAGTGAATCATGAAAAGATTTCCGTTCATAATGCAAGAGAGGCTTCTAAGGAATCACCATATAATTTCGTCTATTTTGTACTTAACAGACAAAGGGATGTGTTATATGAAAGAATAGATAAGCGAGTAGATATAATGATTGAGCAGGGACTTGTAAATGAGGTTAAGCATCTGTTAGCTTTAGGATACTCGCCTGACTTAGTATCTATGCAGGGCTTAGGCTATAAGGAAATTGTTGCATATCTTAATGGGGAATATACATTAGATGAAGCGGTTGAGATAATTAAGAGAGATACAAGACGTTTTGCAAAACGCCAGCTTACGTGGTTTAGACGTGAGAAAGAAGTTACTTTTATGAATTATGAAGAGTATGGCAATGACAAGGAATTAGTTAGTAATGCTATGATTGACATAATGCATAAAAAGGGAATAATAGATGATAATTAAATGACATTTATTATTGAATATAAATATCATGGTATTAAAATGGTGCATTGCGTTAATTACAACTAAAATTTTGATGCCATAATTTCATAATATTAATAGAAAGTATAGAGAAAAAACGATGAATGAATTAAAAGATAAAATGTATAGTGAATTAGGAATATCAAAGGAAGTTCTTGATTTCTGCACTGAAATCGAAGAAAAGTTACAAGACAGATTCAAGGAATTTGATGAAAAAGCAGAATATAACCAGTTAAAGGTTATTAAGGCAATGCAGGAAGCAAGGGTAAGTGATGTACATTTCTCTGCTTCATCCGGCTATGGATATAATGACTTAGGAAGAGATACATTAGAAGAAGTCTATGCAAAAGTATTTAATACAGAAGCAGCACTTGTACGTCCACAGATAACTTGTGGAACCCACGCACTTGCGCTTGCACTTGCATCTAATCTAAGACCGGGTGATGAGTTATTATCAGTATCAGGAAAGCCTTATGACACATTAGAGGAAGTTATCGGAATAAGACCATCTGTCGGCTCTCTTAAAGAATTCGGAGTTACATATTCACAGGTAGATTTATTACCGGATGGCTCGTTTGATAAAGAGGGAATAAAAAAGGCTATTAATTCTAAAACTAAACTTATAGCAATTCAGCGTTCTAAAGGATATCTTCCAAGAAGAACTCTTTCACCATATGAAATCGGTGATGTTATAAAATTTATTAAAGAAATTAATCCTGAATTAATCGTGATGGTAGATAACTGTTATGGCGAATTCGTTGAATATGATGAGCCAAGTGATTTCGGGGCAGATATGACAGTAGGTTCACTTATTAAGAATCCGGGTGGTGGACTTGCACCTATAGGCGGATATATTGTAGGTACTAAAGAATGTATTGAACAGGCATCATACAGACTTACGGCTCCGGGACTTGGAAGAGAAGTTGGTGCAACATTAGGTGTGACACAGAGTTTCTTCCAGGGATTATTCTTAGCACCTACTGTAGTAAGCGGGGCTTTAAAAGGAGCTGTATTTGCAGCTAATATATATGAGAAGTTAGGCTTTAAGGTAGTTCCTGATGGCAGTGAACCAAGATATGATATAATTCAGGCGATAGAATTCGGCCGTCCGGAGGGAGTTATTGAATTCTGTAAAGGTATACAGGCAGCAGCTCCTGTTGACAGCTTTGTTACACCAGAGCCATGGGCGATGCCAGGATATGACAGCGATGTAATTATGGCAGCAGGTGCATTTATTCAGGGTTCTTCAATTGAACTTAGTGCTGATGGACCTATTAAGCCACCATATGCAGTTTATTTTCAGGGTGGTCTTACATGGTATCATGCGAAGCTTGGCATTATAAATTCTTTACAAAAATTAGTAGATGCGGGTATTGTTAAATTATAATTATTATGCTATTATTAAAAAGATTTTAGCAATTTTCTTTTTTGAACCTGGAGAGAATAATTGATGAAAGGATGATGAATATAACATCGATTAAGGAAATCAGAAAAGAAAACAGACCTTATGAGAAATTTTTACTCAAAGGTCCCGAGGCTCTCACAGATTCAGAGCTTCTTGCAATTATAATCAGGACAGGCACTTATAATATGACATCTGTAGAATTATCAGATGCGGTATTATCACTGTCTAAGACGGATAACATATTAGGAATAACACATTTGTCTTTAAAGGAATTACAGAGTATTAAAGGAATAGGACTTGTGAAAGCCACGCAGATAAAGTGTGTGGCAGAATTAAGTAGGCGTATTTCTAAGGGAAACATTTCTTTTGACAAAGAATTTATTTCACCTGAGATAATTGCAGATTATTATATGGAAGACTTAAGACACCTTGAAACTGAGCGCCTGCTTGTAGTAATGCTTAATACGAAGCACAGATTCTTAGGTGATTTTGAATTGTCTAAAGGTACGGTTAATGCATCAATGGCATCGCCAAGAGAGGCATTTATAGAAGCCCTCAGGGCGGGTGCGGTATATATAATCCTGCTGCATAATCACCCTAGTGGTGACCCGACACCTAGTCGTGAAGATATTGTAACGACAAAGCGTATGAAAGAGGCGGGAAATATTATCGGTATTAACCTGATAGACCACATAATTATTGGCGATAATAAATATATAAGTCTGAAACAGATTGGATTGTTTTAGAAAATGGAGGAGAATAATGGCACAACATTCATATGGTATAGATTTAGGTACCAGCAATTTTAAGATTTTTGGATTAACAAATAAGAAGATAATAAATGAGAAAAATGTCATTGCTAAGAAGAACAAAGATGAAGTATTCCAGTTCGGAGACTTAGCATTTGAAATGTATGAGAAAGCACCTGAGAATATCGAGGTATCATTTCCTGTTAAATTCGGTGTAATTGCAGACATTAAGAATATGGATATTTTATTCGAGAGCTTCTTTAAGAAATTAAATGGTAAAGGCATTACAGGTTCAGCAAATTTCTGTATTGCAGTTCCTACTGATATTACAGAAGTAGAGAAAAGAGCCTTTTATGATATGGTTGCTGAATCAAGAGTTAAGGCAAAACATATAAGTGTAGTTGAGAAACCAATTGCAGATGCAGTCGGCGTAGGAATTGATGTTGAAAGTCCAAAAGGTAATCTTATTGTAAATATAGGTGCGGACACAACAGAGATTTCCGTAATCTCATTAGGCGGAATTGTGTTAAGCAAGCTTATTAAAACAGGCGGTTCTAAATTAGATGATACAATCTGCAGCATCGTCAGAAAGAAATATAATCTTGTAATAGGAAGAAGAACAGCAGAACAGATTAAGATTAATCTTGCAGATGCTACTAATTCTTCATCAAGTTCATATGTTGCCTTCGGAAGAAATATTGTAACAGGACTTCCAGCAAGTAAGGAGATAAGTTCTGAACTCGTATTTGAAGCGATTCAGGAATGTTTACATTCTATTATAGATTCTATTAAAGTTATCTTAGAGAGAACTCCACCTGAACTTGCTGCTGATATAATTAACACAGGTGTATACCTTACAGGTGGTTCTTCGTTAATCCAGAATATCGGACAGTTAATTACTAATGAGACAGGATTAAAGGTTAATCTTGATGATGAACCGGAAGAGACAGTTATAAGAGGAATTGCTGAAATATTATCGAATAATAAACTTAGTGAATTAATGTATGTTCCAAGAGAGAAACAATATAACTAAAAGACTATCAGAGGTATATTATTTTGAGAAGACGAGAAAAAAAAGAATTTCCAATTAAATATGTTTTATTCATGTTAACATTCTTATGTTTTGTGCTTATTGTTTCTTCGTTTGTATTTAAAGGCTTTGCGACACCTGTCAAATCGGCTGCCACGTATGTTATGACTCCGGTTACAAAGGGTATGAATGAAGTCGGAAAGTGGCTTACTGACAGAGCGACAGATATAAAGGAACTTAAGAACATAAAGAGTGAGAATAAGAGTCTTAAAGAACAGATATCAGATTTACAGAATAAGAACGCATTATCGGTTGAAGATCAGAATGAATTAGACCAGTTAAGAGAATTATATAAACTTAGTGAACAATATTCTGATTATGAGACAGTCGGTGCAAGAATTATCAGCAAAGACACAAGTAACTGGTATTCGACTTTTACAATTGATAAAGGAAGTAAAGATGGAATAGAAGTAGATATGAATGTTATCGGTGATGGTGGACTTGTCGGAATCGTCAGTGAAGTTGGTGATAATTATTCCATAATCCGTTCAATCATTGATGATGAAAGTAACGTCAGCGCACAGTTTGCTTCGACATCTGATAAATGTATTGTAAAAGGAAGTCTGCAGTTAATTAATGATGGAATACTTCAGGTGTTTAATATTAATAAGAATGCTAATGTAAATGAGGGTGATATGATTATCACATCTAATATAAGCAGTAAATTCTTACCGGGTATTTTGATAGGATATGTTAAAGATATCTCTGATGATTCTAATAATCTGACTAAGTCAGCATATGTTACTCCGGTAGTTGATTTCGCACATTTAGATATTGTTCTTATTATTAAACAACAGAAATTTACCGGTGAACAGTAGATAACGATTTAATCGTGGAAATGAGGTATATATGCTTCGAAAATTTATTTTAGGCATTTCAATATTTGTATTTTATCTGTTACAATGCACAGTATTTAAAGCACTTTCGTTAGCCTCAGTATCACCAAACCTTTTACTCATACTTACATTTGCGGCAGGTTTTATGCGTGGTAAGAAAGAGGGAATGTTTGTTGGTTTCTTCAGTGGTCTGGTACTTGATATATTCTATGGACAGGTAATTGGATTTAATGCATTATTGTATATGTATATCGGTTACATAAACGGTTTCTTTAATTCTATGTTCTATGATGAAGATGTTACATTGCCTATCGGACTTGTATTCGGAAGCGATTTTGTATATTCATTCTTCTATTACGTATTCAATTTTATGCTTAGAAACCGTTTGAATTTCATATATTATCTGATTCACATTATTTTACCTGAAATGATATATACAGTAGTTATTACACTTCTAATTTATCGAATAATGTTAAAGATAAACCGTAAGTTAGAAGCCTATGAGAAAAGGAGTGCAACAAAATTTGGTTAAAGAATTTTTTGAATATATATTAAGTATCTTAAAATCAAGATTGTTCGTATTAGGAATTATTGTTGTATTACTATTCTCAGTTCTGATGATAAGAATATTTAATGTACAGATTGTAAATGGTGAATATTATTTAGAAAATTATATTCAGATGGCAGAGCGTGAGGTTCTTACATCAGGAACAAGAGGACTTATATACGATAGAAATGGAGAGGTCCTTGCATATAATAAACTTGCATATGCAATTGAAATTGAAGACGATATAAGTGATTCAACAGAAGATAAGGATAAAAAGCTTAATGAGATTATATCTAAAACCATTAATATAATTACATCAAATGGTGATACATTAATTAATGATTTTCCTATTATTCTTAATACAAATAATGAATTTGAGTTTTCAGTATCTTCTGATAATGAGAGATTAAGATTTCTAAGGGATATTTATGGAAAGAAATCTATAAGTGAATTAGATACGAAGAAAGAGACATTGTCAACTTCTACGGCTGATGATGTAATGAAATATCTCTGTGGCGAAAAGATGTTTGATATATCAGATGAATATGATAAAGCAGAACAGATTAAGATTGCCATGGTAAGATATAATCTGTCACTTAACCGCTTTCAGAAATACATCTCTACTAAGATAGCTTCAAATGTATCTGAGGAGACTGTGGCAGCTATCTATGAGGCACAGGCAGAGTTAAAAGGAGTGACTGTATCAGAAGAAACTGTAAGAGTATATAATGACAGTGTGTATTTTGCACATATATTAGGTTATACGGGTACTATATCAGAAGATCAGTTAGCAGAGTTAAATTCTGATGGAGGCAACTATATCAGTTCAGATGTCGTAGGTAAATCGGGAATCGAAAAAGAGATGGAATCCTATCTTCAGGGAACAAAAGGTAAGAGTACAATATTTGTAGATAATACCGGACGAATTCTTGAAAATGTAAGCAAGACAGATGCCAAGGCAGGAAATGATGTATATTTAACACTTGATGCTAAATTACAAAAGGCAGGATATACGATATTAGAACAGAAACTTGCAGGTATCCTATATTCGAAAATAGTTAATTATGATGTGACACCAAGTGAGGACATGAAGACAATTCCAATCCCTGTTAAGGATGTCTACTATCAGATTATTAATAATAATGTTGTAGATTTGAATAAGTTCGGACTTGATTCTGCATCAGACAATGAGAAGAATATTTATTCGAAATTCGTTGCAAAACAGTCAGATGTCATTAACTGGGTATATAGTGAACTTACAACTGATACTCCGGAGGCACTTTCTGCATTACCTGAGGAGAATAATACTTATTTATCATATATATATACTAAGTTAGCAGATACCGAGGGCATAATTAATAAAAAGGCAATTGATAGTGAAGATGAAACATACCAGAAATGGACTAATGAAACTATTAGTTTAAGAGAATTTCTGTTATATGCAATTTCTAAGAACTGGATAAATACTTCTAAGATATTTGATTCTTCAGAAGTTAAATATTCTGACACAGATGAAATCTATAATAAATTAGTAGAACATATTTACAATAGTCTTCCAACTGATACAGGCTTTAGTAAAAAGATTTATTATTACCTTATCTATAGTGGTTCAATTAGTGGCAATCAGGTATGTATGTTATTATATGACCAGAATGTTCTAGAATATGATGAAGCAGCTTATACAGCTCTTAGAAGTGGAAGTTCTGCATTTGAATTTATCAGGGAACAGATTAAACAGATTAAGATTACACCTGCACAGTTAGCACTTGATCCATGTTCAGGTTCGTTAGTAGTAACAGATACGGATACAGGTGATGTGCTTGCATTAGTAACATATCCAAGTTATGATAATAATAAATTGTCGGGTTCAGTAGATGCAGTATATTGGAAACAGTTAAATAGTGATTTATCACTGCCACTATATAACAGAGCAACCCAGACAAGAACCGCACCGGGTTCTACTTTCAAGATGCTTTCAGCCATAACAGGATTAGAAGAAGGCTATCTGACACCTGGAAGAACGATTACAGACCTTGGAGAATTCAAGAAAATCACTCCATCGCCAAAATGTTGGAGATATCCGGGTAATCATGGTTCAATAAATGTCTCACAGGCACTTGAATACTCATGTAACTATTTCTTCTACGAAGTTGGTTATGAGCTTAGTATTGATGAGCATGGAGGCTTTAGCAGTGATTTAGGACTATCTAAACTTAAGAAATACGGTGCACAGTTAGGACTTACTACAAAATCAGGTGTTGAGATAGAAGAAAATGAACCGCTTTTCAGTACTGATAACTCAGTACGTTCAGCAATCGGACAGGGTTCTAACAGTTTTGCTAACATTCAGCTTGCAAGATATGTGAATACAGTTGCAAATAGTGGGCATAATTATCAGTTGACACTACTTAATAAGGTTACTGATACAGATGGTAATCTGGTCAAACAATATGAGCCTACATTAACTAATACAACTAATTTCAGCCAGTCGACCTGGGATGCAGTTCATTATGGTATGAGACTTGTTATAACAGGTGGTACTGCAAAAGCAACATTTAATGGTTTTCAGATAAGTGTAGCAGGTAAATCAGGTACAGCACAGGAGAATAAGTTGCGTTCAAACCATTCAGTATTCGTGGCATATGCTCCTTATGAGAATCCTGAAATTGCCTTAAGTGTATTAATTCCTAATGGTGAGTCATCAGGATATACGGCAGAGGTTGTACGTGATACAATCAAATATTACTATGGACTTACAACTGATGAAGAATTATATGGCGGTATTGCATCAATACCTACATCGGGTGTAACGAACGACTAAGACTTATAATAGCCATTATGTTAGCAGGAAAGGAATGAAATTTCAAAAAATGAAAAATTCTGTAGTGATAAAAGGAAATAAATATGGTATTATAGTTATGTTAGATAAAAATATACCATTTGATAATTTATTGGCAGATATTGCCGAAAAATTTAAGGAATCATCAAAGTTTCTTGGTAACTCATCTATGGGAATTACTTTTGAGGGCAGATTTCTTGATAATAACGAGATGCGTCAGGTTCTTGATACAATAGCAGAGAATTCAGAGCTTAATATTGTATGTGTTGTCGATAATGACAGGGAACGTGAGGAATATTTCAAGAAATCAGTTGAACAGCATTTGAACGATTTATCGAATAATGATGGACAGTTCTATAGAGGAACCTTACGTTCGGGACAGGTAATCGAAAGTGAGGGAAGCATAGTAATTCTTGGTGATGTTAATCCAGGTGCAAAGGTAATCTCATCTGGTAACGTAATAATACTTGGTTCTCTAAAGGGAACAGTATATGCAGGTGTTACCGGAGATTCCACATCATTTGTGGTGGCATTGGAGATGGAACCTATGCAGATAAGAATTGGTGATTACATTGCAAGAGCATCTGATGATGCTAAAAAGACTAAGAATTCAAAGAATAAAAAGAACAAACCTGAAACAAAGATTGCATTTGTAGAAAATGGTAATATTTATATAGAACCACTTAATAAAGAAGTTTTAAATGATATTCATTTTAACTAAACAATAAAACTTGGGAGGAATTGTTACAATGAGTGAAGTAATTGTAGTAACATCAGGAAAAGGCGGCGTTGGTAAGACAACTACAACAGCCAACGTTGGTACAGGTTTAGCTATGCTAAACAAGAAAGTAGTATTGATTGACACAGATATAGGATTAAGAAATCTTGACGTTGTAATGGGTCTTGAGAATAGAATCGTATATAATCTTGTTGATGTTGTAAAAGGCAATTGTCGTGCAAAACAGGCAATGATTAAGGATAAACGTTATCCTAACTTATTCTTATTACCATGTGCTCAGGCAGGCGATAAGAACAGCGTATCTCCGGAAGAGATGAAGAAATTAACAGATGAATTAAGAGAAGAGTTTGATTACATAATTCTTGACTGTCCTGCAGGTATTGAACAGGGCTTTAAGAATGCCATAGCAGGTGCAGACAGAGCAATTGTCGTTACAATGCCTGAAGTATCAGCTATTCGTGATGCAGACAGAATTATTGGATTATTAGAAGCAAATGAGAAGAAACGTGCTGACCTTGTAGTTAACAGAATCCGTATGGATATGGTTAAAAAAGGTGAGATGATGTCAATTGATGACGTTGTAGACATTCTTGCAATTGATTTAATTGGTGCTGTACCTGATGATGAGAATATCGTTATTGCAACTAATAACGGTGAGCCATTAGTTGGTTCTGACAGTCTTGCAGGACAGGCATATATGAATATTTGTAAACGTATTCTTGGTGAAGAAGTTCCATTACTTGATTTAGATAAGAAACAGGGCTTTTTTGCAAGATTATTTAAGAAAAACTAAGGGGGTGTAGGTATGAGTATCTTTGATATGTTCAAGAAGAAACCTTCTGGAAATGTTGCAAAAGACAGACTCAAGTTATTACTTGTATCAGACAGAGCAAACTGCTCACCAGAGATTATGGAATTGATTAAGAATGATATAATTAATGTTATTAAAAAGTATATGGAAATTGATTGTGACGGACTTGATATCCAGATAACACAGACAGAGTCAGACAGCTCTAACGGTGCAGTTCCTGCACTTATTGCTAACATTCCAATCAAAGAAGTAAGACATAGTGCTGAAAAGGAAAATAAGTAAAATATGGCAAGAATATTTGAAACTTTAAAAAGTTACAAATTCAGACATTTTAATATCAGATTACTAATCTGGGTATGTGCATTAACTGTTATTGGCATACTTGCAATAGCAAGTGCAACGGATTCAGATATTTATGAGAAGAAACAGATTATGGGTTTTGCTATGGGACTGTTTATAATGGTTATAGCCTGTCTTGTAAGCTATAAATTCATTTTGAAGTTCTCATGGGCGTTTTATTTTCTGAATCTTATATTACTTATATGGGTAAAAGTCGCAGGTGCTAATAAAATGGGTGCTACCAGATGGATAGACTTAGGTTTTATCCAGTTACAGCCATCGGAATTCACAAAGATATTTTTAATATTATTTTTTGCAAGATATCTATGTAAGTATAAAGACCGTCTTAATACATTGCCTGTAATTGGTGGTGCAGTGGTATTATTTGCAATTCCACTTGCATTAGTATTAAAACAGCCCGATTTATCTACGAGTATTGTTATTTCACTTACATTTTGTGCAATAATGTATATGGCAGGACTTAGTTATAAGATAATCGGTGGTGTGCTTGCAGTTGCAGTTCCGGTTGCAGTTGTTCTGATATATCTGATTATGCAGCCAAATCAGAAAATAATAGAAGAATATCAATATAATAGAATTATTGGTTTCTATGATGAAAATAATGAGGTCGCTGAAAGAATTAATTACCAGCAGAAGAACTCTGTTATGGCAATTGGTTCAGGCGGACTCTGGGGAAAAGGTTTAAACAATAACACGACAACAAGTGTTAAGAATGGTAATTATATTTCAGAACCACAGACAGACTTCATCTTCTGTATAGTAGGTGAGGAATTAGGTTTTGTAGGTGCTTCGGCAGTTATAATACTTCTCTTGTTAATAATACTTGAGTGCTTTTATATCGGAGCAAATGCACCTGATATGGCGGGTAAACTTATCGCCTGTGGCTTTGGTTTTCTGTTAGCCATTCAGTCGTTTGTAAATATTGGTGTAGTTACAAGAATTATTCCGAATACCGGATTACCATTACCATTTGTAAGCTATGGACTAAGTTCATTACTAAGTCTGTTTGCATGTATTGGTGTAATTCTTAATATTGGACTTCAGCGAAAAGAAATTATATAACAGTAGGAGGTAGCTTATGAACATTGGATTAATAGCACATAATTCCAAGAAAAAACTTATGCAGAACTTGTGTATTGCTTACCGCGGAATATTATGCAAAAATGAATTATATGCAACAGCAACAACAGGTAGACTTATAGAAGAGGTAGCAAATTTGAATGTTCACAAGTTTTTAGCAGGACATCTTGGAGGTGTCCAGCAGATGTGTTCACAGATAGAACAAAACCAGTTAGATATGATTATATTTATCAGAGATCCACAGACACCACAGTCTCATGAGCCTGATGTAAATAATATTTTCAGATTATGTGATATGCATAATATTCCTTTAGCTACCAACTTAGCTACAGCGGAGATGTTAATCAAATCACTTGAACGTGGTGATTTAGATTGGCGTGATGTATATAGATAATTAGAGTATAGTCTTTAGAATATATACTAAAAGCCGCATTTAATTTTAAAATTAAAGACCTGCGTATATGAACTGTCCTTAACTAACGTCACAGGCCGTCATATATTGCAGGTCTTTATGGTTATTAAACTTGAATTATGGTTACCGGATTATTTTGTCATTCAAGTATCTGTAAATTTTATACTATTATTTCGGTTTAAGGTGGAGAATGTAGCAAGATTTACATTATTCAGCTATATCTCTGACTCTTCCAAACATACTTATAAGGTATAATCCGCAGATACCTACAACAGCATAAATGATTCTTGAAATCAATGTCATATTGCCGAATAGAAATGCAACGAGGTCTAATCTGAAGAAACCAATTAAGCCCCAGTTAATTGCACCTATAATAGCTATTGTGAGTAATGTATAATCTAAGCCTCTTGAATTCATTTTAATCATCCTTTCTAAGAGATATTCTATATCATCTATTATTAACAGTTATAATAAAAATTATTAAAAAATTTATAAATTTATATAATTTATTAATATGTGATTGACTAAAAAACAAGATTATTAGATAATATTATACAGAGTTATTGAAAATATGGAGGTAAAAGTGAGATCTAAGAATAAGCGAATTGTAAGATATAAGAAACCTTTAAATATAAATATTGGTATGATAATTCTGACTCTTGTTTTTTTGTATTTAGGTATAAATTGTATAATCTATCTTTCAAGAGATAAGATATCTATATATGAGGTAACAAAGGGCCAGAGCGAAGAGATAGCGGGCATAGCTACAACAGGAATTGCTCTTAGAACAGAGAATGTAACTAATGCACCGGCTTCGGGATATATTAATTATTATATTAAAGAGGGAACAAAGGTATCAGTAGGAAATACATTATATACAATAGATGAGAATGGTGATTTCTCTGAGAGATTAGAAAATGCAGCCGAGAATGATTCGATGTTGACAAACGAGAATCTGTCAGAAATCAAAACAGATATATCGAAATTTGTTTCGTCATATGATTCTAAGAAATTTGATGAGGTTTACGATTTTAAATATAATCTTGATGCAACTTTATTAGAAAATATTAATCTTAATACCCTATCAACTATAAATGAATCAATAACAGCTAACGGAGGTGCAGCTTTATCACTAAATAAGGCAGACCGTTCAGGAATTGTTGAATTCTATATTGATGGTTATGAGGGACTTACAAAGGATAAGATAACAGATGATTTATTTGATGAGAAAGCCTATAATAAGAACCCTATCAAGTCAGGAAGCAGCGTAGAAAACGGAAAACCTATTTATAAGACTATTGATAATGAAGAATGGGAGATAGTTATTCCATTAACTAAGAAACAGGCTGAGGATTATAAAGATACAACTGTAGTAGACATATCATTTCCATCAGAGGGAATTAAAACTTCGGCATATTTCAGTATTATAGATAATAATGGTTCGAAATATGGTGTAATCGGTCTTAGACGTTATATGATTCAGTTTGCGGGAGACAGATTTATAAATGTAAAGATTGACAGTGATACAAGGGAAGGACTTAAAGTACCAAAAACTGCAATTGCCAAGAAAGATTATTATGAAATTCCTGTAGATTATATTATAACAGGCGGCGATTCTAATGATGAGGGCTTTATGAAAGAGGAGATTTTCGATAATGAGACAAAATCAGTATTCGTTGCAGCTTCGATTGTAGATAGAGATGATAACGTATGTTATGTAGAAACCTCTGATGTATTACAAAAGGGAGATGTTATAGCTAAACCTAATTCAACCGACAGATATCAGATAGATAAAACCGAGAAATTATCGGGTGTATATAATGTTAATACAGGATATACAACTTTCAGATATGTTAAGATTCTATCAGAGAAAAATGGCTATTATATAGTTGAGTCCGGTTCTAAATACGGATTGCAGGTATATGACCAGATAGTTTTAAATGCATCATTAGTTAAAGAAAATCAAGTTATTTTTAAATAAAAACATTAAAAAATCTAAAAAAGTTTTTAAATAAAAGCATTAAAAAGTTTTAAATAAAAGGAGTTGTGACACTATGATTAAAGACAACATAAGTACAGTACAGGCAAATATTGATAATGCGTGTAAAAGAGCAGGAAGAGATTCTAAAGAGGTCACATTGATTGCCGTAAGTAAAACTAAACCTGTTTCTGATATTGAAGAGGCATATGCTACAGGAACAAGAGATTTTGGCGAAAATAAGGTTCAGGAGCTTGATGAGAAGTATCCTGTTTTACATGATGATATAAGATGGCATCTTATAGGTCATCTGCAGAGAAATAAAGTTAAATATATAGTTGATAAAGTTCATCTTATCCATTCTGTTGATTCAGTAAGATTAGCTGAACAGATTAGTGCTGAAGCAGTAAAGAAGAATGTATCAGTAAATATTTTAGTTCAGGTAAATGTTGCAAATGAAGAGACAAAATTCGGATTAAGCGAAGAAGAGACAATTAATATTGTAACAGAAATCAGTAAGTTACCTAATGTACATATTAAGGGACTTATGACAATTGCACCTTATACTGAGAACCCTGAAAGCAACAGACAATATTTCAGGGAATTAAAGCAGTTATCAGTAAAAATTGACAGTTTACACATAGAAAATGTCGAAATGAAAGAGCTTTCAATGGGAATGACAGGTGACTATGAAGTAGCAGTGGAAGAGGGTGCAACTTTAGTAAGAGTTGGTACGGGAATTTTTGGTAACAGAAATTACAATATATAGCCGAAAATCAGTATAAACTGGTTGACATAAGCACCAAAAACAAGGATAATAGTAATAATTAAATATAACTCATTGGCGTACTTAGGTATGCCATATATTAATCAAAATATACGTCATTAGCATACTTAAGTATGCCGTATATTAATCAAAATATATTAGAATTAGATGGCATACGTTATGTGTGCCGGTTGGAGGTAATTTATGAGTATAACAGATAAGTTTTTAAGCTTTATGAAACTGAATGATGAAGATGATTATGATGATTATGACGAAGAAGAGGAATATGAAGTTCCAAAGAGACAGCCTAAAGCTTCTAAACGATACGATGATGATATAGATGATTATTCAAAGGAAACAGTATCCAGAACAGCACCAAGACCTAAACAGGTTAAACCTAAAGTTGTACCTATGAGAAGTAAGAATGGTATGGAGGTTTGTGTTATTAAACCGGCTACTATAGAAGACGGAAGAGAGATAACAAATACTCTTGTTTCAGGACGAGCTGTTGTATTAAATTTAGAGGGAATCCATGTTGAACTGGCACAGAGAATAATTGATTTTACATCAGGTTCTTGTTTCGCCATCGATGGAAATATGCAGAAAGTTTCTAATTACATATTTATTGCAACTCCACCATCAGTAGAGATTTCAGGAGATTTCCAGGAGATTCTCAATGGTAATGCAAATGTAACAGAAATGTAATTGAGGTGTATATATGTCTGTTATTTTACCGGTAAGTTTCGATAATAAGCCTTGCTATAATATACTTATAGAGAAAGACTATGAAAAATTTTATGAAGAAGTACAGAAGTTTTATATATTAAATCGTCGTCTGTGCATTGTCACAGAGACTAATGTCGGACCACATTATGCTAACGAGTTAAGAGAAAGGTTAGCAGGGCTTTGCAAAGAAGTGTATATATTTACATTTGATGCAGGTGAAAGCAGTAAAAATCTTGATGTGGTATATAAGTTATATGAATTTTTAATACAGAATAAATTCGACAGAAAAGATGTCTTAATTGCACTCGGCGGTGGTGTAGTTGGAGATTTGACAGGTTTTACGGCTGCAACATATCTTAGAGGTATCAGATTTATCCAGATGCCTACATCATTACTTTCACAGGTTGACAGTAGTATTGGCGGTAAGACAGGTGTCGATTTTAATGGATATAAGAATATGGTTGGTGCATTTTATCAGCCTATATTGGTTTATATCAACATTGAGACTTTAAAGACATTACCAACCCGCGAATATTTATCGGGAATGGGCGAGATAATAAAACATGGCTTTATTAAGGATAAAGGTTATCTCAAATGGCTTAATGATAATTCTGAACATATTCTTAATTTAGAATATGATGCATTAGAATATATGATATGTGAAAGTTGTATGATTAAGAGAGCTGTTGTTGAATATGATCCTAAGGAGACACTTGGTGAAAGAGCTTTACTTAATTTTGGACATACACTTGGACATGCTATCGAGAAGAATTCTGATTTCTCATTATTACATGGAGAATGTGTAGCACTTGGTATGCTTGCAGCATTAGAGATTTCATATGCAAAAGGTTATATAAGTGAGAAAGATTTGGAATTCAGTAAGAGTATCATTAGAAAATATAATCTGCCTACGACAGTAGAGGGATTATCTAAGACTGAAGTAGTAGAGGCAACGAAATCAGATAAGAAGATGGAAGCTGATACTATTAAGTTCATTCTTCTTAAGAGTCTTGGCAATGCCATTATTGATACATCAGTATCCGTTGAAGAGATGAATAATTCTTTAGAAGGTATTGTATTATAATTATAGTATCTGCTTTAAGTAATCTACTTAATTGAAAGGAATATACAGAATAATAATGCAGAGTAGTAAGAAAAAGCTGACCAAATACTTGTTATTAAGTATTTTAACTATAATTCTGGTAGGTATTGACCAGATATCAAAGTATCTGATTGTTAACAGACTTAATATAGAGAAGAATTATCCAATTATTCCTAAATTAATATCTTTTGAATATCTTGAGAATAGAGGTGTTGCATTTGGTATTATGAATGGGAAGATGACTCTTATTACAATAGTCGTAATTCTTGTTACAATTGGAATAATTTATATTATTAAGCTATTACAGGATTCTATATACCACAATCATAATTTATCTAAGAAATTTACTTTTCTGCAGGTATTAAGTACATTTATGATAGCAGGTGCGATAGGAAATCTTATAGACAGAATCAGATTAGGATATGTAGTTGACTTTATAAAGTTTGATTTTATTGATTTTCCAACTTTTAACATTGCAGATTGCTATGTTGTAGTGGCAACTATATTAGTATTTATTATTTTAATGTTTTTTACAAATGAAAGTGAATTTGAGAGTTTATTTCATAAGGAAGTTTAAATAAATGAACACGTTTTTTGATAAAATAATTGTTGATTTTCTTGCAGATGGTACAAGAATTGATAAGTACATCGCAACATTATATCCGGATATATCAAGAACACATATTCAAAGGTTGATTTCAGAACAGTTTATATTAGTTAATGATTCAGTCGTTAAATCGAATTATAAGCTTTCTACAAATGATGTGGTGTTAATCCATATTCCGGGAGCAATTGAACCTGAAATTGTACCAGAGGATATTCCTTTAGATATTCTATATGAAGATAGTGATATAATTGTTGTTAACAAACCTAAACAAATGGTGGTTCACCCTGCAAGAGGACATTATTCGGGAACATTGGTAAATGCATTGCTTTATCATTGCAAAGATGAATTATCAGGAATCAATGGTGTTATGAGACCTGGTATTGTTCATAGAATAGATATGGATACAACAGGTGTTTTAGTTGTATGTAAAAATGATTATGCACATAACAAATTAGCTGAACAATTAAAGGAACATTCAATAACAAGACGTTACGAAGCTATTGTCCATAATGTTATAAAAGAAGATTCGGGTACAGTTAATGCCAAAATTGGCAGACACCCTAATAACAGATTAAAGATGGAAGCTAATGTTAATAACGGTAAAGATGCAATTACGCATTATAAGGTTTTAGAACGCTTTAAGAATTTTACCCATATTGAATGTCAGCTAGAAACCGGAAGAACTCATCAGATAAGAGTTCATATGGCAAGTATAGGTTATCCTTTATTAGGAGATGCCGTATATGGTCCGGCTCATTGCCCATATAAATTAGTTGGGCAGACACTTCATGCCAGAGTTTTAGGATTTATACATCCAAGAACTAATAAATATATGGAGTTTGAAGCTCCTTTACCAGAATATTTTGTACATTTACTCAAAATATTACCGCGCAATTAGTAAAAAATTTTTTGGGAGGTGTTTTGTATGGATAAACATACTATTATTACAATCGGAAGACAATATGGTAGTGGTGGTCGAGAAATCGGTCAGAAGCTTGCAGAAAGACTTGGTATCAAGTGCTATGATAATGAGTTGCTTTCTATCGCTGCTAAAGAAAGTGGGTTATGCCAGGAAGTATTCGAAGCGCATGATGAAAAACCTACAAACAGCTTTTTGTATTCACTTGTTATGGATACATATCACCCATATGGTACAGGTGGAATGATAGATGTTCCATTAAGCCAGAAAATATTCTTAGCCCAGTTCGAAACTATTAAGAATATTGCTAAGAAAGAAAGCTGCGTATTTGTTGGACGTTGTGCAGATTATGCATTACAAGATGATTACAATGTAACAAGTGTATTTATTTCAAGTGATATGGATTCTAAAGTAAAAAGAATTTGTGAAAGAAATAATGTTACACCTTCTAAGGCACAGGAGATGATTTTAAAAACTGATAAGAAACGTGCAAGTTATTACAATTACTACACTAATAAAAAATGGGGTGTTTGTTCATCTTATGACCTGTGTATAAACAGCGGTAAAATCGGAATTGATAAAGCTGTTGATATAATTATGAATTACTTAGAACTGTAAAGTTATACATACAATTCAAAGCATAATTATTAATATTGATTTAGTAATTATTAAGCTTTTGAGTTAATGAGTCATTAATTATTAATTTAGTTGCTTAGTAAAGCCACCATAATATGTATATGGAGAAATCAAAGAATGATTTTACATTGCATTTATGGTGGCTTTTGTTTTTAGAGATAGAGATTAGGTTGCGGGTTGAAACATACATTAAGCATTGTTTAATTTTTCTTGAATTACTGACTTAATAAAACTATTTACAGAATATCCGTTATCTACACAAAGAGAAGTCTAACTATTCGCAAAACCATAGTTTAACGAAAAGTTAGACTAGAAAAGTTATTATAGATGTGCTATAATCAGATTATTAATAATGAATAAATAAAACAAATACAAACAATCATAAGGAACAAATATATGGAATTACAGAAATTATATAGTTATACAAGGCAGGCTATAGATAAATATAATATGATAAATGATGGAGATAAAATTGCGATTGGTGTATCCGGTGGCAAAGACAGTCTCACATTATTATATGCTTTAAGTGGACTCAGACGTTTTTATCCAAAACATTTTGATTTGGTAGCTATATCTGTTGACTTAGGCTTTGGTATACAGGAATTTGATGCGATTAACAAGTTATGCAATGATTTAGATATTCCTTTACATATTGTACATACAGAAATTAATCAGATTGTATTTATTCATCGTAAGGAATCTAATCCCTGCTCATTATGTGCTAAAATGCGTAAAGGTGCATTGAACGATAAGGCTAAGGAATTAGGCTGTAATCGTATTGCATATGCTCATCATAAAGATGATATTATAGAGACTATGATGTTATCTCTTATGTATGAAGGCAGATTTTATTCTTTTTCTCCGGTGACATTTTTAGATAAAACAAAGCTTTATGTTATACGACCATTAATGTTTGTCAGCGAATCTGAAGTAATTGGCTTTAAAAATAAATATAATTTGCCGGTTGCTAAAAATCAATGTTCGGCTGATGGACATACTAAACGTGAATATGTAAAAAATCTTATAAAACAACTTAATCACGACAATCCGGGCGTTAAAGAACGTATGTTCAGAGCAATTATCGAAAGTAAAATTGAAGGGTGGGATATTACAAATGCCAAATTCTAAGCAAAATTCTAATAATAATATAGATAATTCTTATACAAATAATTCTAATAAAGCTAATTCTAAAGAAATTAACACTAAAACAGTTAATATTAAAACGGCTACTAATTCTAAGACAACTACAAGAAATTATCATGACCAGATTAATATAAATAATGACTTAAAACTTCGTGAAATGTTAAAGGAATTACCACGATTCTGTATGACTTTCTTTAGAGGTATTGAATATACTACATCATCAAGAACACGTATTGCCTATGCATATGATTTAGGAGTATTTTTTAATTATATTAAAGATACTAATCCTGCGTATGCTAATATTGAAATAAATCATTTTCCGATTGATATATTAAATAAAATAACTGTTGATGACATCGAAGAATATCTGGATTATCTTAAAGTATATTCTAAAAACAGCTCAGAACATACAAATCGTGAAAAGGGAATTAAGAGAAAATTATCATCTTTAAAATCATTTTATAACTACTTCTTCTGCAATCAGATTATTGAGGATAATCCTGCAGCTAAGGTCAGAATGCCTAAATTACACGAATCAGAAATTATAAGACTTGATTCAGATGAGGTTGTCAGATTACTTGATGAAGTTGAATCAGGTGATAATCTTACTAAATCACAAAAGAAATATCATGATAAAACCAAACTACGTGATACTGCATTACTTACACTTCTGCTTGGAACTGGTATGCGTGTTTCGGAATGTGTAGGCATAGATATTAATGATGTGGATTTTAAAAATTCAGGTATAAAAATCAGACGTAAAGGTGGTTACGAGGCAATTGTATATTTTGGAGATGAGGTAGAGATTGCTTTGCTTAATTATCTTGAATATAGAAATACAATTACACCTGTTGCCGGACACGAGAATGCACTCTTCTTATCTTTACAGAATAAAAGAATCAGTGTACGTTCAGTAGAAAATCTTGTTAAGAAATATTCGGGATTAATAACGACTTTAAAACATATTACTCCTCATAAACTCAGGAGTACATATGGTACAAATCTCTATAAAGAAACCGGAGATATATATTTAGTTGCTGACGTACTTGGACATAAAGACGTTAATACAACTAGAAAGCACTATGCTGCCATAGAGGACCGCAGACGTTATAATGCCAGAAATGAGGTCTCTTTACGAAGAAATAATAAAGATGAAGAATAATGCAATATAATAATATAACATATAGCATATATTACATAGTGTTATTACATCCACAATGTTAAGAAAAATAATTCAGGCAAATATGGTACAAATCATTAATCATTATCATTATGAATTGTATCTAGTCATTGTAATAATATACAATAATGTAATTACCACTATGAATTGTGTCTGAACTTAAGCTATTTATTGACTTTATTTCTTTAATATAAGATTGGGTTGATATACTATCTGATGGTTTATATTCTTCGGCGATTGACCAAAGTGTATCTCCATCTTCAATTAATATACTTGAATAACATTTTACTTTATCGTTCTTTTTATTTTCCTTGGCATTAGTCTTTAATGTAAAGGAAAATACGAGAACTAATATTAACATAACCAATACAATGGCTACAGGTATTATAGAATAAATGTTTTTAATACTTCTCTTTTTAATATTCTTATTCATAGATTTCATTGTTGTTTTAGTTGCTGCTCTCATTGGTATCACCTTTAATCCTTTCAAATTTTGTTGTACTTTTTATAATTATTATCTATTATTAAGTTTTTACTTTTCATTTGCTCTATATTTATTTCTATATATTTGACTTATTACTACATAGAACAAGCAGAACAAATGTTCTTATCTATATTCTGTATTATACATAACGAACAAATGTTTGTCAATATTTTTTTCGAACATTTGTTTGATTATTTTTCAATAGTATGTTATAATGCTATTAACAACAAGAAAACTGGAATTATATCGAAAGGGACATATAATATATATGTTAAAGGTAAATTATTTATATGGAATATGGTAAGATAAGTCCTAAACAGCAGGAAATACTTGATTATATAAAGACAGAGATTATTAACCGCGGCTATCCGCCAACTGTAAGAGATATCTGTAATGCAGTTAATTTGAAGTCTACTTCTTCTGTCCATTCTCATTTAGCAACTCTTGAGAGAGAGGGATATATTATCAGAGATAAGACGAAGCCAAGAGCTATTGAGATTGTTGATGATTCGTTTAATGCATCCAGATGTGAGATTATTAATGTTCCTATTGTCGGAAGAGTTGCTGCAGGCGAACCAATTCTTGCAGTTCAGAATATAGAGGATTATTTCCCTATTCCTGCTGAATTTCTTCATAATAAGACTACATTTATGCTCAAGGTTAAGGGTGAGAGTATGATTAATGTCGGTATTTTAGATGGTGACACTATTATTGTAGAGGAATGTACAAGTGCTGATAATGGAGATATTGTAGTTGCTCTTGTAGATGATTCTGCTACAGTTAAGACATTTTATAAAGAGGACGGTCATATCCGCTTACAGCCTGAGAATGATACATATGAACCTATTATAGTTAATGACTGTACTATTATTGGTAAATACATAGGATTAGTCCGCATGATGAGATATTAAGATGATTAAGTAGTTATCAGATATAAAAAGTCCATATATGTTCCGGTATCCTATAACACATATGGACTTTTATTTAAAACTTCTTTATATTTATTATTTCTGTTGTAGCTTTATATTTTAGATTAATTCTTTAGCTTAATATTTGGGTTAATTAAAATATAATAATTAAAGT
>Ga0256404_1000720_pt1 | contig 84680 bp, 83 predicted proteins | sample RumenRJG_01DNA_FD_185990 | JGI IMG/M metagenome (GOLD analysis project Ga0256404, IMG submission 185990) | Bovine rumen microbial communities from Lethbridge, Alberta, Canada - RJG_01 | ecosystem: Host-associated > Mammals > Digestive system > Stomach > Rumen | place: Canada: Alberta | collected...
AAGGCAGAAACGAGATGTAAAACGTCGCCGCCTGCATACGGTAATCAGCAATCTTATTATGATGGCATGTTATATAACATCCCACGCCAGACAACTCATTATGGGACTTGGGAAGAGTAATGTATGGAGGCATATATTTGCAGATTTCTGTGAATTGTGCAGTCAATAAGTCATTATAAACTGGTTATTGAAATTCAAGGGGGTGGTGTGCCCTTTTGACCTATATGATTGATTGTAATTAGTGTGCAGCCTATAAAATATAACTACACTTATAGGCTTATTTTTATAAAAATGGAACTTCACGGATTCAGGTAATGCTCTAAATAATGGTGCCAATATTCAGAACTTGAGAGTATATAGTATAGATAGAGTAAGTGGAAATTATAAAGCTCCTTGTATTAATTGTCAAAATTTGTACGGAAATATAGTTCATTTCACAGAATAGGAGGATTTTTATGATAGAAGTGGATAAAATATTAGAACAAGCAGGATATTTTGAGACAAGAAAAGAAAGCGTTGAAGAGATATTAAAAATGTATATGGCAAATGGTTATGATAGCAATTCAAAACAAATTACGTTTCTAGAAAAATATGCTTTTTTGGAAATAAGATATACTCATCCCATTTGGAAACAAGAAATGTGTCTCCGAATGAATCCAATAGAAGCTCAAAAAATTATTACAATGGATGTAGTAGAAGAATATAACGAATTTCTACAAGATAAATTGTTAATTATTGGCGATATTGAAAAAGAAAATATGACTATTATTTTGTCTGAAAAAGGGACTATTTATTCGGGATATGATGATTGCATAATAGATTGGGGTACAGATTTTAAGACATTTCTTAAACACTTGATAAATGGTGAAAAAGGGAAATTGATTATTATTGATTAAATTATGTTTCTGCACAAGGACTCTCTAACACCTTTTAGTCTACCAGTTTAAATCACATCTTTCGTATAGCCATTACAAAGTGGTTGGGTATACGGACGAACATAGCGAATTTAATATGTTGATGTAACGCACTCTTAGCAACAGAATGTTGCGAAAGAGTGCGTTTTTATGTGAAAGTATTATTATAAACGGTGAGGGTATTTTATAAAAGGCGGTCTTACAAGCGGTATTTCAGCCATAAAAATTGGTCTAAAAAGCGGTAATTCTATTGAAGATTTTTTTCATTATAGCGGTAGTTGTAAGAGACGCATTTCTGTATAATGAAATCGTTGTACTCAGACCAAAGTGTCGGACAAAGTTTTCAGATTATGCTGGAAACCCATACAGTATCGGCATTTCTGCTAATGGAGAAATATAGTTGTCCCACAGAACTGATGTTTCGATACGTGCTTGGAAACCTTATATTATCTGATTTTAGCTGATTTTACGTAAGAAGCATCGAATCCTGCATTACTATTTCGATACGAGGTTTTATATTAATTTTCTTCATATTGTGTTGGTATGAGAAGGATATCTCTTTGCTTATTTTTATAGCACAGAACTGTCAGAATGTATATTGAAACCATAGGAAGACAAGTGTTTTTCAAGATTTGTTTGTAATTAAGTTTCACTTCAAGATGGATTATGACATTCAGAGACAGATAACTAACAATTCGCTGGGGTCTCATGAATACAGACAACTTAGACAATGCTGGATAATCCCCAGCAATCTGAACTATCTGTATCTGATACCACCGAAATTTTCCAATCTTAATCCTTACTTTCTAACATCACATCTCTGTTTTGATTCATTCTGATTTTCCGAATATAAATCAAACCAATATCTTCAACAACCTGCTCATCCACCGATACTGTATAGTTCCATAAATCCGCAGAATATTTCTTTTGTCATGGTATTTGAAATTTTGTATATGCTCGATTTTTTGCGTATTTTCTGAAGAATAAAGTGTGCGACCAAGAATTAAGATGAACCACTGGTGGGGGTGTTAAACTTCTTTTCTAAATATTACTTGCCGACTTTAAGGAACTTTGGAAACTACAGACTGTTTTCAGAATGACGCATATAGGCATAAGTTAACCAACAACAAAAAGGAGGCTTGTGTTTATGATTTATGGTTTTATTTCATCACTTGATGATGAGACAACAAAGGTGTTCTTCAGAAGTAAGAAGATTCGGGGCAATAACATTTACAATGCTGGAAGTCTTGGTGCACTTACATCGGTTCTGCAGAGTGGAGATGTAGTATATACAGTTAGCTGTAATCGATTTGCATCTGTGCGGCAGGTGTATACCTTTGCAAGGTTCTGTCATGAAAGGGGTATCATTCTTCATTTTGTGGCTGAACCCTATCTTGATATGGGCAATGGTAAACAGTGGAGACCTGCAGTCGCCAAAGTCATTGCCAGCATGGTGGAGAGTGAGCAGAAAGCAAAGGGCATGATGGCACAAGGTTTCAAGATGAGTGATTCCCAGTGGGAGTATGCCTATCGGTGCTTCGAACTGATGAATCTTGATATTCTGGCACATCTGTTTTCAGCTGATGGTGTGTTAAAACGTGGTTCTTGACCAGCTTGGGGTATCGTCTGTGGGGCATGTGGCTTTGTACGATGCCCTACGTTTCGTTTTATTGGCTTTGGTGGTAACTACTGCCACTATTGTCTTTGGTGGCAAATTTGGGCGAATTACGGCTTTGGGGTCTGGTTCTTATTCGTACTGGTTTAGGAACTGTGGCGGTACGGGTGGGTTCTGGGATGGTGGCAGTTATTTTAAGGAACTATCTTGGTGTAGTTATTGGAACTTGGCATATTTTGGCTGACCTTTACTGGTTGGTCTGTAATGATATTTGATTGGAGTTGGCTAAGATAAATTCAAAAATGAAAGACAACTTCTTATCACTGCACCCTACATGGCACTTTGTCAGTAGGATGCAGTTTTCTTTTAATCTGGTAGCAAGAAATGTGTGTGTTGATAAGATGGATTATTTGTTTCGTGAATGTGCGGTAGCGGAAGTAACAGTATTAACTATATGAGTTGGTGTCACAAATCCATTAGCTGGAAATATGGTGTGCATAAAATGCCTTGAAACATCTCAGCTGGTAAATCTACATCGCTGAAAGTATGAGGGATTTGGGGTATGGTTACAATGTCTTTTTCTTTTAAGAGAAAGCAGAATTAACTTGAATACGACGGTATTCAGAGTTAATATCACACACACTTTCAAAGCGATTCGTAAGTCTTTGGAAGTACCTGCGTTCTGCAGGAAGTATCCATCTCCATGAAAGTCAGCGGTATTCCGTTTGGAGTATTTTGTGTCTGACCAGAAATGGATTAGCTGTACCACTCTTGCACACTTGGTTGCTGAAAAGATGCGTAATTCCGAGAAAGATGCTTAACAGTTGAGATTGCTTGCATTTTGCCAAACATTGAGAATGGAGTTGATGTAATGATTAAAGAAGATTATGTTTATGTGGGTATTGACCTGCATAAGGAAACGCACACTGCAGTCATCATTGACTGCTACAACAACAAACTTGGCGAGATTACTTTCGCCAACAGACCAGCCGATTTTCATAAGCTGGTAAATAAAGTAAAGAAGAGTAATACTGATGGAAAAGCTGTAGTTTATGGTCTTGAGAATGCATATGGTTACGGCAGACCTTTAGCGGTGTGGCTGATTGATAAGGGGTATCTTGTAAAAGATGTTAATACCGCTATTTCACATCGTCAGGCGAAACACAGAGGTGCCATGTACCGAAAGAGTGACAGTGATGATGCAGGAGCCATTGCTCTGGCAACTTTAAATATGCTTGATAAACTTCCAGATGCGTGTCCGAATGACACTTACTGGTCACTTGGTCAGCTGGTGCATCGTAGGGATAATATCATGAAACAGAGAACCAGACTGGTTAATCAGTTGCATGAGCAGTTGTGCATTGCGTATCCGTCTTACAAGCAGTTTTTCAATGATATCAGCAGACCTACTGCACTGTATTTCTGGGAACATTATCCATCCAGAAAGTATCTGAAGGGTAAGACTGTTGAGGATTTGCGTGAGGAACTTGTTCCTGTCAGTCATAACAAGTGTTCCACCAAGACCTGCGAGAAAATCTTGGATGCTGTTGCCAGTGACAAAGTCAAAAATAATGACTTCCAAGATGCAAGGGATATGGTGACCCTTAGTATTGTCAGTGATTTACAGCACTATGGCAAACAGCTGGCTGAGGTCGATAAGATGCTGGAAAAAATGTATGATATGCTTCATTGTACACTTACAACAATCCCTGGGGTAAGTATTATCACGGCAGTGAAAATTCTGTCAGAAATCGGTGATATCAAACGCTTTGCGAATTCCAATAAACTGGCACAGTTTGCTGGTATAGCACCGCTTCATTTATCATCCAGTGGGAAAGGTAAGGATTTTGCTACAAAGCAAGGCAACAGAAGATTACAAGCTACGATTTACTTCCTTGCGATTCAGATGGTGCAGGTATCCTCAAAAGGAACACCACGAAATCCAGTAGTGCGTGCATACTACGAGAAGCGTAAGGCAGAGGGTAAGAGCAGTCAGCAGGCACTGATTTGTATTTCCAGACGATTAATCAGTATTATTTATGGAATGCTAAAAAACGGTACAGAGTACCATATGCCAGTAGTGGAAAATGCTGGCGAAAATAGATAGTGAAAATGGCAAATATGTGATATTATTTTAAGCAGATGAAACAGTCGGCTTTAAGAAGTGTATTCTTTTTTTAGAAGTTGAGCATCGGCTTGGATTATTATAAGGGTAAAGACTTTATGTAAAGAGTGGTTGTGCTTCAGAAGTATATTATAGAATCATGAGTCAAGCAGACTATGATTACTTAAGGATGACAGGGGAATTACCTGCAACAAATGAGACTTTTATTTCTCCAACTTATTCATTCTCAAGTGATTATGATGGAATTACTGTTGGGTTTGAGCTAAGAAAGGTAACTACAAATTCTTTGTTGGATATAGGTGTTGGAAATAATGCAGACCAAGCAATTAGAGACTATGGTGTTTTGCCACAAGTGTCGAAAGGCTGGACTGAAAATAATGCATTTTTTAAAGGAGAGGGAACTCAGACAAATATTGGTTTGGGAAAAGGTAAGGCATTAGAAATTTTTAATAGTAATATAATTAATTTTAAGCGAACGGGAGGAAAATAATATATGGAATTGACTACGGGCTTATTTAGGGAATATTTTAAAAAGCAAATAAGTCTAGAAACACTAATTGAAAAGATTGGCATATATGAGAGAGAATTTTCAAATTGCCTTTTACAAGAGATGATTATAGCGTTTGACTCAAAGGATGCAGAACGTATTGGATATCTTATCTATACTCTGTTTTTATGGTATGAACGAGTTGGGAAAAATAAGTTTCATGAATTTGAAAAGTTTGTGGATATTTTAAATAAATTATTGATTTCTAAATGGCATTGCAAACATGAAGATATCGTCATTCTTTTGCAAAAAATTTCTTCAGAAAAAAGTATAAAATACTTATATGATGCAATAGAATTACATCCAGAATATTTGGAGTGGGACGACAATTATGCATTTGAAGTAAAATGTGTTCGAGCTATATTCCATGATTAAAGGGTCAAAAGGTATCATCGATGCATGCTTGCATGCAATTCGATGTATACCTTAGTGACCCGCACTACACCGAGAAAGTAGCAATTTGCTGCGGAAACGCAGGAAATTAGCGGATTTCGAGGTGGAGTCAGATTACGGGAATGCGTAGCATGTAGTAATCTGATTAATCATAAATGAGGGGCAAAATACCTTTTGACCCTCATATCATTCCATATTGGAATGGAAAAATCATATTCATACTTGGAAGAACTATGTAAACATCCAAATGCAGTAATAAGGGAAATGGCACAGAGGCAACTTAAAAAATTGCAATAGAAAGATACAGGTTTATGAGTAACGAAATAAGAGCATTGTATTCAAAAGACACAATAAGAGTTTATCAGGCATATAATAAAATTATTGCTACTACTATTTATACAGGACCAGTCGGACCGCAAGGTGGAGTATATGTGGGAGGATATAATGTTATGCAAACCTATATAGATGCACCATGGACTTTTGAAGTTGTAGGAAAAACACCGTTACAATAGATTGGAGATAGAAGAATGATAAGAAATGAAGCGTTTTTGCAGTTGCGAGAGGCGTATATAGAGATTGGCAAAATGGTACAAAAATATGGATATGGACAATATAACGGGATATTAAGAATTCTTATGGGACAAGTTAATTGTATTGACTCGGATGAGAGCGATGGTGAAAAAATGAAATACCTGATAGAAAGCTATAGTAAACTGTTTGCTTCGAAAGGCGGGTTAAGCGATTTCATTATTTATGATGCAGATGTTCAATTAAGAAATCAGTTGAATGAGAAATATAATGACGAAGTAAAAAGGGTTTGGAACATTATGAAAGACTATATTTAATAATGACTTCGTATAAGAACATCCGAAATCGCAACTGAATAATGTTCCATCGTATTGGATGCAGCCGGAAGCATCCAGAATGATTACCAGTATGATGCGTTTGGTCAAAGGATTGCAGGACAGGAAAACATCCCGAATCGTCTAAGGTATAATGCACAGATTGAGGATGACCTGACGGGACTTTACTATCTGCGTGCACGTTATTACAATACGGGTATCGGATGGTTCACGCAGGAAGATGTGATCTATAATGATGGACTGAATCTGTATGCTTACTGTAGCAGTAATCCGGTGATGTATGAGGATCCGAGTGGCTATGCTGCAAATGTAACAGAGTCTGTAGGTGAAAGTGAAATATAGAATAGAAGAATATAAATAAAAATAGAGGAATGGTAAAATGAAGGTTGTAGTAGCAATTGATTCATTTAAAGGAAGCATGACAAGCATGCAGGCAGGGATGGCATGCAAAGAAGGCATATTGGCGGCAATACCGAAAGCAGATGTGGTGGTCAGACCTCTTGCAGATGGCGGCGAGGGAACTGTAACTGCTTTGGTAGAGGGCATGAATGGCACATATGAACATGTTGATGTAACAGGACCGATGGGACAAAAGGTGCACGCAACATATGGAGTACTTGAGGATGATACGGCTGTTATGGAAATGGCAGAAGCGTCGGGAATCACACTTGTTGAAGGTAAACCTGATCCGTGGAAGGCAACCTCATTGGGTGTGGGAGAGATGATACTGGATGCTGTTCACAAGGGCTGTCGGAATTTCATAATCGGAATAGGCGGAAGCGCAACCACTGAGGGTGGCATAGGAATGCTGACGGCGCTCGGCTATGAGTTTTATGATGAGGATGACAATATTCTTCCACCGGTATTTGGCTCGCTTGCAAGAGTAAAAAAGATCAAGGCTGACAAGGTTCCTGCAGAATTGAAGCAGTGTCATTTCAAAATAGCATGTGATGTTACTAATCCACTGTGCACAGAGCAGGGCTGCGTATACATTTTTGGAAAGCAAAAGGGCGTACAGGAGCATGAAAAGGCACAGATGGATAAAATGATGAGACAATATGCAGACTGTGTTGAGGAATATGCGGGAAAACGTTTTAGCGAGACACCGGGAGCAGGCGCTGCGGGAGGTCTTGGCTTTGCGTTTCTTTTTGGACTTGAGAACGTGGAGCTTAAATCCGGCATAGATATAGTGCTAAACGCAATACAGCTTGACAGGGAACTGAAAAATGCCGATATCGTAGTGACCGGAGAGGGCAGGCTTGATGGACAGAGCGCCATGGGAAAGGTGCCTGTCGGAGTGGCAAAAGCAGGCAGAAAAAACGGCTGTAAAGTAATCGCACTTGCAGGGAGTGTCACTGACGATGCAGTGGCATGTAATAAAGAAGGCATAGATGCGTTTTTCCCTATTATAAGAGGGACAACAACGCTTAATGAGGCTATGGATATCAAAAATGCTCAAAAAAATATGAAAAACACTGCAGAACAAGTTTTTAGGCTTATTGACATCAGCTCGCTTATGGAATAATATATGTTAGTAAAATTGTGCGTGGTGCAGGGGCCGGATGAGATATAAAAGCCCCCGTATATCATAGAATATTTAAATAAAAAAGGAGAAAAGCAATGGCTAAGGAGAAAAAATTAGTAGAGGCCATCACTTCCATGGAGGAAGATTTCACACAATGGTATACAGACGTTGTGAAGAAAGCAGAGTTGATGGATTATTCATCTGTAAAGGGATGTATGATCTTTAAGCCCAATGGTTATGCCATCTGGGAGAATATACAGAAAAATCTCGATGCAATGTTTAAAGAGACAGGTGTAGAGAATGTATACATGCCAATGTTCATTCCGGAGAGCCTGCTCCAGAAAGAAAAGGATCACGTAGAGGGCTTTGCACCTGAGGTTGCATGGGTCACACAGGGCGGACTTGAGACACTTCAGGAGAGACTCGCAGTAAGACCTACATCAGAGACACTTTTCTGCGAGCTTTTTAGCAAAACAGTACAGTCACACAGAGACCTTCCAAAGGTATATAACCAGTGGTGTTCAGTAGTGCGCTGGGAGAAGACAACACGTCCATTCCTCCGTTCATCAGAGTTCTTATGGCAGGAGGGACATACTGTTCATGCAACAGCCGAAGAGGCAGAGGCACGTACAGTACAGATGTTAAACATCTATGCGGATTTCTGTGAGAAATACCTTGCAATCCCTATGGTAAAGGGAAGAAAGACAGACAAGGAGAAGTTCGCCGGAGCAGAGGCTACATACACTATAGAGGCACTCATGCATGACGGAAAAGCACTCCAGTCAGGAACCTCACACAACTTTGGTGACGGCTTCCCTAAGGCCTTCGGCATCCAGTACACAGACAAGGACAATAAATTACAGTACTGTCATGAGACATCATGGGGCGTTTCAACACGTCTTATCGGAGCTATCATCATGGTTCACGGAGATGACTCAGGACTCGTGCTTCCACCAAAGATTGCACCAACACAGGTTATGGTCATTCCAATCCAGCAGCAGAAGGATGGCGTACTTGACAAGGCATACGACCTCAAGGACAAGCTCTCAAAGGATTTCCGCGTGAAAATCGATGCAACCGACAAGACACCTGGCTGGAAGTTCGCAGCACAGGAGGTTCAGGGAATCTCAACACGTATCGAGATTGGACCAAAGGATATCGAGAAAAACCAGTGCGTTATCGTCCGCCGAGACACAAGAGAGAAAATCGTTGTCTCACTCGATGAGGTCAATGAGAAGCTCGCAGAGGTGCTTGAGACAATGCAGAATGACATGCTCGAGAAGGCAAAGGCATTCCTTGCAAGCCATATAAACGATGCACACGACTACAATGAGTTCAAGGCAATCGCAGAGACAAAGCCTGGCTTTATCCGTGCTATGTGGTGTGGAGACGAGGCCTGCGAGAACAAAATCAAAGAGGACACAACAGTTACAAGCCGTTGTATGCCATTTGGTGACCAGGAGCAGATTTCAGACGTATGCGTATGCTGTGGAAAGCCGGCGCATAAGCTCGTATACTGGGGTAAGGCATACTAATACAGCGAATAATAAGTAATTGATATATTGACCGGTCTGCGATTCCGATAGCACATGCCAAAAAGCCTTGACGTAGCCCGCTACGCCTGCGTTTTTTGACATGCACTCTCGAAACCGCATCCTCGCTCAATGTATCAACAACTTAATTTTCGCTGTACTAAATTCGCGCCTAATAAGCTCTGCCGCAGGAGGTATTTACTCTCACCAGACTAAGGAGTTATGAGAGCATGTGTTACAGACATATGCTGTGTCAATGTGCCCCTCCGGCGAGCGTCATTCAAAATAAAAAAGGAGAATCCAACGATGCGCATAGATTTACCGCAGAATGTCAACTTCATAATAGACAGGCTCTACGAGCATGGCTTTGAGGCATATGCGGTAGGTGGATGCGTGCGTGACAGTCTCCTCGGCAGGACACCGCAGGACTGGGATATCACCACATCTGCAATGCCTGCGCAGGTCAAAGCGATATTTGACCATACGATAGACACAGGCATCCAGCATGGCACAGTCACGGTCATGCTGGAGCATGTGGGCTATGAGGTCACCACCTACAGGATAGACGGAGAGTACGAGGATGCACGCCATCCAAAGGAGGTTACCTTTACCTCCAATCTGAAGCTTGATCTGGAGAGGCGCGACTTCACAATCAATGCTATGGCGTATAATCATAGGATGGGGCTTGTCGATGAATTTGACGGCATAGGAGATTTAAAAGCACATGTGATCAGATGTGTGGGCTGTGCGCACGACAGGTTCAGTGAGGATGCACTCAGGATGTTTCGTGCGGTGCGATTTGCAGCCCAGCTTGGCTTTGATATAGAGACACAGACTAAAGCAGCCATAAAAGAGCTTGCCCCTGCCTTGTCAAAGGTCAGCGCAGAGCGAATCCAGGTGGAGCTTGTGAAGCTTCTGACATCAGACCATCCGCAGATGATGAGAGATTTGTATGAGCTTGGACTCACAGCGGTATTCATGCCGGAGTTTGATGTGATGATGCAGACACCTCAGCACAATAAGCATCATATGTACAGTGTCGGCGAGCATACGCTTCATACCTTGGAGCATGTGCGAGCGGACAAAATCCTAAGGCTTACCATGCTGCTTCATGATGTGGCAAAGCCTGTGTGCATTACGACAGACGATGAAGGCCAGAATCATTTCAAGAAGCATCCTGTTGTGGGAGCTGATATGACAAGAAAGATACTCAGGCGCCTTAAGTTTGATAACAGGACTACGGACTGTTGCTGTAAGCTCGTAAAAGAGCATGATGACCGTCCGGCCATCACAGAGCGCAATGTAAGGCGTGCCATGAGCCGCATAGGGACAGAGCTTTTTCCGCTGTTATTTGAGGTGAAAAGAGCCGATACACTCGGACAGAGCATGTATAGGCGAGCAGAAAAGCTTGAATACATCGCAGAATATGAGCGTGTATACAGGAAAATCCTCGCAGACCACCAGTGTGTATCAAAAAAGGAAATGAAAATAAATGGCAGCGACCTGATTAAAATGGGGGTAGAGCCGGGACCGAAGCTTGGCGATATCCTGGACAGGCTTTATGAGCAGGTGCTTGATGACCCATCGCTCAATGAAGCACAAAAACTTAAAGAGCTTGCGAATAAAATAATAACCTCTCTCATATGATTAAAAAGCATCTGAATAGTTATGATGCATTAATCATATGAGGGGGGATTTTTTTGTATAATCAGCCGGAAGTGGCTTTGGAAAAATATGAGCTTACAGTAAGCAGGATAATAAAGGGCAGAGGAGCATATATATGTGACACAGGCATCGGGCAGAAGCTGCTCGTGCCGTACAGAGGGCATGAGCAAAGGGCATGCACCCTGCGGGATACGCTGGCATTTATCCAGAGAAACGGTATGGATGTGGAGCAGATATCACAGACAAAGGAGCAGTGTATCATATCGCGAGATAACTGTGAGGACGCATACATATTGAAGGATTACAGAGCAGGCAGAGAGTGCAGCACGGACAGCATAGATGATATGCGTGGCGGCAGCAGGGCATTAGCGCAGCTGCACAATATATTGGAAAAGTATCCGCTGCCTTCGGATATCGAGGTAGAAAGCCTGCACGAAAAAGCTCAGCGCAAATGTGCGCAGATAGTAAAGCTTAAAAACTACATACTGCGTCACAGCAAGACAAATGCCTTTGAACATCTGTTTTATGAATGCTATGAGAGATTCTTAGAGCAGGGGCAGAAATCGACTGAAATATTGTGTGAGCTGGAAAATAGTAAAACGTCGGTTCCGATATACTGTCACGGAGCCTTCAACCAGCACAATGTCGTGTATACACAGTCCGGAAGATGGCTCCCTGTCAATTTCGAGACCATGCATCCGGGATATCCGGAAACTGATCTTGCGGAGTACATGCGCAAGATGCTCGAAAAAAATCACTGGGATACAGCGGTTGCAGATGCAATTCTTGACAGCTATTGCAGCGTAAGAAGTCTTGATGATACATCAATGAGACTGCTTCAAGCACTGCTTTTGTTTCCTGAAAAATTTTGTAAGCTCTGCAATCACTATAGCAGCTCGCGCAAGTCATGGGTATGCGACCGTGATGTGGATAAGCTTGCACAGCTTATACAGCTAAGTGGGGAGCGCGAGGAGTATCTGCATGCCATAGTGTAAGCAGTAATGAATATATATAGTGAATTTAATTGAAAAGTACATGACTATACGATATATTATTATTGTAGAAAAACGTTTAAAGCCAGCTATTAAAGGAAATACAGATGAAGAAATTCAAAAGATTATTTTGCACGGTATGCATGCTTGTGCTGTCACTTGCAGCATGTGGAAAACAGGACACGGATGATGGTGTAAAAAAATTCTATAACAGCATGAATGATACGACGGAGGCCGTAGGAGAAAGCACGCAGTCCGGTTTGAAAGCTGCTGCGGAGGAAAACGGAAAGTCCGTTAAGAAAAGTTCAGATATTCTCATAGTATCGGACATAAACAGTGCCAATGAGACAATCAGGGTATACAATTACTCGACAGGAGTGCAGTATCAGTATTACTATGGGCTGACCACCGGCTTTTTCGACAAATATGGCAATCATATGTCAGTTTCAGACATACATCAGGGTGATGTGGTTGACATATCAGGGACAGATTCAGACGGCAAGGCAAAGCGTATACAAAAATCCGATAAGGTGTGGACAAACGACACAGTAACCAATTTTTCTGTGGATAAGGATAAGAGAATTTTTAAAATTGGAGGCAGCAGCTACAGGCTGGGGGAGCGCACCATGATATTTTCAGGCTCGGATGTCATAGATACTGACAGCCTCACGGCGCAGGATAAGCTGGCTGTTGTTGGAATTGACAAGGATATAGTGTCAATTTCTGTCACGACAGGGCACGGCACACTGCAGCTTAGCAACACATCGCTGTTTGAGGGCAGCTTTTTGCAGCTCGGAGACAGGATATTTGCAGAAATCACTAAGGATATGTCGCTTGATGTGCCCGAGGGCAGCTATACGCTCGCTGTGGCCAACAACGGCTGGGGAGATAGCACAGATATTGAGATAAAAAGAGGCGAGATTACAAAGGTCAATTTAAATGATTTAAAGGGTGAGGGTCCTAAAAAGAGCCGCATACTATTCGAGGTCGATGTGCAGAGCGCGAAAATATATGTCGATGACAGTGAAATCGACTATACGAGCCCTGTTGAGATAACATATGGAAAGCATAGGCTTAAGGTAACAGCCGATGGTTATGACACCTGGACGAGGACACTTTACGTGAACTCAAAGGAGGCCACCATACAGATTACGATAAACGACAATACGGACAGCTCAGGCAACGATTCATCAGGCACCGGAACAAGCAGCATCGGCAGCTCGCAGGCCACCGCACAGACTCCTTCAGAGACTGCCGCAGAGAGGGCAGATGAGAAGGACAATCAAAGTACATCTCAAAGCACTACCGGCAGCTCGCAGAGCACAAATTCATCACAGCAGACAGACAATAAATCCTCTGATAGCTCGGGAAATAGTCTGACAAATAAGGAAATATCAGACTATCTTTCAACATTAACCTCTTTATTAAGTTCAAAATAAGGTTTTAAGAATGGTAAAAGTACATAAAAGCCTAGGAAATAGCGCATTTTCCTTGACAAACCCCATAAAAACAAGTATATATATTCTTGTAGGTAATTTGGGAAAACAGCTCGAATTATATAAATTATGAAAATCCAGAGGAGGAATTTTATCATGAACAAAGCAGATTTAGTTGCAGCTATGGCAGAGAAGGCCGGAGTATCAAAGAAGGACGCAGAGGCATCATTAAAGGCATTCACAGATGTTGTTGCAGAGGAGTTAAAGAAAGGTGAGAAGATCCAGTTAGTTGGATTCGGTACTTTCGAGGTATCTGAGAGAGCAGCAAGAACAGGAAGAAATCCACAGACTGGCGCTGAGATGACAATTGCAGCATCTAAGGCTCCTAAGTTCAAGGCTGGTAAGGCTTTAAAAGATTCCCTTAACTAATAAGCGGACTAGAGTAAAGAATGGGTGAAGTCTTTAAGGCTCCACCCATTTTTGGATATATCCGTTTTTCAGGCTAACGGTTATGAATTGGCTTATTAAAACAAGACACAGAGGTAACAATGAGATTAGACAAATTTTTGAAGGTATCGCGTCTGATAAAGAGACGCACAGTGGCAAATGAGGCATGTGACGCAGGCCGTGTAACAGTAAACGGCAGACCGGCAAAGGCATCTGTAAATGTCAAGGTCGGAGACATAATAGAGATAGCATTTGGACAAAAGACGGTCAAGGTTAGGGTGTTAAATCTCCTTGACACAACAAAGAAGGACGAAGCAAAAGATCTTTTTGAGTATATATAGGTTATATTTTCATGAATCCAGGCATATATTTACATATGTGATTCCACAGATGGCAGCCATATGAGAGGCTGTTTTTGGGACATATAAAAAATATGTGAGGGACAGGAAATGGAAGAAATATCAGGCACAAAGAGTCATAAGCTTATATTGAACAACCGCAGAACAGGCAGCTTTACAGGCATTTTGGATGTGCTCTCCTTTGATGTGGGGGAGATACTTTTGGAGACGGAGCTTGGCATGCTTGACCTAAAGGGCAAGGATCTTCACGTGAACAGGCTAAACCTTGAGAAGGGAGAAGCCGATATAGAAGGTGAAATAGACATGATTACGTATTCGAAGGTACCTGAGGTGACCGGAAAGAAAGAAAAAATGTTTGGCAGGATATTCAGATAAGCACCTAAGGAGGAATAATGAGCAGACGTCGTACAAAGAAAAAAAGCGGAACGTTAAGCATTTCTATCATAGTTATTGCTTTTCTTGTGATTATGACAATTCAGGTAGTGCAGCTAAAGCAGAAGGAATCTGCATATGCCGCACAAAAGGCGGAGCTCGAAAAGCAGTATGAAAATGAGACAGAGCGCGCCGAAGAGATAGAAGAGCTGCAGCAGTACATGCAAAGTGACAAATACATAGAGGATATTGCCAAGAGCAAGCTTGGGCTCGCTTATGACAATGAGATAATTTTTAAGGAAAAGGATAAGAACTGATTTTAAAAGATAATTTTCTTTTTTCGTCAAATCATGCAATTTTGTCCACATATAATCGTGGAAAAACATGAAGGCGGGGAATGAAAAATGCAATTTTTGAATCTGAAAAAAATTATGTGGGGCTGTCTGGCATTTGTCTCCACGGTATTGTCGGTGATGGGGTATTATCCTCTGATACCGGCAGTGTATGGAGTGTATTGTCTTGACAGTGAGCATACGGTTTTGTTTTACATAGGATTATTTGCAGGAATGGGATACTTTATATCGATACCGTCGATGTGTAAGTATCTCTTTATTATTGCTGTAATTAGCTTTGTGAGCAGGCTTTATAAGTGGAAAAATGAAAAAAATATATGCCTCATGACATCAATCACGGCGGCCGTCAGCACCTCTGCGATGAATATGTCTGTGGCAGCTTTTACATCCTTTGAAAGTGCGAAATGTGTGCTGGCGGTATCAGAAGGCCTGATTGTGTTTTCGGTAGCTTTTGTATTTTGCAGGGGCTATGAATATATATCGGCATTTCGTTTTAAGGTCCGTGAGGAGACAGGTGGTCTGCTGCCGGACAGGGAGGAAGCGTTCAAGTCGGCTGTTTTTGGCCTTTCAGGCATCATCACAAGAGCAAATGCCATGACAGCAGCAGAAAATGAAAGCAAATTACCGGATGCCGGCGAAAAAATCAGTCGTGAGGTGACGGGCAGGCTTTGTGCCTGCTGTGAGGGCTGCAGTGTCTGCTGGACAAGCGATGCCTCGGTTTCAGATAGCATAAAAATGCTCGTTGAAGCAGTATGCAAACGTATGAAAACCGAGGAAATTGTGCAAAACAGATATGTAAAAGGCTGTCCGCACTACACGAGAATGGTTGAGGCTGCAACTGAGGCGTTTGCCCGCGTTGAACTGAATGAAGCCTGGTACAGGCGACTCACAGAGAACAGGCGCATAATAGCGTCACAGCTTGATGCCATGGCAAAGCTCATGGATGACTGGGGCAAAGCGGAAAAATGTATAGACAAAAGGCGTCGTCTCAGACTGTCAAGAATATATGTTGCTGCAAGGGAAAAAGGCTTGATAGTCGAAAATGCACATATTTATGAGACGGCAGGACACAGATTATGTGTAAAGGCAGATGTATACACGAAAGAGGATGGAGGAATTGAAGCTGTAAAGTATGTGCAGTCGGTATCGCGGGCTATGGGAGTACAAATGAGACAGGCGCATGAAACGGTTTCCATTATTACAGACGAGCTGTCAACAGTTGTGCTGTACGAGGAAAATCAGTTCTATGCACTATCCGGAGTGGCAACCAAGAAGAAGACAGGCTCTCAGGCAAATGGCGACAGCTGCAGCATGTTTCAGCTGGATGATGGCATGTATCATGTGTGTGTATCCGATGGCATGGGCTCGGGCAAGCAGGCTCAGGCGGAGAGCACATTGGTGGTGGATTTGCTTGAAAAGCTTTTGGAGGCCGGTTTTAGCAGGGAAAGCGCCCTAAAGCTGATGAACTCTGCCATGGTCATATCGGCGGGCGAGGAGTCATATTCCACGGTTGATTTTGCCACAATAGACATGTACACAGGTGAGCTTGAGCTGACCAAAACAGGTGCTGCACCATCATTTATCAAATCAGGGAAAACGGTAAGTGCTATAGAAAATGAATCCCTCCCGGCAGGAGTCGATGACGCGCAGGAGAGCATGCACTCAAAAAATACGCTTCAAAGTGGCGATTTTCTTGTCATGGTGACGGATGGTGTGCTAGAATATCTGCATGCGAAGGACAGGCAGGGAAAGCTTATGGATATTATTACCGGCGTCAAAAGTGACAATGCAGGCGTGATGGCGCAGGAAATTCTGGACAGGGTGCTGCTTGACACAGGCGGATACGCCATGGATGATATGACTGTAGTTGCAATAGGAATCTGGGAAAAATAATGATTAGACGGACGAAAGATTATATTCTGGAAAACAAGATGATAAACAATCACAGCACGGTGCTTGTTGCGCTGTCGGGCGGTGCGGATTCGGTCTGCCTTCTGCTGCTTTTAAATGAGATAAAAAGACAGTGCGCAAATGAGCTTGATTTTGCGCTGGAGGCAGTACATGTGGAGCACGGCATCAGAGGTGCCGAGAGCAGGGCGGATGCCGGATTTGCATCAGACCTTTGCGAAAGGCTTCACATACCGTGCCGTGTACACTCTGTGGATGTGCCGCAATATGCAAAAAGTCATGGACTCGGGCTGGAGGAGGCCGCCAGGATATTGCGCTATGAAGCGTTTGAAAAGGAAGTCGCCAGGATATTGCGCTATGAGGTGTTTGAAGAGGAGGCAGGCAGATATCCTTGCGAAACTGCCTATGTAGCAGACCGAAAGCGGGGTAACAGCAGGCAGGTAGTCGTTGCAGTTGCGCACCATATGGAGGACAACGCAGAGACAGTTCTTTTTCAGATGCTTCGCGGAAGCGGAGCGAAGGGACTCGCCGGCATGCATCCGGTTTCCGTGAAGAATGGTGTCACATATATCAGGCCGCTTTTATCAGCAACACGCGCACAGATAGAGGAATATCTAATGGAAAACGGACAGGCTTTTGTCACCGATGCCACAAACACTGACACAGCCTACTCCAGAAACAAGCTGCGCCATGATGTGTTTCCACTGCTTTTGCAGATTAATGACAGGGCGATAGAGCATATCAATGAGAGCGCAGGACAGCTTGCGGTGATGAATGATTTTTACGAGCAGCAGCTTAAAGAGGCGTGTGACAGCATGGTTTCAAAAAAAGAAGGCAGGGTGATACTTGAAATAAGCCGCTTTGAGAGTCTGCATCCGGCATTAAAAAGCGGAGTGGCGCGCGAGTGTATACATTTGGCGTCAGGGCGGCTCAAGGACATTACGAGCACGCATATCGGTGCACTTGTGAAGCTTGCAGGGCAGCAGTCGGGCAGAAAAATCAATCTGCCGTATGGAATTATTGCGGAAAAATCATTTGGCGAGGTGATACTCTGCGCCGTAAGGTGTGACGATGAAAAAGAAGAAATTCACATTACGCAAAAAGAGCTTGAGGCACTGAGTGCCACGGGAGAGCAAAAAACCATCAGGCTTTCGGCAGATGGCTCATATGTCACACTTTGTATACACGATTTTAATGGTAAAATGGACGAAATTCCAAAAAAACCATATACGAAATGGTTTGATTATGATAAGATGAAGAAAGGCTTTGAAATAAGAACAAGAAAAGCCGGTGACTATATAATTGTGGATGACGAGGGTCATCATAAGAAGCTGAAGCAGGTATTTACAGGTGATAAAATTCCTGCACAGCAGAGAGCGGGGCTGTGGCTCATAGCCCATGAATCACTGGTGCATGCCATTATCGGATACAGATCCGGCTGTGGAGCACTTGTCACGCCACAGACAGGAAAAGTACTTAAGATCACATTTTACGGAGGAAAACAAAATGGATTTTTCAAAGAAATATGATATTTCGGTTTACCTGACAGAGGAGCAGCTCAATAAGCGTATTGCAGAGATTGGAGCGCAAATCACAGAAAAATACAGGGGACAGTCAGTATATCTCATTTGCATACTCAAGGGCTCAATATTCTTTACCACTGAGCTTGCAAAGAGAATTGATTTGCCTATGACTATGGATTTCATGTCGGTATCCAGCTATGGCTCGGGCACAGAGTCATCAGGCGATGTCGAGATTAAAAAGGACCTTGAGCATTCTATCGAGGGAGAGAATGTCATCATCATAGAAGACATCATTGATTCGGGAAATACTCTTAGCAGGCTTTCAAAGCTCCTTGCCAAAAGAAACCCGAAGAGTCTCACAATCTGTACACTTTTGGACAAGCCTGAGCGCCGTGTGGTTGATGATGTAAATGTAGACTACGTGGGCTTTGTGATTCCTGATAAGTTTGTGGTAGGCTATGGCCTTGACTATGATCAGAGATTCAGAAATCTGCCTTACATCGGCTTCGTCGAGGGCGAAATAAAATAAAAAGGAGAAGTAAATTGAATAAACAAAAAAGCGGTATGCGCGGAATTGGCGTATACATTATCATTGTATTTGCAGTAATCTGCATCTGGTACTGGCTGAGCGCCGGGGCTACATCAAACTCTTACACACAGAGTCAGTTCGAGAAGGATCTTGACAAGAATCAGGTGAAGAGCGTAAAGGTAGTGCAAAACAGGGAGATACCGACAGGAAGTCTGGAGGTGAAGTTCAAGGATGGCACATCAAAGGTGCTTTATGTATCAGATGTAAACAATATCGAAAAGACCATGACAAAAGCAGGGTACACCGACTATACAGTTGCGGATGTTCCGGCTGAGAGCTGGATTATGACACTGCTTCCGTATCTTTTGGTATTCGGAGCCATGTTCATACTCTTTGCAGTGATGAACAACAACGCAGCAGCACAGGGCGGCAGTGGCAAGATGATGAACTTCGGCAAGAACCGTGCGAAGCTCACCACACAGGAGGAAAACCATATCAAGTTTTCCGATGTAGCAGGCTTAAAGGAGGAAAAGGAGGAGATTGCAGAGATAGTTGATTTCCTTCGTGATCCGGGAAAATACACCAGACTTGGAGCAAGAATCCCAAAGGGTGTCCTTCTTGTAGGACCTCCGGGAACAGGTAAGACTCTCCTTGCCAAGGCAGTAGCCGGAGAGGCAGGGGTACCGTTTTTCACCATTTCAGGATCTGATTTCGTGGAGATGTTCGTCGGAGTCGGAGCCTCACGAGTGAGAGATTTGTTTGAGGATGCCAAGAAAAATGCGCCTTGTATCGTATTTATCGATGAGATTGATGCAGTAGCCAGACGCCGTGGCACAGGAATGGGCGGCGGACACGACGAGCGTGAGCAGACATTGAATCAGATGCTTGTCGAGATGGATGGCTTTGGTGTCAATGAGGGCATTATCGTCATGGCAGCAACAAACCGTGTGGATATACTTGACCCTGCTATCATGCGTCCGGGACGTTTCGACAGAAAGGTTGTAGTAGGCAGACCGGATGTGGGCGGCAGAGAAGAAATTTTAGGTGTCCATGCCAAGAAAAAACCTCTTGCAGAGGATGTAGACTTAAAGCAGATTGCACAGACTACAGCAGGCTTCACAGGTGCAGACCTTGAGAATCTGATGAATGAGGCAGCAATCCGTGCAGCGGGCGAAAACAGGGAATATATCACACAGGAGGATATCAGAAAATCCTTCGTCAAGGTTGGTATCGGAGCTGAGAAGAAGAGCCGTATAATCTCTGACAAGGAAAAGCGCATCACAGCCTACCACGAGGCAGGGCATGCAATCCTTTTCCATCTGCTTCCGGATGTGGGACCTGTATACACAGTTTCAATCATCCCTACAGGAGCAGGCGCAGCAGGCTACACCATGCCTCTGCCTGAGAAGGATGAGATGTTCAATACAAAGGGACGTATGCTTCAGGAAATCGTAGTAGACTTAGGAGGTCGTGTCGCAGAGGAACTTGTGTTTGACGATATCACCACAGGTGCATCACAGGACATCAAGCAGGCTACAAAGCTTGCTCGCGAGATGGTTACCAAATACGGTATGTCAGACAATATCGGCCTTATCTGCTATGCCGATGATGAGGAGGAGGTCTTCATCGGACGAGACCTCGCCCATGCAAAGAACTACAGCGAGGGCATAGCATCGGCAATCGATGTCGAGGTAAAGCGCATCATCGACGAGTCGTACGACAAGGCAAAGAGCATGATAGCAGAGTACCGCGATGTGCTTGACAGATGTGCAGCACTTCTTCTTGAGAAGGAGAAAATCACAAGAGATGAGTTTGAAGCACTGTTTGACGAGGACAGCAAAACAGCAGTTGGACATAATATTTAAAAAACAGCTATGCTTTTGTGCAGAATCACTATATGAAAAATATTAAATATAACTAAAATCCTATACAAATTGCATAAAAACAAACCTTGATTTTTATGCAATTTGTGAACACTTATCGTTATAACCGTGATATTATAATAACCGTAAAAACCCCCCAATACATTATATAGTTTTTGCTATACCCCATAGTAAAAATACCTTCTCCTAAAAGGCAGCCGATCGTAGGCTGTCTTTTTTAATTTCTATATTATAGCTATAAAGTAAGGGGATTGTGTGCCCGTATTAAAGAAAATAATTTTGTTACGATAAAATATACTTGCATAATCACATTTGTTGTGATAAACTATGCAAGTATCGTAATTGAATACATGGGCAGATTCCCGAGTGGCCAAAGGGGACAGACTGTAAATCTGCTGCAACTTGCTTCGATGGTTCGAATCCATCTCTGCCCATTAAAAAACCTCAAGTCGTATGACTTGAGGTTTTTGCATGTTGTCAGGTTTTTACCACCCTACCGTTTAATCGGCCTGGGCATTCGGTGCCGTAAGTACAGTCTCCCACGCCATCGTATCAGGCCAGCCCTTTGTGTTAAAGCCATCGCGGATACATCTGCTGTAGTAGTCGAGCTTGTTTCGTATCGGCGAATCATCTGTGAATCTTGCATCATCATAGATGCCGTTAATATAATCATCTATCGCGGTTCCGAAAATTTCAGAGCGGTCCTCTGTCGCAAAGGTCATGCCGTAGGAATCAATGAAATACCCTGATATGTGGTTCGATGAATCATCCGGATTGTAGTTCGCGTAGGTGTCATCATAGGAGAAGCTGTCAGGATTAAAGCTGTTCCATTTCTCCTCGGAAAACTCGCTCTTGTCATTATAGGTATGTATGAAAGCAAGCCTCTGGTCAATCAGATGGGAAATCTCATGGCCTACGGTGTAGCTGAAATCCCAGCTGTAGCTGCAGTTTAAAACCATCACATTGTAGTTATTGATTATATTTACAAAGCCGCTTGGGTCATTAATCATGTCAGAATTTTCGGCAGTAATATTTCCGGAAAGATAGATTCTCAGCCCTTTAGTGCCACCATAATCAAGCTGGTTGAAAAAATCATCAGGAAAGCATGCCAGAACCTGCTCCAGAGCATTAAGAGCATCTGAAAGAGTTTTGACCTTGAGGGTCTGCTTTATCTTATAGTAATCAATTTTCTTTGGAACCTCCGGGCCCAGATAAATGGATATGCCATATTTCTGCTCGAGTCTTGTGGCATGAGCATTGATTTCTGATAAATCACCCCAGTCATAAGCTGATACATCTGGTATCAGGGTTATTTCATCACCATATCTGTCCGAGTCGGAATCTATCCCGGCCTCTTTCAGGGCTTCCTCGTTTTCATCTGTGCCTTCATCAATGTTTGCGGTGTCATAAGGTGAGACATATGTACCGGCATCGCGTAAAGCCTGAAACAGGGAATCACTGTCACTGTATGACGTGATTGAAGCCTGGGTGTCATTATGGCCTTTATCAAGAGACCATACAAGGATTTCAGGATTGCACTGCGCTGTGTACAAAAGTATCATCATACAGCCGGCATCGGCAAGATACACAGAGTTTGCAGAGTAGTAGGTCTGTGTGTCTGCATCAGACGGACTGCCGGTGCTCTGGGCATCTGCATATCGTGCATCAGGATTGAATGAAAATGATGAGGTGACACCGGTGCCCGGTGAATATTTATAGCAGCTTATGGTATCACTGCCTGCTGCCTCACCGTCAGTGTCATTGGTGTCATTGCCGGAGGAAAGTTTCTGACAGCGTATCAGCATGTCGCCGTCTTTTGCAAGGCTCATATCAACCACATTGGGCAAGGCAAAAAAGGTATCCTTTCCATCTGATGAATGATAGCTCCAGACATTGTTAGAGGCATCTGTCTCAACCACAAAGCCATGCGAATCGACACGCGAGAGGGAATAGCTCTGCCCTTCGAAGGTTGAAACCACTGAGTTATCCTTCAGCTTCACATTGGAGACCACATATTTGTACGTGTCTGGAGTGATACCGGATACAAGAGCATATTTTCCGTCATTTGAGGTGGCAATCTGCATGGCATCATAGTAATTGCCGGGATTAGGCACATTGTCATCATCTGAATCTCCATTGCCCTCATAGTCCTCAGGATTATATTTACAGGTCCTGATTTCCTTTAAATCCTTATCGTAGATGGTTGCTCTTTTGGCGGATGAATTGATGAGCCATAGCTTATCACCTTTAATAAGATAATCATCGCAGTCAGTTTTGTCATGGGCAAGGCTTGCGGTGATTTTGTTTGACCAGGGATTATAAACATCAAATGAGTATTCGACGGATTGTCCCTCGGCCTCAATAATGGAATTGTTGTAGCTGCCCTGTCCGACCATCAGAATGTTGTCGCCAAACTGCCTTATGTCATTGTAAGGGTGACCCTCGAAGGCTACATTGTGCAGAATAGACAGATTACTGCTGTCCTCCACTTTAGCTGTGTCATCCCAGAAAGCCGGCGATTTATGCAGAATAGCCTGCTTTTCCGCGGGACTTTTGAAAAAATAAGAAATATCCCGGGGAGAGCAGGCTGTCAGGGAAAGCGCACTGCAAAGCACCAGCGAATATGTAATTAATATAGTTGCAGGCTTACGTTTAAACATTTAGTCTCCTTTGACGGCGGTAACACTATTTCTGGGTCTGGTGTGCGGTTGATACACGGGCGGTTGACTCACGCTCGATAAGCTTAGGACGAAGCTGGGTGCGGCTGATAGGAATGTGGTGCACGAGCGAGTTCAGTATAATATATGCACAGCGGCCAAGATCGTTACTCTCCTGTCGGATAGTCGTGAGAGGAGGAGTGAGAGCGGCAGCCATCTTTACATCATCGAAGCCTACCACACTGATGTCATTTGGCACATTAAAGCCGTGCAGAGTACACTCGCTGATAACACCCTTTGCGATTGCGTCACTTCCGCATACAATGGCTGTTGCGCCGGCAGCAATGAAATTGGAAACATAGTATTGGGCTGTCTCAGGAATGTAGTAGCCGTGTCCCATGAGCTCCGGATAAACCTCAAGACCCGAATCATGCATTGAGTTCTCAAATGCCTCCTGACGCTGGTCGGAAACCAGTGAGAAAAGAGAACCGTTGATAAATGCAATCTTTTTGTGGCCGAGGTTGTGCAGATGCTTAATTGCCAGGTCGATACCTTCATAGCTGTCAGTGCCGACATACGCCACATTTGGGTTGTGCTCTATGTAGTTGTCAAATAAAACAGTAGGCATTGTGGTTGTCTTAAGCTGGTTCATCCACTCATCATGCAGAGCAAAGCCCATGAGAAAAGCGCCACAGTAACCATTCTTTAAAATGAAAGTGTCATACTTTTCATCTGCCTGAAGCTGTGGTGTGACAGGAATGACATCTACGTCCCATTTGTGCTTGAAAGCATTCTGCTTGAAGCCGAGCACGATATCGTATCCGAATTCATCTATTGATTCGTAGTTCATATTTTCTATCAGAAGGCAGAGCTTTCTGTTTTCAATCTTTCTGGAGCGTTTTGTGCTGTAGCCCATTTCGACAGCGGTATCCAAAACAGTCTGCCGCAGCTCCTCACTGATATCACTGGCACCGTTTAGTCCCTTTGAAACTGTACTTATTGAAACACCCAGTCTGGCGGCTATATCTTTTATTGTTGCCATAATAATATTCCTTTCTATATATGAAAAAAATAATGTGTGAAAATGGTTGTAGTCAGTATATATGGATTATACATTCAGATAAAGAAATAGGCAATATTTTCGAAACTAAATTTTTCGAAAAATAACCATGAAATCGTAGGCAATTGTACCAAAAATCAATAGCGTTTTACGTGAAAAGTGGCAAAAATATGTTTCGAAGCATGAAAACAATTGACAAATCGTGTGCTAGAACATAAAATTAACTCAGATACGAAAAAAACAGAAAATTTTTAGAAGAGAATAGGAGAAGAAATTTGGAAGCCAGAGAGATTCTCAGAGGCTCCGGAATACTTCTTTCGATTTCAAGTCTGCCGTCGCCGTATGGCATAGGCACTCTGGGAAAAGAGGCGTATAGCTTTGTTGATCTTCTCAGTGATCTGAAGCAGAAATACTGGCAGGTTCTTCCGGTTGGTCCCACCATATTTGGTGACAGCCCATATCAGCCGCTATCCGGCTTCGCGGGCAATATCTACTTCATTGATTTAGATAAGTTGGCAGATGAGGGACTTTTAAAGAAGGAAGAGATCCTGGGGTACAACTGGGGTGCGGATGAATCGGAAATTGATTACGCAGCATTACATCAGAGCAGATACAAGATTTTACAAAAAGCGTTTGAGAGATTTGACACAAATGCACAAGATTTTCAGGATTTTGTGAAAAAGCAGTCGGGGTGGCTTGAGCAATATGCACTGTTTATGACATTAAAAACCGACAATTTAGACAAAAACTGGAGCGAATGGTCGAGTGAGTACAGAGATTTGCAAAATGTTGCGCTTAAAATTTACCAAAAAAAGAATTATATTAAAATTACTTTTTGGAAGTTCTGCCAGTATAAATTCTTTGAGCAGTGGAATGATTTAAAAGATTATGCCAACTCAAAAGGAATCTACATAATAGGCGATATCTCATTTTATGTAGGATATGACAGCGTAGATGTGTGGGCAGACAGACAGCTTTTTATGATGAGCGCAAACGATACACCGGAGTATGTTGCGGCTGCCGGTCCTGATAAATATTCAGAGAGCGGTCAGGTGTGGGGCAACCCGATGTATGACTGGGATGCGATGAAGGATGATGATTTTTCATGGTGGAGAAGAAGAATGCGTGTCAGCAGAGAGCTGTTTGACATAGTAAGGATTGATCATTTCGCAGGAATTGTAAAAGCATATGCGGTACCGTACGGACAGGACGGAAGCTTGTCAGGCAAATGGTTCAAGGGACCGGGGCGCAGGCTTGTCAATGCAATCAACGAAGAGCTGGATGGAGTGAATGTCATAGCTGATGACTATACATCGGCCAGCCTTTTACCGGGAGTGAAAAAGCTTCTTGCCAAGTCCGGCTGGATGGGAACTAAGGTCATGATGTTCGCCTTTGATGGTGATCCGACCAACGAATATCTGCCACATAATTACACAGATTCGCATGTGGTAGCTTACATTGGTACACATGACAATGAGACAATAGTTGGTTCCTTCAGTGACAAGACGGATTATGAGCTTGCTTATCTGTATGAGTATCTGAATATTGAAAATAAATCACAGGTTCCAAACGCTCTTATCAGAGAGCTGTACCACAGCACTGCGGAGCTGGCAATAGTCCAGATGCAGGATATTTTAGAGCTGGGAAATGAGGCGAGGATGAATTATCCTTCGACAGTCGGACACAACTGGAGATGGCGCATGACAAGCAAGCCACACAGACTGGACGATAAAAAGAGAGCCTGGTTCAGAAACATTGCGGTCGTTTACCGCAGATAATTAATTTGATATAAGTTGCACGGCAATTTATATATATACTTTTTTACATTTTATATTCAAAAAGGAGAGGAAGATATGAAGAAGAAAGTATTAGCATCTTTACTTTGCGCTTCTATGGTAGCAATAATGTTTGCAGGATGCGGAAGCAGCGACGGAAAAGAACAAGAGAAGGCCGACAGCAAGGGCGGCAAGTTAACACTCACAGTAATGGGACCTTCAGAGGATTTAGATGATGCAAAGGGCGCTTGGCTCAAGACAGAGTGCGAGGCATTCGCTAAAGCAAATCCTGATTTTAACTTAACATTCAAGTATGTTACAACATCTGAGGGAGATGCCAAGGACGTTGTTACAAAGGATCCTAAGGCAGCAGCTGATGTTTACATGTTTGCAAACGATCAGATTGAGGCATTAGTAAAGGCAAACGCTATCTCTAAGTTAGGTGGAGAGACAGCAGATTATGTTAAGACATCTAACTCAGAGGCTATGGCAGCAACTGTTACATATGATGGAGACATCTACGCAGTTCCTTATACATCAAACACATGGTTCATGTACTATGACAAGAGAGTTTTCTCTGAGGATGATGTAAAGAGCCTTGATACAATGCTTACAAAGGGTAAGGTTTCATTCCCATTTGATAACGGCTGGTATCTCAATGCATTCTATGCAGCAAACGGATGTACAATCTTCGGAGACGGAACAGACAAGTCTGCCGGATATGATTTCAGCGGAGATAAGGCAGTAGCAGTTACAAACTACATTGTAGATTTATTTGCAAATCCAAACTTCGTAATGGATAACAATGACGGATCTATGGGTCTTGCAGGACTTAAGGATGGTTCTATCAACGCTTACTTCAATGGTAACTGGAACTATGACGCAGTTAAAGAGGCACTTGGTGAGGAGAATGTTGGTGTTGCAGCTCTTCCTACAATCAATATTGGTGGAAAAGACTGCCAGTTAAAGGCATTCTTAGGATCTAAGGCTATCGGTGTAAACCCTAACTGCAAGAACCAGGAAGCAGCAGTTAAGCTTGCAGCATTCCTTGGAAGCGAGGATTCACAGCTTGCTCACTTCAAGTTAAGAGGACAGGCTCCTGTAAACAAAGATCTTGTATCGAACGAGGAAATCGCAGCAGATCCAGTAGCATCAGCTATGGCTAAGGTAGCATCTGATTGTTCAGTAGCACAGCCTATCATTGATATGCAGGGTTACTGGGATGCAGCTACACCATTCGGTGATGCTTTCCAGAACGGTGCAGAAGGCCAGATTACAAAGGACAATGCAGCTCAGAAGACAGAGGACTTCAATACACAGCTTAATGATTCTCTTAAATAATTAAGTATGTCAGATTATGATTCCAAGGTTCCGGGCAACCGGAATCTTGGAATAAATTAGTTTAAAGGATTGGCATATATAAAGCATGCCAGGAGGAAAAGTATGATAGGAGCAAACAAAAAGAAAAAAGTTTCGGACTTTGCTACTCCGTATACTGTCGGCAATGCCCTCACAAAAGGCGGAGCTACAGTCAAGTTATCGGTACTTATAATGGGTCTTGCGAATATGGCTCATAAGCAGATTATAAAAGGTCTGATTTTTCTTGCTATAGAGATTGCATATATAGCATATATGGTTAGCAGCGGTGCTTATTACATTTCCATGCTGCCTTCACTCGGCTGGAGAAAGCAGGAAGAGGTATTTAATGAGCAGAAGCAGATTTATGAATATGTTGCGGGCGACCAATCAGTATTATTACTGTTATATGGTGTCATAACAATTGCCATCACAGTATTATTTATTTACATGTGGTGTGAGAACTTAAAGAGCGGTTATAAGGCAGAATGCCTTTCAAAAGCTGGAAAAGAAATCAATTCTTTTGGCAAAGATGTCAAGGATTTATTTGATAAAAACCTACATAAGACACTTATGTTTCTTCCACTTATGGGAATATTTGTTTTTACAGTTTTACCATTGCTGTTCATGATTCCAATGGCCTTTACAAACTATTCTGTAAAGGGTGACCATCTGGTACTGTTCGACTGGACAGGTTTTGCTGCATTCGGACAGGTGCTTGGACTTGGTGGTAAGCTTGGTAAGATATTCTGGAGAGTACTTGGATGGACATTGTGCTGGGCTGTATTTGCAACCTTCCTGTGTAACTTCCTTGGACTTATTCTTGCGATTGTTATCAACCGTAAAGAGACACATTGTAAGGCCTTCTGGCGTACATGCTTTGTTGTTTCAATTGCTGTACCACAGTTCGTTTCACTCCTTGTTATGAGGCAGATGCTCCAGCCGCAGGGTGTTGTAAATAACCTGCTTTTGGAGTGGGGCTGGATAGACAATCCACTTCCGTTCTGGACCAATACGATGTGGGCACGAGTTTCAGTTATCCTCATCAACTGCTGGGTAGGTATTCCATATACCATGCTTCAGGTTACCGGTGTATTACAGAATGTGCCTGCAGAGCTTTATGAGGCTGCAAAGATTGATGGTGCTAATGCAGCACAGATCTTCTTTAAGATCACACTCCCATATATCATGTTTATCATGGGACCATACATCATCACACAGTTTACAGGAAATATCAACAACTTCAACGTTATATACCTGTTATCAGCAGGAAAGCCAACACCTGTCGGAGACAGCGCGGGAAAGACGGACCTTCTGGTTACATGGCTGTACAAGCTGACTATTGATAATCAGGAGTACAATATCGGTGCCGTTATCGGTATCCTCACATTCGTTGTACTTTCTATCGTAGCGCTTGTTACATACAGAAATACAAAATCATACAAGGATGAGGAGGGATTCATGTAATGAGTAGTGTAGCAAAAGCAAAAAGACCTGTGTCTGCCGGACGTGCTAAGAAAATAGCAAAGAATTCCCTTGTTCATATCATTCTTGGAATACTTGCTGTAGTATGGCTGTTCCCGATTTTCTGGATTGTTATGACAAGCTTTAGAGGTGAGAGTGGTGCTTATACAAAGTACTTCTTCCCACATAGTCTTACATTTAGCAACTATACGAGGCTGTTCACAGAGACTACACTGTTGAACTTCCCGAGAGCATTTTTGACTACACTGTTCATTTCAGTGTTCTCATGTATTATTTCAACAGTATTTGTACTTTCTGTTGCGTATTGTATGTCACGACTGAGATTTAAGATGCGTAAGCCTTTCATGAATCTGGCTATGATTCTTGGATTGTTCCCAGCCTTCATGTCAATGGTTGCCGTATACTTTATCTTAAAGGCTATCGGACTTACAGAGGGCGGTATGCTTCGTCTTTCATTGATTCTGATTTACTCAGCAGGATCAGGAACAGGCTTCTATATCGCAAAGGGATTCTTTGATACTGTGCCTAAGTCTCTTACAGAGGCGGCTATCCTTGACGGATGTACACAGTTCCAGGCATTCTACAAGGTTATCCTGCCACTCAGTAAGCCAATCGTAGTATATACAATACTTACAGCATTCCTTGCGCCATGGCTTGATTTCGTATTTGTAAAGGTTATCGTTGGTCCAAACGACAAGTATTGGACAGTATCTCTTCTCCTTTACAATATGCTTGAGAAAGAGTTTGTAAACGGATGGTTCACAAGATGGGCTGCTGCTGCAGTTATTGTATCAATACCTATCTCAATACTTTTCGTCATCATGCAGAGATTCTACGTGGATGGACTTACAGGAGCTGTCAAAGGCTAATTTGGTTTTATTTGGGCCGCTGCACTTTTGTGCGGCGGCTTTTGGTTTATATTGATGGCAAATTTTGGGGTGTGTGGCAAACTTAGCACTTTCAGGCTGTGGGGTGCCGGCATGGCACACAGTGGCAGTTCATATTTTTCTTCGGAACACACTGTGTACCCTCCGGCCGGAGGGTACCGTGTGCTAAGTTTGTTGCTACCTTGTGAAAGATGTGAGAATTGAGTTAACTACATACTTATGAGTAATGCTGGCTGCGTTGCAGCGTCGCAAAATATCCGGTGGACGATTGTTCAGTGCGTATTGAAATGGAGTGTGGACAAAGCAAGAGAATCGTATGTTTTAGCGAATATGTGTAGTGATTTTGTAGATACAAGTTTGCTCAGAATTTAGTTTAGAAAATAAGAAAAGGAGTGCGTATGATTAATAATAAAATAGGCGGCCACAATATGGTCGGCAGGGCTGTGAATAGATTGGCGGGCAGGTCGACTGCTGTGGCATTGACAACAGCTATGGCGGTGTCGATGCTTGCGGGATGTGCTGCGGGTGGAAAGAATACCGAGACGGCAGCAAAGAAGGAGTACAAGCCTTCTGCTATGGAGCAGATGAATGCGAAAAATGATCCTAATGTGATTCAGGACAATTACAGGACTTGCTATGAGGTGTTCGTATACAGCTTTTTTGACAGTGACGGTGACGGTATTGGGGATTTGAAGGGGCTTACAGAGAAGCTTGACTATATCGAGGGACTTGGCTGCAATGAAATCTGGATGATGCCTATTATGCCTTCTCCTTCATACCACAAGTATGATATTACGGATTATATGAATATTGACAAGCAGTATGGTACTCTGGATGATTTTGATGCGCTCATTACGGAGTGTCACAAGCGAAACATCAATGTGATTATTGACTTTGTAATAAATCACACATCTAACGAGCATCCATGGTTTAAGGCGGCTGCTGATTATATCAAGTCGCTTCCTGATGGGGCGGAGCCGGATGCTTCGGAATGTCCTTATGTTGATTACTATAATTTTAGCAAAACCAATGCCGGAGGCTACAACCAGCTGCCTGGCACGAATTGGTATTACGAGTCACAGTTTGTAGACAGCATGCCTGACCTTAATCTGCAGAGCGAAGCTGTAAGAGGGGAGATTGACAAGGTTACATCCTTCTGGCTTGACCGCGGCGTGGATGGCTTCAGATTGGATGCTGTGCTTTATTATAATAATAATAACCAGACTGAGACTATTGATGACCTCACATGGCTTGTGAACAATGTGAAGAGCAAAAAGGCCGATGCTTATATGGTTGGTGAGGGTTGGACTACATACAGAGAGTATGCGAAGTACTATAAGAGTGGAATTGACAGTATGTTCAACTTTGATTTTTCACAGCAGGATGGATATATTGGAAAGGTGTTAAACGGTACAGCAAATCACGGTGCCAGCACATACGGCAATGCTTTGGTTGATGTGGAAAATGAGATAAAGAAGTATACAGACTCATACATTGATGCACCGTTCTATACAAATCATGATATGGGACGCAGCGCAGGATACTACAACGGAGATAATGCCGAGGAGAAAACCAAGATGGCGCAGGCCATGAATCTTCTTATGCCCGGAAATGCTTTTCTTTATTATGGAGAGGAAATCGGCATGAGAGGCACAGCCAATGATGAGACGAAGCGTCTTGCCATGAGATGGAGCGGGGATTCAAAAGCTAAGGGAATGTGTGTGGGACCTCAGAATGCAGAAGAAACCGAGCAGACATATGATACCCTGGATAAACAGCTGGAGGATCCATACTCTATTTACAACTTTGTGAAGCAGACAATATCAATAAGAAATGCTTTCCCGGAGATAGCACGAGGTACAAATACCTTTGAAAAGGATCTGTCAAATGATAATGTGTGTATATTCACAAGAGAGTACAATGGTGAGAAAGCAGTGCTTATATTTAATCTATCAAAGGATGAAGCAAGTGTGGATGTGTCATCGCTTGGAGTAAATGATGCTGTTGCAATGCTTCAGACTACAAATAAAGCACCGTCGTATAAGGATGGGGCGGCAAAGCTGCCGGCGTATTCGGTGCTTGTTTTGAAGTAAAAAATATTTGATGAGAATAAAAATGTAATAGTTTAAAGGAATTTGAAGAAGAAATATGAAAAACCGCCCGACTGGGCGGTTTTTTCAGCTATACCATTTCATGAAGCATATCTACAATCACTTCTCTGCAATGAACTCCGAGATGCTTTTGTTCCTCTTTACTGAGTGCTGCCGGATCAATAGGAGTGCCATATCGGATAACCACATGATTCTTTTTGACCCATGGAAGGTGATCCTCGAATATTTCATTTGTTCCCATGATTGCCATTGGCACTATCTTGCATTTGCTCTTTGTGGCAATCTTGAAAGTACCTTCTTTGAAAGATTGTACCTCTGTCAGGTCATCTTTGTTTTTGCAGCGTGTGCCCTCAGGAAATACACATATGCTGATGCCGGATTTGACCTGATCTATGGCTGCAAGCACAACCTTTAGTCCCTGCTTGATGTCATCGCGGTCCAAAAACAGGCAGTGCAGGCGCTTCATCCAGAGACCAAGCACCGGTATTTTTGCGATACTCTGCTTTGAGATGTAGCCGGTCAGGCGTGGACATCTGGAGTAGGTGATTATGATGTCAAAGAAACTACGGTGATTTCCTATATATAGTACAGCCTCGTCCTTTGGCACATTTTCCTCCCCTATAAATTCAATGTCTGCTCCGCTTAGGAATATGATGACACGGAAAGCCCACTGTACCAGGCGAAGCTGTGCCATATCGGCCCATGCCGGTGCAGATTTGTGTATTATCCACATGGCTCCAAGTACCGGAAGACCGAGCAGCAGATAGAAAAATACGAATATAACGATTAAAACTGAACGCATATTTGACCTCTCTTTTTCATAATATAAAATGTAATGTAACTATTCATAACTATTGAGAATAAAAAAGCTGATGCGTCATGCTTGCATGTAAGCAGCAGCTTTTTTGCTCTCAAGGAAATTTTGAATAGCTATAATGTAGTTCAATATTTGATATTATATCATATCATAAGTGATATGATAAGAAAGAGAGGAAAAAATGTCAGAAAAATTGAGAAAATTTCTGGTGATGGCTGCAGGTGTGCTTGTGATATCGGCAGCGACAGTGATTTCGGGCTGCCGCGCAAATATTTCAGGCACGGAGAGTGACAGGATGGTTGAGTACACGGTGATCTGCGGGGATGCAATCCCGGAGGAGTTTAAAAAGCAGATAAATGAAAGCAAGGCAAAGGCGATGAAGCTGACGTACAAGGACGATGAATATTTATACATAGCGGAAGGCTTTGGTACAAAGGAAACAGGTGGCTACAGCATTACGGTTAACCAGTTTTATGTGAAGGATAAGGCAATGTATTTTGATACAAAGCTTCTGGCACCAAAGGAGGGAGAGAAGGTCAGCAGCCAGCCGAGCTATCCTTATATTGTCATAAAGACCGAATTAAGTGAATTACCGGTGGTATTTGAGTGAAAAATGAGCAAATTATAGATAAATTCACAAAAAATCAGATAATTGGTACTTATCCCCTATTGCTATCACTGTAATACTTTGCTATACTAAAGCTACTAGATATTGTGGTGATATATTAATAGATTCAAATATATTGATTTGCGAAATGGTCATTTTTAAATATTTTGACTTATATTTATACAATGTTAACCGTTGAAGGCAGATTGGTTTCTATTTCAATATCGGTATAGCAATACTGGTCGAGGACCCCGTGGTTATGTTTAGGCTGTTAATCGTGCAAAGCTGTGTGTAGTGACAGGTTTTGTGCGGTTATGCCATATATAGAGGAGGCTTTAAATGGAACAGACAGAGATCAGAAAGGTCAGAGCATCGATTCACCAGCAGTGTGGCAACAGGGTAAAGATCCAGCAGGATCTCGGCCGCAACAAGGTTGACATTCAGGAGGGTGTTATTCAGCAGGCTTACCCAAGTGTGTTTACGGTTCTGATAGATGATGAGTTTGAGCAGAATCCGCCACAGCTCTTATCATTTACCTACACTGATGTTATTACAAAGGATATAAGGATGCAGCTTTGCTAGCATCATGAAGTAAAGAGATTGCAGTTTCATCATTTTATCGTGAATTAAAATGGCTGCAGCTGCATAAAGTTACTCCATTTTGAATATGTATTTTATATACATATTTGAAGTGGGGTATTTTTTATGGAATTAATTACACAAAAAATCAGGCAATGCATAGAAAAGGTAAATGATATGTCGCAGGTTGGCTTCGACAGGGACTATGTCATAAAGGACAACAAGCCTGATGTTTCAAAGGTGGTATGTCAGAACGGACAGGTAAAGATTGACGAGATAAAAGCGTCCGGCGAGAATATCTGGCTCAGTGGAAGCATTGAGTTTGAAGTGCTGTATACGAGAGAGGAGAACTTTGAAGGTGATGCCATTGAGGGCGGTATCGCCGGAAATCGGGTGGAGCATATAAAGGATGCAATACCGTTTCAGGAGAAGCTTGTGCTTCAGGGAGTATGCGAGAAGGATACGGTTCGTGTGTATACCGGGCTTGATGAGCTTACGGTGGGAGTTATCAATTCGCGAAAGCTCTCGGTCAGAGGTCTTATAAGAGTGGAGCTTTATGGAGAGAGGGAGGAAAATCTTGAGATTGCACAAAGGATTGATGACAAGGATGTGGAGCAGCTTATGGGGCAGATGAAGGTGCTTAGGCTTGACAGTGCTGTCAGGGATATTGTCAGAATCAAAAATGTCGTCACCCTGCCAAAGACCAAGCCGAATATATGTAAGCTCATATCGAGTCTTGTTGATATGAGAAATCTGGAGTATACATACGAGCGTGACCATATTACACTGACAGGTGAGTGCCATGCGTGTATAGTGTATCTGAGCGAAGAACAGGAAATATGCTGCTTTGAGGTGCAGGAGGGCTTTTCAAATGAAATACGCTGCGAGGGTGATAATGCAGGAAATATCGCCTGGCTTCGAACACAGCCAGCCATGCAGCAGGTTGAAGCTGAAAATGATTATGACGGAGAGCTCAGGCAGCTTTCGATTGAGGCAGCGCTTGCGGTAGACGGAAAGGTCTGGAGTGAGGAAACTGTGGAGATACTCAATGATATGTACAGCGTTTCCTGCCCGATCAGACCCGCCTTTAAAAATGTGAAGGTGTGCCGTCTTCTTATGAAAAATGATACAAAATGCCGTATTTTGGAGCAGCGATACAGAGAGAACGGCAAAAAAAGGATTTTAAGAATCTGCGGTACAAAGACACAGGCCTCTATTGCACAGATAAGAAATGCAGACGCAGGCATTATTGTGTCAGGTGTATTGCAGGTGAATTGTGTGAATATTGTGGAGGATGATGGCTGTCCGATAGAGATGCATACGGACACTGTGCCGTTTGAACAGTTTGTTGAAATACCGGGCATTGATGCCCACACCTGCTGCGAGATAAATGTGCAGGTGGACCAGGTGCAGGTCAATCTACTCGACAACAGCGAATATGAAATCAAGGGTGTTGTCAGCATAAACGCCATTGCCCTGCAGCAGGATGAATTGTCAGTCATAACATCAGTAGAGCAGGAAAAGAACGCGCCTGATACTGATGCGGAAGTCGGATTGGTTGGCTATATAGTGCAAAAGGATGATAAAATGTGGGACATTGCAAAGAAATATCGGACCACTGTTGAAAACATAATGGAAATAAATGATCTGACCTCCGACAGCATCAAAACAAATGACCGCCTTATAATAGCGCGGATGTGAACCATATGTTATAAAAAAATGTGGAAAATTCTGTAAAATTACAAAAAGTTGTGGAAAAAAGGTTCATTTTGTGCGATAATATATCCGAATGTTTAGGAAAAGTAAATTGTGGGAGGCATAAAATGAATCAAAAATGGACGCGCGTTATATGTACAGTATTGACATCAGCACTTGTTTTTACAGGACCGGCAATAGAAGGTACCGCATTTAGTGGATACATACACAGTGGACTTGAGAAGGTATATGCCAAGTCACAGAAGCAGAAGGACGCCGAAGAGAAAATGAAAAAAGCTAAAGAGGACCTTAGCAATACAAACGGTCAGATCGATAGCTTAAAGGATAAGCAGACAGTTACTGCAAATGATATTCAGGCCAATTCAAACAAGCTTGACGAGGTACTTGCAGCTCAGAAAGAGCTTCAGACAGATATCACAAATAAACAGGGTGAGATAGAGCAGAACCAGAAGGATCTTGCCGCCGCCCAGCAGAAGCAGCAGGAACAGTATGACGCAATGAAGAAACGTATACAGTTCATGTATGAAAACAGTACAGAGGATAATGTCTGGACAGCGATCATTGAGGCTGATGGAATTTCAGATATGCTCAACCGTATTGAGTATGTGTCTGATGTTTATGATTCGGACAGAGCGCTGATGGATTCTTATCAGGCAGCGGTACAGCAGGTAAAGACCATTGGCGAGCAGCTTAATAAAGATATGGATGATCTGAACGCCATGCAGGACAGCTATGAGAAGCAGCAGTCAGAGATAGAGGCAGCAATACTTGCCCTCGAAAATCAGAAGGAGCAGTATGCAGCCCAGATTAGTGAGGCTCAGCAGCAGGCATCAAATTACCAGAATATAATCAGTGCACAGGGAAAGATAATTCAGGAGGAGGAAGCCGCTGCAGCCGCTGCCGCACTTGCAGCACAGCAGAGAGCAGCACAGCAGAGAGCAGCACAGCAGGCAGCTGCATCATCCGGAAGTTCATCTGGTTCCAGCTATGATGGTGGTGGAGCCGGCAAGGGCGGAAGTATTGCCGGTGACTATGCAGCAGGCGGTGGAAAGAACCCGAGTGCTTCAACAGGAGTTTCAGGAAGCTCTGTAGTATCATACGCTATGCAGTTTGAGGGCAATCCATATGTATGGGGTGGAAACAGTCTTACAAATGGTGTAGACTGTTCAGGCTTTGTACATGAGGTATATGCACATTTTGGTATCAGCACACCGAGATATTCACAGGCATTTAAGTCTGTGGGACAGGCCGTATCATTCGATAATATACAGCCGGGAGACGTAGTGGTATATCCGGGACATGTAGCTATATATGCAGGTGGTGGTGTTATAGTGGAGGCACAGTCCACAAAGGCAGGAATCACGGCAAACAGAAGCGTACAGTGTCATACAATACTTGCTATACGACGCCTTGTATAGGATGGTTAGGAGCCGATAAGTATATTTATTATACTTACCGGCTCTTTTTATTTTTACCACAAAGTACTGAATTGTTACCAATAAAGTAAGGGCGTAAGACGCGGACATGCCACCAGCCGCAAGGGTCTCTCAATAAGCGACTAGCGGAGCTGTTTAGAGTCTGTAGAATTATGCACATGGAACACAGAAATGTCCTGCCATGGACGGCAGGGCAAGGTGTTATGCGCCATGGACGGCGCATAAAAGCCGGTTTCGTCGAGCATAGAAAACCATACAGGCATAATTCGTACAGCCTCTTGACAGCATAGCGTTAGCGCATTGAGAGCCCCTTGCGGCTGGTGGCATGTCCGTGTCTTACGTCACGACCCAATGTTAGTAACCGGCAACAAACTAATTGTAATAAATAATAGCAATTTTCATCCATAAGGTGTATTATAGAGATAGACGGCACCAATTCGCACAAAACGAACTAGCAAGCCTGTAAATAAAGTAAGAAAAGCAGGAGGAACAAGCCATGCAGATGGAACAATTACAAAAAGACATGATTGCAGCAATGAAAGCAAGAGACAAGGTAAGAAAGGATGCTATATCCTCACTTGTATCGGCAGCCAAAAAGGCGGCAATAGATGAGGGCTGTAGAGACAATATACCGGAGGATCTTGTCAACAAGGTCATCCTTAAGGAAATGAAATCTGTGAAGGAGCAGATTGACACATGCCCTGCCACAAGAACAGATCTGCTTGATGAGTACAATACCAGATATGCAATCTTTGAGGAGTACGCTCCTGCAATGATGTCGGCAGAAGAGGTAGAAAAGGAGCTCACAGAGCAGTTCTCAGATGTAATCGCAACAGGAAACAAAGGACAGATAATGAAGGCAGTCATGCCGCATTTCAAGGGCAAGGCTGACGGAAAGGTCATAAATCAGGTGGTTGCAAAGCTTTGCGCAAAATAAGAAAACACATCACAACAATTATACTTGCAGTGCTGGCTGTCATAGCCGGCGTGTATGCATATAATTATCATGATATGAAGCAGAATATTGTATACAATGAGCATCTGGAAGACGTGGCTGTTAACGTGAATGGGAAAGAGCTGACATTGCGCGATATGGCATTTTATGTGGCATATGAGGAGATGAATGTTGAGAAGCAGGCTCTTGTGTATGATTCTGATAATCCAAACAAGTATTGGAATATCCACACAAACGGTGAATTTGTCCGTGTTACAGCGCGTAAAGCAGCTATGTCCATGGCCATTCACGATCAGATTTTTTATGAGATGGCCAAAAAAGAGAGCATTACACTTACTGACGACGAGAAAGCAGCTTTGAAAAATTCCGAGAAGGACTTCTGGTATGATTTGTCTGATATAGATGGTGCAAAGAAGCTTGGAGTCGAAAAAAAGGATATTTATTCGTCCATGGAAAAGTATGCAATAGCCCGGAAATATCAGGAAATATATGCAGGGCTTGACAATGCCGATATAACGGATTATGATTTCTCGGGAGGCAGATACAAGAAGCTGCTGGAGAAAAATAACTATAAAATAAAAGAAAAAGTGTGGAAAAGAGTCGATATGGGAAACGTTACTCTTGATCACTAGAAAGAAGATTTTATGTCAACAAAAATTGGAAGAAATGACCCTTGCTGGTGTGGCAGCGGAAAGAAATATAAGACCTGTCATGCGGCATTTGATATGAAGCTTGAAAAGCTTGCTGAGGCACATCATAAGATACCGAGCCATTCAATCATCAAGACACCTGACCAGATAGCGGGAATCAAGGAGAGCGCCAAGATAAATGTCGCAGTGCTCGACTACATAGGAGAGCATATCCACGAGGGTATGAACACAGCAGAGATTGATAAAATAGTCTATGATATGACAACCAGCATGGGCGGCATCCCTGCACCGCTCAACTATGAGGGTTATCCTTACAGTGTATGTACATCAGTAAATGAGCAGGTTTGTCACGGATTTCCTTCAAAGGACGTCATCTTAAAGGATGGTGACATCATAAATGTAGACTGTTCTACAATTTTAAACGGATATTTTTCGGATTCATCAAGAATGTACTGTATCGGAAATGTAAGCCCTGAGAAGAAAAAGCTCGTTGAAGTCACAAAGGAGTGTGTGGAGCTTGGACTCAAAGAGGTAAAGCCGTGGGGCTTCCTCGGAGATATGGGACAGGCGGTGCACGACCATGCATTTGCAAACGGTTACACAGTAGTGCGTGAAATCGGTGGACACGGAGTGGGACTTGAATTTCACGAGGATCCGTGGGTAGGCTACAACACCAAGCGCGGCACTGACATGGTCATGGCACCTGGCATGATATTTACCATCGAGCCAATGGTCAACATGGGCAAGGCCGATATCTACGTAGATGACAAGAACAACTGGGAAGTATACACCGACGACGGACTTCCATCAGCCCAATGGGAAATCATGGTACTTGTCACAGAGGATGGCCATGAGGTGCTGAGCTGGTAAACAGGTAATTATTATAAGAATATTATTTCATAGGTGATAACATTATAAAGGGCGTGTGAAAAACGAAAGTATTTTCACACGCCCTTTTATATAATAAGATAAGCAACTTGATGGTTTATAAACTCATCGTTAATTGCTTCGCATAAATAACCTAAAATTACCGGAGAGTATGCTGTGTGTTCCGAAGAAAAATATAAACTGCCACGGTGTTCCATAAAATGAGGATATGATAATTCATAGCAAACTATCAATAAACTATCCGCAAATGATGCCGTGGCTGATTTTATATTTTTCTGAGGAATATACTGCATGCTAGGCCGGTCTTCACAGCCTGAATATGCGAAGCACCATGATAGCGAAGCCCCTATAAACTTGTATTCACCCCATTTATGGTCGCATTCTCATTCTCCCTCATAGGAATGACGAGACACTTCTCCCCATTGATGACCTGCGCATGAATCTGTGAAGCCTTCTCCGGCTTTACATGAAGCACCACATCATAAGTCTTAATTTGGGCAGTGTAATTATCAATCTCTTCCTGCTTCTCAAGAAGCTGTGATGTGCGCTCCTCAATCTGATTATTTTTCTCCTGGATAACAGAATCCTTCTCCTCAAGCTGCGCATTTTTCTCATTGAGCTCGAGAGTTAAATCGCCGACCTGGCTCTCAAGAGCAAGCTTTTCCACGCGGATTTCATTAGCTGCAAGAGCCTTTGAATCAATGACATTGGTTGCGATAGGCGGCTTGTCACCGAAGGCCTCATTGACGGATTTTTCAATGCGTGAAATCTTTTCCTCAGAGATATGGCAGTCACTAAGCACCTTGTTCATAGCCTCGCTGTCGAGAATGAACGGATCATCGTCATCATCGTGAGTCTCAGCGTAGTCATCGGCCATCTCGGACAGATTCTGCTGGATATCAAGCAACTTGTCATCAGTGCTCTCGTCCTCGGCACCTAGCACGTTTCTGACGATTGAATGAAAAGCCATCTTCTGCTCAGTAGCTGTGCGCTCCACACCGCAGCCGAGGCCGTTTGTCATAAACTCAGAGTGCGGCTCCTTGGTGTTTTTCGTATAGAAAAGAGTGGAGTGTATGTCAGTGCTCCTATCATTGAAAGCAGGGAATAAAAAGCCTGTCTCAGGAGCGCCGACTACCCAGTCCCTTATGCGGGCTCCGATACGCTGCTCTTTTTCCAGATAGCCAAGGCCCGGCTTTGAAAGTGTGACAGGGCAGATGGCGCAGAGCATGTATTTGTACACCTCCTCGGACTCATCCACGTTGATGTTGTCCTTTGTGCGTGTCATGACATCGTAGCTGTCGAGATACAAAAGAATCAGATAGTTCCCGGCCTCATCGTAGGTGTCGATGACCAGATCATAGTATGTATCGAGCAGAGTCTCATCATTAAGCTCGCTGTCGCGAAGCGCCATGAGAATCTGCTGGCGGCCTCCGACCTCTTCCTCCTCAAGCGGAAACTGCAGATTAAGCAGGTTGTTTCCGAGAGTGCCGGAAAGCACCTTGTTTGAAATCTCCAGATATTTGTAGTATTCATCCTCCTCCAGAGTGAGAAATTTGCCACCGAATTTGCAGACCTTTTCATGGTTGCAGTCCACATAGCAGCCGACCAGACGACTGAAGGTTGCCTGGTCTTTTTTTAATCTTCGTTTTAGTTCCAATACTTCTTTTTTGTTCATATTATCCTCGCATTATTTCCATGAAAGCTGGAGTTCTCTTTTTTGTGTGACACAATCTGATAGATATAAATTAATAAGTGTCTGGTAAGGAATTCCCGAATTTTCAGCTTGCACTTTAAAATAATCTATTGTATTTTCATCAATATTAATTGTAATTTGTTTTTTTAGTTTTTTTGCGTAAGGATTGCGTTTTGCGTTGGAAAAGTCGTATTCATCTCTCATGATTGATCCTCCTAAAAATCAAAATACTGTTTACACTCATTTGTAGTGGCTTTTCTTGCAGAGATTATCCTTATATTAGAGTCAGAGTTGCGATAACAATGACAAACGACCAATAGATTAGCATTATTACTTAAACCTAAAATAATAAAGCGGTCCTTAGTCAATGAGTGGTCTGGATCATCCAAAACTAAAGCATTTTCATCGTAGAAAACACTTTTTGCCTCTTCAAATGAAATTTTGTGTTTTCGTTTATTAATTGTATTTTTATTTTCATCCCATTCAAAAATTATATTCTCCATAATTACATTATAAGTACGAAATAATTATTTGTCAATCAAGAAAAAAGATGACAGACCAACCACAAAATGCTATAATTTAGGAAATCAACGGATTATGATATAAAGTCTGACACAGAGACATCCACAGGTGTCTCTGTTCTTGGATTGAGGCATAAATGGAGCAGAAAATGACAAACAATCACATTACAATAGGCATTCTCGCACATGTAGATGCGGGAAAGACAACCCTGTCTGAGGCCATGCTTTACAGCACCGGGCAGATTCGCTCACTCGGGCGTGTGGACCATCAGGACGCGTATCTGGACAACGATGCGCAGGAGAGAGAGCGTGGAATAACCATTTTTTCAAAGCAGGCAAGGCTTGATATTTCGCGTGGCACAAATGTGGCAGATACAGCAGATGTAGCACGTACGGCAGATACAGCTCGTACATGGCATGTAGTCATGCTTGATACACCGGGGCATGTGGATTTTTCGGCAGAGATGGAGCGTACCCTTCAGGTGCTCGACTATGCAATACTTGTAATCAGCGCAACTGATGGAGTGCAGGGGCACACGCGCACACTGTGGAGACTTTTAAAGCACTATAACGTGCCGACATTTATTTTTGTAAACAAGATGGATATGCAGGGCACGGATGCGGAGAAAGTGCAGGCAGAGCTAAGGAGCGAGCTGAGTGATGGCTGCGTGGATTTTTCTTCACAGGATTTATTTGAGGAGCTTGCCATGTGCAGCGAGCCTCTTTTAGATGAATTTATGGAATCGGGAGAGCTTGCGGATGCACATATTGCGCAGGCGGTGGCTCAAAGGGAGGTGTTCCCCTGCTTTTACGGCTCGGCACTTAAGCTTGACAGAGTGGATACGCTGATTCAGGGACTTTCGAGGTTTATGTGTGAAAGAAATTACCCTGACGATTTTTCTGCCCGCGTATATAAGATAGGCAGGGATGACAGAGGCAGCAGGCTGACATTTTTAAAGGTTACCGGAGGCTGTCTTAGAGTCAGGGACAAAATAGAGTACAAAGCGCATGGCGGTGACGAGGCGAAAGGCCTTCTGATTGAGAAAATCGACCAGATAAGAAAGTATTCCGGCGAAAAATATGAGATAGCTGATGTGGCAGAGGCGGGTGAGATAGTTGCTGTCACAGGTCTTAGCTCGACATTTCCGGGGCAGGGGCTCGGGTTTGAGCAGCAGTCCAATATGCCAATCCTTGAACCGGTACTAAACTATAGGATGATTCTGCCGGATGATGTAAATCCGGCGGCATTTATGGAAAAGCTAAAGCAGCTTGAGGAGGAAGACCCACAGCTTTACATAGTGTGGGTGGAAGAGTTTAAGGAAATCCATGTGCAGCTCATGGGGCAGGTGCAGATGGAGGTGCTTGTGCGTCTCATAAAGGACAGGTTTGGTGTTGTTGTCACGTTCGGACCGGGCAGCATTGTATATAAGGAAACGATAGCAAGGGCTGTCGAGGGAGTAGGACATTTTGAGCCGCTGCGCCACTATGCAGAGGTACATCTGCTTTTGTCGCCGGCGGAGCGTGGCAGTGGAATCACAGTCACATCCACCTGCAGTGAGGATGTGCTCGACAAAAACTGGCAGCGCCTCATAGCCACACACGTTGAGGAAAAGGAGCACAGGGGTGTGCTCACAGGCTCAGCGCTTACCGATGTGAAGGTCACTATTCTTACAGGAAGAGCACATGTAAAGCACACGGAGGGAGGCGATTTCCGCCAGGCTACATACAGAGCAATCCGCCAGGGGCTTAAATCCACAGAGAGCGTGCTGCTGGAGCCATACTACAGCTTTATCCTACAGGTGCCGATGGAGTATGTCGGCCGTGCAATGACAGATCTGGAGCAGAGATTTGCAAGAGCCGAGAGCCCGCAGTTTGCCACAACCGCTGCGAGGGAGATGGCAACAATTACAGGAAAGGCACCGGTTGCGACAATGCAGGATTATGTGAGTCTGGTGCATGCGTATACAAAGGGGCTCGGGCACCTGACACTGGAGCTGTGGGGTTATGATGAGTGTCACAATCCTGCGGAGGTGATTGCGCAGATGCACTATGACAGTGAGGAGGATTTCCGCAATCCGACAGGCTCGGTATTTTGTGCGCACGGCTCAGGCTACGTGGTGCCGTGGGATGAGGTCCCGGAGCATATGCACCTGCCGTATGTTTACCACGGAGATGAGTCTGAGGAGGCACTTGCAGCGAGTGCCCGCACGCAGAATGCATTTTCAGCGGAGGATGCGCAGGCGCTTGCCGGAAACCGCCGCAGGACGAGCTTTGAGAAAGCTGTTTCAGGTATGTCATCAGTGGAGCTTGATGCGCAGCTTGCAGATGTTTATGCCAGGGAGTTTGGCATGGGCAAAAACGATATCGCAGAGGATCAGAGGCGCAAATGGTCAGGTAAAAAGAAAAATGAGTATGAAGGCCTAAGTGGTAAACCGCGCACCGTAAAGCATGATAAGCATGGCAATCCGATTTATCCGAAGAAATCCCCGGGGGAAGAGTACCTGATAGTTGACGGATATAATATAATATTTGCATGGGAGGATTTAAAGGAGCTCTCGCGCATAAACATTGATTCGGCGAGAGATGCGCTGAAGGATGTTTTATCGGATTACCAGGGCTATAAGGGCTGTCATCTGCTGCTGGTGTTTGATGCGTACAAGGTGAAGGGCAATGCCGGAAAGAGAGAGACCTTCCACAACATAGAGGTTGTGTATACAAAGCAGGACGAGACAGCTGATGCATTTATCGAAAAGACTGTGTTTGGCATACGTGACAGGTACAAGGTAACAGTGGCAACCTCTGACGGACTGGAGCAGCAGACGGTCATGAGCCTAGGGGCACTGCGAATGTCAGCCCGCGAGCTTAAGGAGCATATTGAGATGACGAAGCGTGCCGGGATGGAGGCATTCATATCAGGATAAACGGTCATGAATGGTAACAATATGTGTATAAAGAGATGTTTATAAAGACATTTGTATGTCATAAGCAGAGATATTATAATAGTAAACATGCAAGAACATCAGAGATAAGGAGACAAGAAAATGGTAGTAAACGAAAGCATGTACCAGCTCGGAAGCGTGCGCTCAGCAATCAGGGAGCTTTTCGAGTATGGTAAAAAAAGAGCAGCAATTGTAGGTAAGGAAAATGTATATGATTTCTCAATAGGAAACCCGAGCATACCGGCTCCGCAGATAGTAAACGACACAATAAAGGAGCTTGTGACAGATTATGATTCTGTTGCGCTGCACGGCTACACCTCAGCACAGGGAGACGTGGAAACGAGAGCGGCAATAGCTGAATTTTTGAACAACACACACGGCACACATTTTAATGCAGACAACCTTTACATGACAATGGGAGCAGCGGCATCGCTGTCAATCTGCTTTCGTGCGTTGACAAGCGACGCATATGATGAGTTTATTACCATAGCGCCATATTTCCCGGAGTACAAGGTATTTGTGAATGCAGCAGGCGCAAGGCTTGTAGAGGTGCCTGCAGACACAGAGCATTTTCAGATAGATTTCGATGCGCTTGAGGAGAGAATCAGTGAGCACACCAGAGGTGTCATAATCAATTCACCAAACAACCCATCCGGCACAGTATATTCTGAGGAGACCATCAAAAAGCTCTCAGACCTCCTTGAGAAAAAGTCTAAGGAGATAGGAAGACCGATATTCATCATCGCAGATGAGCCGTACAGGGAGATAGTCTACGACGGAATCAAGGTACCGTTTGTGACCAAATATTACGACAACACACTGGTATGCTACTCATACAGCAAGTCACTTTCGCTGCCGGGAGAGAGAATAGGATATGTCCTCGTGCCTGATGAGGTGTACGATAAGGCTGAGCTGTATGCAGCAGTCTGTGGTGCGGGAAGAGCACTCGGCTACGTGTGTGCACCAAGCCTGTTCCAGAAGATGATAGTAAAATGCCAGGGGGCAACCGGTGATATCAATGCCTACAAAGAAAACAGAGACCTTCTGTACGAGGGACTCACAAGGATAGGCTATCACTGCTTCAAGCCGGACGGAGCCTTTTATATGTTTGTAAAGGCACTCGAGGATGACAGCAATGCATTCTGTGAGAAGGCAAAGGAGGAGGATGTGCTCATAGTAGCAGCAGATGGCTTCGGCTGTCCGGGCTGGGTAAGAATATCATACTGTGTGGACAGGGAAATGATAAAGCGCTCGATGCCTGCGTTTGAAAAGATATACAAGAAATATAATAAATAATAGGTAGTTTTTACAAAGAATAACCAAAAAAGCGCTGAAAATTGTCTGAAAAATATGCAATTTTCGGCGCTTTCAATATGCAGTTTTCACAAAGTTGTTTCCGTGTGACCGTTGTGTGACCGAAAGATTGTATAATGTCATCAAGAGGTTAAGTATGAATAGTTAAAAATAAATAAATGGAAGGAGAAATATTTGGAGTAGCAATAAATTGAGGTATCAATAAACAAGATAGATGTATTAAAGCTTTTATGATAAGCAGGTCGGAAATAGTAATAGTAATTATCATTAAGCTTTTACATAAGTGAAAATGAATTAATAAAACAAGAACATTAAAGGGATAATGTTAAAGGTAAAGAGATCGGAAAAAATTTTTAAAAAAATTTAAAAAAGTACTTGCATTATTCGTTTGACCATGATATTATAATACACGGTTCGTTGGTCAAGCGGTTAAGACGCCGCCCTCTCACGGCGGAAACACGGGTTCGATTCCCGTACGGACTGCTAAGTATTTAAAGCCGGTACATTCATGGAAGCATGATGTACCGGCTTTTTCGTTGTATATATTCATATATGAGGCAGAGCTATTTATGAGCAGCTGCAGCTACTGCATGTTTTTTGATGCCGTCAGGCGCTTTTGTGATGCGAAGGGCAACGACAATTATTGCGGCGGCAAACAGCAGCTGTATTCCCATGCACATGAAAATGAAGCCAAGCTCCTTGACCGGATGAAAGTCAATATTTTTTACAGCCTGGTTGTACCAGTAGGCAGGCAGGAAGTGGGCGGCTTTTATGATGCCATCACTTAGAAATTCCTCCGGCACAAATATACCGCACAGGAATGCCATGCCGAGTGACACTGTGTTCGCAAACATGTTCAGTATCTCACTTTTTGAGGTAATTTTGCTGATTAAAAAGGCAAATGCCAGTGAAACGAGCATGTAGCAGAGCATGTTGAGTGTGAACAGGAAACCTGAAAACGAGAATGTGCTGCCTTTAAACATGATTGTAGCTGAGACAAAAATTACAGCGCACACCACAAGTCCGGTTAAAATCACACCCAAAAGCAGCTCGCGGTTGTAGTTTGCAAATTTATAGGATGAGCAGGATATTCTCTCTTTGATTTCTTTTTTGGAGAAAACCTGAAGGACAGGAGCTATACCTGCAATCATCATGACAAGGAGCACCCATCCCAGATAACTGAAGCAGTAGTATATCCCTGAGTGCGAGGTGACACTTTTGCCGCTGAGCAGCGAGACGGAAGCCTTTTGACTTAGCGAGGTGTTTACTGCGGCTAGAGCATCAGCTTCAGAGTAGCCGGAAGCGATGTAGGTATTGTACGTTTTCGTAAAGCTGTTTATGGCAGACTCAAAGGTGGTCGCTGCCTGTGTACCGGGTATGGTCACGACATCGAGACTAAAGCCTTCTTTTATGATGAGAATACAGTTTACATTTCTGGCAAAAAGCTCATCCTGCATAGTTTCCTTTTTGTCATTTTTGATATTTTTTTGGATGCATGTCTTTTTAAGATACTCTGTCAGAGCTTTGCTTTCTGATGATTTGTCGTAGTCAAATACCGCAAATTTGGGCTTGGCAGCCTCATAATCACCTTCAGCTTTGTTTGTGCGTGTCGCAGTGAGAACGACCATGATACCTATGAATATGGACAGATACATAATCATCTGGCCCATATGTCTGTTGAGTATTTTGAAATATGATTTAAATACTTGCATATTTTTCCCTCCGAAGCAGTGCAAAGGCAATGATTAAAAGAATCACTGATTCAACTGCCATTATTGATATATTTCTGAAAAATCTGTCGTAGCTGTCATATACGTTGAGCGAGTAAAAGCAGTCGGATATGAGACAGGCAGGGTTGATGCGGTTAGCAATCGGAAACTTGTGCTCAATCATATCTTTTATACCGTTGGCGCATAGATCCGCAAGCACGGAAAGCACCATGCCGATTCCGACAGAGATACCGATTTTGCTGCCCTCTGTAAGCTTAGGAATGGCACCTGTTATCACTCCGATTGAAAGACCTATCATGCAGCCGAAAAACAGTGTCAGGATGATTGCCGGATATTTGTTTCCGAAGTCCACACCGAGTAGTGTCAGGTAGACTAATGCAATTAGCTCGACAACAAAATGGATGATTAAGAGTGAGATATACTCTGAAAAAATCAGTATGTTTTTACTTAGAGCTGCAAGGCTTTTTCGCATGCCGAGAGGACTTGTGTTTGCAAGCAGACGGTTTGTGGCTGTCACAGCTGAAAATGAGGCGAACAGGCAGCTCATCGCAAATACAGCGTAAAAGTAATTGGTGTATTCATCCTGATTTCCCGATGAAAGAGAAATCTCTTTATACTCTGATGTGGTGTCAGATAGTCCGGAAATTGCAGCCTCAAGTGCAGCCGGATTTGTCTTTGCTATGTTTGTAAATACGTTTTTTTGCTGTTTGTACTGAGTCAGGATGGATTCAAGTATTGTGGCATTGTATGAGTTTTCATCCACTACAAGTGAAGCATCCTCTGTGTAAATAATGCCGGTCACTTTTTTGGCATTTAGAGCTTTTATGGCTGCTGAGCTATCCATTAGCTTCATGTTTATGAGGTCTGAAAATGAATTTGAACTGTCGGCCTTGTCGTCGGATTTACTGGCTGAATCAGTATGGTTTACATCGAGAGACTCAAGCACGCTCATCAGAGTGTCATCATTTTCAGATTCAACCACTGCTACATTTATTGTCTTAAACATTTCATCCTTTTCAAACAGATTTCCGAATGCCATATACATAAAGGTGGCGAGTATCAGTGGAAATGCAAGTGTCCAGAACAGCGTGACTTTCAGGCGGAGCATGCTTAGCATGGTGTATTTTGAGTTGTGAAAAAATAATTTTAGTCCATTCATTAATCCCTTAGCTCCTTTCCGGTAATCTCTAAGAATACGTCGTTAAGAGTCGGAAGCTGCGTGTACACCTGACCGAAGGACAGATTATTCTGCTCCAGATAATCAAGCACATGGATTATATTGTGGCGTCCGCCACTGAAATGAATCCGAAGCTGTCCGTTTTCAAAGCTGACCTGATATGCATTGTGCAGCTGCTTTAATGAGTCAAGCTGTGCTTCTGACAGGTCTGCAATTTCTACGTTTATTGTCTCTGTATTTTTGATCATGCGCTTTAGCTCATCCTTTGTGCCGAGCGCGAGAGCCTTGCCCTTGTCCATGATGAGTATGCGGTCGCAGAGCTGCTCAACCTCCTCCATGTAGTGTGAGGTGTAGATGATTGTCGCACCATCACTGTTTAGTTTTTTGATGCCCTCCAGAATCTTGTTTCTGCTTTGAGGGTCAACAGCCACGGTCGGTTCATCGAAGAAGATGAGCTTTGGCTTGTGTGCTATGCCACACGCGATGTTGAGACGTCTCAAAAGTCCGCCTGAGAGCTTCTTTGGCAGAAATTTGCTGTAATCCGCTATGTCCACGAAATCCATTGCTTCCTTTACATATTTTTCGCGGAGCTTTTTGTCACTTACGTAAAGACCGCAGAAATAGTCGATATTTTCATATACAGTCAGCTCGTCGTACACGGCCACATTCTGCATGACCACGCCGATTTCGCGTTTGATATCGTAGCTGTTTGAGTACATTTCCTGCCCGAATACCTTTATATCTCCCTTATCGTATGTGAGCAGGGAAAGTATGCAGTTTATAGTGGTGGTCTTTCCGGAGCCGTTTGGTCCGAGCAATCCGAAAATCTCGCCGGTTTTAACGGTCAGATTGAAATGGTCGAGTGCCACAAGCTCCTTGTAGCGTTTTACAAGGTTGGTTACTTCTATCGCATTTTTGGTTGTATCCATTGAATTGCCTCCATAATGTTGTATTTTAGTTTGCAAGCCTGATATCCGGCCCAATAACAGATTACTATATGGCGTGCCGGAAAGTAAGTGTCAAATGTCACATTCGTATTTATGTTTGGATGAGGCATTGTTGTGTAAAAAATGACATTTGTCATAGTGACGTTTGATGGAATTTGTTGTAAGCTTATTTTATGGAAATGGAGGCTTTTGATGTATAAGATATGTAGTCAGTTTTTAATAGTTCTATCATGCGTGATGCTTATGGTGGTATCCCTTCAGGTCGATTATGTCATGATAGCGTGCATACTTACAGGAATAATCGTGTGCACATTTATAGACATGCAGGATGTGCCGCAGATGAGTCCTGAGAACAAGAGCAAAATGGCAGACCGGGCTTTGGATTTGATTCTGGCGGTTTATATTCTGTCCGGAGTATTTTTTGCACCATCATTTTTTATGCTGCCGTATGCAGCGATGGTATTCAGAAAGAGAAAATACACGGTGTCGAGGATGGCTGCAGCCTTAGTGGGGATAGCTGTATCGGTGGACTGTATTTTAAAGATAAAACATATAGCACCCGGGATTTTTTATATCCTGGAGGTTGTACTTCTCATGGCTTTTGCGGTAATGCTTTCGTATTTCACAGAGCTGCTTTTGGGGTATCAGATGAAGCTGCACAGCATGAGAGATGCGTCCATGGAGCACGACATGCTTATGGAGCAGATGAATCACCAGCTTATCGAGAAGCAGAATGCGCAGATATACAATGCCACGCTAAAGGAGAGAAACCGTATCGCAAGGGAGATACACGACAACGTGGGGCACATGATTACGCGCTCTATTTTGCAGGTGGGAGCAATCGGTGTGATAAATACCGATGAAAAGCTTAAAGCGCCTATCGCAGACCTAAAGAGTACACTCGATACGGCAATGGACAGCATGAGAAAAAGCGTTCATGATTTGTACGATGAATCGGTCGATTTGCGTCAGGCGCTTGCGAAGCTTAAGCCCACAGACAGTGCATTTGCATTTTCACTCGAATACGACTGTGAGGATGATGTGCCCAGAGATGTCAAGTATGCTTTTATTGCAATTGCAAAGGAAGCGCTAAACAACGCAGTTAAGCACAGTAACGGCGATGAAATCAGGATAATAGTCAGAGAGCATCCCGCCTTTTACCAGCTTGAGATAATGGACAACGGCACATCGGCTGACGAAAGAAAACTTTCGGGAGAAACAGGAGATGGAATAGGCATAAAAAATATAAAGGAGCGTGTTGCAGCGATAGGAGGAACCATGCGTATAAAGGCAGACGATGGTTTCATGATATTTGTGACGCTCATGAAGAAGTGAGGATATAAAAAAATGATATGAGGGTCAAAAGGTATTTTGCCCCTCATTTATGATTAATCAGATTACTACATGCTACGCATTCCCGTAATCTGACTCCACCTCGAAATCCGCTAATTTGCTGCATCCCCGCAGCAAATTGCTACTTTCTCGGTGTAGTGCGGGTCACTAAGGTATACATCGAATTGCATGCAAGCATGCATCGATGATACCTTTTGACCCTTTAATCATAAAATCAAGGCTTGAAAAAGAAAGGAACAGGACATGAAAATAGTAATAATAGATGATGATAATCTCGTATCACTTTCGCTGAATACAATACTGAGCGCACAGGATGACATAGAGGTGTCTGCGGTTGGAGACAGCGGGCAGCAGGCGGTAAAGCTGTACGAGGAGCATATGCCAGATGTGATGCTCATGGATATAAGGATGCAGGGCATGACAGGTCTTGAAGCAGCAGAAAAAATACTCGGAAAATATCCGGATGCCAAAATACTTCTTCTGACTACATTTTCGGATGATGAATACATTGTAAAAGCAATCTCGCTGGGGGCGAAGGGCTATATACTAAAACAGGCCTTTGAGAGTATTGCCCCGGCACTTAGAGCTGTAAACAACGGACAGACAGTGTTTGGAACACAGATAATGGACAGGATACCACACCTGTTCGGAGCTGATGGTAAAGCTTCATCAGGCACCGGTCAGACCCGGTTCATTGACGCAATGAAGAGCTATGATATAAGCAGCAAGGAGCTTTCAATCATAGAGCTGGTTGCAGAAGGACTAAACAACAAGGAAATAGCGGATGAGCTGTATCTGAGTGAGGGAACTGTACGAAACTATATCAGTGTCATACTTGAAAAGCTGCAGCTGAGGGACAGGACACAGCTTGCATGCTTTTATTATAAAAGTATGGTATAACATGAAAATTTCTCAATAAGGAAATCTGCCCTTGCAATATACCCCACCGGGGTATACAATACTCTTGAAGACAGATACCTATAAGGGGTATGGTTAGACATGTAAAACAAATGCATAATGCGGAACAAAGAACAAATGGAGGCACCCATGGCAGAAAAAGAAACCAAATGCTGTTGCTGCAACCGCAAAAAAGAGCGGTCAGAGCAGGAATATAAGGATCTCATCAACAGACTTAGCCGTATAGAGGGGCAGATCCGTGGAATCAAGCGTATGCTGGATGAGGATTGCTACTGCCCTGACATCATCACACAGGTGGCGGCCGCAAATGCCGCGCTCAACAGCTTCAATAAAGTCCTTTTGGCCAATCATATAAAGACGTGTGTGGCAGATGACATAAGAGCCGGCAAGGATGAGACAATAGATGAGCTTTTGAACACACTGCAGAAGCTTATGAAGTAGCATTATAAGAAGGCAGGTATAAAAATGAGTACAATAATCACAATATTAATAATAGCAATAATTGCCGCTCTGGTGATTGTGGGCTTAAAGGAGACTATTAAGCATTCAAAGGGCGAGGGCGCCTGCTGTGGCGGTGGAGCCATGAAGGAGGACGAGGAAGCCACAGTACAGCTTACAGGCGAGATAGTCACGAGAGCAGATGTGCACATAGACGGAATGCACTGCATGAACTGCAAGAACTCAGTCACACGCTCGCTTCAGAAGATGAGCGGAGTATCGGCAGATGTGGATTTAAAGCATGGCGTGGCACATGTTGAGGCAACCAGAGAGCTAAGCGATGAGGAAATCACATTTGCCATCGAAAGACTGGATTTCAAGGTGACAGGAATTGAGAGATTTTAGAAAAGGCTTCTGAATAGTTAGATTCGAATAGTAGAAAGAAGGAAATACAGACAGTATGAAGCAATATACAGTTACAGGAATGAGCTGTGCGGCATGCTCTGCCAGAGTGGAAAAGGCGGTCTCTAAGGTTGATGGTGTGACGAGCTGCTCTGTCAGCCTTTTGACCAACTCGATGGGAGTCGAGGGAAGCGCGACAGATGCGCAGATAGTGGAGGCAGTAGAGCAGGCGGGCTATGGAGCGAGTCCCAAAGGCACAGCAACAGAATCAGAAAATGACAAAGCGAATAACAGCTTAGAGCAGCTAAAGGCAGCGCAGGATGCGCTTGTAGACAGGGAGACACCGAAGCTGCGCAACAGGCTTATAGCATCGCTCATATTCTTAGTTGTTCTCATGTATTTTTCCATGGGACATATGATGTGGGGCTGGCCGTTGCCTGAGTTTTTCAATGGAAACCATGTGGCTATGGGGCTTTTGCAGCTTCTGCTTACAGTGGCGGTAATGGTCATAAACCAGAAGTTTTTTATCAGTGGCTTTAAGGGCTTGATTCACGGCGCTCCCAACATGGATACGCTTGTTGCGCTTGGCTCTGTGGCATCGTTTGGATACAGCGTGTATGCACTTTTTGCCATGACAGCTGCGCAGGTGAATGGCGATATGGATGCGGTGATGTCATATATGCATGAGTTTTATTTTGAGTCCGCAGCCATGATTTTGGCACTGATTACTGTCGGAAAAATGCTTGAAGCGCACTCAAAGGGCAAAACAACAGACGCTTTAAAGAGCCTGATGCAGCTTGCCCCAAAGACAGCAACCATTGTAAGGGATGGCGTGGAGCAGGAAATTTCTGTGGATGCAGTGAAAAAGGGCGATATTTTCGTGGTCAGACCGGGGGAAAATATCCCTGTGGACGGTGAAATAATAGAGGGAACAACCGCTGTCAACGAATCGGCACTCACAGGAGAGAGCATCCCTGTGGATAAGCAGCCGAAAGATGCAGTAAGCGCTGCCACAGTGAACCAGTCAGGCTTTATAAAATGCCGCGCAACCAGAGTAGGCGAAGACACCACACTCTCACAGATTATACAGATGGTTTCTGATGCCGCAGCGACAAAGGCACCTATTGCAAAAATCGCTGACAGGGTATCGGGAGTATTTGTGCCGGCGGTTATTACAATTGCAATCATTACAATAATAGCATGGCTTATAGCCGGTGAGACAGTGGGCTTTGCGCTTGCCAGAGGCATTTCGGTGCTCGTGATAAGCTGTCCTTGTGCACTTGGACTGGCAACTCCTGTTGCGATAATGGTAGGAAATGGCAAGGGCGCAAAGAGCGGTATACTCTTCAAGACAGCGGCAAGCCTTGAGGCAACAGGCCGCACACAGATTGTGGCTCTTGATAAGACAGGCACCATAACAAGCGGTGAGCCGAAGGTGACGGATATCGTGCCGGATGAGACATTTTTTGAGGAAATCGGCAAGCATGCCGGTGAGTGTCAGCGTAAGGCAGACGATTTAAACCCGTACTCATCAACAGATAAAGCACTGTGGTCAAGGAAGCTTCTTGCAATAGCCGCATCAGTCGAGGCCAAGAGCGAGCATCCGCTTGCAAAAGCCATTATGGAGCGCGCTAAAACGGATGAAATCGCCGTTGCAGAGGTGACGGATTTTAGCGCTGTTGTAGGAAATGGTCTGACTGCAATACTTGCAGGCAAAATGATAAAAGCAGGAAATCTTGCTTTTGTCAGCAAATTTGTAAAAGTGTCAGATGATATGCGCGCGAAAGCTGTCGAGTTTTCAAAGGAAGGAAAAACTCCTCTGTTCTTTGCCGCAGATGACAGGCTTTGCGGTATCATAGCCGTTGCAGATACAATAAAGGAGGACAGTCCGGAAGCTGTCAGACAGCTTAAAAATATGGGTATCAGAGTTGTTATGCTCACCGGTGACAACGAGCGGACTGCCAATGCCATTGGAAAGCAGGCGGGAGTGGATGAAGTCATCGCAGGTGTGCTTCCGGATGGTAAGGAGGCTGTCATAAGGAAACTAAAAAAACAGGGCAGGGTAGCCATGGTTGGTGACGGAATCAATGATGCACCGGCGCTCACACGTGCGGATATGGGAATTGCAATCGGCGCGGGAAGTGATGTGGCAATAGATGCAGCGGATGTTGTCCTGATGAAGAGCCGCCTGATAGATGTACCGGCAGCAGTGCGGTTAAGCCGTGCTACATTGACAAATATACACGAAAATCTGTTCTGGGCATTTTTCTATAATGTAATAGGTATTCCACTTGCGGCCGGTTTGTGGTATCCTTTATTAGGATGGAAGCTCAATCCGATGTTTGGAGCGGCGGCGATGAGCCTGTCGAGCTTCTGCGTTGTTACCAATGCCCTGCGGCTGAATCTGTGCAGGGTGTATGATCCTAAGCATGACAGAAAAGCAACACCAGATAGAAAAAACAAAACAAATAGACCAAATGAAAGTGAGGAAAAATCAATGACAAAGACAATGAATATCGAAGGAATGATGTGCGGCCACTGCGAGGCAAGAGTAAAGAAGGTACTCGAGGCGCTTGATGCAGTTAGTGAGGCTGCAGTAAGCCATGAGAGCGGAACTGCAGTAGTGACATTAAGCTCTGACATTTCCGATGAGAAATTAAAGGAGACTGTAGAGGCTGAGGACTACAAGGTTACATCCATTCAGTAATCAGTCAGACAGTATAACAATATGAAGAAATATATAGCATTGGTATTGGCTGCAGTGCTGGTGCTTGGGATTTTTACAGGATGTGGTAACAAGGGCAACAAAGAGACAGAATCACAGACAGATGAGAAAGCCACTGAGTCGGTGAATTCTGCAGAAAATAATACTGAGGACAGTACGCAAAGCAGTACAGAAAACAGTACAGAAGATCAGAATGTGGCTGACACAGAGCAGCTCACCACAGAAAACGGACAGGAGAGCTCAGTTCTTGCCTGTCCGTCAGTAAACGGTAAGCTGCATGTGGAGGGCAGCAAGCTCGTTGATCAAAATAACAACGAGGTGCAGCTTCGCGGAGTCAGCACACACGGTCTTGCGTGGTATCCACAGTATGTGACCAATGATTGCTTTGCCACGCTAAAAAGCTTTGGAGCAAACGTGGTGAGGCTCGCCATGTACACCTACGAAAGCGGTGGCTACTGCACAGATGGTGACAGGCAACAGCTTGAGACACTTGTGCAAAACGGAGTGCAGTACGCACTAAACAATGACATGTATGTCATCATCGACTGGCATGTGCTTAACGATGGCAATCCAAACCGCTACAGTGATGTGGCAAAGACTTTTTTTGCCAAAATGGCACAGCAGTATGCCTCATACAACAACGTGATTTACGAGATTTGTAATGAGCCGTGCAACGGTGCGACCTGGGGAGATGTGAAGTTTTACGCCAGCGAGGTCATTCCGTCAATCAGAAGCTACGATAAGGATGCAGTCATACTGATAGGCACACCTAACTGGAGCCAGGATGTGGATGAGGCAGTCAAGGACCCTGTCACAGGCTATGATAATATCATGTATACACTGCATTTCTATGCCGCAACCCACAAGGAGGACTTGCAAAACAAGCTAAAATCGGCGGCAGACGCCGGACTGCCGATATTTGTATCAGAGTTTGGCATCTGCAGCGCCGACGGAAACGGTCAGGTGGACATAGATTCTGCAAACAGCTGGATCAGCCTGCTTGACAGCTACGGTATCAGCTATGTGTGCTGGAATCTGTCCAATAAGGACGAAAAATCAGCGCTTCTAACACCTGCCTGCGATAAGACAAGCGGCTTTACCTATGAGGATCTAAGCGATGAGGGCAAGTGGCTGTACGGTGTGCTCACAAGTCATGTGACACCGTAAACACCTGGCATATAAAAACATTCAGAGGTAATATACACTCAGCCGGCATGCACATGAGGCAGATGCAGATACTTCTCTCTGGTGGCAAGTCCGCCGCGGATATGGCGCTCGGACTTGTTGATATCGAGAATGTGACGCGCTTTTGCGGCAAGCTCCGGGTTTATGCGAAGCAGCCTGTCAGCATCCGTGATATCCTTGTGCACAGTGGATTTGCTGATGCCAAACTGCTTTGCAGCCTGACGCACCGTGGCATTGTTTTCAACTATGTAGTTGGCGATTTCCACCGCCCTTGTCTCAATATATGATTTCAAAAAATACTCCTGCATATTCTGTTGTTACAGTTTATGCAGGAGTATTTTTAATATTACACACAGGTTGTAATTCTATTTACGTTTTTCGTAATAAAATAAGAAAACGGTTTCTTAACCGCAGGAAAGCTGTATATTAAGTGAATTAAGCGTATGCGGATGCGATGAGCTCAATACATTTATCGTATCCAAGCACAGAGCTGTTTAGCACCAGGTCATAATTTTTCCTGCTGCCCCACTCCTTGTCGGTAAAGTAGCGGTAATTTACAGAGCGCTTCTTATCGACATCCTTTAGCAGCTTTTTGACCTTGTCATCGCTTTTTTGGTAGAGCTTTTTTATTCTTGCAGCCTTCTCAGGAGTGTTTGCCTCTATAAAAACATTCAGCACATCATCCCTGTCAGAAAGAATGTAGTCTGCGCAACGTCCCACAATAACGCATGGCTCTTTTTGCGCAATATCCTTGATGAGATTCTGCTGAATATTGAAAATCTGGTCAGAAAGAGAAACTCCTGTGATGTCGCGCCCCACAAATGCATATGAAAAAATACTTCCGGCAGGTGCATATTCGCCCTGGTTTGCGACAATCTGTTCAGAGATACCGAGCTCCTTTGCCACATGCTCAATTATTTTTTTATCGTAAAACTCAATACCGCATTTTTGAGCAATCTGCTCGCCGATAAAGCGACCGCCACTGCCAAACTCTCGGCTTATAGTGATTATTTTAAAACTCATGATGAAACCTCCCAGCCTATAAAAGTGTTTATAACTCATTATAACGTAATTGCACATAAAATCAAAACAGAAATTTAACAAAATCGCTTGCAGATAAGCACTCCGTAATCTATAATGACATAAGAAAACATGTTGCTTTTACGTAATCAATGAGATGGCAGCAGATAACATATGTTATGTTTTTGTTATTGTTTACACCACTGTGTGGCAAACAGCAATTACGTGACGTTTCAAAGATTGTAAAACAGCAGCATAGCGAATAAACAATTAGGAGGAAAACATGGATCAGGAAAAGGTCATAGTCATAGACTTTGGTGGTCAGTACAATCAGCTTGTTGCGCGCCGTGTCCGCGAGTGCAACGTGTACTGTGAGATTTACTCATACAAAATAGACATTGAGAAAATCAAAGAAATGAATCCAAAGGGCATCATCCTTACAGGAGGTCCAAACAGCTGTTATGAAGAGGATTCTCCATCATACCGGAAAGAGCTGTTTGAGCTGGGAATACCGGTGCTTGGCATCTGCTATGGTGCACAGCTTATGATGCATAAATTAGGCGGAAAGGTAATCACACCGGAGGTTGGAGAGTATGGAAAGACAGGAATCACATATTCTGCAAACGGCGTGATGTTCAAGGATCTGCCATCAGAATCAGTATGCTGGATGAGTCATTTCGACAGAATTGCAGAGGCTGCACCTGGCTTTGAGGTAGTTGCGCACACTGCAGACTGTCCAATAGCCGCAACACAGAATGTTGAGAAGAAATTATATGCAGTACAGTTCCATCCGGAGGTACTTCACACCAAGAACGGAACACAGATGATTTACAATTTCGTCCGTGGCGTATGTGGATGTGCAGGCACATGGAAGATGGATTCATTCGTCAAAAACACAATCGAAGAAATCAGAGAGCAGGTCGGTGACGGCAAAGTGCTCCTTGCACTTTCGGGTGGAGTAGACTCATCAGTACTCGCAGCACTCCTTGCCAAGGCAATCGGCAAGCAGCTCACCTGCGTATTCGTAGACCACGGACTTCTCCGCAAGAACGAGGGCGATGAGGTAGAGGGCGTATTCGGCAAAGGCGGTTCGTTCGACATCAACTTTGTCCGCGTCAACGCACAGGAGCGCTACTACAGCAAGCTTGCAGGCGTCACAGAGCCTGAGCGCAAGCGTAAAATAATCGGTGAGGAATTTATCCGTGTATTCGAGGAAGAAGCTAAGAAAATCGGAAAGGTTGACTTCCTTGCGCAGGGAACCATCTATCCGGACGTAGTGGAGAGTGGACTCGGCGGAGAATCTGCAGTCATCAAATCACACCACAACGTAGGAGGTCTCCCGGAGCATGTCGATTTCAAGGATATCGTGGAGCCACTCAAAAACCTCTTCAAGGACGAGGTACGCAAGGTCGGACTGGAGCTTGGATTACCTGACTATCTCGTATTCCGTCAGCCATTCCCAGGCCCAGGCCTTGGAATCCGTATCATCGGCGAAGTCACAGCCGAAAAGGTACGCATTGTCCAGGATGCAGACTGGATTTACAGAAGCGAAGTGGAAAAGGCAGCAAAAGAGTACAAAGAGGCCCACGGCGAGGAACCATCATGGATGCCAAACCAGTACTTTGCAGCCCTTACCAACATGCGTTCAGTAGGTGTCATGGGTGATGAGAGAACATATGATTATGCCGTTGCAGTCCGTGCAGTCCGCACCGTGGACTTCATGACAGCCGAAGCAGCCGAGATACCGTTTGAGGTACTTCAGACAGTGATGAGCAGAATTATAAATGAGGTAAAGGGAGTCAATAGAGTATTCTATGATTTGACCAGTAAGCCACCGGGAACTATTGAGTTTGAATGATGTGAAATGACCGGGAGACCGCTAAATAAGTGGACTCTCGGTTTTTGTGCTTGCAGTTTGATTGCATTTATAAATGGATATACTTATTAATAAGACAGTAATTGTAAATAAATTAGATTTGGTAGGTGTTATTATGGAAAGCATTTATATAGATGTACCTCGTGATTTGACATCATATGAGTTTTATAATAATCTTCTTATGCAAAGAGAAGAAAGGATTTTAGCAGAAGAACAAGATATTATTTTGGATTTTTCAAGAACCTACAGAATAGAACCATTAGTAGTTCCTAATATGCTTTGCTTTGGCTATGAATTTAGGGAAAAATATGGTAATGTAGCGAAAATTTATATTCCAGATATTAGTTATTCTGGTGAATTAAAAAACTATATGAATGAGATAGGGTTTATAAAATATGCCGAAAGGTTTGGTCTGTTTGAATTCATAACATCACCATATGGTGGATTACAAGGGAAAAAAATAGACCCTATTTGTGGTACTTTATATTTTGATACTAAAAATTCGATTGATGAAATAAATAGAGGAGTAGAATATTGTATTACTCCATTTGCAGAACAATATTTGTCAAAATTTGAGAGTATGCATAAATGTAATGATGGAATATATTATAAAAATGAAATTACAGAATTTTTGACCGAAATGATTATAAATTGTAGAACCCATGCTAAAAGTTTCTCTTTTACAACATTACATGCGAAATATTCTGCAAATAAAATTTATATTGCAGTTTCGGATTTTGGTTGTGGATTTTACAATACAATTGGATTGTCAGAAAAGTGTAAAGATGAGGTGGCGGCAATTTTGGCAGGTGTATATAGAAGGAAAGATAGTAAGGTATATGGTTTGTATAATGTTATTAGGCGAGTTTTGGAATATGATGGTAAGGTCAGAATACATTCTAACAATGTACAAATAATTTTCACACCAAGAATTTTGAAGAGCTTTTTGAATGAAAAATTGTTTGATGAAAATGGTTTTGAAACATATAATGTAAAAAGAAATTTACCTTTTGAGGGAGTTCATATCGAAATAGAGCTTCCGCTAGAAAGGGGGAAATAGAATTGTATACCATTGAGGAAGATAAAATAAGTGTTGTTCCGGTGGATTTTAATGTATTTTATAGTACAGCCAAGGAATATAAAAAGAATATTCGCTATTCTCGTGATTATACTATTTCAGAGAGCTTTTTTGATGAATTATGTTTTTACGTTTCAAATACGTCTAAAGATAAGATTTTTATTGATATGAGTAATATAGTTTCTTATCCAACACGTATGTTTACTAGGTTAGAGAAGTATATTAATAAGATTGTAATATATAATGTAGAGAATACTAAAATAAAACAAATGATAAGTGAAGATTTAGAATCTTTGAAATGGATAGATGGTACTATTGCGTATTCTGAAATAAATGACGAATATAGTATCGAAAATATGGTAAATAATTATTGTATAAAGGTGAGGAAAAAAGAGGAAATTAGGATTGTTAAAGGTGTTGTAAGCTGTGAAACAGGAAAAGTGCAATTATTAGAATCTTCAGGATTATATAGTAATTATTATGTAAATGTAAAAAAGTTGTTTTCCAATGTTGATGACTATTACTATATTATTTTCTCATTAGCAGGAGTTATAAGCAGGAAAATGGCACAGATACAGATAGATGCGTTTGTTTCTTCTAGCAAAAATGGAGCTATTATAGCCAATGTTCTTGGCGGTCTATTAGATATAAAAGAGATTCATTTAATTGGAGTGGGACCTAAATATTCTATGGAATTAGGAGACTCGGTTGAATGTATTAAGCAGGGGAAGAAATACGCATATATTTTTGACTTTATGTGTACTGGTACAGAATTAAAGATTGTTAGTGCACTGATTAATTCTAAGAAAGCATATTTACCTTATGCAGCGGGAATTGCAAAATATAAAAAAGATTTAACTCTCTGTGCTGTAAGGTCCGTGGATGTATTAGTTGATACAGGGGAAATGAATATTGATTATAAACTTGCAGGAGAAGAGAAATATTTAGTTTAAATTACTGAGGTGATAATATGTGTGAATACAAAAGCATACCTTGTATAAAGAAAATGGGAAAAGGTTATCAAGATATATTTGATGAAATGGTTAAAGCATATGCAGAAAAATTATCGTCAAGAATTATATTGTCTAATAGTGCATTTACATTGCATGATTTTGATCATCATTGCTTTAATATATATAAGATAATTAGTTATGTTATATTTAATGAGGAATTGGTTTATAAAGAAGATTATGGATTATCGCAACGAGAATTGTTGATTTTGAATTTAGCTGTTTTATTTCATGATATAGGAATGTCAGAAGTTTTAGGTGTAGCAAGGGAAAATCATTCTGTAAAATCTGCTGAATTTATTCAACGTGAATATGACGATGCTAATCGACCTTTAAGGAATAAAACAGATTTAACAATAAGCGAAATAAAGGCTTTAAAAGCAATTGTTGTGGCACATAGTAATATAAAGGATGGATCAGTTAGTGCTCAAGAGAACGGTTTATATTCCCACCATTTAAAGGATTATTCAGCTAAGAATGGAACCAAGATAAGAACAAAATTCTTAGCTGGAGTGTTGCGTTTGGCTGATGAACTAGATGTATCGTCAGAAAGATTAGGAACGGGAGAGATAGAGCAACAAATTGAGGAGGGAGAGAGAAAATTCGAAAGATTGAAAAAGGAAGCAGTTACGGAAGGGCAAAAGAGAGAAGTAAGGGAATGGGAAGGGTATATAGAATCTCATAAGCATTGGAAAAAACTTCATTTAATTTCGAATGTTCAAAGAAATGAAGATGGAGAAACTATAGAATTATGTGTAGATGATGAATATATAGAAAGATCTTTAGACGAGGGAAATACTGAAAAATCATTATCTCGTGACTTAGTAGAGATATATTTGGAGGTGGAAAAAAAATTACAAGAAGCTATTAAATTAGCTTTTGTAGGGAAAACTTTCAGAACTTATGTATATGTAAAAAAAGTGGAGCTTATTACACAAAATAAGACATTGGACAAGGAGATACAAGATAAGTTAAGTGTTTGTAGTTTGACGAAAGATAAAAAAGAAATTGACCAAGTGGTTGAACCGAAGGTTATAGAAGAATCTTTAAAAAAAAGTGTGCCACGAGTCATAAATCCAGAATTAGAAAAAATTATTTTTGATGAGGTGAATAAAAGAAATTTAATTAAATTTGGACATTATTTACTTAATGAAAAATATTGTGCTAGAGATTGGATAGATACGCAAGAGGTTGTAGAAACGAAAGTGATACTTAACAAAGTAGTAGAAGCGATTGTTAAAGATATCAATTCTAAAGAACATAAAAAATATTTTATTGTAGGTGTGGATTTAGTGGGAGCGTTATTGGCTTCAAGGGTTGCATTTTCATTGCAAAGTCCTTTATCATATATAGTTCCGGAAAAAGATGAGAATAACAATGCAAATCAGGAAATTGAGTTGAATATTGAGGAAGATGCGGAGATAATATTAGTAACAGATGCAATTGTAACTTATGATACAATACATAAAGCAATTTCGAAATATGGATTGGCTAATCGAATTGATTCAATTTATACCATTTTTTTTAGACAAAGTGATAAAGTAGAATGCAAAAGTGTTTATTTGGAAAAAACGCATAGTATTAATAATGCATTTTACATTGAACTATATGAAAAGGAAAAATGCATGTATAATAAAAATAAGTGCATAGCTCGAAATCAAAAAATAAATAAAGGAGAACAAAGTCATGAAAATAATTGAACCAAGTTATGAAATAATGGATAAAATAGAGGGGAATATAATTTTAAAAAGATTGGAACTTTGTGGTCGTGTTTGCTATAAGAGTGAAAAGGCGATTACAGAGGAGTCGGCTAAGATATTTATTCAGAACATTATAAAAAGCGGTCATGAATCTGTTTTGGAGCATGAAAAAGTGACAGTAAGAATTATCTGTGATAGGGGGGTTACACATGAAATTGTCCGACATAGAATTGCTAGTTATAGTCAGGAAAGTACAAGATATTGTAACTATAGTAAAGAAAAATTTGATGGAGAATTAGCTTTCATAAAACCATGTTTTTGGGAAGAGGGCGATGGAAAATTTGAAATTTGGGAAAAAGTAATGTGTGAGTGCGAAAAAACATATTTAGAAATGATTGAAAGAGGTGCTACACCACAGGAGGCTAGAAGCGTATTACCAAATAGTTTAAAAACGGAAATCGTTGTGTCAATGAATTTACGTGAATGGAGACATTTTTTTAAACTGAGAACGTCTGAACGAGCTCATCCACAGATGCGTGAAATAGCAATCCCATTATTGATGCAATTTAAAGAGTTAATACCAGTTGTTTTTGATGATATTACAGTTTTGGATTGTAATCGTTAAACTATCCGACTAACTTCAAATCAACGCCGCTTTGCCAGCGACGCAGTTTTCTGCATTCATCAGGAAGTTCTTCTGCCCAAGGTATTAAGTAATCCAGATCAGCAGGTTTTATATTCCACTGTTCATTACAAAGCTTTGGCAATTCCGTAAGGATATATTTGAAGTAATAATAAGGATGTTGATTGTTCAGTTTCGCGGTCTCTGCAATACTGTAAAACATGGCACTTGCAGAAGCATCGTTTGCGGTATTGTGAAACATCCAGTTTTTTCGATGCAAAATGTCCGGATGGAATGCTCTGAAGCTGAATTGTCGATGGGAACATCCCCAGCTGTTAATCTGAAATAGTTTTAAGTATGGTTCCTAATTGATTAGGTAGTTTAATTCCTGACTGGTATTTGTTTTCGGTGGAACCGCAAAAACCGTATTCCTTTATCCCAATTAGTTTATTACGAAATGCTTGGAAATTAATGTGCTAATAATGAATGAGGGGTTGTCTTTCGAGATGACAGCCCCCTAGAAAAATAAGTGTATGTTCATAATGATGAACGGTTAATTACTTTTTAATTGAGATAATAACGGTTTTCTTTAATTCTTATATGTTATCTTAGAGTTGATTTTTGAGATACGTCTTTTCCAGATTACAAATTGAATTAACCACACAATTATAAAAATCGCAAAGAATATTGCAAAGTAACATAACACACCCTTAACAGAATGCTCCATCCACTCGCATACATAAGCAACTGTCATCATAAGAACTGTAACAATTGCGAAATAAATGCTTGTTTGTTTTAAAATGCTCCAATCATCTTTTTCCCATATAAGAGAACTTCCAGCAAAGCCAGCACCTAGAAGAGCACTCAATATTGTCTGAACAATGACTGCTGTAATTTCATTTCCGAATCGCTTTACCAGACTTGGTACACATGGATAAAAATTACCATCACCCAAGGAAATTGAAATGCCTATGGTAATTAGATAACAAATTACAATTCCACCTAACAATCCACCTACAATTCTGCTAACTAATTCTTTCTTCATAAAGCTCACCTCATAATCCTAATAGTCTTTTGATTTTAGAAACATATCTTCTGGAAACATAACTTACATCTCCATTAGACAATTCCATACAAATTGTTCCTACAAAGCTTAAATCAAGGTTCTTAACCTTTTTTAGATTAACAATTTCTGAATTAGATATCCTTACAAAAAGAGTATCATCTAATCGTTCCTCTAATTCATAAAGTCTTAATCGAAGTTGATACAAATCATATTCTGTTTTTGCAAATACTTTGCCTTCTTCGGCATAGATTCTAAAAAGTGATTCTTGCTCTAACAATTCAACTTTGCCATTTTTGATACCGGAAATGATTGTTGTTACAGCATCTGACTGGTTTATAAAATCTACAATTCGATTTACTTCGTCTGTCATACGGGCTGTTGTAATTAATGTTACAGGTTCTTCGTGATTTGCATCAATCTTAATGTTTAGTTGCATAGTGTTCCTCCTTCCTTGCTTTGTAGTATATCTCTATTAGAATTAAAATCCACAGTTTATCAATAGGTGGTCGTTTCTATAACATAGGTGGTTGTTAATTTAATCTAAACTAAAATAAGATTTTCTCTAAGCGGTTCTACTCCAATAAAATAACAAATAATTATTTTCGGCATTTTCCCATTCATTAAGAACTTGACCTCCAAATATATCGCCTATGTTAAGTTTATATATAGTCGCTGATAGGAACATTGAATATTAGCAATGTATCCTCAATCTCAGCCTTATACATTTCCTCATCATACATAGGCGATTTCTTTTCTTCTAAGTGGCGCATATGTGCATGGAACAATGTTATAAGCTGCATGTTATCGGAATATAGTGCTATATTCATATCTCCATTTACAGGAACCGGCGATTCGTGTATTTCAATTCCGATTTCTTTCATATCATACCAGCATTGTCTAAATTCCATATATAGTTTCTTGATTTCATTTGAACTGTTCAGAATGTAATCTAAATCAATATAAAATGCGGCACTTCGTCTGCTCATAATTTCATCGACAGATATAGTGAACCTAACTCCGGCATCTTCCAATGAAAGCAAGGTGCGATAGAATTCGGAGAACCGAGTAATCGGTTGTCTGTCAGAAGGTAGCAGAGAAGAGGCATCTTCATTAAACTTCTGAACTAGTGCAAAATTGTTGGTTATCTCTTCTGCAAAATTATATGGATATCTTGCTTTCCAGCGGATATAATCATTTTTTTTATCTGTAATGGTACTATCAGAGTCATTAATATCCGGTTGTAATTCGCCCCGTTTTTTTACCCATGCTGCAATTCCATCAATAATCCAGTTGGCATTCTCATATTCTCCCTTTGAGAAGGCAAGCTGATAGTTATCGCCGACTTTTTCAAAATGCAATCCATAGATATCTTCTAATTCAAAAAGCACATGCATTACACTTGTGGGATTATCAAAATCCGGCTCAGCGAGTGTAGAAGGATTTACATCAAGAGCGTCTGCAATCTCAAACAGTTTCCCGTCCTTTGGCTTTCTTACATCATTTTCATACTGACGTATGCGGTCTCCGGTCAGTTTGACCATTGAGCCAAGCTGTGCCTGTGTCAGACCTTTTAGTGTTCGATATTTTCTAATTTTATCTCCAAGAGTCATATAAAAATCTCCTTTACGATAAGCAATTTTTATTTAATAGCATTATTGTACCACGAATAAAGAAAAAAGTGAACAGAAAAGTTAATGCCAAATAGAATAAAAGTACAAAAAAGTACTTGACGAAACAAAAAAGATATTGTACTATAATCAAACAAGTACAAAAATGTACGCGTAGAATAATTGCAAATGTTTTCATAATACATTGAAGTGAGGAAAGGAGGAATCAGCCTATGAATAAAAAGATGTATGTAGATGTTACAGAAGTCTGTGAGAATTGGGGTGTTAGCAGAGCACAGGGTTACAAGATAATTAAGCAGCTCAATGAACGGATGCTTGCTATCAATCCGAATCTTATCGTTTTGTCCGGCAAGGCGAATCGAAAGTTCTACGAGGAGAACTGTTATGGAATGGCAAAAGAAGCGTAGCAACAAAATCTTCGCTGGAGGTTTTGGTTGCATGCTAAGGCAAAAAAAGACCTTTCTCCGGCAAGAGAAAGGTCAGTAACACATCAGAAGTTGTGATGTATCACCCGCATATTTACTATATCACAGCTTCCTGACTTACACAATCATAAGAGAGGAGGCGATTGATTATGCCAGTATTTAAGAACAAGACGCAGGGGCAGTATGTGAATGTTTACAAGGATATCTTGAAAAATCATTCATTGAGCCTGCGTGACAGGGGAATGGTAGTGACACTGCTTTCCCTGCCGGATAATTGGGAGTTTACCATATCGGGATTGAGTAAGATTATTCCCGATGGAAAAAGTTCCATACGAGCCAGCCTGTCGCACTTAGAAGAGCTTGGATATATTTCAAGAACTCAGGAGAGAGCCGAACGTGGCAAGTTTGGAAAGATAGCGATAGAGATTCATGAAACTCCGGTTACACCGTTGTCCGATTTTCGGCAAACGGATAACCCGATAGCCGATAATCCGTCAGCGGGAAAAACGTCAACCGAAAATCGCACACAATATATTTATAATCAATTAAATAATAACCAAGTGAATAAGCATCCATCTATCAATCATTCAGATGAGAGCGAGGGAGAGATGGATACAGAACAGCTTAGAAAGTTTGTAGCTGAGAATATCAAGCTGGAGCAGTTCTATGAGCTGGCAGAAGAAAATGCCAGCGAACAGGAAATGATACGGGAGATATACGATACCATCTGCGACGTGGTGTGTTTTCCGAGAAAGCAGATAACGATTAAGGGTACAAGTTATCCCTGGCAGGTTGTAAAAAGCCAGTTCCTAAAGCTGAAACCGGTTCATATTGCGAATCTGTTGGAGCGATTAGTGGATAACAGCTTGGAAATCAAGAATATGGAATCTTATCTGATATCGACGCTATATGCGGAAAGTTTGTCAGGCACATTAAAGGAGCAGGCAGATTTGCATGATGATTATCTGCGATACCTACGTGGGAATCCATATCAGAATATACAATGAAGGAGGTGCTGCTTATGTCAGCAAGTAAGGATACGAAAAGAGGTACTTGGAAAGTTTATATCAGATATAAAGACTGGCAGGGAGTCAGTCAGGTTCATACGAAACGTGGCTTTGCCACTAAGAGAGAGGCACTTGAGTATGAGCGTGAATTCCTGCTAAAGAAATCAAAAGATGTCAATATGGGGTTTCCGCAGTTCGTGGAGGTCTATATGGAGGATATGAAACCGAGGTTGAAATTAAACACATTTTTAACCAAGAAGCACATTATGGAAACGAAGATTATTCCCTATTTTGAGAAGAAAAGTCTTGCGGAGATTACGGCAACGGATGTCATTCAATGGCAGAATCAGTTGCTTAGCATGAGAGATGAAAATGGAATGCCATATTCGCAGACGTATCTTCGTACCATTCAGAACCAGCTCAGTGCGATTTTCAACCACGCCTGTCGCTTTTACGGATTGACCGCTAATCCATCAAAACAGGCAGGAAAGATGGGAAAGGCAAAAGGAAAGGAAATGCTGTTCTGGACGAAAGAGGAATATTTGAAGTTTTCAGAGGTGATGAAAGATAAGCCGGTTTCCTATTATGCGTTTGAAGTCCTTTACTGGACAGGAATTCGTGAAGGTGAACTTCTCGCTCTTGAAAGAGGAGATTTTAACATTTCGGACAGGAAATTGACCATCAACAAATCTTACCAGCATTTGCAGGGTGAGGATTATATTACCAGTCCCAAAACGGAAAAGAGCAATCGTGTAATTGAGTTGCCGGAGTTTCTTTGCCGGGAGATGGAAGATTATTTCGGAATGCTCTACAAATGCGATGAGCATACAAGACTGTTCACATTTTCCAAAAGCTATCTGCACCACGAGATGGACAGAGGAGCAAAGGCGGCAGGTGTGAAGAGAATTAGAATTCATGATCTTAGACATTCGCATGTGGCGCACTGCATTGAGCTTGGATTTTCTCCGGTAGCGATTGCGGAGCGGATGGGACATGAAGGAATCAATATCACATTTAATTACGCTCATCTTTATCCGTCCAAACAGAAAGCACTTGCGGACAAGCTAAATGAGGACAGAGGCGATGTAGATACAACGGAGAAAAAGGAGGAAGAGTGAATATGATTACAGGTCGGTTAGGTTATAACAGTGCAAATGATAGATACGGACTTTTAGTCTCTGATTTATGGGAACAGGAAGGCTTTCATTGTGGAGAAGTCTTGGAGGTTATGGTAGATGATAAATGGCAGGAAACCAGAATGGAGATGGGGATTGACCGTCAGTGGTATCTGGTGGGAACCCCATATTACGGTAACCTGGAATACGTCAGGGCAAGGATATAGGAGGCGAATATTATGGCGAAGATATACAGACGGGAAAATCTTGTATCGGGTGTTACAACAAAGAAAAAGAATAAGAAGAACCGGAAACGGAGTGTGATTGTGAACTTCCGGGTGACACCGGAGGAAAAACAACTTATTGATGAACGGATTGCCTTATCGGGACTTCCAAGGGCAGAGTTTTTCATTCAGAGTTGTATGCACCAGAAAGTAATCACATTTGGAAATGTGAAAACCTTTGATGGGATAAAAAAGAAACTGGTAGTGATTGATGAACATTTGCAGGCAGTAGAAAAATCGGAGGAGCTGGATTTGGAAATATTAGAATCCCTTCGGATGATATTGGAAATGTTTGCAGGATTAGAAAGAGAGGATGAAGTGAATGAGTAGATCAACAAAAAGTTATGAAGAGCGTTTGCTTGAAATGGAAAGACGAGAGCAGGAAAGTCTTGAAAAAGCAAAGAAGTATGCAGCACAAAAACGGGAATTGCAGAAGCGGCAGAAAGCCGAAGAGAGTAAAAAACGTACACACAGACTTTGCGTGATTGGTGGTGTGGTGGAATCGGTGCTGGGCTGTCCGATTGAGGAAGAAGATATTCCGAAGCTGATAGGTTTTCTAAAACGACAGGAAGCAAATGGAAGATATTTTTCTAAGGCAATGCAGAAGGAGCAGATACCGGAAACGGAGGAAGTGTAATGGCAGAGGGGTTAGATTTTCTAATCCCTTCATCATTTATTATGAAGGGCGCACTTATAGACAACCAGAGGTCGTCTAATAAGTTTGCCGCAAGCGGCAACCAGTCTGCGCTTCGCTTGCCGGGCTCGTTCCGTCGGCGGGGCTTTCAGCCGGACCATTTCATGGAGACCAGCCTGTGCGGCTGGGCGCACTCTCCGAGGGGCACTTCGTGCAGACCTGCTCATGCCGCAGGAGGCACTCTTACGCAGAGGGCGTTTCTGCAAATGTTGTATTAGCACATCAATTGCAGCTCCATTTGTTTATCGCATTATAACGGTTCACGCAAGCAATCGCTGCAATGCATGTTTTATCATATCGAAATCTGCATTTTCAGGAAATCAATGCCGGATACGGCAGAAAGGGGGAAGGTGATTTGGCGATATTTCATTTTACAGTAAAGATTGTTGGACGGAGCAAAGGAAAATCCATCATAGCTGCATCTGCATATCTGAATGGTGATGTGATGAAGAATGAGGAAACGGGAAAGGTAAGTTATTACACTTCGAAAAAGGAAGTTGTGTATACCTCACTTATGATGTGTGAAAATGCACCGCTAGAATGGATGCATGTGCCAGATGAAAATATCAAGCGGTTTCAAAAATCCATCCGCTATCAAAGAGCCGAGGATAAAGAAGCGGCTTTGGAAAAGTTCAAAATTACGTTCCGAAAACAGCGTTTATGGAATGAAGTATTGAAAGTGGAAAAAGGTGCAAATGCACAGCTTGGCAGGTCGTTTGAATTTTCACTCCCGAAGGAATGGAGCAGAACGGAACAGATTGAATATGCAACAGATTTTATACAGAGAAATTTTGTGGCAAAGGGAATGTGTGCTGATTGGAGTATTCACGATAAAGGAGATGGAAATCCACATGTTCATTTATTGGTTACCATGCGTCCATTTAAGAAAAATCATGCATGGGGAAATAAAGAGGTCAAAGACTGGGCGTTTGTCCGGGATAAAGATGGGAATATTGTGATAGATGAAACGCATCCGGATTGGTGGCAGGATAAAAAGAATCCGGAGAGACATGGCATCCGTATTCCGGTATTGGGTGTAGATGGAAATCAGAAATTGGATTCTCGTAACCGAAAACAATGGAAACGTGAGGTTACCGATGCAACAGGTTGGAACAATCCGAAAAACTGCGAGTTGTGGCGAAGTGAGTGGGCAAAGGAATGTAATCTGCATTTGAAGCAGGAACAGCAGATTGATCATCGTTCTTATAAACGGCAGGGAAAGATTGAGATCCCGACGATTCATGAGGGAGCAGATGCAAGAAAGATTGAAGAAAAATATCAGTCGGGACAGGCTGTATCTGCTTCTTGGAAAGTAGAGGAAAATCGGATTATAAAGAAGCAGAATGCAATATTGAAAAAGTTGCAGGAAGTGTTTGGACAGGTTGGAATTTTATTAAAGCAATGGAAGGAGCGATTGAATGACATTAGAAGAAAGCAGAGAAGTTATTCCCCTGATGGAGAATATGATAAACCAGATCGAGGACCAACAGGAACTTATGGCAGAGATGTACCAGGAGATGGAGCAGAGGGATGGACAACTCATTTTGTTTCAGGAGCAGAATCAAAGATTGCAGGAATTAAACAACGAGTTGCAAGAGCAGCTTCAAATCTTGCCAAGTATAGAGGAACTGTTGGAACTATTGGAGAAGAAGGATGGAGAAGTTCAGACATTGAAAGAGGAAAATCGGATGCTGAAAGACGAAAATCAGCAATGGAAAGAATTAACGGAGAAGTTGAACGACGAGAACCGGTTATTGCAGAGACAGAACGAGGAATTGCTGAACTGCAGAACCGACTAGAGAAAGCGAGGGATGTAGATGAACGATTTAAGAAGCTCAAAGCAAGACGAGCGGATGGAGGAAATGCTGGAAATGTTGGAGAGCATGGAAAAGGAACTGACACAGAAAGATTCCATTATCCGGCAGAAGGACAGCGAAATACGAACACTGCAGGGGCAACTGAACGAATCGCTGAACTTATGCGAGAAGCTGCACAGCGAGAACAAAGCCGAGAACGTACAAGCCTTAAAGAACGAATTGAAGCAAACAAAAGAATTGTTGCAGAGCGAGAAAGAGAAAAAGAAAAGAGCCGACAGCACAATAGAGGAATGTCAAGATAAACTGCGGCAGGCTGAACGGGAAAAGGAATATGCACTCACGCATCAGAAGAAAGTGGAGATACCGGTTGAAAAGCCGGTACTCTACGAAAGGTGTCGGAATTGCGGCCGTAGAGCGTATCAGCAGGCGAAAGAATGGTATGAGCATCAAAGGAATGGACTGGAAAAGAAGTATAAGGCAAAGATTGTCGGATTTGATGCAATGCTTGTAGTTTTATGGTGGTATGCAAGCGTGACGACAATATTTGCGGCAATTAGGTCGGAAATATTTCTGAGTGATTTTACTGCATTTGTTGACACAGTATGGAATGGTATTTGTCAGTCGGGTAAATGGATTGTCAATGTGGGAAATGCGTTGGCACAGGTGGGAGAAAGGATATCGAATGAGACGGTGGCGATTGTTGCACATTGGATACTGTTTATTATTGTAATTGTTGGAACTGCAGTTGCTGTAGGTGTGCTAATAGTGATTGCAGAAAAGAAAGTTACGAAGGTATATCGGGAGAATTGCTGGGATGTGATTAGCATTGGAGTGGCAGTAACAAGTGTAGCTCTGGTTGTGTATTTTGGGGATTGGATAAAGGGTTTTGTAAAACTGAATCTTGTTGTTTTATTGTTATTGGTTCAGGCGGTATATGTCGGAATCAGAGTATATGTGAACGGTTGTAAACGAGCCAGAGGATATTATTGATGATATGGATGCTATGATGAACCGTGTGTTTTGACGAAAGGTGGATGAAGAAAATGGAAAAATTAGAAAAGATGATTGTGGAAAATGGAATCACTTATGTATTAGGTGAGGATGATATTTATTTATTATCCGGATTTACAATTGCCGGAAGGAACAAATTATAATATTGGTAAGTTTGGTCATATGAGATGTGAGTATCTGAAAGAGTTCAAACATGGGTATTATATGGAACTTTTGCTCGGTGGTAAGCTGAATGAATATCTGTATGAGGTTGATGAGGAATGCCATAAGATGCTGGACCAGCTTGTAGAGCAGATGAAGGATAAGCAAGGTGTAGCAGAGCAACTGAAAGCGGAGAATCAGATGCTTTGGGTGGGGAAGATGAATAATATTATTGCTTGTGCGGAGGAGATTGTGGTGAGGGAGGTGGTGTATGTGTAGTGCGGGGCAGTCGGGAGGCTGCCTTGTAATATATTTTAAATTTTGGCGCTAGAGTATATGAAAAATATTTGTGGTAGGAAATCTATAAATGTGATAGAATGTAAGAAAATCGGGATTTATTGATTTTCTGCCGAACTATACACGATAACATATGTTGATTTAAGTATTTTAAAATGATTTGATGGGAGATGAAAAAATGACAAAAGCAATACACATGGTTAGAAATGTGTTTAATGAACGGTCACCAAGAAAAATAAAAAGCATAGATAATGTATTTGGAGATTTTCTTATAAATAAAGGCTTGTACGATGAAATAGAGATTACAAAGGATAATGTTTTTGAATTAGTTGACTTGGTAGGGGGGCATGTAAAAATAGATATTTATTGCCCTAAATGTGGTGAAAGCCGAGTGTTTTCTTGCGAACCAATTCCGTATTATTGGTATGATAATCATAATCAAGAAATAAGAGGACATTCTTTAGAAGAAGAAATTGTATCATGGCAACAAATTCAAAATATGAAAGAACCTAATTTGGCAGATGAGCCAGAAGAACCTTGGACATGGACCAATAATTCTTTAGAGGATGATACTCGATTAATGGTATTTAAGTTTTTTTGTGCAATGGATAATACGCATCATTTGGACTATATTGTTCTTACATATGGAAATAAGATGAAAAAGATTGGTCAATATCCTTCTGTTGCAGATTTGTCATTCCCTGAATTGAAAGAGTATAGAAAGGTTATGACAAAGGAAGATGAAAAGGAGCTTAAAAGAGCCATCGGATTATTTGCTTCTGGGATTGGAGTGGGTTCTTTTGTATATCTTAGAAGGATTTTTGAACGTCTCATTGTAACTGCTAGTCAAAAGGCAATAGAAGAGGGAAAAATCAAGGAAGAAGAGTTTGATAAGGCACATGTTGATGAAAAAATAAAGATGCTAGCAGAGTTTCTTCCAAAATCATTAGTAAATAATCCTGTATTCTACGGAATTATTAGTACAGGAATTCATGAGTTAAGTGAAAAAGAGTGTCTAGAGTTTTTCCCGGTGATGCAAAGCTTTATAATGATGATTTTAAGGCAGTGGGAAAAGATACGCAGGGATGAGGAAGAAGAAAAGAAATTAGCAGTTTCCCTTAGCAATATTGCTGCAAAAGTAAAATAAAGAAATACAAAGGGGGGGAAATAGGTGTGAAGCACATTATATTGCCTTACGTCAGAATGTTTCAAAAACTTGGATTGGAGATTATTAATGAAAATGATGAGGAATATATACGTGAATTTCCAGCCTCCCGTACCTAAAGTTGAGCATTGGGACATTAAAACCCATGCACATTACGGCTTTGTAGATATAAATATAATATATCTTAATAGGTACGTCCGTACCTAAAACAATATGGTTTTTATTTTCGTGTATGTCTTATAACAGCTGAGTTTTTGACTGTTATTTTACTGTTTTAGGTACGGGAATCTGGAAATTCACGTATACAGGAAGCTTATTATATAATTTAATCGAATTTATCTTTAAATAAGGGATTTCACTATATTGATCCGTATTTAAAGTCAATCCCGCTTTCTGAAACATACCTTGAGCTACAAATCCATGTTGGGCAGGACATTTTGATAATGTGGCTGTAATTCTTACATGTTTTCCATAAAAATCCTCTTGAAAAAATTCTGGAATATGTTTCAATAAATATGATGTAGATATTACACCTAATATCCCTTCTCCGATATATCCATACCTACTATATAATCCGACTAATGTTTCACCATTGAGAGAACCTGTACGGATTGTCTCATCTGAACCGGCATAAAATTCCAAGTTGCTAAATTCCTTCGCATCAATTTTTCCTTCAAAACTATATAGTGAATTCCATCGAACTGCATTTTCATATGGATCTCTTGGAAAAAGTTGAATGTAAGGAGACAACAATCCATCAAATGCAATAGTGTCTTCATATGTAATGTTTTGGCAATGAATTCCTCTCTGCCATAAATCAAAAGAACCATCAAAGCTATTGTCTCCGTAAATCCTGTTTTTCATTTTATCAAAAGAGTATCCAGCAATAGCACCAACAATAGTTTGAGCTGCCGCCTCTAATAAAGGTTGTCCAATTATTTCTAGCATCTGCATTTTCTCCCTTGTATTGTATTTCCGACAGATAACTCAGAATTATCTATCATTCATTTAGCATACGCTTCTGGATATCAAAGTTTTGTCGAGGATGTTTTGTGGCGAGTATATCTTTCTGTTTTGAAAGATGTGTATAGATTTCTGCCACAGTAAAGCAGAACGGAAGAGAAGGTAAGTCACAGTACCAGGATGTATCTTTCACAGTAACAAAGGATTTTCGTGAGAAGTAGCAAGATGCCCTTATCGACTACTATCAGCAGGAGAAGAAAAAAGCAGATACGACTTTAAAGGCTACCGTCTGTAAGGCGGTGGAATCCTTAGAACAGCAATGGCAGAAGATGAAGGAGTAGTTGTTTGAAATCAACACAGAGGTAAAATCAAAGGGCAAGGAGGCACTTCACAATGTGTCGGAGTTTTTAGGGATTAAGGACAAGCAGGAGTCTGTCCGTGATAATGTTCGTAAAAGCATTGCCAAAACGGAGCATACCATAAAGAATCAGGATGCCTTTGGTAGTGGTATGAGGGAAGTCGGACAGAAGATTGCCAATACCTTCCGTACCTTTGTCGATAAGGAAACGGTTGATTATTCCGGGAAGGCAAAGAAGTATACTAAAACGGAAATTGTGAAGAAATCCTTTGAAGTAAAGAAAAAAGCTGTATCAAAGTATGGGGCAACATCAGGATGTAGCCATTGATAAGGTAATAAACCTTGCTAAAGAGCCGGAGCGTATGGAAGATGTGGATATGGTTGCGCCTTCCGGGCTTGGAGATGTGGCAGAGCCGGAAATTCAGTATGGGGTAGAATCTTATGAGGCACAGAGTCAGGAAGAATCTGCAAGAATGCTATATGACATGATTTTCCAAAGGTAACAATAATAAGAGAGAAAAGCTGATAAGTGAAAAGCCTCTTGGTACTGGCTTATATATGTTTCAAGAGGATTATTTCTATAATCATGTTAATTTTTATTTTTTGCTCAATGTGTATAAAATATGCGATTATTGAACTTGATATGCAATTTGTTTAGTGCATGGCACTATCTATGTTATCTAAAAAATGAAACAAATTTTTTAGTAGTAGAATTTTTGAAACAAAAATCAACAATTTATGATATAATTGATTTTAGGAAATATTTGAGAAAATGAAGCTAAAATTTTATGTATGTTATGTAGAAAACATTAAGAATTTTATAGAGAAATAATTAGTGAGATTTCAAAAAACAAATATATGATGAAGGAGAAGTTTAAGTATGAAGAATATTTTGATTGTAGAGGATTCTCAAGAAATTATAGACTTAATAAAAATATACCTAGAGCAAGAAGAATATTTTATTTATGCAGCATGTGATGGGAAAACAGCTATTAATATTTTTGAGCAAGAAGAAATTCATTTAGTAATTTTGGATATCATGCTTCCAGAGTTAAATGGATATGAGGTCATTAAAAGAATAAGAAAGAGGAGTAATGTACCAGTCATTATTTTATCTGCTAAAAACCAAGATACCGATAAAATTTTGGGCTTGAATTTGGGAGCAGATGATTATTTAGCTAAGCCGTTTAATCCATTGGAATTGGTTGCAAGAATTAATGCTCAAATGAGACGTTTTTATGATTTTGGCGGTTCTAAGGAAAAACAAGATGAAAAAGTTATTATTGGAGATTTGATGCTTGATCAACGTGAATGTAAACTTTATAAAAAAAATAAGGAAATTGATTTAACATATATGGAATACAAACTATTAAAGCTTTTTATGACTGAGCCGGGTAGAGTATTCACAAAAGCACAAATTTTTGAGCTGGTATGGGAAAATGAGTACTATTACACAGATAATACGGTGGTAGTTTATATTAGTAAATTGCGTGATAAGATAGAAGATGATTCAAAGAATCCGCAAAGGATTAAAACTGTAAGAGGATTGGGGTATCGATTTGAAAAATAGAAAAAAAAATATTAGTAAATTTCTTAAAACAAATTTTATTTTATTTTCTTTAATTATACTTGGTGTTTTTTTATGTGCTAATTTTTTTATTCAGATGATGGGCAATAAGTATTTATTAACAGAGGCACAACATTATTTTGCAGATACTTTGATAGCCGAAGAATATTCAAGCATAGATACAAATTATATTCGCAGTATTGAAGGGTGGTTGAGTATACTTGATGATGAACTACAGGTAATATATACAACAAATGATGAAGAAGTAGAAGTATACACGCAACAACAACTAATTGAGCTTACAAGAGGTGAATTACTTAGAAATGATGAAAAGGTTTATGCCAGCATGAAGTACTTCACTGATGAAAAGGGCGAAGAACGATTGGGGATTGTATGTATACCCGCAAAATATGTACAAGTAACGGCAACAGTAACCAATATGAAATATGGTATTAAAAATATACTGCTTATATATATAGGCGGGATGTTAGTTATAATAGCTGGATATATTCTAGCAGTTTGGGGATTGTCTTGTTATATGAAAAAAGAATTAACTAATCCTATATATATGTTAATAGATGCATTCAACGAAATTAGTACTGGTAATTTTTTGGTAAGGGTTGATTTTGAAGCTGTTACAGAGTTTGTTGAGATAAGAGATTCATTTAATAGTATGGTTAAAAGATTATTTGATATGGAAGAAGAAAAAAGAGTTTCATACCAACAACGGCAGCAATTACTTACAGATATCGGACATGATTTAAAAACGCCTACTACTATTATTCAAGGATATTCATCAGTGGTATTAGAAGGACGGGTGACAGAGGAACATAAAGAAAAATGTATGCGGATTATCAACGAAAATGCTACTAATATGGCAGAATTGATAGAATTGCTTTTAGATTACACAAGATTTGATTGTGCAGACTATAAACTAACAATGACGAATTATGATTTGGGAGAATTTTTAAGGCGAATTATCGTTGAAAAAATACTATTGTTTGAGGAAAATCAAATTAATCTTGTAATTGACATACCTGATAGAAAGGTAGAAGCAGAAATTGATTTCAAGATATTTAAACGTGCCATTGTAAATTTATTAAATAATATATTACAGCACAATCCAGCAGAAATAAACGCTTTAGTTTGTCTGACCAATCAGAAAAAAATTATTATAGCCGACAGTGGAGAACTAATATCGGAAGAAATTAAGGATAAAATATTTGATCCGTTTGTTTGTGGAGATAAAGCTAGAAATCCAGAGAAACATAATAGTGGTCTGGGATTGTCGATAACAAAAAAAATTGTAGAAATGCATAACGGGAGATTATATTTGGAACAAGAATGGAAAGAATATACCAAGGCATTTGTTATTGAATTACCATAGAATATATAGTAAATATTAGGAAAAACATCTATTTCTGTTTTGAGAAAGATGTTTTTTTTATTTTATTCGCTTGTAATGTAAGCGCAAAATAAGAAGGTGTCTAGAAGTACCACCTAATAACTGAAATAATGATTGTAACCAAAAATAATGGAGCATTTCACTATGGAAAACGTAGGGAAATGGATTACTTCAATACCTATGGAGGTTACTATCATGCGAAGAAGCTATACTAAACAAGAAAAATTCGACTATGTAATGGAATGTCGAAGCAGCGGATTGTCGGACTATCAATGGTGTAAAAAGAACAACATCAGTCCTAGTACATTCTATAACTGGACTCAACAACTAAAAAAATCAGGCTGTTGTGTTCCAGAACCAGCTGATAAGGATACTTATTGTCCATCAGCAAAACAGGACATTGTTCCATTAGAGATTGTGGATGAAAACATTCCAATGCCAACTAATACCAGCGCTTTTCCAATCAACTCATCCGCTGTTGAGATAAAGATTGGTCAGGCTACCATTGCGATATCAAATGATATTAATCCTGCACTGTTGTCACAGATAATGTCATGTCTGGGAGGCTGCCTATGATGGGGGATATCAGCTATGCTGATCAAATATATATCATCTGCGGTGCTACCGACATGAGAAAATCAATTGACGGATTGTGCACAATCATAAAGGATTATCTGGCAGTTGAACCGGAAAACACAAAGTCCTTATACCTCTTCTGCGGTAAACGAAATGACAGAATCAAAGCTCTCTTTCATGAAAAAGATGGGTTCGTGCTTCTATACAAACGCCTAGATTATAAGGTCGGTAAATATCGTTGGCCACGTAAAAAGGAAGAAGTCAAAGCCATCACCTGGCAACAGTTCGACTGGCTTATGTCAGGTCTTGATATCGAACAGCCAAAAGCAATAAAAAGTAGCTAAAAGCATTGATTTTACTGGGTTTTTACAGGCGAATCTGGTATAATAAATATATCAGATTTAAGGAGAAAACCAGTGAGTTCAGGTGCTAATGATATTCAACTCAGAGAGTTGAGAGATACTATTTTACAACTGAATAATACTATCAGCATTCAAAACACGCTTATGCAAAAACAGCATGATGAAATGATGGCACAGATTGAAAAGAAAGACCAGATCATAGCCGATTTAACAGCACAGCTGGATTTTCACAAAACCAAGTTGTTTGGTTCAACCAGTGAAATCAAAAAAACAGATATCGCTGGGCAGTACAGTCTTTTCGATATTGCTGAGGAAGATGAGAAACCTGCAGTTCCGGTAGATGCCGAATTCATTGAGATAGCTGCTCACAAACGTGGACGTAAACCAAAAGCTACATATGATGAGATGTTTGAAAATATCAAAACAACTCAGGTTGCAGTCGATCCTTTATCAGAGGATGAACGAACATGTCCAGAGTGTGGAAGTCTTATGATTCCTATTGGAACAGAAGTAGTCCGAACTGAAATCATATATCACGAGCCAAGTCTGGAACGAATTGAGTATATAGCAACAAGCTACAGGTGTCCTAATGCAGACAAGGAAGCTGATACATTAATCGTTAAAGATAAATGTCAGCCAGCACTGATTCCAGGAAGTTATGTATCAAATGGTCTTGCAGCACATGTTATGTATGCAAAGTATGTAATGGCAACACCCCTATACAGACAGGAACAGGATTTTGAACATCTTGGTGCCAAAATCGGTCGTGGAACAATGGCAAACTGGATTATTACATGTACCAACAGCTACCTTAAACATGTCTATGATTACCTTCATAGAAAGCTTTTGGAGCGAATGTACTTAATGGCCGATGAAACTCCAATTCAGGTTTTGAAAGAACCTGAACGAAGAGCACAAAGCAAGTCGTATGTGTGGGTTGTAAGAACTGGTGAAGATGATGGATTACCAATCATACTCTTCAATTATTCCCCTACACGTAAAGGTAAAACCGCTGCTGATTTCCTTGAAGGAGCAACGCCCGGTTTTTATCTGATGACTACAAAGGATACAATAAAGTTCCTGATGCCAACAGATGCGCCTGCTGGGCACACATACGCAGATACTGGCTAAAGGCAATTCCTAAAGGTCATGAACATGATTATGATCATCCAGCAGTACAGGGATTTCTATACTGTGAAAAACTGTTTGCATATGAGAGACATTATAAAGAAAAAGGTCTTTCGGCAAAACAGACTTATAAGCGTCGTCTAAAGGATCAGGAACCTGTGATTGATGCTTTTTTGTCGTGGATTGACGGGCTTAAACCAAAGACCGGTGATTCCATAATCAAAGCTATTAATTATACAAATGGCTGTCGTCCATATCTAAAGAATTATCTTCAGGATGGTGCCTGCAGCTTATCAAACAACTTAAGTGAAAATGCAATCCGTCCAGTAGTTTTAGGTCGCAAAAACTGGTTATTCTGTGATACACAGGATGGAGCTATTGCAAGTACAATAGTCTTTTCACTAGTTGAAACCGCAAAGGCAAATGGAATTGATCCACTTAGGTATCTTACCTATCTTCTCGAAAATCGTCCGAATGCTGATATGTCAGACGATGAACTTGAACAGTTAGCTCCTTGGAGCGAAGCTACCCGAAAACAATGTGCAAATAATGTGGAGTGAAATGCACCAAATGTCTGGCATCCTTAGGGATGCCATTTCTAAGTTTGCGCGCCATGGGCGCGCTCTAACGGGTGAAAGTCCTGAACATGCCCAGGTAGTGGGAAATGTATAGTCGAACAGCAAGGGTGTCCATCGTGAGGTGGAATCTGAAGGAAGCTGTAAGCAAATCTCTGGTCCGACGGACAGAAATCGCATATAAGGCTAGGCTACGAGAGATAAGTTGGCTTAAAGCAACAAAGTCTAATAACTACCACGTTTGTAGTAGCAGAGTAAATGCGGCGGATATATGGAGAGAAAGAGCGTGCACCTTAAGCGTGGAGGTCTCACAGAGGTCTCATTAGCCTAGTAACAACGAACTGTGAGAAGTCAGCAGAACTCATAGTAGTGAAGAAGTTTCTGTAATGGAAATGGAGCGAAGGGGTAAACAATCAATCAGTTTGAGTATGTCTCGTATTGCAGAAATGACAACATCTGCCGTAACCAATCGGGTAAAAGATGGTCAAATCAAGCGAGACGGAAAGGAAAGAACGCATGGACACAAGTAGTCTAATGGAGCAGATATTATCTAGCGAGAACCTTAATAGAGCATATCTGCAAGTCGTACGAAACAAGGGTGCTGAGGGAGTGGATGGAATGAAGTACACAGAACTCAAGGAACATCTTGCAAAGAACGGTGAAAATATTAAGGAACAGTTGAGGACAAGAAAATATAAACCTCAACCAGTACGAAGAGTGGAGATACCGAAGCCTGATGGCGGTGTCAGAAACCTAGGAGTACCAACAGTAACAGACAGATTTGTACAACAAGCCATAGCACAGGTATTAACACCTATCTATGAGGAACAATTCCATGACCACAGTTATGGATTCAGACCGAATAGGTGTGCACAACAAGCAATTCTAACAGCACTTGATATGATGAATGATGGAAATGATTGGATTGTAGACATTGACATGGAAAAGTTCTTTGACACAGTAAACCATGACAAGCTGATGACCTTAATTGGAAGAACAATCAAGGATGGAGATGTCATCTCCATTGTGAGAAAGTATCTCGTCAGCGGAATTATGATAGATGATGAATATGAGGAATCTGTAATAGGAACACCACAAGGTGGAAACCTCTCACCATTGCTGGCTAACATCATGCTCAATGAACTTGACAAAGAAATGGAAAAGCGAGGGCTCAATTTTGTGCGGTATGCGGATGATTGTATCATTATGGTCGGAAGCGAAATGTCTGCGAACAGAGTAATGAGAAATATCTCTCGATTCATTGATGAGAAACTAGGGCTTAAGGTCAACATGACAAAGAGCAAAGTGGATATACCACAAGGGCTCAAATACCTTGGGTTTGGATTTTATTTTGATTCAAGGGCACACCAATACAAGGCGAAGCCACATGCAAAATCAGTAGCAAAATTCAAGAAACGGATGAAAGAACTCACTCGGCGTAGTTGGGGCGTTAGCAACAGCTACAAGATTGAGAAACTTAATCAACTTATTAGAGGGTGGATTAACTATTTCAAGATAGGAAGTATGAAAACCCTCTGTAGAAAACTTGATGGAAACATCAGATATAGATTACGCATGTGCATTTGGAAACACTGGAAAACTCCACAAATGAGAGCAAAGAACTTGATAAAGCTAGGAGTAAATAAACATCTTGCTTGGTCTATGGCTTACTATGGTGCTCATATAGCCAGAGTATGTCATGGCGGAGCGATGCATAATGCCATAACAAAAGAGAGACTAACCCAATTTGGACTAGTCTCAATGTTAGATTACTACACCGAAAGGTGTGTTACTTGTTAAGTTGATTGAACCGCCGTGTACCGAACGGTACGCACGGTGGTGTGAGAGGTCGGGAAAATTAATTTAATTTTCCCTCCTACTCGATTATCCCTACGGGGGATTATTTAGTGCTTACCTTGTAATAGAGCAAAGGGAATATTAGTTAATAAAAATTTATGTAATTTTAATATATGACAATCTAAATATTAACGTTGGGAATATATCATAGGAATATCTCAAAACAGAAAGGGGGAAATTGATATGTTATTTAAGAGCAAAAAAGTATCAGCACCGGGCTGTATTAGCGCCGGATTTTACATTTGCGTAAGTTATGGAAAGAATTTCTAGTTAGCATCAAAAAATACGAGAGGAGGAGCAGGTATGTTATTTAAGAGCAAAAAAGTGGTGGCACCGGGATGTATCAGTGCAGGATTTTACATTTGCGTAAGCTATGGAAAGAATTTTTAGTAAGTATCAATAATACGAGAGGAGAAAAAGGGTATGTTATTCAAGAGTAAAAAGGTGGCGGCACCGGGATGTATCAGTGCAGGATTTTATATTTGTGTAAGTTATGGAAAGAACTTTTGGGTCAATCATTTTTCTTATGGGTTTAGCCCCAATGTTTTAGGTTATCGCCATCCTGCCGCCATCCTTGACAGGTCAAAAAATAAATGCTGTGGGTTAATCACCGACGGCGAAGAACTCAAGA